>ERZ809296.95-NODE-95-length-154585-cov-32.325497_pt1 | contig 154585 bp, 168 predicted proteins | sample MGYA00520511_ERZ809296 | MGnify/ENA primary metagenome ERZ809296 (study PRJEB31576, sample SAMEA3212662) | Homo sapiens | biome: human-gut; feature: human gut; material: fecal | place: Sweden | collected 2012 ... | reverse complement strand
AGGAAGATGCTCACCGCATTGTAAAGCGTGTGCGGTATATCTGCTACGGCAAGACCCGCAAACAAACCGAGTGTGACGGGCAGACTGGCTACACAGCGCATATTCTTGACGGTATCATTGACAAGGTGGTGCGGCAGATCTTTGAACGGATGAAAGCGATCCCCAAAAGTGAAATCGTCAATATCCGTTATCGTGAAAAGATGGAAGAACGGAAGGCACTTCTCAAAAGTGCAAAATCAGACTACGCCAAGGCCGCCGCCGAGCTTGATACGCTCCGGGCAGAGGTCATTAAATCTCTCCGGGGCGAAAGTGCTTTTTCGCAGGATTTGCTTGGTTCTTTGATTTCTGACTGTGAGACAAAATGTCTCGAAGTTCAGCACACTATGGAGGCGGCGCAGGCGGCCTACGACGAGGGACAGGCCATGCTGGACGCCTTAAACGCTCAGTATGACGATATTATTTCATGGGCGGATATGTACGACAGCGCCAGCACGGAGTCAAAGAAAATGATTGTGAGCTGCCTGATCCGGCGTGTGGAAGTGTATCGAGACTATCGGCTGCATATCGACTTCAACATTGACTTTGAGCAGTTCAGCGCTGGACTGGACATTTCGGCAATCGCCGCATAAAAAAAGCCCGCTTCAAAAGGGAAGCGGACATAAAACAAAAAACTTGCTTTTTTCAAAGCAAGCATTTATTAAGAATACTCAGCGCACCCGATTGGTGGAGATAAGCGGGATCGAACCGCTGACCTCTTGACTGCCAGTCAAGCGCTCTCCCAGCTGAGCTATACCCCCGTATAAGGGGTGCGCTGAGTAATTTCTTATTCAATTAGTGCGGGGGTTGTTTACCGCTTCAACCGGGCTCCCAGCTGAGCTATACCCCCATGCCGTTTTGTTTTTCATCGTTCCGTTTGACTCGGAACAAGTGATAATATAGCACAGAGAGTCGAAACTGTCAATACTTTTTTGAAGAAATTTTTGCTTTTTCAAAAAGTTTTTTGTCAGGTGAGAAAAGCGTCCTATTCGCAGGATATTTCCAACCTTTCATCCTCTCGCAAACACTGTGTAGCGTCCGCTCGGCGCGTCGAAGAAGTTTTCGCCTGCGACGGATTTGACGTGCAGGCCGTCGCTGCCGCGCAGCAGCGTGAACGCACCGTAGCGCACCGTGCCCGCATTCTCGTTCAAGTGATAGCCAAAGACCATGCCCTCGCCGTTCGTGCCGAGGTAGTTGAGCTGGCCGGTGTACTCAAAGTAAATCCCAACCTCGCTGTTGATGTTCTGCACCGTGAGGCCGCCGCCATCCGTGAGCGTCAGAATATAATCGCTGTCATAGCTGCCCTGCTCGGCGGTGTCGTGCGTCACGGTCGCCGTCCACTCGCCGAGAAATTCCGACGGGATCGTGTAGTCCGCGTCGCTGACCGCGCCGGAGAGGTCGTGTTTCTCCCCTGATGCGTCGACGGCGAACACCGTCTGATACGTGCCGTAGTCCTCCTCGACCTCGCCGGACTCGAACGAAACAATGCCCTTCACGCCGCCGAGCGGTCCGCCGTCGCAGAGGAAGCCCGCCGTCAGCCCTTCGAGCAGGTTCACATACTCCACCGCCCCCTCGCTCGTCAGCAGGAAGATGTACGGGAAGTACCCCTGCCCCACCGAGCCGACGAACACATCCGTGTAGTCGGAATACAGGCCTTCCACGGGGTAGATGGTCTCGTAGTCAAAGCGGAAATTCTCCGCGTACCACGCGGAGTCCGCCGTCTTTTCAAAGCTGACCGTCAAATCGCCGCCTGAGAGCGCGGCCTTGACAAAGCTGTCCTGCGCCGTCTTTTCGACCGTCTCGCGCGCGGAGAGGTCGAGCGCGAGGTCAGCGTCGTAGCTCTCCGACCCGGCAAACGAGCCGATGGGCACGATCATGTGCAGCGCGCCGCTGTCGAGATAGAGCCGCATCTCCGCGTTGATGTTCTCGTCCGAGAGCGTCCACGCGCGGCGCTCGGCGTAGGACGCGATGAAGTCCGCGCCGCCCATGCTGCCGCTGAGCGCATCTCGGTACGTCTCATCAAAGTAGTTTGCCGCGGTACGGCGCGCCGCCGTGATGAAGTCCTGCGTTGAAAGCTCACAGCGCGCCAGCAGGTCCTCGCTCATGAGGCGTTTGCCGCCGAAAAAGTCGTAGCTGTAGGTTTCCGTCGTGCTCGTGTCGCCGTCCATCTCCGCGCGCACCACAAGGCAGAGCAGGCTGTCGTTCCAGTAGCTCGTCCACGTGACGGAAAGGCATGTGAGCGAAACGCGGGAGGCCATCATGTTCTTCTGCTCCTGCACGAGCGCGCCGAATTGATCGGCGATCTCGTCGTTCAGCGCGGCGGCGACCGCCGTTTCCGACACGATTTTTGGCACATGGTAGCTGTATGCGAGCGTGTTGTTCTCGGCGTCCGTGTACTCGCCCTCCTCGCTGTAAAGCTCGGAAATGAGCGAATCGTCGTAGCCGGACGGGGTGTCGTCCGGCTCCTTTTCGCCGCAGGCGGCAAGGTTCAGCAGCAAAAGCGCCGTGAGCAGCGCGGTGGTCAGTTTTTTCATAGGCTTCTCTTCTCCGATCTCAAAGGTCTTGTCTTTTCTGCCATTATAGCGGATTTTTGCAAAAGCGCAACGGCTTTTCGCGCGCGGCAGCGCGCGCCGATTGACAGAATTCCGACAAGGTTATAGAATATGTGTACTTTCAAACCTCAGGAGTCTTTATGTACGATTATACGCAAGCCAAAATGAACGACGACGCCATCCGCGCCATCAGCTCCATCGGCCTCGCCCATCTGGGCGACGCGGTGTATGAGCTGCTTGTGCGCACATATCTGTGCGTGCACGGCAAGGCGACGGGCAAGGGCCTTCACCGCGCGACGGTCGAGCTCGTCTGCGCGCCGCAGCAGGCGCGCTTTGCCGAAAAGCTCTTACCCCTTTTGACGGAGGAAGAGGCCTCTGTGTTCCGCCGCGGGCGCAACGCGAATGTCCATTCCATCCCCCACCACGCCGACCGCGCGGACTATCAGAAGGCCACGGGCCTCGAGGCGCTGTTCGGCTGGCTGTATCTGCGCGACGATCACGCGCGCATCAACGAGCTTTTCAACCGGATGATGGAGGACGACAATGCCACTTGACGCGATCTGCCTGCGGGCAGTTTTACACGAGCTGAGGCCTCAGCTCATCGGCGCGCGCATCGACAAGGTGCAGCAGCCCGCGCGCGACCAAATCGTTCTGCTGCTGCGCGGCAATCTGCGCCTGCTGCTCAACGCGGGCGCAAACCAACCGCGCATCCAGCTCACGAACATTCTGCGCGACAACCCTGCCCAGCCGCCGATGTTCTGCATGCTGCTGCGCAAGCACTTAGTCGGCGCGCGCGTGCTGTCCATCGAGCAGCCGGATCTTGAGCGCATGGTGATTTTAACGCTCCAGTGCACGGACGAATTCGGAGAGATCAGCCAAAAGCAGCTCGTGCTCGAGTGCATGGGGCGGCGGTCGAACCTCGTCCTGCTCGACGCGCAGGGGCGTATCGTCGAATGTCTGCGCCGCGTGGACTCGGACCTTTCCGCCACGCGCCAACTGCTGCCCGGCCTTTTTTACCATCTGCCGACACCGCTCGACAAGCTGTCGCTTTTATCGCAGGAGGAGGACTCCCTCGCCCTCGCGCAGCGCGGCGGCGACGCGGAGCAGGCTGTCGACAAGTGGGTGCTCGACCATTACACCGGCATTTCGCCGCTGATCGCGCGCGAATTCGCTTTCCGCGCGGGACATGAGACCGACGTGCGCTTCGGCGCGCTGAACGATGCGCAGCGCGAGGCGCTGGTGCAGGAATTTTCCGATACAGCCAACGCTGTAAAGGAAGATAACTATATGCCCGTCATCCTCTACCGCGACGGCAAGCCCGTGGATTTCACCTACCGTTCCATCGCGCAGTACGGCGCGGAAACGCAGGTCGAGACGCGTGAGAGCTTCTCGCAAATGCTCGACGAGTTCTACGACGCGCGTGAGCGGCAGGAGCTCTCCGCCCGCCGTGGCCGCGAGCTGACGCACGCGGTCACGGTCGCGCGCGACCGCATGGCGCGCAAGGCCGAGAACTTAAAGCACGACTACGCCGCGACGCAGAAGCGCGACGAATTCCGCCTGCGCGGCGACCTCATCACCGCAAACCTGTACCGCATGAAGAGCGGAGAAAAAGTCTTGCATGCGGAAAACTACTATGAGGACGGCTGCCCGACCATCGACATCCCGCTCGACCCGCTGCTCTCCCCCCAGCAGAACGCCGCGAAAAACTACAAGCAGTACAACAAGCTCAAGACCGCCGAATTCCACCTGCGCGAGCAGATCGAAAAGGCGGAAAACGAACGCGCGTACTTGGAAAGCGTCCTGCAGGAGCTTTCGCAGGCGGAGACTGAGCAGGAATTCAACGAAATTCGCCGCGAATTGCAGGAGACGAACTACCTCAAAAAATCCAGCGGCGGCAAAAAGGAGCTCAAGCGCGCCTTCGCCCCGCGCACATTCAAAACGTCGAGCGGGCTCGAGGTCCTCGTCGGCCGCAGCAACGTGCAGAACGATCAGCTGACGAAAAAGGCCGACAAGCGCGACTACTGGTTCCACACCCAGCACATTCACGGCTCGCACGTCATCCTGCGCTGCGCGGGACTCACGCCGAGCGACGATGATCTGCGCGAGGCCGCAATGCTCGCATCCTACTTCTCGCAGGCCAAGGAGAGCAGCAGCGTCCCCGTCGACTACTGCCCCGTGAAGTTCGTCAAAAAGCCCGCGGGCGCACGCCCCGGCATGGTGACCTACGACAATTACCGCACACTCTATGTCACGCCCGAAGAAGGGCTTGTCAAAAAGCTCTTGATCAGGTAAACTATTAGAAAGCGATTCCCCTCTCCCCTGTTGAACGGCAAAAAGCAAGCTTGATGTTGGAAAGGAGAACCCCATGGATAAAAAGAGAAAAACCGTGCTCATCGCCGTCGCCGCGATGCTGCTCGTCGTGGCTATCTTTTTGCTGCCGCGCCGTTCGCAGCCGCTCGGCGAGCTGATCCCCGCGCCTGAGACCGCCCGCGTCGACGGACTCTTCTGCATTTCGACCATTGTTCCCACGCCGGACGGCTACGGCACGTTCGACACCGGCGACTGCCGGGTAGAGGGCTATCCGGACAGCGAGGCCGCCGCGGCTCTGCGCAGCGCTATGTCTGAAATTTCGGTGCAGCGCTATTACCGCCTGCCCACCTCGCTTTTCTCCCGCTTCACGCAGAACTGGAACTATGTCACCGTCTGGTGGATCCCCGAAGACGGACAGAAGCACGACCTATACCTCAACTGGGACGAGGGCTTCATCTACGACGATGCCCACCCCGCCGTCGCCTACAAGATCGATGGCAACGCGCAGCAGGCGTTCAGTCAGCTCTGCGCCATCATCAGCGAGTACGGCGCGTACACCCGATAAAATTCAGCAATAAAAATCTCCGTATGAGAAATCTCATACGGAGTTTTTTTGCGTCCTTACAGCATTTTCTGCGGCATCTGCCACGCGTTGTGGTCGGTGTGCAGCAGGTGGTGCGACTTTTCGCCAAGCGGCGCGCCGAGGTAGTCCTTGTAGAGCGCCTTGACATCCGGATTCTCGTGCGAGAAGCGCAGAAGCTCACCCTGATCGAGCCGCCAGAGCACGTTGCCGCGATCCTCGGCAAGCTCGGTACCGTCGTGGATGGGCTGGCCGCCGCCGCCCGCGCAGCCGCCGGGACAGGCCATGACCTCGACAAAGTCATACGCTGCGTCGCCGCGCTTGACAGCCTCAATGAGCTTGCGGGCTTTCCCGAGCGAGCTCACGACCGCGACGCGCACATCGCCCGCACTGGGGATGTTGAACGTTGCTTCCTTCCACCCGTCCATGCCGCGCACGGCGGTGAAAGCGTCAGGGTCAGGATTCTTGCCCGTGATGAGGAAGTACGCCGAACGCAGCGCCGCGTCCATCACGCCGCCGGTCGCGCCGAAGACGACCGCCGCGCCGGTCGCGGAGCCGAGCGGGCTGTCGAACTCCTCCTCGGGCAGGTACTTGGGTTCAATGTGATTCGCGCGCATCATAATGTTCAGCTCGCGCGTCGTGATGCTCACGTCGACATCGGGGTCGCCCGCGTCGTTTTTCATCGTCGGCAGCGCGCATTCGCTCTTTTTCGACACGCACGGCATGATCGAGACGACGAAAAGGCGCTTGGGGTCGATACCGACCTTTTCGGCAAAGTAGCTCTTCGCCACCGCACCGAACATCTGCTGGGGCGACTTGGCCGTGGAGAGATTGTCCGTCAGTTCGGGGTACTGGGACTTCACAAAGCGAACCCAGCCCGGGCAGCAGGACGTGAACATCGGCCACTGATACTGATCCTTGTGGGTGAAGCGCTCGATGAACTCGCTGCCCTCCTCCATGATCGTGAGGTCGGCGGCAAAGTCGGTGTCGAACACATAGTTGAAGCCCAGCTCGCGCAGCGCCGCGACCATGCGCTTGGGCATTGCGAACTCGCTGTCGAGCCCGAACTGCTCGGCCCATGCCGCGCGCACCGCGGGCGCGACCTGCGCCACGGTGACGGTATTCGGATCGTCGATCGCGTCGAAGACGAGACCCGTGTCGTCGCGCTCGCGCAGCGCCGCCGTCGGGCAGTGGGTGATGCACTGGCCGCAGTAGGTGCACTCGGTGTCCTGAATGCGGCGGTTGTACGACGCGTCCACGACCGTGCGCGAGCCCGTGCCGAGAAGGTCCCAGATCTTCACGCTCTGCACGTTTTCGCACACCTGGATGCAGCGCAGGCACTGCACGCACTTGTCGTTTTCGCGAATGAGCGGCGTGGAATAATCCACCGCCTCGTGACGCAGCTTTTTGGGGAAGTGCGTGCCGCGCATGTTGAAGTCGTTCGCCAGCTGCTGCAAGGTGCAGTTGCCGCTTCGCGTGCAGTTCGTGCATGACGTATCGTGGTGTGAGAGGATGAGGCGCAGGTTTATGCGGCGCGCCTCACGCGCCTTGGCGCTGTTCGTGAAGACGACCATGCCGTCCGCCACCACATTGTCGCACGCGGGGACGAGGCGCTCCATGCCCTCGACCTCCACGCAGCAGATGCGGCACGCGCCGATCTCGTTGATGTCCTTTAAGTAGCACAGCGTCGGGATATTGATATTGACCGAGCGCGCGGCCTCCAAGATCGTGGTATTCTCGGGCACGGTGACGCTCTTGTGGTCGATGGTCAGTGTGACGTTTCTTACCATTTGCCTTTCCTCCCTCCGCGGAAGATGCCGTAGCCGAAGTGGTCGCAGCGCAGGCAGCGCGACGCCTCGGAGTACGCCTCTTCATCGGTGAGACCGCACTCGATGCACTTGAAGTCGTGCTTGCGTTCGCCTGCCTCGCGCTCGGTGGTGTCGATACGGCCGTGGGGCGGCTTGTTGTTCAGCCGCGCCGTGGGGATCTCAACGCCGGGGTCGATCTCGTGGTGGAAGCCGAGGTATTCGTCGATATTCGCCGCGGCGACCTTGCCGGCCGCGATGGCGCGGATGACGGTCGCAGGGCCGGTGACGCAGTCGCCGCCGGCGAAGACGCCGTCCATATTGTCGATCTGGCCGCTGGCCTCGGCGACAAACGCGCCGCGCTTGATGGCGATCTTCGTCTGCTCAAAGCCGTGGGTCTCCACGCCCTGACCGATGGCGACAACGACAACGTCCGCCGCAATGCGCTTTTCGCTGCGCTTGGCCTTTTCGGGCGCGGGGCGGCCCTTTTTATCCATCTCGCCGATGATCTGCGGCTGTGTCCACAGCGCGACGGCGTGACCGTTCGCATCGGTCTCGATGCGGACAGGTGCCTGAAGCGTCACGAGCTCCACGCCCTCGGCAACGGCGCCCTCCACTTCCTCGGGAAGGGCCGTCATGTCCTCCTGGCGGCGGCGGTAGACGCAGCTCACTTTGCGCGCGCCGAGACGAACCGCGCTGCGGCAGACATCCATCGCGACGTTGCCGCCGCCGATGACGACGATGTCCTTGTTGCGGAAGTCCGGCATGTGATCGTCGCCGATCTCGCGCAGCATCTCGACCGCGGAGATGACGCCCTCAGCGTCCTCGCCCTCGATGCCGGTCTTTTTATCCGTGTGCGCGCCGAGCGCGATGTAAAGCGCGTCGTTCTGCTGGCGCAGCTCGTCGAACGTCACATCGTCGCCGACATTGACGTTGACATGCACATCGATGCCAAGCGCCAGCATCGACGCGATCTCCGCGTCGAGCACTTCGCGCGGCAGGCGGTAGTTGGGGATGCCGTAGCGCAGCATGCCGCCGAGCTTCGCGCACTTTTCATACACGGTGACCTTGTGGCCCATCAAAGCTAAGTAATACGCCGCGGAAAGGCCGCTCGGGCCGCCGCCGATGACGGCGACCTTCTTGCCTGTGGGCTCGGCACAGTCGGGCTGCGGCACGTAGCCCGCGTTATCCACTGCGTAGCGCTTGAGGCCGCGGATGTTGACCGCGTCGTCGATCATGTTTCTTCGGCAGCGCGCCTCGCACGGATGCTCGCAGATGTACGCGCAGGCCGAGGGGAATGGGTTATCCTTGCGGATCAGGCGCACGGCGTCGGCGTAGCGGCCGTACTTGATGAGCACGAGGTAGCCCGGGATATCCACGCCCGCAGGGCACAGCGCCACACAGGGAACGGGCTCGCGCATACCGCCAAGGCAGCGGTGGCGCAGAATATGCTCTTCGTAGTCGTCGCGGAAGCCCTGCACGCCGTCAAGCACCAGGCGCGCCGCATCGCGGCCAATGGCACAGTCGGCGCTGTTGACGATCACGCGCGCCACGCGCTCGATGATCGAGATGGTCTCCATCGTGGCTTCGCCCTCGAGCACCTGCTCCATCAGCTCAGAAAGCTGGCCGAGGCCGATACGGCAGGGAACGCACTTGCCGCACGTCTGCGCATGGCAGAGGTCCAGAAAGCTCTTGGCCAGGTCCACCGGACACAGTCCCGGAGGGCTTGCGGCGATACGCCGCTCCACATCGCGGTACAGCCCGTCGATGACGGTCTGGGCATGGGAGGGCGTCATAATATCGAGTCTTGACACTGCTGTTTTCTCCTTTCACTGCTTGCCATCAGTGTAGTATCGGCCGGCAGGACAAATGCACGTATCCCGCCGCCTGATGTCAGCATCCATAAATAGATGTTATCTATAATAAACGTTAGTCATTCCATTTTCAATAGTCAATGCGGATTTTTTGTCATATTTTTCCATTTCACTCCATTTGGCTAACAAAGAAAAGCGAGGGCCGTAGCCCTCGCCTGTTCTTCCCTTTTATTTGCCGCAGATCTCGTCGAAGGTATCGGTGACGGCCTTCTCCGGCGTGGGCGTCGCGAGCGATACGATCACGATCGCAATGCACGCCGCAAGGAACGCGGGGAGCAGCTCGTAGATGGCCCACGCGCCGCCCATCGGCGCGATGAGGTACTTCCAGATGAAGACCACCGCGCCGCCAGTGATCATGCCCGCGAGCGCGCCCTGCTTGTTCGCGCGCTTCCAGAAGAGCGAGAAGAGCATCACGGGGCCGAACGCCGCGCCAAAGCCCGCCCACGCAAACGAAACCACGCGGAACACGGAGCTGTTGGGGTCCCAGGCAAGCACCATGCCGATAAGGGCGATGCCGATGACCGTGGCGCGCGCGGCCAGCATCGTCGTGCGCTGGTTCATCTTCATGCCGAACGAGTGCTGCATGAGGTCCTGCGACACGCTGGACGCCGCGGCCAAGAGCTGCGAGTCCGCGGTCGACATTGTCGCGGCCAGAATGCCGGAGAGGATGATGCCCGCCATGACGGCAAGCAGCACGCCGTGCTGGCTCATCAGGTCTGCCAATTTAATGATGATGGTCTCAGATTCCGCGCTCGTCGCCAGGAAGGGCACCTTGCCCGCGGCGGACACGCTGTAGCCGATGACGCCGATGCACACGGCGATGAACATGGAGATGACAACCCAGATCGTCGCGATGCGGCGGGACTGGTTGAGCTCCTTTTCCTCGCGGATGGCCATAAAGCGCAGCAGGATGTGCGGCATGCCAAAGTAGCCGAGGCCCCATGCGAGCGTGGAGACGATGCTCAGAGCGCTGTACGTCGAGGCCGTGCCGGTCGCGGCGTCGTAGCCCTGCGTCATGTTGAGATAGCCCGGCAGCGCGCTGGCGTTGTCGATGACCGTGTCCAGTCCGCCCGCCTGCTGCACGCCGAAGCATACGATGACGATGAGCGCAATGGTCATGAAGATGGACTGGATCAGGTCGGTGAACGAAACGGCCATAAAGCCGCCCATCACCGTGTACAGCACGACCACGATGCCGCCGACGATCATTGCCGCATGATACTCCACACCAAAGAGGCTGTTGAAGAGCGTGCCGATGGCCTTGAAGCCGGACGCCGTGTACGGGATAAAGAAAATGAGGATCACGACCGCCGCGATGCAGGAGAGCAGATGCTTCTTATCGCCATAGCGGCGGGCGAAAAAGTCGGGGATCGTGATGGCACCGAGTTTGGCCGAATAGCGGCGCAGGCGGCGCGCGACGATCAGCCAGTTGAGATACGTGCCGATGGCCAGACCGATGGCCGTCCACGTCACCTCCGGCAGTCCGCAGAGGTAGGCAAGGCCAGGCAGACCCATCAAAAGATAGCTGCTCATATCGCTCGCCTCAGCGCTCATGGCCGTGACGATGGGACCCATCTTGCGGCCACCGAGGTAGAAGTCGTCCGAGCTGCTGCCGCTGCCCTTTTTACCAAAATACACGCCGACGAATACCATCGCGGCGAGATAGAGAACGATGGTCACTACAATAATGATCTGTGCGCTTGTCATGTGATTTTCTCCTTCAGCTTTCGTTAAGACCTGCACAATATAGCACAAAAGAAAGCAGACGTAAATACAGAACGCCGTACAGAATAATTCCTGTACGGCACTGCAAAATTCTGAATTTTTGATTGATTTTACTGCATTTTCTGCAAGACGATTTAGTAGACTGTTTTTGAAACGAATTTTATTTTTTGCGAAAGCCGTCTAAAAAGAGCGGCATCATCTCGCGCGCATACTGCACAAGCGAATATTCCCCGCCCGAAAGGCACCAGTCATACATCAGCCCGCGCTCGAACATCGCGTAGGCCTTGACGATCTCGCTCACGGTACGCGTGTCGGTCAGCTCCTCGCGCTCCTGCCCCTGAGAGACGATTTGGCGCAAAAGACGATAGTACGTGCGTTTGCGGTCGAGCAGGTGCTTTTCTCCCTTGGTCACGAGCTGGGAGGAAAAAAGCCGCGCCAGAAGCTCGATGGAAACCGTGTTCTCGATCGTCGTGAACAGCTCCTGATTGAGCCAGCATAAGAGCTCGATGCAGTCCATCTCGTCGTGGGGCTGCTGCATCAGCTCCTCATACCGCTCGTCAAACAGCACCGAGAGGGACGAGAGCAGCGCGTCCTTGCCGTCAAAATAGTGGTAGAACGAGCCCTTCGACGTCTCCGACTCGAAGATGATCTCCTCCACCGTCGTCTCCTCATAGCCCTGCTCGTAAAAGAGCTTCCACGCCGCCGAGACGATGCGCGCCTTGGTGTTGCGGCTCGATTTTTTTGCCATGTGCTTCCCTCCCCTGTTTTTATTGATTGTATCACAGTGCGTTGCCCGCTGCCAAGCGTTTTGCGCTCACCCAAGGTTTTTCCGCAGGAATGTGCGAGCATTTTCAAAGAAAATGCCGTCCGCGTCCGCCTGCGATACGTCGCGCGAGAGCAGATACTCGTAAAAGTCCGCCGTTTTTTCCGCCGAATCAAGGCACGGCGGCAGCACCGCGCCGTCGAAGTCCGAGCCGAGGACAAGATTCCTGCGCGCGCCGAGGTCGAAAAAGTGCGCCACATGGCGATAGACGTCGTCTAAGCTCCTGACCGCTCCCCCGTCGCGCAGGAATGGCCCGTAGTAGTTGAGGCCGATCAGGCAGCCGCGGCGTACCATCTCCTTGATCTGCACGTCCGTCAGGTTGCGCTTGTGCGCGCAAATTGCGCGGGCGTTGGAGTGCGTGGCGAGAAACGGCCTTTCCGCCGTCTCGAACACGTCCGCGAGCCCCGCGTCGTTCAGGTGCGAGACGTCGATCAAAATGCCGCAGCGCTCCATTTCACGCACGGCGGCGCGGCCAAAGTCCGTCAGGCCGCGGTCCGTCACATTGCCCGAGCCGAGCTCGTTTTCCCCATTCCACGTCAGCGTCACAGCGCAGACGCCCTGACGCTTCGTCTTCCCGATGCGCGACAGGTCGCCAGCAAACGCGCTGCCGTTTTCCACGCTCAGAAAGGCCGCGGTCTTCCCCGCCGCCCACGCGCGCTCCATATCGGCAACATTGCGGCAGGGCGACACAAGATCTGCGAATTTTCGCATCTGGCGGTCGAAATTCGCGCAGGCGTCATCAAAAAAGCGGATGGCCTTCTCCCCGCGCAGCTCATCGGGCACGAACACGGCGAAAAACTGCGCCCAGTGGATGTCCTTCGGAATACTTGTGAGCGACAGCGTGCGCGCGGGATCGTCGAGTGTGTCGATGATGTTCGATCCTGCGTACATGCAGTCGGTCAACGTGTCGCAGTGGAGGTCGATGAGGGCGTAAGGGCGCATGCGGGCACTTCCTTTTCAAAAAAGATCACGCTGCATTATACGCTCTTCCCGCCCGTTTCTCAACCGGCAAAGTTTAAGGAATTCTGAGGATTCTTAGCGTGCTCTTTACAAAGGCGCGGCAACACTGATATACTGGGCATTGAAAGGGGCGAAACGCCATGGACAATATTTCCCAGATCATCTCCCGCTCGATCGGTGGCTACAGCATCGGCAGCATCCTTTCCGCGCTGCTGACGTTCCTCATCTGCCTGATCGTCGTGCGGCTCGTGCTCAAGCTCTGTTCGCGGCTGCTCTCGCGCGCGAACCGCCTGAACGAGCGGCTGCAAAAGGTCATCCTCACGAGCCTCAAAACGCTTCTATATCTGCTTACCATCATCATCACAGCCGAGGCGCTCGGCATCAACACCTCGTCGCTCACCGCCATCATGTCGGTGCTGACGTTGGGCGTCACGCTGGCCGCCGAGGACATTCTCGGCAACGTCGCCGGCGGACTCGTCATTCTCTTCTCGCATCCGTTCTCGCTCGGCGACGAGATCGAAGTCGGCGGCACGACCGGCACGGTGCGTGAAATTTCACTGACGCACACGAAGATTGAAACGCCGGACGGACAGATCGTGCTCCAGCCCAACCGCGAAATGTCCAGCTCGAAGATCATCAACTTCACCGTCCTGGGCCGCCGCCGCATCGTCTACAAGGTCACAGCATCCTACGACGCGCCGACGGACGAGGTGAAGCAGGCCTGCATGGACGCTGTTCTCGCCTTCCCCGCCGTGCTGAAAGAACCCACGCCGACGGTGTATCTCTCGAATTACGGTGCCAGCTCCATCGAATACACCATCCGCTGCTGGACGGCGGCAGACGCCTACTGGGACACTTATTTTAAGATGTACGAGCGCCTGCGCAACACCTTTGCAAAGCACAACGTGGAGATGTCCTACGATCATCTGAACATCCACGTCGTGCCGGAGAAACAGAATGAAAATTAAAGTTGTCGATATGACATATGAACAGGCGCTTGCCCAGCCGCCGCAGGTGCACAAAAAGCCGAAAAAGCCGTCGCTCCTGTTCCGGACGGTCCTGCGCGCAGCCTCCACGCCCGACCTTCTGGCAACGCATTTCCACTGCGAGAAGATCGGCATGGCGCAGATCAAAAGCGATGAGCCCTGCCTTGTCCTGATGAACCACTCGTGCTTTCTCGACCTCAAAATCGCGGAGGCGGTGCTGTACCCGCGCCCGTTCAACATCGTCTGCACGTCGGACGGCTTTGTCGGCAAGGAGTGGCTGATGCGCAGCGTCGGCTGCATCCCCACGCGCAAGTTCTGTTCGGACGCGGCGCTCGTGCGCGACATGCTCTACTGCGTGCGGACGCTTAAAACGTCTGTGCTGCTCTATCCCGAGGCAAGCTACAGCTTTGACGGCACGGCCACACCGCTGCCGGAGAGCATCGGCAAGTGCGTCAAGGCGCTGAATGTGCCGGTCGTGATGATCCGCACCTACGGCGCGTTCGCGCGTGACCCGCTCTACAACGGGCTGCAAAAGCGGCGCGCGAAGGTCTCAGCGCAGATGCAGTGCCTGCTCTCGTCCAGCGACGTTGCAGAGAGGAACGTCGCCGAGATCAATGAGCGCATCTTTTCCGCCTTCCGCTTCGACAATTTCCGCTGGCAGGAGGAAAACGGCGTCTCCGTCAGCGAGCCGTTCCGCGCCGACGGACTCAACCGCGTGCTCTACAAGTGCCCGCACTGCCTCGCCGAGGGGAAAATGGAGGGCAAAGGCACATCACTCATTTGCCGAAGCTGTAACAAGGAATACCGCTTGACAGAGATTGGTACGCTGGAATGTTTGAACGGCGAGGCCGCGTTCACCCACGTGCCGGACTGGTACGCCTGGGAGCGGCAGTGCGTGCGCGAGGAGCTGGAAAGCGGTGCCTATCAGCTCGACATCCCCGTGCAGATCTGCATGATGGTCAACATGCGCGAGATCTGCCGCGTGGGCGAAGGCCGGCTGCACCACGATGAAAACGGCTTCCACCTGACCGGCTGCGGCGGGAAACTGGACTATTTCCAAAAGCCCGAGGCCTCGTACAGCCTGTACGCCGACTATTTCTGGTACGAGATCGGCGATATGCTCTGCATCGGCGACCATAAAGCGCTGTATTACTGCTTTCCGCAAGGCGGCGGGGATGTGGTCGCCAAGACGCGGCTGGCTGCCGAAGAGCTCTATAAATTAAAGCGCGCCGCTAAGGCGCGGGGGTGATGCAGCACAAAGTGCTGCCGCCTTGTTCCCCACACCGTGTGGGAACGCGGATGAGGGAGGGGTGTCTCTTTTTTGAAAAGAGACACCCCTCCCTTACACCCTCCCAGAGAAAATTTTTCATTGCAAGCGAGCAGCTCGAAGAGCTGCAATGCTTGCCGATTGCACCTCTTGCGTGCGGCAAAGCCGCATTTACCCCTGCTATACGACTTGGCGTACTCCTATCATCCGCTGCCGCTCTGCCCATCTCGCGCTGGTACAGCCTAATTTCCGTCTACCGGAGCACTCATCAATGCGCCGAGCGAAGCAATGCCGCATTCCGCAGGCAGTCTGCCGCCAATCTAACGTCACTCGCGCCTCACGATAGTAAGGCGCGGTTGCAAATCGGTCACGAATTGCAGGGATTCATGGCGAAGCCATGTACACCGCACCTACATTGCGCAGCGCGTGCAGTTCTTCAAGATTGAAACTGCCAATGTGTGGGGTCGAGGGGGAAGGCCCCTCGTCCTTTCTCTCGGGGGTTTAAGGGGGATACTCTCTTTCTCGAAAGAGAGTATCCCCCTTTAGCGCACTCCCGCACGGTGCGGGAATCCCCCCGACGGCCTCAGGCCGTCATAATTTTCAAGCGCTTTGCCCATCAAAGCCCTTGAGCGACTTCTTCTCCTCGCGGAGAAACACGATCACGCTCAGAAGGAACGGGAAGAAATACGTCGCCACGCGATAAAGTACCAGCGCCGACGAGGCGATTGCCGTGTCCGCCCACGGGGCGAAGAGCAGCAAAAATGCAAACTCCATCGGGCCCACGCCTGCGACGTTCGGCAGCGCGCTTGTGATGAGCAGCATCAGCGAGGCGAGCATCTGCGCCTGCGCGAAGTTAAGCGCCGTGCAGCCCACGAGCCGCAGCGCGGCATAGGGGATGGAATAGAGCACGAAGAGCTTCACAAGGCTCACGGCGATACCTTTGACGCGGATTGACGGAACGAGCAGCACCTTTTTCGCCTCGCGGTTGAGCTCGGTGAGACTATTCGCCCACTTTTCGCGGCGTTCGTCCCACTTCGGCGTGTGCGGGAGCTTGCCGAGCAGCATCAGCACTAACTTCAGCACCTTATCCCATGTGTAGAGCAGCGTGAGCGCGATCACGATGAGCGCGCCGATGACATAGCCGATCAGAAGATAGCGTGCAAGGCCGCTGGCGCTCTGCTCCAGCCAGTCGCCGCCGAGCAGCAGCGCGACCGTCGCGTAGATCAGCACGGATATCTTGTGCAGCACGTATTCGCTCGCCATGATGCCAAGGCCGCTGCCCGCGTCCAGGCCTCGCCTGTAAAGGTAAAAGCTTTGCATCGGCAGCGTGCCCGCACCCAGCGTCGCGATATTGCCGAACACGCCAAGGAATGTCACGCGCAGCGCGTCAATAAACGTGCAGTCCGGCTTTTTGTGGTGGATGATGACGAGGCATAGCACAGATTCCATCGCCTCGTAGGCAAAGCCGAGTGCGAGCAGGAGCAGCACACCCCAGAACGGCACAGCACTCAGGTCCTTGACGATATCGGGCAGCACGTCGCGGAAAACAAGGATGATGGCAACAAAGATCAGCGCCAGCGTGAGACCGCTGACGAAATAGGTTCTGCTCCGTTTGCTTTTCAATGCTGTTCCTCCCCGCCTTCGCAGATGATGTTATGATAAAATTTCCTTTTGCAGCACCTCGGCGATGTCGGTCCACTCCCACGGAAGACCCACGGCATTTTCGCCGAAGTGTCCGCCGCAGGAGACGCGGCGGTAGATCGGGCGGCGCAGTTCAAAGCGCGACGTGATGCTGCCTGGGCGCATGTCGATATGCTCCATAAGCCAGCTCGCGATCTTTTCGTCGCTCACGCGCCCCGTGCCAAACGTGTCGACCATCACGCTCACGGGGTCGGCGAGGCCGATGGCATAGGCAAGCTCGATCTCGCAGCGGTCGGCCAGCTCCGCGGCTACAATGTTCTTGGCGAGATAGCGCGCCATGTAAGCGCCCGTGCGGTCGACCTTGCTCGGGTCCTTGCCCGAGAACGCCCCGCCGCCGTGGCGCGCCATGCCGCCATAGGTGTCGGCGATGATCTTGCGGCCGGTAAGGCCGCTGTCGCCCGCGGGCCCGCCAACGACAAATCGTCCCGTCGGGTTGATGAAATACTCTGTGTACTCGTCGAGCAGTTCCGGCGGCAGCACAGGGAAAATGACCTGTTCTAAGATCGCATCGCGCAGCGCGTCGATGCCGACCTCCGCGCTGTGCTGTGCGGAGACGACGACGGCGGAAATGCGTTTGGGCTTGCCGTCCTCGTATTCGACGCTGACCTGCGCCTTGCCGTCCGGCAGAAGATAGGGCAGCAGCTTTTCGCGCCGCACCTGCTCGAGCTTTCTCGTCAGGCGGTTCGCAAGCGTGATCGGCAGCGGCATCAGCGCGCCGGTCTCGCAGCAAGCGTAGCCGAACATCATACCCTGATCGCCCGCGCCGGCTTCTTCCGGCGCGCCGCGGTCAACCCCGCGCGCGATGTCCGGCGACTGGGTGTGGATGCTGACGCGGATGCGCACGTTTTCGTCGTCAAAGCCGACGACGGGCACGGTATAGCCGATCTCGGCGATGACCTTGCGCGCAATGGCTTCATAGTCCGGCACATAGGACGAGGAGATCTCGCCCATCAGGTGGACTTCGCCGGTGCAGGCCGTCACCTCGCAGGCGACGTGTGCGTCGGGATCGTTGGCAAGGATATCATCGAGCACCGCGTCGGCGATCTGGTCGCAGACTTTATCGGGATGTCCGCACGTGACGGACTCAGAGGTGAAATAGGTTTTCATCGCTTTCGCTTCCTTTCTGCTCGTTCGCATGGGGAAAGAGCGCTGTCTCAGTTTTTGACAGTCTGATGATAGCGGGAATATGAAAGCGGGGAAAGTGGCAAAGTCCGCAAGGCGCACAAAGTTTTCACACTCCCGCCGCGCTGACCAAGTTTCCGACAGGAAGCGGCGAGTATAGTGTAAAGATTTCGTTAAATGTTCACGATTTTGTCACTTGCAAGTTTTTCCCATATCGGATATAATGAATGAAAGCGAATCGAGAAAGGGAGGAACCTACCCATGGCTCTGCGCACCAAAAACGCCATCCGCCGCAGCTTCATTGAGCTTCTGGCAGAGCGTCCCTTCGACAAGATCTCCGTCCGCGACATCGCAGAGAGAAGCGAGGTCACGCGGAACACTTTTTATTATTACTACACTGACATCTACGCGCTGGCCGAGGACGTGTTCGAGTCGGAGATTGAAAAGCTCTCCGAGCGCGTGGAGGGCTATGAATCGTGGCAGAAGGCATTTTTGACCGCCACATCCTTCGCCGCGGAGAACAAGCGCATGATCCTGCACCTGCACAACTCCGCCCACAGCGATATTCTGGCAAGATATTACCACAAAACGATCCTGACGACAATGCTTTCTTACGTCCGCAAGGAGGCTGAGGGCCTGAACGTCAGCGAAAGCCAGATCATGGCGCTCGCGCGCTTCTACACGGCAGCGCTCGCAGGGCTGACGCTTGAATGGATCGGCAGCGGCATGAAGGGCGAGCCGGATTCGTTCATCGATGATCTCGGCGGAATGCTCGACGGCAACATCCGCCGCTCTCTCGAGCGCGGATGTGCGCACGCGGCACAGTAAATAATATGCATTAAAAACGGGAAAGCGGCGGGATGGTTTGACCATTCCGCTGTTTTCGTCCACGTCGGGTGAACAAGCTTAACACATCCTTTACCCTTTTTTCCTGTTCATCGCGGCGAATCTCTGCTATGATATTTTTGGAAGTATTGAATTGATAAAGGAGTGAGGTTTTGTATCAGAAACAGATCTTAATGGAAAAGCTGAAAGAAGCCACCGCCTCCGTCCTGCCCATCAGCCTGATCGTTATGGCGATCAGCTTTGTGCTCGTGCCGGTAGACGCGGGACTGATGCTCTCGTTCGTGATCGCCACGACCATGCTGATTCTCGGCATGGGGCTCTTCACGCTGGGCGCGGACATGTCGATGAGCCGCATCGGCAACTACATGGGCTCCAAGCTGACGAAATCGCGCAAGCTGCCGCTCATCCTGACCGTGAGCTTCGCCCTCGGCGTCGCCATCACGGTGGCGGAGCCGGATTTGCAGGTGCTCGCGGGCAACGTGCCGGAGATTGACACGACGGTGCTGATTCTGACCGTTTCGGTCGGCGTCGGCTTCTTTCTGATGCTGTGCATGGTGCGCATTCTCTTTTCAATCTCGCTGCGCACGATGCTGATCGTATTTTACGCCATCGTCTTTGCCGCGGCGTTTTTGTCGGATGAGAGCATCCTCTCCGTCGCGTTCGACTCCGGCGGCGTGACAACGGGGCCGATGACCGTGCCGTTCATCATGGCACTCGGCGTCGGCGTTGCGTCCATTCGAAGCGACGAAAATGCCAAGGCAGACAGCTTCGGCCTCGTCGGTCTGTGCTCGATCGGGCCGATCCTTTCGGTGCTGCTGCTCGGTGCGATCTACAAAACGCAGCCCGCGCAGGGCGAGAGCAGCGCCGTCTCTGGCGTCGCCACCACGGTGGAGCTCGGCAAGGACTATCTGCATGCCCTGCCGGAGTATTTATGGGAAGTGACAATGGCGCTGCTGCCGATCGTTGTCTTCTTCCTGATCTTTCAGGTCGTCTCGCTCAAGCTCCGCAAGCTGCCTTTCATGCGCATCGTGATTGGTATCCTCTATACATACTTAGGTCTCGTGCTGTTCCTCACGGGCGTGAACGTCGGCTTTTCGCCGCTGGGCTACGCGCTCGGTGCCGCGCTGGCCGAGGGGTGGAAGGCCTATCTCCTTGCCCCCCTTGCAATGCTCATGGGCTGGTTCATCATCAACGCCGAGCCCGCCGTCCATACGCTCAACAAACAGGTCGAGGAGCTGAGCGCGGGCGCGATCTCCGCCAAGGCGATGGGCATGAGCTTATCCATCGCGGTCTCCGCCGCGGGCGGTCTTGCGATGCTGCGCGTCATCACAGGCGTCTCGATCATGTATTTCCTCGTGCCCGGCTATCTTATCGCGCTGGCTTTGAGCTTTTTCGTGCCGCGCACGTTCACGGCCATCGCGTTCGACTCCGGCGGCGTCGCGTCAGGTCCTTTGACGGCGACATTCATGCTGCCGTTCGCCACAGGCGCGTGCGAAGCGCTCGGCGGCAATGTGATGACAGACGCGTTCGGCCTTGTTGCGCTCGTCGCGATGATGCCGCTCATCACCGTGCAGGTGATGGGAGCCATCTATGTCGTCAAATCCCGTCATGCTTCGCAGGAGCCCCAGCTCCCCGACTTTGGCGACAACGAGATCATCGAACTGTGGGAGGCCTGCTGACATGGAACTCTATTACATCATTGCCATCACGGATCACGACCGCGGCGAAGCGATGGGCTCGCTCTACCACGCGGCGGGGCTGCACCTCATTTTGAGCATGCCCGCGCGCGGCACAGCCACGAGCGAGCACCTCGCCATCTATGGGCTGGACGCGACGGAAAAGTGCGTTATCGCCGCCGTCGGCAGCGCGCAGGAGGCGGATTCGCTTATCCGTTCCGCCAAGCGCAAGCTCTTTATCGACATTCCGGGCAACGGCGTCATGCTGACCGTGCCTCTCAAGAGCGTGGCCGGCGGCAAGACACTGTCCTATCTCACCGACGATCTCAAAGCAGGAGGAGCGCCGAACATGAACTTTGAACATGAACTCATCACCGTCATCTTAAACGAAGGCTATTCCGACTTTGTCATGGACGCGGCGCGCGCCGCGGGCGCGGGCGGCGGTACGGTGCTGCACGCCAAGGGCACGGGCGGCACGCGCGGAGAAAAATTCTTCAGCGTCAGCCTTGCCGACGAAAAGGATATGATCTACATCATCGCCCACAAAGACGAAAAGGCCGCCATCATGCGCTCGATCAACGAGCAAGCCGGTCCCGGCACCAAAGCGGGCGCGATCTGCTTCTCGCTGCCGATCTCGTCCGTCGCAGGCCTTCGCGCAAGAGAGGAAAACTAAGCGTCCCCGTAATACAACAAAGCGCCGCTGCTCACGCAGCGGCGCTTCCCTTTTCAATTTTCAATCTTCCGTCTTTTCCCCGCGGGCGAAGCTCACGATGTCGCCCACGCCGTTTAGGACCATGCTCGGGCGATAGGCGTAGGTCTTGATGGTCTCGCGCGTCGAAACGCCCGAGAGCACCAGCACCGTCGACATACCGCTCTCCATGCCGGAGATCACGTCGGTGTCCATCCGGTCACCGACCATAACGGCCTCGGCCGAGTGGCAGTGCAGCATTTTGAGGCCCGTGCGCATCATCAGCGGGTTCGGCTTGCCGCAGAAGTACGCCTGCGTGCCGGTCGCCATCTCAATGGGCGCGACGAGCGCGCGGCAGGCGGGCACAATGCCGTTTTCGATGGGGCCGGAAACGTCGGAGTTCGCGCCGATGAGCTTTGCGCCCTTCCAGACGAGGTTCGTCGCCTTCGTCAGCGTATCGAGCGAATAGGAGCGTCCCTCGCCCACGACGACATAGTCGGGGTTCACATCGTTCATCGTGATGCCTGCGTCGTAGAGCGCGTTCAAAAGGCCTGCCTCGCCGATGGCAAAGACCGAGCAGCCGGGCGCCTGATCGCGCAGGAACGCCGCGGTCGCGAGCGCACTCGTATAAAAGTGCTCCTCCGTCACGTCGAGGCCCATGCGCGCAAGCTTCTGGCTCAGCTCGCGCGGCGTGTAACCGCTGTTGTTCGTCAGAAACAAGTATTCCTTGTTTTCATTATGCAGCCATTGGATGAACTCCGCCACGCCCGGCAGCACGCGGTTGCCATGGTAGATGACGCCGTCCATATCGCAGATGAAGCCCTTCTTTTCGTTAAAATCGATCATATTGTAAGTATCCATTCGTATCACTTCTCCTCTCTTCTCTTCAAATTTCATCGAATACAGTATAACAGAGGGATTTGTCAAAAACCAGCAAAGAAATGTAAAATCTGCGTGAAATGCAAAAGGAAAAGAGACAGCCGAGGCTGCCTCTTTTTTCTCTTTATACTTCGCCGCTTAAAAGGCGCGCGACGGTGCGGCGGTAGACCTCGCCGCAGTTTTTCACCTGCCGTGCATAGCCGTACTCGTTGTCACCGTGCATGTTGCCGCCCGAGGGGCCGAACGTCACGACCGGAATGCCGAGCGAAACGGCTAAAATATTCGAATCGCGGACCGAGGCGTCGTATGCGCACGGAAGATCCTTGCCCGTGACGGAGTAAAACTCCTCCTGCAAAATTTTGACGAGCGGATGATCCTCCTCCACCGCGAACGACTGCATGTAGGGCGATTTTCTCGGCTTGAGGCGCACGTCGACCTTGCCGGAAAGGCCGAGCTGCTCCGCCGCCCCCATGATCTGCGCGATGCAGGTCTCATCTGTCTCGCCCGGGACGACGTAGCGGTCAACGAAGAGGTAGCACTTCTCCGGCACAACGAGCGTGCCGGGATTGCCGCCCTCCATATAGCGCACGCACCACGTGCCGTGCTTGAGGTGCGGGTGCTGGAGCGTCGGCAGCGCCTCGATGGCCGCGGCCAGGCGTCCGCCGGAGATGAGAGCGTTTTCACCGACCTCGGGATAGTGGCTGGCGTGCGCGGTCTGTCCGTGGACGGTCACCTCAAAGCTGTAGCGGCCGCGGAAGCCGACAGCCACATTGTCGTAGCGGCACTCGCCCATGATGGCGTAGTCGGCGTGGATGACGTCCTCCGCCACGAGCTGATAGGTGCCCTTGCTCAAGCCCTCCTCGTCGGCGACGAAGCAGGCCAAAATTTTGCCGTTGATCTCGTCGAGATGGGCGGCGTAGTAGGTCAGCGTCTCCAGGATCGCGGCAAGGCCGCCCTTCATGTCCATCGCGCCGCGGCCGTAGACCTTGCCGTCGATCTCCGTGGGAGTAAACGGGTCGGTCTTCCAGCGGTCGGACACATCGACGGTGTCGAGGTGTCCGATGAGCAGCACGGTCTTGCCGGGCCGTCCGCTGTCGAGCACCGACCAGACCGACGGGCGCTCGCGCGCGGTGTCCTCTTCAAAATAGCTGTAGTGCGGGTCCATGCCAAGCTCACGCAGGACATTCGCCACGTAATCCGCCATCTGTGCCTCGTGTCCGTTGACCGAACGGATGGAGATCATATCGTACCAGCGCTGTAAAATCCGTTCCATACCTTAGTTCTCCTTCGCCTTGGCCGTGCCGATGCCGGTCACGGCGTAAATGACAGAAAATACGATCGACAGCCACAGCATCGGCGCAAACGGCGCGAATGCCAGATTGGAAACGCCAAGCGTCGTGGCGGTGTAAGAACCCGTGGTCGACCACGACACCATGGGGGCAAGGCCCGTGCCGGTGTCGAGCATCGTGCGCATCAGATTCTTGCGGTCGAGATGATATTCCGGATACAGGTCCTTCACCATACCGCCGACGACAGGATAGGACACATAATAAGCGCCCGTGATGGTGAAGAACACCGCGTGCAGGATCAGCACACCGAGCGACATCGAACGAGAGGTCTTCGCGATACGCTCCACAAAGGCGAGCAGCACGTCCACAACGCCCGCTGTGCGGAGCGGTGCACCGAAAATGCCCGCCGCGATCAGAAGACCGATGGTCGAGAGCATCGAGGTAAAGCCGCCGCGGTTGAGCATCGAATTCACGACGTCCGAGCCGGTATCGGCGGAAAAACCGGAGTACATGACCGTCAGAATGTCGTGCAGGCTGACACCCTGGCAGAGCATCGCCATCACCGCGCCCGCGGCGATGCCGACGATAAAAGTCGGGATCGTCGGCTTTTTCATCGAAATCAGCACGACCACGACCAGCACGGGCAGAAGCAGCACGGGGCTGAGCCAGAACTCGGCGGAAACGGTGGAAAGGATATCCTCATACACTTCCCCGCCGACGCTGCCGCCGGAATAGCGCAGGCCGTAAACAAAGTAGAAAACGAGCGAAATGAGATACGCAGGCCCCGTGGAAATGAGCGCGTGGCGAATGCCGTCCATCAGCGGCACCTCGCACACCGTCGCGGTGATGACGGGCGAGTCAGACAGCGGCGAGACCTTGTCGCCGAAGAACGCGCCGGTGCAGACCGCGCCCGCGGCCGCGGGCAGCGGCACACCGAGACCCTGTGCAACGCCCATGCAGGCGACGCCGACCGTCGCGAGCGTGCCCCACGACGTGCCCGCCATGGTGGACATCAGCGTGCAAAGGATGCAGACGACTGGCAGAAACAGCCCCGGCGTCAACACCTTCATGCCGTAGTAGATCATGACCGGCACCGTGCCGCTCGCCATCCACGTGCCGACGAGCACGCCGACGGCCAGCAGGATCAAAATGGCCACGATCATTGACGAGACCGTCTCCTTGATGCCCTGCTGCAGCTCGGCGTACGAAATGCCGAAGCACCACGCATCAGGCACATGATGACGCCGTCGAGCGCCAGCACGATGCGGTTGTTGAGCTTCATCACAAGAAGTCCCACAATGATGACGGCGATGCCGACGAGCACGCATCAGCCCTGCCTGCCAGGGCTTTACGATTCTTTTTTCTTCCATGATTGTCGTCCTTTCTCGTTTTGGCTGGGTCAAATTGAAAAAGGATAACAAAAAAGCGGCTCTCTCCCGCTTGGGAGAGAGCCGCTTTTTATTCACTTGTTGACGCAGGTATCAGCAAAGCTGAAGCCGTTTTTCATTTGCTCACTGGCAGTGCGCAGGACCTTGTTGAGGATCTGCGTGCTCTCCTCTTTCGCCATCGCGCAGAGCTCGTCGTTCGCCTGCGCGGCGAGCGTGAAGTCGCCGCTCTCGCGCATCAGCCTGTCGTATTTAAGGACGATCTGTCTGCCGCGGATATTCACCGTGTCCTGATAGCCCCAGACATTCTGGATGCACGAGCCGTAGCACTTGTCGGCCAGCGCGCCGACAAAGCGGCTGACCCAGTAAAGATTGTCGGTCTCGGCATTGAGCGTCACATTGCTCAAATAGTCCGGCATCTGCGGGACATTTGTATACACCGGCAGCCACGCGGAAAATGTCGTGGAGCCGAAGCACACCCACTCGATACCCTTAATGGTATCAGGGACGTCGCTTCTAATTTGACAGATCGTCGTCACGCCCGTGCGGTTGATGCCGATAGGACGGTAAATGCCGCCTTTTTCCGCATGGCCCGCATAGGGATCGTAGGGTGTACCCTGATAGTGGGACGAGAGCAGGTATTGGATATCCTCCGCGGCAACCTTGCGCTCGGGAACGTAGGACCACGGAATGTCATCGCTTTCGGGCGTGAAGTCCGCGTTTTCGCCGTCCCAGCGGTAGGTGTGCGGTGCAAGGCAGCGGCCCATGAACCACGCGCGCGGCGTGTTGTAGATGTGGTCCATGTCGCGGTGCGAGCCGAAGATATCCCGCGGGTTGAACTTGCCATCCTGATTCAGATCCAGATGGTTTTCCGAGATGAATTCTCTGAGGTCTGCCGAGCAGAGATGCGATTCCCGGGCACCGAAGGCGTCCTCAAGGTCGAACGAGTCCATACCGAACTGGTTCGGGTTGATGATGACGCGATCCTCGGGAATTTTCTTCGCGATCCAGTGGTGCCCGCCGATGGTCTCGAGCCACCAGACCTCGTTTTCGTCGTTGAAGGCGATGCCGTTCGACTCATAGGTGCCGTATTGCTCCAGAAGCGCACCGAGGCGCAGCACGCCCTCGCGCGCGGAGCGGATGTAGGGCAGGACGAGGACAACGATGTCCTCCTCGCCGATGCCGCCGCAGCGCTCCTCTTCCCCATCCTTCGCCTCGCGCAGCTCGACCATCGGGTCGGCCGCGAGCACGCGCGGGTTCGAGGTCGTGGTTTCCGTCGCCGTCATGCCGACGTTCGCGGCGTTGATGCCGGTCGCGGCCCAAATGCCGTACTTCGGGTCCACGCTCGGGCAGGACGTGTAGCGCATGGGGTTCTCCGGCAGTGTGATCTCCACGTGGGACTCTACGCTTTTATAAATCTTCGGCTGCTGGTCGGGCTCGACCACGATCAGCTTTTTCTCATCAAAATGACCGTCGTCCGTACGGGCGATCATCGTCGAGCGGTCATTCGTCGCCAGCTTACCGGCCAGTACAGTGGTGCAGGGCATAGTCACATCTCCGTTTCCTGTTGATTTTGCCGCAGCGCCGCCGCTTTCTGCGCGGCGCTGTCAAATTTTCATCTGCATCCATTATATTCACGGAATCGTCCTCTGTAAAGGCAAAATTCCCTTTGCAGGTGCATCTCCCCTGCTGCTCTGCCGCGAAAAAATGTGGACAGGCCCGCTAAAAAGCGGACCTGTCCAAAAGGTTGGTAAAGAGAGGTCGTACCTATCAAGTCTGGATTGATCACACCATGATGGGCTCGTCCCAGAGCTTGAGCTTCTGGCCGATGCCGTTTTCCTTGGCATACTGGTAGACGCGCGCGGCGATCGCCACGTCGTAAAGGCCGAGGCCGACGTTGCAGGTGTAGGTGAGCTGGTCGTCGTTGTCGCGGCCGGACTTCCGCCCCGCCACCAGGTCGGAAACGCTCGCGTCGATGCGGGAATCGTCGATCTTGCCGTCGCGGAACATGTAGGCCATCGTGTCGCCCATGCGGTGCTTGTCGGTCTCCCAATCGTCGATGACGACCTTGTCCGCGCGCAGGATCAGCTCCTCGTCGACCTCGTTGTTGCCAAGGTGAGCAACGTAAACGCCCTTTTTGATCTCCGCGCCGTGGATGATCGGCTCGGTCGCGGTCGTCGCGGTCACAAGGATGTCGCCGCTTTCGATCGTGGCGAGGCGGTCGCTCGCCGCCTGCACGTCCATGTTCATCTTTTGTGACATCTCCGCCGCAAATTTTTCCGCTCTCTCTCGGGAAAGGTCATAGACATACGCCTTTTCCAGCTGCGGCAGCGACGCCTTGAGCGCCATCAGCTGCGTCTTGCACTGCGGGCCCGCGCTGAAAAGGCCGACGGTCTTCGAGCGCGAGGGCGCCATATACTTGGCGCAAACGCCCGTTACTGCGCCGGTGCGGATCGTACTGATGAGTGTGCCGTCCATGATGGCAATGGGTACCTTGGTCTCGGGATCGTTCAGCACGATCACGGCCGAGCCGCGCGGCAGGCCGTACTTGAACGGATTCTGCGGACCGCTGCCGATCCCACTTGATGCCGGGCATGTTGAACCGTCCGCCGATGTAGCCGGGCATGGCGTTGATGCGTCCCGTCGTCTCTTCAGCGTTGGGCTCAGGGCGCTTCATCACGATCTTGCCGAGCAGAATATAGTCACCCTTGTCATAAAGGCGGAAGACCTCTTCCAGATCGTCGACGGCCTTGTCCATCGACATGCCGCCGCAGCGGATCACGTCCTCCTGGGATAGATAAATCATTTCAACTTTCATTGTAGAAATTTTCCTTTTCAATGCACCGCGGCAAATAGTGACATTGATCGTCGTATTCGCCAAACGTGATAAGCGGGCGCGCAACACCTTCATCCTTCGCACCGGGGTAAAACGGGATATAGCGGAACTGGTTGAGGCCCAACGTTTCAAAAAGGCGCACCGCGTCATAGGCAGAGGACTTAAAGTCATTCAGCACATACACCTCCGAGCCCTCCGGCAGGCCGAAGACCTCGTCCAAGCGCTGCGCGGCAGACATTTGTCACAGCTGCACAGTGCTTTTTATCATCATAAATCAAATTTTTTGCAAACACCTATTGACACAGTAGGAATTAAGCGTTAAAATTCCTATCTACAAGGTAGGCAATTATGAGCAAGGAGGCATGCCGCATGATGATCTCAACAAAAGGGCGCTACGCTTTGCGGGTCATGCTGGATATGGCCGAGCACGGAGGCAACGAATGGCATCGCCTGAGCGATGTCGCGCAGCGTCAGCAGCTCTCTAAAAAGTACTTGGAGACCATCATGGCCGCGCTGAGCCGTGCGAACTTGGTTGAGAGCGCCGTGGGCAAATCGGGCGGCTACCGCCTGACCCGCTCCCCCGAGGATTACCCCGTAGGTGAAATTCTGCGGGCGGTGGAGGGAAATCTGTCGCCGATCGCGTGCCAGTCTGAGGACGGCTCCGGCTGCGGCGCTTCCTGCGACTGCGACGCGCGCCTTTTCTGGCAGGGGCTGGAAGACCAGATCAACAGCTATGTCGACAATCATACGCTGGCGCAATTCATGCGAGTCAATGAAAAAACACCGGCCGCCCCAAGCGGTACGGAAAGAAGATAAGGTGGTTCAATATGAGTAAGGCACTTTTAGAGATTCAGAACCTGCATGTGCGGGTCGAGGAAAAGGAAATTCTCCACGGTGTGGATCTGACCGTGGGACAGGATGAGACCCATGTGCTGATGGGCCCCAACGGCACCGGCAAGTCGACTCTGGGCTATGCCATCACCGGCAATCCGACCTACAGCGTAACCGGCGGTTCGATCATTTTTAACGGCGAGGACATCACGGAGCTCCCCGTCAACGAGCGCGCGAAAAAGGGCATTTTCCTGTCCTTCCAGAACCCGCTGGAGGTTCCGGGCGTGACGCTGAGCGCGTTCATCCGCAGCGCGCTGGAGCAGAAGACCGGCGACCGCCTGCGCCTGTGGGACTTCAAGAAAAAGCTCAAAGAGACCATGGCCCTTTTGAACATGGACGAGAGCTATGCCGAACGTGATCTGAACGTGGGCTTCTCCGGCGGCGAGAAGAAAAAGGCCGAAATTTTGCAGATGCTCATGCTCGAGCCCAAGCTCGCGATCCTCGATGAGACCGACTCCGGCCTCGACGTCGACGCGGTCCGCACCGTCAGCGAGGGCGTGCGCCTGTTCCGCGAGCGGACGCACGGCTCGCTTCTCATCATCACCCATTCCACCCGCATTTTAGAGGCGCTCCATGTGGATGCGGCCCACGTGATGGAAGAGGGCGTCATCGTCCGCAACGGCGGCGCCGAGCTAGTGGATGAGATCAACGAAAAGGGATTCGGTAGCCTGAAGGAAGACTGAATCGGGAGGCTCTTGACATGGCAGATTTGAAAGAAAAGACCTATGTGGAGGACGTGGACCGCAGCGTCTACGACATTCGGGACGCGGAAAACGACGCGTACCGCATGGAATCCGGCCTGACGCCGGAGATCGTCGAAAAGCTCTCCAAGGAGAAGGACGATCCCGTGTGGATGCAGCAGTTCCGGCTCGAATCCCTCCAGATCTACAATGAAATGAAGATCCCCAACTGGGGCCCGTCGATTGAGGGCCTTGATATGGATCATATCGCGACCTACGTTCGCCCGAACACCAAGATGCGCAACGACTGGAAGGACGTGCCGGAGGACATCAAGGAGACCTTCGAGCGCCTTGGCATTCCGCAGGCGGAGAGAAAATCCCTCGCCGGTGTGGGTGCGCAGTACGACTCCGAGCTTGTCTATCACAACGTCAAAGATTCCGTGGCGGCCGAGGGCGTGGTTTACACCGATATGGAGAGCGCCATGAAGGGTGAATACGCCGACATGGTGCGCAAGTACTTCATGAAGCTCGTAACGCCCCACGATCACAAGTTCGCGGCGCTCCACGGCGCAGTGTGGTCCGGCGGCTCGTTCGTGTACGTGCCCAAGGGTGTGCACCTCTCCATTCCCCTGCAGTCCTACTTCCGCCTGAATGCCAAGGGCGCCGGCCAGTTTGAGCACACGCTCATCATCGTGGACGAGGGCGCGAGCCTGCACTTCATTGAGGGCTGCTCCGCGCCGAAGTACAACGTGGTGAACCTCCACGCCGGCTGCGTGGAGCTGTACGTCAAGAAGGGGGCCAAACTCCGCTACTCGACGATCGAAAACTGGTCGAAGAACATGTACAACCTGAATACCAAGCGTGCGCTGGTGGAAGAGGGCGGCACGATCGAATGGATCTCCGGCTCGTTCGGCTCCCATGTGGGCTGCCTGTACCCCATGAGCATCTTAAAGGGCGACAATTCCCGCATGGAGTTCACCGGCGTTACGTTCGCCGGTGCGGGGCAGAACCTCGATACCGGCGCAAAGGTCGTCCATGTGGGCAAAAATACGAGCTCCTATATGAACACGCGCTCGATCAGCAAGAGCGGCGGCATCAGCACATTCCGCTCAAGCGTTGTCGTGGAAAAGGGCGCCAAGGGCGCCAAGTCCGCCGTGTCGTGCCAGTCGCTGATGCTGGACTCCGAGTCCCGTTCCGACACCATCCCCGCAATGGACATCCGCACGAAGGACGCGGCCATCGGCCACGAGGCCAAGATCGGCGCGATCAGCAACGAAGCCGTCTTTTATCTGATGAGCCGCGGCATGAGCGAGGAAGACGCGCGCGCGATGATCGTCAGCGGCTTTGCCGACAATGTCTCCAAGGAGCTGCCGGTGGAGTACGCGGTGGAAATGAACAACCTCATCCGGCTCGAGATGAAAGGCAGCATTGGCTGAAAGGAGTTTGGACATGAACGATACGATTTTGATCAACCGGCTCCCGACCCGCACCTGGAACCGGCTGGGTGTGAACGAAACGGCCATCGCCTGGGGGCAGGCCGACGATTTGGGCGAAGAGAAAATCACCGCCGCCGGTCAGACCGAGCGGCTTGAGATCACTGACTCTGGCGAGCGCGGCGAGAAGACGGTGGACATCCACGCGCCCGCGGGCCAGACCGCCACGGTGTTTGAAACGCTGAGAGCGGAAAAGGGCCTGCTCGTGCGCACGGCGCTCCACGTTGAAAAGGACGCAAAGGTGCGGCTCGTGCAGATTCAGAATGCGGCACAGGGCTCGCTTCTCCGTCTGGAGACGAGCGGCGAGTGCGCCGAAAACGGTCAGGTAGAGCTGATCCAGGTCCTGCTGGGCCGCGGTGACGTGTACAGCGACGGCCAGTTCGAGCTGAACGGCAATGGCGCGGGCTTCACGGCGGGCATCGGGTATCTGGGCCAGAAACAGCAGACCGTGGACATGAACCTTGTCGTGAACCACTGGGGCCAGAAGACCACGAGCGAAATCAATGCCGCCGGTGCGCTCAAGGACGACGCGCAGAAGATCTTCCGCGGGACCATCGACTTTAAGAAGGGCTCCGCGGGCTCCGTCGGCAGCGAGCAGGAGACGGTTTTGATGCTGGGCGACGGCGTCGTCAACAAGACGGTGCCGCTGATCCTGTGCGCCGAGGAAAACGTCGTCGGCAACCACGGCGCGACCATCGGCGAGCTGGACGAGGACACGCTGTTCTACTTTGAAAGCCGCGGCATTTCCGCAGCGGAGGCGGAAAACATCATGGCCCGCGCCGCCATCGAGCGGCTGGCCCGCACGATCGAGGATGAAGCGGCGCAGGCCGCGATCCTCTCCGAGCTTGAGGAGGTGCTGTAAGATGGCGCATGCATATCGGGACGACTTCCCCCTGCTCAAGAGTCAGGATGTTGCGTATCTGGACAACGCCGCGACGGCGCAGCGCCCGCAGTGTGTGCTGGACGCCGTAACGGAGTTTTATAAAAGTCAGAACGCCAACCCGCTGCGCGGCCTCTATCCCTTGAGCATCGCCGCGACGGAGGCCTATGAAAACGCGCGCGAGGCTGTTCGGGCATTCCTGAACGCGAAGAGCAGCCGCGAGATCATCTTCACCCGCAACACCACCGAGAGCATCAATTTAGTGGCTTACAGCTACGGTCTCTCCCACGTGAAGGCCGGGGACGAGGTTCTCGTCTCCATCATGGAGCACCACAGCAACCTTCTCCCCTGGCAGATGGTTTGCCGCCAGACCGGTGCGTCGCTCAAATTTATGGAATGCGAAATGGACGGCACGCTGGACTTAAATAAGGTCGAAGCCCTCATCACGCCGAAAACAAAGATCGTCGCCTGCACGCACGTTTCGAACGTCTTAGGCCGCGTGAATCCCATCCGCGAGCTCGCGGTGCTGGCGCACCGCGCCGGCGCGGTACTGGTCGTCGACGGCGCGCAGAGCACGCCGCACATTCCGGTGGACGTGCAAGCATTGGACGCGGATTTCTTCGCCTTCTCCGGCCACAAGGTCTACGGCCCCATGGGCATCGGCGTTCTCTACGGACGTGAAGAATTGCTGAACGCCATGCCGCCGTTCCTCACCGGCGGCGAGATGATTGAATCTGTCACCCGCGATGGTGCGGTCTTCGCCGAGCTCCCGCACAAGTTCGAGGCCGGCACGGTCAACGCGGCAGACGCCGTGGGCCTGCATGCGGCCATTGACTATGTCAAGAGCATCGGCTTTACAGCGATGCATCAGCAAGAGGTCGCGCTGACACGCCGCACGATGGACGCGATCGGCGAGATGCCGCACGTCCACGTGCTGGGCTCGGAAAAGCCCGAGGAGCATTGCGGCATCATCACCTTTACGGTGGACGGTGTTCACCCGCACGACATCAGTGAGATCCTCGCGAGCGACGGCGTCGCCATCCGCGCAGGCCATCACTGCGCGCAGCCGCTTCTGGCCTATTTGAAGCATCCGTCCACCGCGCGGGCAAGCCTCGCGTTTTATAACACGGAATCCGAGGTCGACCGGCTGCTTGACAGCATTTCCACGCTAAGGGAGCGAATGGGTTATGGAAAATAGAAGCTTTTACAATGAAATTCTCACCGAGCACAACCTGCATCCGGAGTTCAAGCACGACCTACCGGACGCCGACATCGTGCTCGAGGGCGTCAACCCGAGCTGCGGCGACGACATCTTCCTCAAGCTGAAGCTTGACGGCGATGTGATCGCGGACGGCGCGTTCGTCGGCGACGGCTGCGCCGTCTCGCAGGCGTCGGCGGACATCATGCTCGGCATGATCGTCGGCAAAAAGAAGGAAGACGCGCTGAAAATGGGCGAGATCTTCCTGAAAATGATCCAGGGCGAGGCGTCGGAAGACGAGATCGACAGCCTGGAAGAGGCCTCGGCTCTCCGTGATATCGCCCATATGCCCGCGCGCGTCAAATGCGCGGTGCTCGGCTGGCGCACGCTGAAAGAGGCCCTGCTGGGCGGGGACGAGCTGTCGTAACGCTGTCACTCCGTTGAATTTCAAATCAAAGCAATAATAAAAAGAAAGCATTTGCCGCATGCTGCGGCAAATGCTTCTTTTTTCTTCAAGCAAAGCAGGGCGAGAATTCGGCCTTTGCCGTATTTCCGCCCCTCTCCCCTGCTCATTGGTCGTAATGCTCCAAAAACGAGTGCACCTCGCCTTTCGTCTTGTAGCCGGGGAAGGTGTCGAGCGCGACAGTGTGGATGCTGTTGAAGATGGATTTTTCGATGTTGGGGTTGTCCCGCTTTAAGCGGCGCAGCAGGGTCTTGATTTCCTGACGCTTTGAGCCGCCTCCACCGTTGTCGCAGATGGTGCAGTTTTCTGTAAAGCGGCAGGCGCACTGGATAAACTCGAGCTGGTTGTACTGCCGCCAGGCGATAATGCTCTCCTCGTGGATGCAGTACATCGGGCGGATGAGCTCCATGCCCTCAAAGTTGTCGCTGTGGAGCTTTGGCAGCATGGCCTGCAGCTGCGAGCCGTAAAACATGCCCATCACCGTCGTCTCGATCACATCGTTAAAGTGATGGCCCAGTGCGATCTTGTTGCAGCCGAGCTCCTTGGCCTTGCTGTAAAGGTGGCCGCGCCGCATGCGGGCGCAGAGGTAGCAGGGCGATTTGTCCGTGCTGTTGGCCACCTCGAAGATATTGGTCTCGAATACCGTGATGGGGATGTGCAGCAGCGCCGCGTTGCTCTCGATGCGCTGGCGGTTGATGGCGTTGTAGCCCGGATCCATGACGAGGAACACCAGCTCAAACGGCACGTCGCTGTGGCGGTGCAGCTCCTGCATGAGCTTTGCCATCAGCATCGAGTCCTTGCCGCCGGAGATGCACACGGCGATCTTGTCGCCCGCCTGAATGAGTTCATATTTTTTCACCGCGTAGACAAACGGCTTCCACAGCTCGTCGCGGTATTTTTTGATGATGCTCCGCTCGATCATCTGATAGGGCTCTAACGTTCTTGGCATGGATAACTCCCTCTTCTCTAATAGCTTCCGCCGCGGCGGAGCGTTCATTGCGCAAGCTCCCGATAGCAGCGGTCAAAAATTTGCAGAAATTCCGCGATTTCCGCCTCTGTTGTCAGGTGGCTGAGGCTGATGCGCCACGAGGATAGCGCGTTTTTCCGGTCGCGGCTCACCGCGTAGACCGCCTTGGACGGCGTCCCCTCCACCGAGCAGGCGGACTTCACGGACACGCAGACATCATTTTTTCCCAGCTCCTGCTGAAAAGTCGTCCCCTTGACGCCGTTGACGCTCAGATTCAAAATGTGCGGCACGGCGTTTTCCGGATTGTTGAAGCGGACTTTTGGATACTTCGCAAGCTCCGCGCGCAGCAGACGATTCAGCGCCGCAACGTGTGCGATGCGCTCGTTCTGATTTTCGATCGCCAAACGCAGCGCCTTCTCGATCGACATCGCCATGCCCAGTGCGGGCGTGCCGCTGCGATAGGGCGTGGTGCTGCCGCCGCCGTGGATCTGCAGCTCGATGACAAGGTCCTTCTTTTTGACCAGCAGGCCGCTGCCGTTCAGACCGTAAAACTTGTGCGGCGCGATGCTCATTGTGTCCACACCGGAGAGCACCAGCTTGGTCTTCCCCACGGCCTGCGTCGCGTCCACATGGAGGCGGCAGTTGGGATAGTCTCTCAAAATATCCGCGATCTCTTGGATCGGCTGCACCGTGCCGAGTTCGCTGTCCACCGCGCAGATGGCGACGAGCACCGTGTCCTTTCGCAAAAGCTCGCGCAGATGTTCCAAATCAATGGTGCCGTCCCGCCGGATGTCCACGAGGTCGACCTCGCAGCCCTGCTGCTGCAATGCGGACAGCGCACCGCCCACGGAGGAATGCTCCAGCGCCGTGGAGATGATGTGCTTTCCCACATGGCGGGACGCCTGCACGATGCCCTTGAGCGCAAGGTTGTTGGATTCGCTCGCGCCGGAGGTGTAGATGATCTCCTCGGGCGCTGCGCCCAGAAGTTCCGCGATGCCGTCCGTCACCCGGGTCATTTCCACCTGCGCTGCCCGCCCTGCGGGGTGGGTGGAATTGGGGTTTCCGATATAGCGCCGCTCCGTTTGATAAAACGCGTCCAGCACGGTAGGGTCTGCCGGCGTGTTGGCAGAGTAATCAAGATAGATCATAACGGTCTCTCCCACGCGGTCAGGTCCTTGACGACCTCGCCCGCGACAATCAGGCCGACCGCGGCGGGCACAAAGGCGTTGCTGCCCGGAACCTGCCGTCGCTGCGTGCACTTGCGCGCCGTACCCGGCGGGCAGATGCAGTGTGTCCGGCAACTGATGGACATGTCGTCCAGCGGCGTAATGGGCGGCTCTTTGGAGTAGACGACCTTCAGCTTTTTGATGCCGCGCTTTTTGAGCTCGCGGCGCATCACTCTCGCCAGCGGACAGACAGAGGTCTTGTAGATGTCCGTCACCTCGAACGCGGACGCGTCCATCTTGTTCCCCGCGCCCATGCTGCTGATGATGGGCGTTCCCGCTCTCTGCGCCTGCTCGATGAGCTCCAGTTTGCCGGTCACGGTGTCGATGGCGTCCACGATGTAGTCATACTGCGTGAAGTCAAATTGATCCGCCGCCTGCGGCGCGTAAAACGTCTTGTAAGTGTGGACAACTGCGTTCGGGTTGATCTCCTTGATGCGCTCCTCCGCCACGTCCACCTTGTACTGTCCCACGGTCTTGCGTGTGGCGAAGATCTGTCGGTTCACGTTCGTCAGGCACATCCGGTCGTCGTCGATGAGGTCCAGCGTGCCGACGCCGCTGCGCACCAGCGCCTCCACCGTGTAGCCGCCCACGCCGCCGATGCCGAACACGGCTACGCGGGCGTTGTACAGCCGCTCCATGCCATCCTGACCTAAAAGCAGCTGCGTTCTTGAAAACTGATTGAGCATACTCTCTCCCCGATTTTGAAAAATTCAAGCAGATTGATCGTCAAGCTATTCTTATCGGCTCTCGTCGATCCTTCGCCTGACGTTGGAAAAATGTCTGCGTTACACCTTTCGCATCCACAAACATAGTATGATTGTTGGTTTTCGTATCATAGCACGAGTTGACCAGCACTGTCAACCGCCGCATGACCAGAATCGCAGCCCGCGCAGTAAGTGATTTCATCCATGTTGACTTTTACGCCCCGTTGTGTGACACTATAGGCAACAAAATGATCTTGCAAGGAGAACCATTATGGCTACCACTTCCGTTTCCGCGCGCTTTCAGGATCTTTTTCCCGAAACGAACCTCATTTCTCTTCTGACCAAGTACGGCGGCGACGCGGACGATATTTTCGAGACGATTCAGGACCAGTACGACGCCCACGAGCAGGAGCCTCTCGTCGGCCTTCTCGGCATCAAAGCCGCGAATATCGACGCCTTTGCCCGCGCCGCCTACTGGGATTTCGTCAGCGACATCCGCGTCAGGTATCTCTCTTCCCTTCCCCGCAGCGAAGCCGCCGCCATCGCCGCCGCGGCCGACAATCTGATCTCGCACCCCGAAAACGATGACATCGACTGGACCCCCGACGAATTCGTCAGCGATTGGAATGATCTGCACCGCGGCGAGGAGCCACTCAAATAACCGGTGCTAAGCTGTACACCATGACAGATGCAAAAGGGCAAGGGAAAAGCGTTGAGGAGCTTTTCCCTTGCCCTTTTTTCACTGGTGCTGAAACAGGACAGTGCAAATCGAATGGAAGCCTATATGCAGCACGCCATCTGTGGGAAGAAGCTGCAAAACGGTTAAAGGGTCAGATAAAGGGTCAAACAGAAAAAAAGAAGTCCGAAACCTTACGGTTTCAGACTTCTCAGTGGCAGCGGGAGAAGGATTCGAACATTCACAAAAATTGATATAACAACTGGTATATCAGCATCTATTTTGTCCGTTCAGATTTTTGTTCAGATTTTTGGCCTTTATGCCTCTGCCGGAGTTGCCTCCTCCCCTTCCTCCAAGTTCTTATAGAACTCGTACATCTTGTCCTTTTTCATATTGAGATTCTTTGCCGATAGGTGCGTGTATATCTCGTGCAAGATCTTGGGATCTGACCAGCCGCCAATGCGCATGCACTCCTCTTCCTTGTAGTCCAGGTAATACGCCAGCGATGCAAAACTATGCCGCAATCCATGGACGCCGACTTCCGGAACCCCAGCTTTCTGGCATATCTCATTGATGCGACTCCACAGCCCGTTCGGCGGCTGTGACGAGATAAAGCCATCGCCGCCATCTTGCAGCAGCTCAGCAAGTCTGGGGATCAAAATAGGCACTACCCGCGTCGATTCAACCGTTTTTGTTTTTGACCGCACAACATACTCATTATTTTCATTCGGCACTTTGACCCGCCGGACATAGATACAGTTATGTTCGAGATCTACATCTTCCCATCTCAGACCGAGCACTTCACTGCGCCGCATCCCGAGCAACGCAAGTAATGCCTCCATTTCGACTTTTTCGCCAATCAGCGCCTTGCAGAACAGTTTGATCTCATCCGGATCTAACCACTTGCGTTCCGTCTTCTTGAGCTGCGGCAAGCGGATATTGGGGATTGTGCATCCTTGCTCCCTCAAGACTGACTCGATAAATGTCCACTCGTTGTGTATCGTCTTAGGCGCGAGGCGCGACGATTCGTCATCCATGACGGCCTGCCAATCCTGATCGAGCCCCTTGTCCATCACAGCTTTAAGACGATTTTTTCGGATGTTCATGGATGTTCTGATCGTAGTCGGAGACCACACATTTTTCCGCCGATCAACGTACTGGTCGATTGCCTCTCCCAGTGTTATTGGCGGGCGCTTCTCTTTCATCTTTGTCTCGAGGAAGCCAGCACGAATTGCGCGAGCTCTGGCAATGCACAGATCACGTGTAGGCTCTGTGACGCTCTGCCCTTCCGCAGCAAGCTCTATGTTCCAGTTCCCAGACTTGAGCTGCCGCGGATTGGGCACCTTGATCTCGCCCTTTTTCTTCCGCTCACGGATCTGCTTCTCGCCGCACCAATTACAGTAAATCGAATTCTCTGAGATCTCTCGTTTACAGGCCTTGCAAAGCATCTCTTCACCTCTCTATATTGCCATAGCTTTTGACTGCAAAATTCTGTATAATCTCTCTTGGCGCCAAATCTACACGGGCGGCGTCCGAGAGAGAGATAGTCATGTACGATCCGGCTTATATCATTGCATTGTTTGAGTCCTTGTCCGCAGACGCCCAGCAAGAGATCCTTGACCTCGCAGCTCGGCTTGCAGCCGATTCCAAGCGCAACGATCAATAGTCCTCGTCGCATTGCCCTCTCAGGAGTTCGCGCGCGGAACTCAAAGAGCGGCCGTCGTCCTTCCGGGCGATGGCCGCTCTGCATTTATCGCCCTGAACAATATTCTTGCTTTTTCGACGAGACTCTGCTATTCTGTTTTTGGCGCTGCACGAACGGCAGGCGGTTAGCACTTCCCGGAAGGGAGGTGATGTCTATGGTTACTTACGGTGAGCTTTTTGCTTACACGCTGGTATTGATAGGCGTTGCAACTCTGGTTTTCCAGATGTGCAAAAGAAAATGACCGCCCCCGGCCAAGGTAAGCGGTCAAAATCTTTGACTAATTCCTGAGGCTAACCGCTTGTCGCAGCGCCTTTTTCTACTTTGAGTATAACCGCCTGTTTTTGAATTGTCAAGTCTGTTGAACATCTGCCGCTCCTTCAGGGGCGGCTTTTTTATTGTCGTGGCTCGGGATGACCGGTCATACCGAGGCAGATCACCTTATCCATTTTGCGCTCTCCTTTCCCGCGGGGGGAGCTTTGCCGCACTCCCGCCCTCTGTATAAATTATACCTCTGGCCGTATACGCACGTCAAACGGAGAACGCATGTTTTGCGTGCGCACGATCTTCGGTGCCCGATTCGGGCACTAACGTGGGGCCTATCTCTTTTCGACGGTTCCCGTGATATTCTTTCTCTTAGGATAAGGATTCCCACAACTGCGCAGGCCGTCGATATGTTCAAACAGCTCGCGGTCATGGCCTATCTCCATTTCCATAGGGTCCAACACCAAATCAATACCCTCGCGTCTCGCAAGTTTGGCTGCCGGGACGAAATCGCTGTCGCCGGCAATAAGAACGATCTGATCGACCTGTTTCTTGTAGGCGAGCGAAGCAATATCAATTCCGAGCTTCATATCAACGCCTTTTTGCTTGATGGTCGGTTCGAAATGCTCCATTCCAAGGGATTCCTTTGTGAGCGTTCCTGCGCACAATTTTTTTACCGCATCGTATTTAAGCGTGTAGACCGCATTTCCTACGTCAAGCACACCCAATCGAAGAGCGACTTTGCGTTTTTGCTTCAACTCCTCTAAAAAAGCCTGCATCCACACGCTTTCCTTTGAGGCCTTCATATTGACGGTCTTCCCCGTAAGCGGGTGGTACATCTGCTTGTCCACCGGCGGACAGTCATAATAAAACAGCCTGTACAAATCATGCAAACGCTCCCGCTCTTTCAGGTGCCGCATTGCATATGTAACAAGTGCATCTGCCGTTTCTTTCGGCTCATGCTCTCCCCAGAGGAATTTGGCTCGCTTGCGAAAAAAGCCGCCATCAACAAGAATCGCTGTTTTTGACATATCGGAATCCCCCCAATAAAATCTAAAGCCCTTAGAACGGGCACTCCCCTTATTGTGGGGGACCTATTCCAAGGGCTTATTGGCACAACGGGCGGTGACAGAAGTCACTTTGTTGTGCTATTTATACTATGCCCCTGAGTTCGATTTGTCAACCACTTTTTTAAGTTGTAGTTAAATTCTTGTGTCCTTCGGTGTCCGATTCGGGCACCTTTTTTATTTCTTTCTCTTGAGCATCTCGGCGACGATCTCATTCTGCGCTTTGTCATCGAAGCTTAAGAACAACTTTAGAAACTGCTCGGTCGGGCCTTCTGGTACGGCCGGCAGCGTGCCCGGCGTCTCGCCGAGCAGGTCGGACACGGTGCAGCCGAGGTATTGCGCAAGCATCTGCACCTTAGCGACGGACGGGGTCTGCCCTCTTTTGATGTCTGTCAAAAAGCTCGCACCAACGCCGCTATCGCGGCAGGCATTTGTCGGCTTAACGCCTTTCTTAGAGCAGTACCGTTCGATATTTTGCACAAGAAGTTCCCTGTCCACAGGATCACTCTCCTTTATATGTAATTGGTGATTACGTATAAAAGTTTATTTTTACGCATTTTTACCTTGACGATTGGTAATTACGGATTTATTATAAAGCTACAGTTAAAACACAGATGTACGAAAGGGGGTGAGACAATGAGCAACGCCGTTGATCTCTGGCTCGAAGTCGGCAACAAATGCCTAAAGCGTGCCAGCGAGCTGCTGGACAACAAAGCCACTCCTATCACGGAGACCTCGGCAGCCGTCAAGCAGCTCGTCGAAGCGGCCGTCATGATGGATGACCTCAATCTTCGCTGGGCGATTCAAAACCGATCCGGCGCGGCGGCTTCTCAGGGTCAGCCTTTCTCACCGCGAGAAGCAAAAAGTTAAGCTGGCTCATGTGCTGGATCAGCGTTGCCCGCTGATCACCGATGAGCCCGTAGAAAACAAGCGTGCTCGGATTGGAATACCCGATATCTGTGACTGACATGGTAATACTTTGGCCGAACGATGCCAGCCTTACAGCGACCTCATGGTCATCATCGAGAGTTCCCTCAAACTCTTTGATGCGTTCCATGATCACTTCATAGGTATAGTCAGCTAATTGGTAGTTGCGCAGGTCAACTCTCGGAATCTCGAATGTCGGGAAATTCGGCGTTGGCAAATCTCCAATTTGGTCAAGCAGTCCATAGTCAGACATAGTTTTCTCCTTTCAGCTTTTACATGGGGCGGCCGGCGCGCGTCGGGTGATGGTTCAGTCGGAACCGTGGATGAACTCTCCGTTACTCTGATACCCGCCTGAAGGACGTTCGACTCGTCCTCACCCCCTTCACCTCATCCATACGGAGCGGCTGGTGCTCACACGACATCACAACTTAATATCAGCTCTCACATCGTATGCGGTGGGTTTTGTGGCGTCTCAGCACACGAGGGCTGTTTCTGAGGCAACCCGTCCGTCGTGTGATAAGAGTCCGATTCTCTTACGCTCCATCCACCTATGCCTCATAAGGCTTAAGCGCCGTGTCCACGATCTCACGGATCGGCGCAGGGGCCTTGCGGTAGGCCAGCAGGTGCCGCAGCTCGTCGGTGCTCACGGTGTCCGATTCAGACCCCGCCCGCTCGCCGAGCAGATCAGACACGGTGCAGCCGAGATACTGCGCGAGCATCTGCACCTTCGCAACAGATGGGGTCTTTCCTCTCTTGATGTCGGTCAAAAAGCTCGTACCAACACCGCTGTCGCGGCAGGCATTTGTCGGCTTGACGTCCTTCTTGGAACAGTATTGTTCGATATTTTGCACAAGAAGTTCCCTGTCCATTGGATTCCTCTCCTTATATGCAATTGTCGATCGCGCATAAAATATGCTATCGGCAAAAATTTGCGTTGACAATGCGCAATATCGCATTTATTATTAAGTCACAGTTTAGAAATGAGGTGCGGCAATGACTATCGCTTCCTGGTGTTTGGGCACACTCATCGGCACCGCCATTGGTGTCTTAGTCCTAAAAATTCTCTTCGACTGAGAGATCAGCCTTGCTTCCGCAATTGACTTATTAGGCGATTGATACGGACGCTGATAGTCTTCCTCTCCAAGGTCCTACGCAGGTCCTCATGCATCGCCTGATTAACCTTCTCATAGAATTCGCCCACTGAACCCGGCTCTCCTGTTTTTGCTGCATTACAACTGGCAAGGTAAAGCTGCGCTATCAAGACTCGCATTTTTTCCGGCGCATGCAATACTGCCGCCGAGTAGGTACTCGCATACGAAATGCCAGCATCCATTTCGGCGTCCGATAAATCATCGGGATTCTTGGTATGCTCTTTTCCAACGCTCAATAAGAAACGCTGACTTTCCGTAAGAAAATCGCCGTATGCTTTCAGCTTAGCGTTGTAGCGCAGTTGACGCGCCTCAAAATCGATCCGCTTACTTGCGGCGTAATTCGTAATACAGCCGCCGATGATCGTACCGAAAAGCGCAGATGCGGCAGGTATCCATACCGATAGATCAGCCACAATTTTCCCCCTCTTCAATCAATGAAACTGCCCCATACGGAGCGGCTGGCGCTCACACGTCGTGTGTCAGGAGTTCGACTCTCCTGCGCTCCATCCATATTTTTTGCTTATGGTATAAACACCCATTTCAAAAATACCATGACAAACCGCAAAAATCAAGAGAGAAAGGAAGGAACAAAATTGGTCAAACTCCGTATCAAAGAACTCCGCCAAAAGAAGGGCATGAGCCAGACCGACCTTGCCAAGGCGATGAACATTTCCCCTGTCGCCGTCAGCAGATGGGAACTCGGCTTCACCCTGCCTACCACTGACAAGCTGCCGCAGCTCGCGATGCTACTCGGCGTCGATGTCAGCGCACTCTTTGCAGTCGAAGCCCCGGGCAGACTGCCCGAAACACTGAGTTAGGAGGATAGCATCATGCCGAGAACAAACTTGGGTCGAAATATCGCCAATGAGAAGATCGTTGCTCTGATCTGGGGCACTGCCGCGGCAGCCGGCCTGACGACTGAAGAGCTCGGGGCGAAAGCTAAGATCTCCCGCTCCAGGATCTATGCCCGCAAAAACAAGCCGGAGGATCTCACTCTGCGCGAGCTGCGCAGCATCGGCCGCGCGCTGAACATCCCCATCGATGAGCTGCGCGAAGCCATCCGCTACTAAAAGCATATCACGAAAGGAGCTGTAAATCCATGTATCCCGAGTACCCGAATTTATACCAAAGGGCAAGAAAGGCTACCTATTTTTCGCAGGAAGAGGCAGCCGAGCTACTTGGACTTTCTGCAGAAAGTATGAAACAATATGAGAGCGGACGCCGCACGCCGTCCGATGACACCGTGCACCGCATGGCCGAGCTCTACAACCTCCCCTGGCTCGAACTGGAGCATGCAAAAGCGACCGACAGGTTGGGCGTGCTGCCCGACGTACATATCCAGCCGTTACCGACAGCCAGCATTACCCTTGCCAACCGCTTCCGGCGGGCATCCGACCAGATCTACACGCTGCTTGAGATTGCCGAGGATGGCATCATCGACGAATGCGAGCGGCCGGAGTTTGACGCCATTGTCGCCGATCTGCGCGAGACCATCGCCGCGGCCTATCAAGTCATCTACGCTGACGGCGCAAAAAAAGAACGCCCCGACGGTGGCACGTCGAAGCGTTCATGTTCTCAGAGGTTCGAGTCTGAAAACGATTGCATAAACAGTATAGCACACTCGCGCAGAAATGCAAGCCCCGTTTTGACAAAGGGGGTGTATGCACGATGAGCGGCATGACCCTTTTCTTCATGGTCGTCGGCGTGAGTGTTACGGTGACAAAGCTCTTCAACTTTGTTGAGTACATCGGTGGAGGAAATGCTTATGGCAAGAGAAAATCAAAAAGAACATATCTGTGACGGCACAGCCTCTCCCCCGCCGCTGGATATCGAGGCCCAGCAGAGCGCGGTGGACTATGTCGGCTTATGCGATCGTCTGATCGCCTGCTGCGAGAGCGTGACGCTCAATCCCATCAAAACGGGGGTGCAGGCATGAGCGAAGGGATCATCAAATCCGGACGAAAGCAGAGCTTCACCGTGCTTTACAAATCTGCCATTGAGGACAAGCGCCTGCCGCTGGATGCGCGCGGGCTGCTTGCCATTATGGTCGGGCTGCCGGAGGGGTGGCAATACTCGGTCAAGGGCCTCGCGGCCTATGTGGGTGTGAGCAAAGACACCATCCGTAGGCTGCTCGGCAAGCTCGAAGACGTCGGATATCTCGTCCGCGAACAGACCCATGACGCCAACGGACACTTCTCCGGCAACGTCTATGTGCTGCTGGATGAAGCACCACCGTTGTCGGGAAATACCGACGACGGTAAATCACCGTTGTCGGAAAAACCCGATGACGGTGAAAACCGACAACGGGAAAAACCGTCATCGGGTTTTCCGACCCAAATAAATACTAAAAGAACCAAAGAAGAAAAGAAACAACCCCCTATAGCCCCCGCGGAGGTCGAAAAGCTCGTTGAGAAATACTGTGGCGAGGACGACGAACTGCGCGAGGCGATCATGGGGCTGTTGGAAAACCGGGCAAAGCTGAATCGGCAGAAGACCGTGAAGACCGAGCGCGCCATGAGCGGCATCCTGCGGAAGCTGGATGAGCTGTCGTGCGGCAGACGCGAACTGAAGCTTGCGCTGCTGGACAAGGCGATCAGCATGAATTGGCTGACCGTCTACGAGCTCAAGCCGGACGAAATGCCTGCGGTCAGGACGGAGGGCAGCGCGGCGCTGCCGCTCGGTTGGGGGGTGTAGCGCATGACGCAGCAGAGGAAAACACAGCCGGGGCTTGAGGCCGAGACCGCGGTCATCGGCGCGCTGCTCATTGCCCCCGAGATCGTCAAGGACGTGCTCTTCGCTGTCCGTGAGCAGGACTTCGGCATCGAGATCAACCGGAAGATCTTCCGCGCGGCGCGGGATCTGTACCTGCGGGCAAAACCAGTGACAGCTGTGACCATCCGCGACAAAGTCGGCAAGGAGTCGAGCGACTACATCAGGCAGCTGTACGAGATCACGACAACCAGCACCAACTGGCGCGAGTATGCCACCATCATGGCCGAGCAGGCCTGCATGCGGCGCATGCAGGAGCTTGCCGTGCAGATCGCCGCAGCCAACACGGCGCAGGAGTGTCGAGAGCTGGCCGCGAATATGCAGCAGGAGCAGCATGGCGGCCGCCAGATCGCGGCCTACACCATGGAGGACATGATCCAGGACTTTGCCGCACGCCAGACGGATAAAACTCCGCTCGAATACGTCCGCTATGGCCTCGCCGAGGTGGATGCCGGTACATACACGCAGCAGGGCGACGTGGTCGTTATTGGCGGATACCCCAGCGCCGGAAAGACAGCACTGGCCCTGCAAATGGCGATGTGGATGGCCAGAAAATGGCGCGTGGGCTTCTTTTCGCTCGAGACAGACCACCGAAAGGTGACCGACCGCGCAATCGCCATGCTGAACGATATTAGCTTCACGGCCATCAAGCGGCGCGAACTGACAGACAAGGACTGGGAGCGGTTTGCGGTCAAAAGCGCGGAGAACGCAGGGCTTAAATTCACGCTGATCGAAGCTGCCGGCTGGAGCGTCAGCGATATCACGAGTGCAGCTGAGGCCTACGATTTCGACGTGATCTTCATCGACTATGTCCAGCTCATCCGACCGAGCACAACCAATCCCATGCGCAGCGAACAGGTGGCGGAGATTTCCCGCGAGCTGCACGCCTTCGCCCAAAGCCGCAAAAAGCTCGTGATCGAGCTGGCACAGCTTATCCGCGAGGAACGTCCGGCCATGCAGAAAAAGGCGAACAAGCCGCAGCAGAACGAACCGCGCATGAGCGACCTGAAGGAGTCCGGCCAGCTGGAGCAGGACGCGGACATGATCTTCATGGTCTACCGCCCTGTCGAGGGCGGGGATTATAACCCCACAACATCCCGATTTCTGCGGATCGTCAAGAACAAAGAGGGCCTGCTGCTGCGGACGCTGCTGTGGTTCGACGGCGACAAGCAGACCTTTACGCCGATGACAATGACGTCGGCACGCGAGGTAGAGGAAGACAAGAAACTCGTCGAGCGGAATGCTCGCAATGAGCGCATGAGCGGCGCAAAGCGCCGATAGAGAAAGGAGAGACATCATGCCGTATATTGGACAGCCGATCGCCTGGACGCCCTGCGCGTACTGCAATCTGGACGGCAAAGAGAACCCCAAGAGCACGCGAGAGCGGAAAAAGGTGCGCGGCAGGATCGTGTGGATCAACGAGCTGCACCACTTTTTCCTGGTGGAGGCACAGGTCTTCGGGTACACGATGCGCGAGTGCTTTAAATTTTGAGGGCGGCGCATGAGAAAGAAAGTCAACAGCAAGTGCTACATGTGCGAGCGCCGTCATCCGGCGTGTCAGGACAAATGCCCTGATTATCTCGCGTGGAAAGCGAACCTTGACGCGACCAATGCGAAGATCAAGGACGCGAAAAAAGAGTATGAAGACATCGGGAATTACCAGTACGAGACAGCGAAACGGCTGCGAAAATAGAGATAACAGGAGGACGAAATGAAAACGATTGCGATCATGAACTACAAGGGCGGCGTCGGCAAGACGGTCACGACGATCAACTTCGCGGCCGAGCTCGCGGCTGCGGGAAAGCGCGTCATTGTGATGGATGCGGACGGCCAGTGCAATCTGAGCGATATTTTCCGAGCGGACACGCTTCACGGCGGCACGACCTACGAGGTGCTGACCGGCGAGACCGGCTGCTGCTGGGATGAGCTGGTGCAGGACACACCTGTCGAGGGCGTGAAAATCGTTCCGGCCAGCGCGGAGCTGCCGAAGGCGGACATTGCCGCCCTGACCGGCGAGCGGCTGGCGAAGAACGGCATCCGCGATTTTTGCCTTGCGGTGGCAGAGGACGAGGGCGCGGATTACATCCTCATCGACTGCCCGACCGCTTACAACGCGGCCACGGTGGCGGCGCTGGGCGCTGCGGATGAGATTATTATCCCTGTCGAGCTGGAGGGCTTCTCGCTCCACGGTGCGGGCGAGATCCGCAGTCAGGTCGCCAACATGCGCACGGTCAATCCGCGGCTGCGTATCGCGGGCGCGCTGATCACCAAGCGGCGCGGTACGCGCATCCAGGAGGCCGCAGAGCAGGCCTTGCGCGTGAGCGGCATCCCGGCATTTGAGGCGGCAATCCCGCTGCGGGCTTCCGTGCCGGCAAGCATGTCCAACCTCAACGCAAGCAAGACGCTGAGAGGGTACGCACCCAAGGACGCCGCGACAAAGGCGTATCACGATTTTACGCGGGAGTATCTGAGCAAGGGAGGCGCGGTCAATGGCTAAGGGCAAGTTTGACATGAGCGAGTTCCTAAAACCCGCAGCGGTGTCCAATCAGGACACCGGACGCGAGCAGATCGTTTATCTCCCGCTCGACCAGCTGAGAGCCGATGAAAACAATTTCTACTCGCTGGACGGCATTGATGAGCTGGCAGCGAACATTGAGCTCATCGGCTTACAGCAGCCGATCCGCGTGCGTAAAGGCGGCGACGGGTACATCATCGTGAGCGGGCATCGCCGCAGCGCCGCGCTGCGCCTGCTGGTTGAGGACGGGCAGAAACGCTTTGCCGAGGTCCCATGCATTATTGAGCGCGATGACGGCGAGAGCCCCGCCATGCGCGAGCTGCGCCTGATCTGCGCAAACAGTGATACGCGCAAGATGTCCGGTGCCGACATCTCCAAGCAGCTCAGCCGCATGAAGGAGCTGATCTACCAGCTGAGCGAGGAGGGCTATGAGTTTAAGGGCAAGATCCGCGACTTTGCCGCCGAGGCTATCGGCATCAGCAAGACCAAAGCCGCCCGCCTCCAGTTTATCGACTCGCATCTTGATCCGGAGTTTGTCTATCTGTGGGAGAAGGAGAAGATCAACGAGTCCGCTGCGTATGAGCTGGCCCATTTTGCCCCGAGCGTCCAGAAGCGCCTTGCGAAGATCTACAAGGGTGGAAAAAACTTGCCGCAGGCTGAAAAGCTGAAAAGACTGTGTGAGATCTTCGCGGATGGGGCGACCTACGAACCGACAATGACGTGTCCGGATGGTAAGGCCTGTACGCACGGCGACGCTGCCCTGCGGCACGATGCGAGCGCCAGCGCGTGGGAAAAAACGTGCAAGGGTGAAAAGTGCTGCCTTGAGTGCGACATGGCAACAAGAAATTGGGATCCGTGCGACAGAATGTGCTCCGCAGCACAAAAACGCCGCAGTGAGAAGAATGCCAAAGAAAAAGAAAAGCAACAGAGAGAAGCCGAAAAAGAGCTAAAGAAAAACTACGCCAAAGTGCAGGCTACCTGTGCGCGCATGGTTCGCGCGGCCGACGCTGCCGGCCTTGACGATAAGGTCAAGGCCTGTGATGGGTATATGAGAGGCGACGGACATACAATCGGTTTGCTGCGCCGCTATGCGCGAGGAGAGTTCAAGCCCGATGAACGTATATTTTTTTACGACTTTGAGCTGGAAAAATGCTCGACGATTGGGAAATGCGCGAAAGTGCTGCACTGCACGACCGATTATTTGCTTGGTCTGACAGAGGAGCTTACACCGACCAAGGCGGCGAGCTCGCCGGAATGGTCTCCGCTGGATGCAGAGCACTGGCCAGGGGAGGGCGCGCTGGTCGTGCTGAGCTATCCGACAGGGCTGGGCGGCAGCGCCTATCTGACGGCGCGGTGCGGCGGTGGCGTGAGCGACCAATACCCGTTTGTTTCGACCGATGCAGGGATCTCCGCACAGGAGGTCATGGATTGCAAATGTGACAGCTGGCTACTGATCAGCGAGAGACAGAGAGGAAAAAAATGAAGAGATCCGGGTATTTGCAGCAGAGAGACGCGAGAACGCAAATGCTGCTGGACGTGATGCAGCGGACGATGAAGCAGTACATGCTGGACACGCTGCTGATCACGATGCACGAGGACTTTGGCTGGGGCTATGACCGCCTCAGCCGCCTCGCGGAAAAGTGGGGAGAGACGTATGACGTTTATTTCCCGGCGATGCAGAGCACTGAGGAGTCAGACGTCTATCAGGAGAGACTTGACAGGGCAACGCGCAGCTATATCGGGGACAACCAGTTTTACCCGTTTGCAGAGCGCTACCCGGAGATCAAACAATTAGGCTATGGGCCGAGGAGGGGCAAATGACAAACGAAGAGGTTTTGATCACGCTGAGAAGATGCAACGGGAGAGATTGTGTGGGGTGTCCTACGCAGGGCAAAGAAGGGTGCATGAGAACCCTGATGAATGGGGCTGCGGATCTAATTGAGAAGCTGACTGACCGCTGCGCACGCTACGCCGAGGAAATCGCGGTGCTGCAGGAGCGGGAGAAGTGGGTGCCGGTGACGGAACGGCTTCCGGAGGTGTGGCGTAACGATGAGACTTCCGAACTTGTAAACTACATGATTTATAGTCCTGATTTTGGCGTCGACATCGGTAATTATCACGCAAACGCGAAAAAATGGCTTTGCATGGCATTACCTTGCACCGTCACGCACTGGAGGCCGCTGCCGGAACCGCCGAAGGAGGTGGAGTGATGATTGAGCTCAGATTAGACGACCCTCATTTCGCGGAAAACGCGCTGGCGGCAATGAGCCTGAAAAAGATGGGATTCCGGGACGACGAGCTGGAGCTGCTTTACCAAAAGCAGCTTGAAGAGGATGCAAAGGAGGCGATGAAGAATGGCAATTAGCAAATCAAAGCGCGAAGCAGTCTATCGAAAATATAAAGGCCATTGTGCGTATTGTGGGCGCGAAATCGCTTACAAGGATATGCAGGTAGACCATTTTCAACCATTGAGGGCGTGGGGGATTGAGGACGCTGGGACAGATGACCTTGACAACCTCATGCCAGCCTGCCGGATGTGCAATCACTACAAGCGTGCAAATTCGCTTGAAACTTTTAGGCGTTACATCGCAGAAATTCCGCGAAAGCTGCGCGAGAACTATATCTACAAGGTCGGCGTGGTTTATGGCAATGTCATCGAGGCCGAAAAACCGATTGAGTTTTACTTTGAGGCGCAGGAAAGGAAAGTGGAGGACAATGGCTGAATACATCGAGCGCACGGAAGAACTCGTGCTTGCCTTGAACGCCGGTGCGAGGGCAATCGAGAACACAAGGCGCTATCACGGCGCTGTTTACACCAAAGATGTGTTCTCGGAGGACTCACAGGAAATCCCGTACTTGCTGGCTGCCAAAGTGTTGCGGGAAGTAAGTGACGCTCCCACCGTTGATGCTGTGGTCGTGACGCGGTGCAAGGACTGTAAACACAAAGGTTGGGTGCAAGAGCCTTGTCATGGCAAGAGCGTTGATTATTGCAGGGTTTGGGACTGCACTTTGCAAAATCTGGAATCGACGTTTTGCAGTTACGGCGAGAAGAAGGAGACCGCAGAATGAGATTCTTGGTGACGCTGGCGCTGGATGAGCCAGACGACGCGGATCCGCAGGGGATCAAGGAAAAAGTGGCGATGGACTTTGAAAAGTATGGCGGCGTGCGCGTGGTCAAGGTCGAGCGCGTGGAAGAGTATCAACAGATGACGATGGGGACAGCCAAATGAAAAAGAAACGAATGATCAAGCTGCTGATGAGTCTCGGCTGCGATAGGAATGACGCGGCACGGGCCGCAACGCTGGCCGATGGCAATTTGCCACATACGGTGGTGTATTACGATCTGCTTGAGGAGTTTATCCGTACATACTATGAGCAGCTGGATAAGACTGTTGTTGAGGGCGATATGACCGGCGCTGTTTCCGGAATGTTGGGAAGTCATCTGTATGGATGAATATTGTATCGTAAAGCAGCGGGCGGGCCCTTTGGTCAAGGTGTTTTCGACGGATCGTGCGTGCTTTTTGCGCAAAAACGGCGAGTACATCCGCTCTCGCTGCGGGCCAGCAATGAGCCGCACGACCGTCGACAAGCTGGAGCTGCGGCTTGCGCTCTTCGAGTATGACGGTGTTTTCCACTCGCTGACTTTCGCGCCGGATAATCTGCCGGAGAGCCGGAAAGAGGTGCAGCAGATATGGAACACCTACCTCAAGCGCCTCAAGCGCTGGGGCAGCGGCAAGCCATTTGACTACGTTTACCGCATCGAGGGGCTGCATGACAGCCTGCACATCCACGTATTTCTGCGCAACAGCGAGTATCCTGCGGTGCTCGTGCGGCGGCTGTGGGACTGGGGCGAGGCCTACGACGTGCCATACACAAAGAAGAAGATCCTGCAAGAGGATGGATATCGCAGGCTCGCCCGATATTTTACCAAGGAGCGACCGGAGGTCGGGCAGCATCCGTGGGGACCATCGCGGACGCTCAAGCCAAAAGTGCCACTGCCAGAGATCAAGACCAGCAAGACCGGCCGCATCTACGTCCCGCGGGATGCGGTCATCTTGCCGCTCGAGTACAACGAGGCAAAAAGCGACTGGGGCGTGTACTCCTACAGCAAGTATTTGAGCTACTGAAAATAGTGCTTTTATTTTAGATATTGATTTCTTATTCTTGAAACCTTATGAATATTTACGGACAAACCCGAGAAAGTGGGGAAAAGGCATTGCAAACCGAAGCGAAAACTGCTAAACTGGACACAAAGAACGGATGGCTCCTTTGCCCGCGATGCGGTCGAGGAAAAGTCCTTCGGCTCAATCCCGAGACCCGAGCGCGGTCGCTGACCGTGTACTGCAAGGTCTGCGGAAAAGAGTCCATCGTGAATATCGACGAGTGCCTGTGCCTGAGAGCCTGCGCCACATGATCTGCGAGAGCAGTTTGTGTCGGCGCAGGCTTTTTTGTTTTTCCGGAGGTGATAGCCCGTGAGCGAGAAGCCACTGCGACCGTGCCGATATCCGGGATGCTACGAGCTCGTGAGCGACGGATACTGCGCAAAGCATCAACCGGCAAAGCGGTCAGGGCAGCGCAGCGCTGAAGCCGAGTCCTGGCGCTGGATGTACTTCACCGACGAATGGCGCAAGGACTTGCGCCCGACGCAGCTAATGCGTGAGCCATTCTGCCGCGAGTGCGCCAAAGCCGGCAGGCGCATCCGTGCTACCGACGTCGACCACATCGTCGACCACAAGGGCAACTGGGCAGTGTTCTGTGACCGCGGCAATCTCGAGAGCCTGTGTCACAGTTGCCACAGCCGCAAGACGGTGCGGGAAATGTACGAAAATCGCAGGCGTTCGAAGCCTCGTCGCGTAGGCTCGAGGCGGTAGGCTTGGGCGCTTGGGCGCGTCGCAGGAGCGACGCGCGGGGATTCCTTGCGCACCCTCCCCCCCTGCTCAGAAAGTTTGACGCACTGTGCCATAACCGCGAGGCCTCCTGCGAACGAGAAATTTTCCCCACGGGGAATGACGAGAAGGAAGTGAGAACATGAGCGGAAAGAGACAGCCGACGGCGCTGGTGGAAGCCAACGGCCGGAAACACCTGACACAGGCCGAAGCCGACGAGCGGCGCGACCACGAGGTCTATATGCCGCCGGCTGATGTGGTAGATCCGCCAAAGTGGCTGCCAAAACGCCTGCGGGCGGAATACTGTGAGATCGGCGAGATGCTCAACGGCGCAGGCCTGTACGCCGAACTCGACCGCGATGTTCTCGGGCAATATTTTATTTGCCGCGATCGCTGGGCCAAAGCCGACAAGAAAGCGGCAACGGCCATCAGCAAGAACGACGAGAAGCTCGCCAAGGAATGGACGAGCATCCAGGGCGCTTATTTCAAGCAGGCGCGCCAGTGCGCCGAGGCGATGGGGCTCTCCGTCACCTCCCGCTGCCGGATCGTTGTTCCGACCGCAGTCGTCAACGCGGCGGGTGCTGCTGCCGGCGACCAGGGCGGGACGGATGAATTCACCGAAATGCTCCGCCGCCGTCAGGACAGCGCCTTGAGCAGGAGCGCAAGCAGTGGCTGAGCGATACGATCAGGAGTCCGGACAGTTTGTCTGCGACTTTATCAGCCGGCTGCCGACGACCGATACCGGCAAACTTTTCAACCTGTATGACTGGCAGCGCAGCGCACTGATGGAATTCTACGGGACGCAGGTGTCCGAAACGGACACCAAGGACCTCCCTGCCCCAGCCAGCGCCGAATGGCTGCGAAAATATTGGTATCTCTATCTTGAGATCCCCAAGAAAAACGGCAAAAGCGAGCTTGCGGCCGCGCTGGGGCTCTATCACCTGTTTGCCGACGGCGAACTGAACGCCGAGGTCTATATCTGCGCGGCGGACAAGGAAAACGCTTCGATCGTCTACAATGCGGCGGTCTTCATGGCGACGAGTGCGCCGTGGACGGCAAAAATGGTCGCACGCGGCGAGCTGAAGATCACCGAGAGCCGCAAGCGCATTGAGTACCGCCGCCGGATCAAGACCGGCAACGGCGGATATAAGTGGGTCACCATCGGCGTAATGCAGGTGCTTTCCGCCGAGGCATACAGCAAGCACGGTTACAAGCCAAGCTGTGTGATTTTTGATGAGCTGCACGCCCAGCCGTCCCGCGAGCTGTGGGATATCATGACCGGCGCAGCCGGCGCTTCCCGCCGTCAACCGGTGTGGATCGTGCTGACAACGGCCGGTGACGACCCGGATCGCGGCAGCATCGGCTGGGAGATCCATGATAAGGCTGTCGCGATCCGCGACGCCCGGCAGCTGCGCCGCATCCAGGAGGAAGGCGGTGACGCGCGCAAGGTCCTCTCGTTAAGGCATGCCGCGGATGAGGACCTTGCCGACGCGGAACAGGCTCTTCTGGAGCGCGATGAAGAAAACTGGCTGCCGATCCTATACGGTCTGACGGCATTCTTCGGTGACGATCCGGATGATCTTGAAAAAATTGACATTTGGGATGAAAGCCTGTGGAAGCTGTGCAATCCCTCGCTGGGCAAGCACCTGAGCATGCGCAACGTCCGCATGGAGGCCATGGCGGCCAAGAAAAGCGAGGCTGCCGAGCGGCTTTTCCGCTGGCTGCGCCTGAATCAGTGGATCACGACTAAGGCGGTCGGCTGGATCTCGCTCAATCTGTATGACAAAACGCAGTGGGGGCCAAGTAAGAAGGCCGCGCGAGAGGAATTTTTGCATCAGCTGGACGGCATGATCTGCTACGGGGGCGTCGACCTGTCGACGAGCCGAGATCTGACGGCATTTGTGCTGCTCTTCCCTCCCCAGCCTGGGCTTGACACCGCCGTGATATGGCCCTATGGCATCTGGAGACCGGAAGCGACGGTCGATGAGGCTGAAAAAAGGGACCATGTTCCCTATCGGGACTGGGCGCGTGCCGGATTTTTGACACTGTGTCCCGGCACAGTGAACGATTATGACGATATTGAGGCCCGCATCCGCGAGGCGCGAGAGCGATTTGACCTGCGTATGATCGGATTTGACCCATACTTGAGCCGAACCATCACGCAGAGACTCTCCCCTATCGTCACCACCATTGAGATCCCGCAGGATCTGAAGAATATGAGCCCTGCGATGAAGGAAATGGACGACATGATGCAGCGGCATACGCTGCTGCACGTACACAATACATGTTTTCGCTGGACATTTGGCAATGTTCGGTGCCACGAGGACGGAAACGGCAATATCAAGCCACTGAAGAACAAATCGACCGGCCGCATCGACCCAACGGTCGCCGCCATTATTGCGATGGCGGTGTGGATGATCGCGAAAAATCAGAAGCCCGACCTTGCCGAGGCCGTCAGCCAGCCGGGATTCAGTTTGTAAGGATGAGGGAATGAGAAAATATGCTGCTGCGGCGCAAGGCGTCGCGTTGGTACTCGGATGCGTGCTGATTGCACTGGGTGCCGGTATGATTTACGTTCCAGCCGGAGTGATCACAGCAGGTCTCCTGCTTGTTGCAGGCGCTGTGCTCGACGGCTATGACGATACCGATGAGGAAGGGACTGACAAATCTGAATGAGCGTTATTAAAGGGCTCCGCGCAGCTACCGCACGGTCGCCTACCATCAGAAAAGCCGTTACAGTTGGCTCGCTTGCAGCCGTTGGCGGTCTGGCCGTTGGAGAAGACGTGCAGAGCGTGGCAAGAAAGCTGAGCGCCGTGGACCGCTGTATTGAGATCCTGAGCGACAGCATGGCAAAGTTGCCGAGTTTCGTGATTGACAACCGCAGCCGCGAGCGTTTACCTCACGATATCCTGTATCTGCTTAATGTCCGCCCGAACGAGGCAATGACGCCGTTTGTGCGCAAAAAGGTACTGGAGACCAGCCGTCTGGAAGGAGGCAATGGGTATGACTGGATCATCCGTGATCCGTCGACCGGCCTGCCAAAGGAGCTTATTCCCGTGCCCTGGCAGCTCGTACAGCAGTGGCACGATGAGATCGGGCGCATCTGGTACGACATCACGCATCCCCTCACTGGCGAGCTGATGAGGCTACCGAACGAAGACGTTTGCCACTACAAAAATGCCACACGGAACGGACTGAAAGGCATCGGAACGCTGTCGCGTGCGGAGGACGTTATTGCCGCGGCGCGCGCGGCACAGCAGTACGACGCTTCGTATTATCAAAACGGTGGACAGCCCGGCGGTGTGCTGGAGACTGACGCCGATCTCCGCGGTTACGCCAAAAATGAGCACGGCAGCGTGCTGACCCGCCCTGACGGATCTCCTGTCACGCTGAAAGATCAGCTGCGGAGCGAATGGGAGAAGGTGCATCTGGGGCCAAGCAATGCACACCGCACGGCGATTCTTGATCTTGGCCTCAAATACACGAGCATCGCCAGCTCGAACCGCGATGCGCAGTTTGTGGAAAACAAGGAGATCTCCGTCAAGGACATAGCCCGCTACTTCGGGGTACCGCTGTACAAGCTGAACGAGGGTAAGCAGGCCTACGGTTCCAATGAGCAAAACGCTATCGAATATGTCGTTGGTACGCTCCACCCGATTGTGACGCAGTACGAAGAAGAACAGACCTATAAACTGCTGACCGACAGTGAGCTGAAAAAGGGACTTGAGATCCGCATCAACATGATGGCTGAGCTCAAGGGCGACACATCCAGCCGCGCCACATGGTACCGTGCGATGAGCGAATTGAGCGTCTTCTCGCCGGATGACATTGCCGCGCTGGAGGACCTTCCGAATGTCCCTGGCGGCAGCCGACGCCGGGCAAGCCTCAACTACGTGCCGCTTGACCTGTGGCCGGAGCTGAGCAAGCAGAGACACGGCGGCATGGTCGCCGGAGAGGAGTAACCACATGGATATGATTTATAAGACGGCGCACCTGGGCGCGGCATCGGTTGACGAGCACGCACTTGAGCTGATCAATATGCGGACTCTGCGCAAGCTGAGCGCTGACGATGTATTCGTTTTCCGCCTGGCGGCCTGTGATAATCTGGTCGATCGTGACGGCGAGCGGTTTACGGAGGCAACGCTTGAGCAGCTTAGCGGGCTCTATGTCGGCAAGCCTGTGCTGCGTGACCACACCTGGAGCGCTGCGATGCAGACCGCGCGCGTCTATGATGCGCGGGTTGTCGGCGAGGGCAGAGTCAAGCGTCTGGTCCTCGACTGCTACATGGTCCGCTCGGCAGGCACTGCGGACACGATTGCCGCCATTGAGGGCGGGATTCTCAGCGAGTGCAGCGTGGGGTGCAGCGTGCAGCATGTCAACTGCTCGATCTGTGGCGCAGACCAGAGAGATACACTGTGCAAGCACATCGCGGGCCGCGAGTATGACGGCAAGCGCTGTCACTTTGAGCTGGACGGTGCGGCGGACGCCTATGAGGTGAGTCTTGTCGCCGTACCCGCACAGCCGGAAGCCGGTGTCGTCAAAGCAAAGCGCTATGGCGGTGCCGAGGGAAAAGAACCTCCTGCGCCGGGCGGCGCAGACGATAAAGAGCGCTGGGCAGACGAAGCCGCGCTCGAGCTTGAAAAAATGAGATTTTGAGGAGGACACATCATGCGCAGAAAGTACAATGACCTGCTGGCGAAGCGCGCCGGCATGCTGACCGAAGCCGAAACGCTGCTGAAAGACGGCAAGCGCGAAGACTACAAGTCAAAGATGGCCGAGATCAGCAACATCAATGAGCAGATCACGGAGGTCAAGTCCCTCATCGACGAACAGGACCGCCAGTTCCTGGAGCGCAAAGACGATCCGAGCGAAGAAAAGGACAAGGCCGCCGAGCGCGGCAATATCCTGATGAAGGGCGGCAGCATCGCCCTGAGCGCGCAGGAAGTGCGCAAGGGCCTGTATCTCGCCAGTAAATCCGTCACACTGGCCACTACCACGCTGGTCGAGCCCACGGGCGCAGGCCGCAACATCCGCGACGGCATCGGCAATATGGTCAGCTCCATCATCGACCAGGTCTATGTGCAGGATCTGACCGGTATGGGCTCGTTCCTGGAGCCCTATGTCATCAGCGAGCTGGATGCCAAGGGCGGTAAGGTCTCGACCAACGCGGGCAAGGCGCGTACCGCTTCGAGCGATCCCACCTTCGGCGTGGCCAAGATCAGCCCTTATGAGCTGAACACCACGAGCTATGTTGACCGCAACATCTCCCGCCTGAGCCCTGCGGGCTACTACGACAAGATCTACGGTATGGCGCTGCGTGCAATGCGCCGCAAGGCCTGCGGCCTGATCGCCAACGGCGATGGCCAGGCATCGCCCGATATGTACGGCATCAAGAACGCCAAGAACGTGGCGGGCAGCGCGATCTTCGCCTCTGTCGACGTGACGGCCATCGACGAGAACATTCTCGACGAGCTGTTCTTCGCTTACGGCAGCGACGACGCCATCGGCCAGAACGCGCGTCTCTACCTGACCAAGGCCGACCTGAAGGCCATCGGCAAGCTGCGCAACAGCGACAAGGAGCGCGTGTTCAAGATCCGCTACGATGCGGGCAACCCCAACATCGGCACCATCGAAGACGGCGGCACGGTCATCCCGTACACGATCCTGCCCGACCTGACGAGTCTGTCCGGCGCGACGCAGTCCGCCTCCGCAGCGATCCAGACGATGCTCTACGGCGATCCGAGCAACTATGAGCTTGGCCTGTTCGGTGACTTTACCGTCCGCGTGGATGAGAGCATCAAGGGCGAGGAGCGCATGCTCACGATCCTGGGCGACGCGATGGTCGGCGGCAACCTGATCGTCGACAAGGGCTTTGTCGTGGCAACGCTGCCCAAGAGCGGCGGCTGATAAACGATGGAGCTGACGGGCGAGCGCCGGAGGGCGCTGGCGGAGTATTGCCGCGTGGATGATGACGATCCGCTGCTCGACGGTTTCTTCTCCGCGGCGGCCGGGTACATGGAGACCGCAGGTGTTCGCGAGCCTGAGAGCAGCTCTCCGCGCGCCGCGCAGTATGATCTGTGCGTCAATTATCTGGTACTCGACATGTACGACCGGCGCGACGTGAGCTTTGCCGGCATGGTAGTTGCCGACAATCCCGCCTTCCGCCGCATGATGAACCAGCTGAAGCTGAGCGAGCCGGTGTCCAATTCGGGCACCGGCAGTGAGGAGGAATGAGCGATGGCGCAGAAAGGGACTCTGTTCGCGGACGATCTGAGGCAGCGCCTTGAGCTGCTGGAACTGCGGTTCGACCAGGAAAAGGCGGCCTATACCTGGGAGGTACGGCGCGCCTGCTGGGGCGGCGTGAGTTTTGACGAGCGCAGCAACCTATTTTCGAGCGTCGGCATCGGTGCACGCGGGGCAAGCATTGTCATCCGGCCCGACCGCCTGCTCACGCTGCACGGTGCTATGCGGCTCGGCGAGCAGTTTCTCTTCCTGACGTCGATCGTGCTGTCGGACGACCGCAGCCGGCTGGAGATCCGCGCGGCTGTATGCGAGCCGATGACGCTGACAGCGCGGCCGCAGGACCGGACGGGACGCGACGCTTATAATCGTCCGGTCTCTGTGAGCGTTCCGAGCTTCACCTTCCCCGGCATCCTGACGGAGAAATACTTCCGCAATGAAGCAGACGACGTCTACCGCGCGGAGGTGCAGCAGCGCGTGCTGGTGACTCCGAAGGTCATTGTGCTGCGTGCCGGAGATCTGGTGCAGAAGGGGAACGAAACGCCATACACCGTGCGTCAGGTGCTCGACCTTGACCCATACAAGAACGAGTACGTGATCGAGCGCAGCTGGGAGGCATAATGCAGAGCGTTGAGATCAGCGGGCTGAAAGAGATCCAGAAAAAGCTGGAGGGCTATCCGGAGGCCATGAAGAAGGCGCGCAGCGAGTTCTTCGAGGAGGCCGGACGAGAGATGCTCTCCACGGTGCGCCGCCGCATCGGCGGTCAGGGCTATGTGGCGAATGTGCAGGATCGGCATGTCGGTTCCGGCAGAGGCTATGCAGCCGTCCGCGCCAAGGCAAAAACCGAACTAAGAGGTTATGCTGCCGGATATGTAACCAACGCACTGGAAGGCGGACACGTGCAAACGCCAGGTCGGTATGTTCCGGCAATGGGCAAGAAACTCAAGGCTAATCGTGTAAAAGGAAAGTATATGTACCGCAAGACAGCCGCTGAGCTGCCGCAGATCGCCGAAAGAGGCGCGCAAGAAATCGAGAAGAAGGCCATGGCCTACCTGGAGGGGAAAGGATGAACAGCACGGAGATTCTGGACGCCGTCAACGCGCGTCTGCTGGAAAAGTGGCCTGAGCGCACCGTCTATATCAACGTCTGCCCGGAGGACTATGAACGCCCTTCCTTCTGGCTCGAGGTCACGCGCGACGACCGCACGCCGGTCACGCAGCGCATGACGAAGCGGAATGTACAGATCCGGCTTACACTGCACGATGAGGCCGATGAGCACTATGACATCAGCTGGGCAAGGCTTAACAACGATGTATCGGCGTGCCTGAAGCTTATGATGCAGGTCCTGCACGTGGGGGCGCGCAGGCTGCTGCCGCAGCTGCTGCAGAGCATGCCGCGGGACGTTGACAGAGCCGCTATTCTGCTGAGTTTTGAATTTATGGAAAGCAATGAAGAGACCGCACCGGAGATCCCGACGGCGGACTCTTACCAGATCTCCGTGCAGGTAAACGGCGGAGAAATTTATCAAAGGAGCGAATGAGTATGGGACTGCCTGAACTCACTTTTACCCTGAAAAAAGCCGCGGAGACGGTATCCACCCGCATTTCCCGCGGCGCTGTCGCGCTGATCCTGCGCGACGCCAAAGCGAACGGCGTACACGTCGTTTGCCAGGAGAGCGATATCCCGACGACGCTCGGCGCGGACAATATCGCATACATCAAGCGTACCCTGATGGGCTACATCAACCGCCCGAGCGCTGTGTACGTCTCCGTTGTGCCGGCGGCCGGAACGATCGCGGCAGGCTTCAGTGCACTGGCGGCCTACACCTATGACTACATCGCGGGCCCGTCCGACATCTCTGCTGAAGACGCCACGGCGCTTGCCGCTCTCGTCAAGGAGCGCCGCAAGCTGCGCTATATCGGCAAGGCAGTGCTGCCCAACACTGCGGCGGATTATGAGGGCGTCATCAACTTTGTGTCTGCCGGTATCGCCGCCGGCGGCAAGACGGCTTTCTCTGCCGCGGCTTACTGCTCGCGCATTGCGGGTATGCTGGCCGGTACCCCCGCGCAGTGCAGCGCGACCTATGCGCAGCTGAGCGAGGTGACCGGCGTGACGGCGACCGAGAACCCCGACGCAGCGGTCGACGCCGGCAAGCTCTTCATCATCGACGACGGCCGCGTGCGCAAGCTGAGCCGCGCCGTGACCAGCAAGGTCACGATCGGCGACACGGAACCCGAGGCGCTCAAGAAGATCAAGATGACCGCGGCCATCGACCTGATCCGCTACTACGCCGTCTCGAGCGTCGAGGACGACTACTTCGGCAAGTGCGCCAACACCTACGATGACAAGTGTGTCCTGCTGCTGGCGTTGCAGGACTACCTCAAGAGTCTGGAGGACTCCAAGGTGCTGGAGAGCGGTTCGTCCGGCGCGGTGCTCGACGCCGACGCGACGCGCAAGTATCTCATCACCGCCGCCGGCGACGATGCCACCGAGGCAGAGCGCATCAAAAAGCTCAGCGACAATGAGGTCATCAAGGAGAACACCGGCAGCAAGGTGTTTCTGAAGCTCTACGGTAACATCATGGACGCCATGGAAGACTTCGCCATCGTTTTCGAAGTCTCGCCGAGCGTCATTGCAGCCTGATAGGAGGAAACACACATGAGTGAAGCTATTGACACCACGCTGGTACGCAGCGGCACATGGGGCAGCCTGTGGATCGACGGTGAACAGGTCGCCGAGTGCTACGGCTGCCAGGCCAAGATCAGCAAGACCAAGGAGAGCGTTCCCCGTTGCCGCGCCATGATGGAGGACAGCAAGCTCGTATCCACCAAGGGCACCGGCTCCATCCGCATCTATAACGCGACTTCCCGCCTCATTGAGCTGGAGGGCGAGGCGCTCAAGACCGGCAAGGACCTGCGCCACACGATCATCAGCAATCTGGACGACCCCGATAACCCGAACAACCAGCGCATCGCGCTCATGGGCGTCAGCTTTGACGACCTGACGCTTGCGGACTGGGAGGCCGCCAAGCTCGGGCAGATCGAGTCCCCGTTCACATTCAACGACTATCAGATGCTGGACACCTGAAAATATTGCGCAGCACCGTCGGGAGACCGGCGGCGCTGCGCATAGTCAAATTTGGAGGGAATTATGGAAAATACCATCGTCAATCAGAACGCCGCCGCAGAGCAGCCGTCTGTGCTGGATCTGCTGCTGGGCGAAAAGGTCATCAATGTGGCGAAGAACCTGCCGACGGCCAAGTTTGAGGTCCCGCGCCTGAGCGAGGCAGCCGGCGCGCCGATCATCTTCACGCTCCAGGCTCTGCCCTACGGGCGTGTGCAGGACATAAGCCGTCTCGATCAGGACGCCGAGCTTCAGATCCTGCTGGCAGGCTGCATCGACCCCGACCTGAAGAGCACGCCGCTGCAGCACAAATTTGGCGGGATCACGCCGGCGGAGACGCTCAAGGCGATGCTGCTGCCCGGCGAAATCGCCGATCTGAGCCGCGAGGTTGAACGTCTGAGCGGCTATCGCCGCGCGACCATCGAAAAGGTAAAAAACGCCTGACGGAGGGCAGCGATCCGGAGCTGGGGCTTGCCTACTACCTTTTTCACGTGCACGGCATCCTGCCGGGCGACTACTACAACCGCCCGCAGGGGGAAAAGGATCTCATCTGGGCGCTGTCCTCCTATGAGGCTGCTGCACGCAGCCGCCCCGCGCCGCGAGGCAAAGCCATCAAGGTCACGCGGGGTAAAAAATAAAGCCGCCCATTCGGGCGGCTGAAACTCTAAATGAAAAATGGAAGCAATACCGCAATCAGAAGTGAGACTGCTATTGTGATGATAGATGTCTTCGTCATAGGTATCACGCTCCTTGCTTTCATTATATGCATTTTCGCAACAAAGTCAATGATAAGGCGGTGAAAGAATTGCCAGAAACCTCAATCGTAATCAAGACGCAAGACAAGTCTTCTGAGGGGATGAAGACGATTGCGAAGAACGCCGCCGATCTCGGCAGTAAGCTCCGTGAACTTCAGGACAAAGCGCATTCTCTCAGTAAAGAGAAAGCTACGCTCAATGCGAACTTCGATAAAGCAAAAAAAGAGCTGACCGAAGCAAAGAAAAAATTCAATGAGACGCAGGATGCCATGGATGGCCTCAAGATGGAGGCCGCACAGGCGAACTTCGATAATTTATCCTATCAGTTCCGTTCCGTCAGCAAAGAAGCCGAAAAGGCCCGCAAGGAGATCGAAAACCTTGACACGAAGGCCAACAAGTCGATGAACAGCTCGGGCGGCATAGGCGGCGGCTTCAAGTCAATCACAAACGCACTCGTCACTATGCAGGCAGCGCAGATGATTGGCGGCGCAGTACAAGGATCTCTAAACACAAAAATCGGCAGTGCTTTGGGAAGCGATTCCGGTACCCTTGCATCCAGCATGATCTCCTCTGTGCTCTCCGGCGCAATAACCGGGTCAGCATTTGGGCCGCTCGGCGTGCTGGCAGGTGCCACAGTAGGCGGCATTACCGGAGCAATATCGGGAAGTGCACAACGATATGAATCGCAGGATTCCTCCTTCAAGTCTTACGTGCAGGACGCTGTGCAGGAGCAGCTGGCCGCGCAGAGCGAGTCGCTGACGAGCGGCAGCTCGATCGCCGCGGGGCGCGAGACCGACAAAATCTCCTTCGCGACGCTGTTCGGCAGCAAAGAGACCGCGGACAGCTATCTCACAAACCTTGTCGGCATGGCCAACTCGACGCCGTTTCTTTATGACGACCTGACAAGCATGAGCAAGACGCTCGCGACCTACGGCTACGATGCAGACAGCATCCTGCCGGTGTTGCAGACCATCGGCGACGCGGGCGCGGCGCTCGGCCAGTCTACGAACGATATGACCGCCGTGGCCACGGCCATCGGCCGCATGAAGAGCAGCAACAAGACGACGCTCGAATACCTCAACATCCTCAATGACCGCGGTATCGGCGCGGTCGGGATGCTCTCTGACGCATACGGCGTGGATCAGGGCACGATGTACAGCATGATCTCCAAGGGCGAAGTTGCCGGGCAGGACGCTGCCAGGATCATTCTGGACGCGCTCTCGGACAGCTTTGCAGGGTCAATGGAGGCGCAGTCCAAGACCTTCAGCGGCATCACATCCACCATTGAGGGCCTGCAACAGGAGCTCGACAACGCCATGGGCGAAGGCTACAACCAGACGCGCATGCAGGGCCTTGAGGCGCAGAAGGAATGGCTCGCCGGTGACAGTGGCCAGGAAATGCAGGAAGCCTACACCGCGATCGGCGCCTGGAAGGCCTCGCTGGAAAATGCCAAAGAACAGTACATCCGCGACGCGATGAACGACGCCATGGGCAGCGAGGCGTATAAAACCGCCGAAGCCGAAGGCGACGCTGCCGAGATGGGCCGTATCTTGATGAAGGCGAAAATCGACGGCATGAACGAGTATAACGCCAACGAAGGCAAGGATGAAGAACTCGCCCAAGAGCTGAGCCTGATCGAGTCTGTGCGCAACGATACGGCGCTCAACAATTCTTACTGGAATGCCGGTTATACGCTCGGACAGGAGTTTTCCAAGGGCCGCGCCGCAGCGACAACGGATTCCGCCTGGGCGGATGCGGTGAACAATTTCAATTCCGGTTATACGAAGCACCGTTCCGGCCACCAGCGCGCCATGGGCATCGACTACGTCCCTTATGATAACTTCCCCGCCCTGCTGCATGAGGGTGAAAAGGTCCTGACGGCCGGCGAGGCCAGGCAGGAGAAAAACGGCGTCGGCAGCATCCAGATCGTCATCAACGGCATGACGGTGCGTGAGGACGCCGACATTGATCGCGTGGCGCAGGCGCTGCTCAGCAAGCTGGAAGAAGCCAATATGAGGGGGTAATGCCATGCAATTCTGTTTTATTGCGAACGGCGACGTGCTGACGCTGCCGATTACGCCGGCCTCCTACGAGTGGACGACTGGCAAAAACATTGAGACCATCAATATTTCGCAGCTCGGCGACGTGTACCTTCCCGGCAATCGCAGCCGACACAGCGGCACGATCGAATGTCTGCTGCCCTCTCAGGACTATCCGTTTAATCAGCCTGGGACGATCCTTGACCCCGGTTATTATCTGGAGCCGCTGCGCTACTGGGCGGCTGAAAAGATCCCCGTGCGATACATTGTGACAGAAAGCGATATCAATGCGCTTGTGTACATCGAGAGCGTGACCGAAAAGGAGCAGGACGGCACGGGCGACGTCTACTGCACGATCGCACTGCGCGAGTACGTGGATCTGGAAGCCCAGGAGGTCGCAACGCTCAACACGACGCGCTATACCGGCAACAGCGGCCGCAAGAGCGACGCCGCAAAGGACATCACCTATCACCGCGTCGTCTCCGGAGACACGCTCAGCATGCTCTGCCGGCGCACCTACGGCGACGGCACGGCGAGCTACTACAACGCCCTTGCCAAATATAACGGCATCAGCAATCCGCACCTGATCTACGTCGGGCAGACGATCAAGCTGCCGCCGAAGGATATTCTTCTGGGAGGCGGCTGATGGAGATCTATTTGACACATGACCAGTCGACCCGCCGCATCACGGATATCCTGCTCAACTGGTCCTGGAGCGGCGATAAGTCGACGCTGGTGCGCCAGCTCATCGCCGAGATCGTTTTTGATGAGTCGACCGGCCTGCCCGTCCCTCAGATGGGCGACGCCGTGATGATGACGGACGACTCCGGCAATCCGATTTTTGACGGAGTCGTGCTTCGCAGAAGCGCCGGCAGCGAAGAGACGAGCATGAGCTTCACGTGCTTCGACCGCGGAATCTACTGCCGGCGCAACGACGGCACCTACAAATTCCGCGACGCGACGCCGGAAAGTATCACCCGCCAGGTCTGCGCCGACTATGAGCTCCCCATTGTGTCGCTGCCGTCGACCGGCGTGAAGATCAGCCGCAAATTTGCGGGCGTCGCACTGGATAAGATCTTTGAAACGGTCTGGACACTGGCCACACAGCAGACCGAGGACAAATATGCCATCACCTACACGCCGAAAGGCCTTCTGGTGGCCGTCCGAGACGTCAGCGAGCGCAGCATCGTGCTCAAGGCCGAATCTAACCTGATGGACGCCAGGACGGTGGAGGACGCGACAAACATAGTCAACAGCGTGGCCATCTACGACGCCGACGGCAGCTTTCAGCGCCGCGTGGGTACCGATGATGCGCAAAAGCTCTTCGGCATGATGGAGCGCCATCTGACCGAAAATGCCTCATCTGACGTCGATATCGACAAAGAGGCGCAAAAACTCTTGGACGACGGCGTCATGACGCAGACGGTCACCGTCGACGTCCTTGGGGATCTCTCACTGATCACCGGCCAGACGGTCGTTGTGCGGGAGAACAAGACCGGCCTGCAGGGGATCTTCTGGATCGACGCCGATGTCCATACCTGGAAGCGCGACAATTACTACTGCAAGCTGACACTCAACTGCCGGAATGTCGTTTCCGGCAGCACTGCCGGAGGTGAATTGACATGAGCGAAAGCGCCCGCGATCCCTATGTCGGGATCAACCAGCATATTTCGCAGCGCGCCAACAAGGAGCAGCACCCGACCTACACGATCGGCAGGATATTATCGCTCGATCCGATCAAGATCCGCGCCGACGGCATCGACCTTGAGAAAGAGGATCTCCGCGTGGCGGAATCCATGTATCCCAATTTTCTGGAAAATATCGAGGACCGTGAAGAAAATGGCGTCGAAACGCTGCTGCCTGAGAAGCTGGTGCAGGTCACGCAGAGCGCCATCGGTCCGTTCGTGTTTCTCCGGCCGGAGGAGCATGTTTTCGGCTGGGTTGTGCTCAACGTCGACGATGAAGTCCTGCTCATGCGCTCGGATGACGGACAGACCTATTATCTCATCGAGAGGATGGTGACACTGGAATGAACATTTTTCCTCTGATCAGCTTGCCGGTGTCCGATTTGGGCACCGAGCTTCCGCTGGCACGTGAAGTTCGATGGGATTTTACCAAGGACGAGCCCGTCTGGCACGGCGGGAACCCCGCGACGGTGACGGGCTCGGAGGCTGTGTTGGTGTGGGCCTGGAACACGCTCAACACGTCGCGCTATCTGCATGATGTGTTTACCCATAATTACGGACAGGATCTGCAATCCCTGATCGGCGAGGCCTATGGCGATGACATCAGGCAGTCAGAGGCAATACGTTGTATCCGCGAGGCATTGGAGATCAATCCCTACATCAAGGCTGTCCACCAAATCAGCGTGCGATTTGAAGGGTCAACACTGCATCTGTCTTTCAAGGCAAAAACTATTTACGGGGAGGTAATACTCAATGACGGAAAAATCGCCCTTTGAGAGCATGACGCCGGAAAGCATCAAGTCCGAAATGCTCGGGCGTGTGATCAATGCCGGCGTCGATGTGGATGCCCGTGAGGGCAGCTATGCCAATATACTTTTGAGCGAGGCTGCCTACGTCATGTGGAAATACGGCCAGACACTGAATGGTTTTATCGACATTCTGTTTCCGAGCGCCAACAGTGGGCGTTACCTCGATCTGCATGCAGCGCAGATCGGTATGACCCGTCAGCCCGGCGCAAAAGCAGAGGTAACAGTGACATTCTCGGGTGTGGACGGCACGAAGATCCCATCAGGGACCGTTGTGTGCACGCCGAGCGCGCTGCGCTTCCTGACAACAGAAGAGGTCACCATCGCTGCCGGGCTTGCCAGCGTGCGCTGCATCGCTGAGGATATCGGCGCGGACTACAACGTGCCGGAGGCGACCGTCACGCAGATGGCGGTCAATATCCACGGCGTGCATGGCGCAACCAACGCGGCCGCCGGCGTCGGCGGCGCAGATGAAGAGAGCGACGCAGATCTGTGGGCACGCTATCACGAGCGCCGCACAGAGCCGATCACATCCGGCAACGCCAACCACTACGTGATGTGGGCAAAGGAGGTCACGGGTGTCTCCTATGCCCGCTGCATCCCGCTGTGGAACGGCAATGGCACCGTCAAGGTCATCATTGCCGGCGCGGACAAAAAGCCGCTGGACGACACGATCGTGACCGCATGCGCGGAACACATTGAGGCAGAGCGCCCAATCGGCGCGACGGTAACGGTGGTCTCGGTCACGGAGGTTGAGATTCCGATCGTTGCCAAGATCAAACTCGTCAATGCTCATAGCCTCGACGAGGTCAAAGCGGATCTTTCTACGGCGGTCAGTGCGCTGCTGGCAGCACTGCCGTTCGCCGAAGAACAGAGCGTACCGTACAGCCGGTTCCTCGCGTGCCTTCTGCAGTGCGCAGGCGTAGCGGATTACAGCACATTCACTGTCAATGGAGTAAAGACGGCGCTGCGCATCAACTCTGGCACGATTCCCGTGCTCGGCACTGTTGATGTAACGACCTATTAAGGCGGTGGAGCATGGAGAATCGCGAGAAAGTACCTGTTCGGTATCGTAAAAATGCACAGACAGCCGCGCTGCTCGACACGCTCGGGCTTCCCGCTCAGCAGATGGCAGATCTCGTGGAAGACGTCAAAAAGCAGTTTTTTATCGAGACGGCCACATGGAGCCTGCCGCTCTGGGAGTATCAGGTCGGTATCACGCCGCCCGCGAACGCGACGGAAACCTCGCGCCGCAATGCGATCAAGGCCCACCTGCTTGCTGGCGGCAACACCAACGCTGACACGGTCCGCGACATGGCCACAGCGATGACGGGCTACGCTGCACGCGTCATCATGAACGACGACTATAGCTTCACGTTGGAATTCCTTGGCGAGACGGATGACCTTGTTGAGTTAGATCTGAGCAGCCTGACCGATTCCGTCAATCTCATCAGTCCGGCGCATCTGCGCTTTATCATTGCCGGCCTGACGTGGGAACGGTTTGAGGCAGTCAACATGACGTGGGCAAAGCTCGAGAATATGAACATGACATGGGAACGGTTGGAAGAGTCCGTGCCCATCGTCGGGATGAAACAGTAAAGGAGTGCAATATGAGAAGTCAGGGACAGTTTGGTGCCAATTACAGTGTGAATGGGCACCGCACGAGCGGCGAGCGCCGCGTCGACTTTAATAAGGGGTATAGTTTCCTCTTCGAACGCTGCTTTGAAGAAAATACCTTGGAGGAAATTGAGAAAATCGACTGGTCTCATGTCACTGTGAAGACACTGGATGCGAACTATCCTCCCTGCAGTCTTCCTGAAGGATATTCCTTCGTTGTCAAAGATATTCAGTACATCAAGTGCTACGACAGCTTTGAGGTGACGATCGAGGTCGACAAACAGTACTGGGGCGATGTGACGCCCTACCAGGCGCAGATTGACGGGCTGACGGCCAGTGCCGCAGAAAAGGACTCCAAGCTCGCTGCGAAAGACGCAGAGCTCGCGCAGAAAGAAAGTGAGATCACGGCGCTGCAGCAGGACAATCAGACCTCCAGCGCTGTGACGATGGCGCTCGTCGGTGTGCAGATCTCTCCGGCACGCGCTGCTGAGCTGCGCCCCGTCATCGAGGCGGCAGCGGTGAGCCTGAGCGATACGGAGGCGGCGAAGTCCCCCGAACTCATCACACGCTGGGACGCTCATCTCGGCGAGACTGTCAAAGCGGGCGACCGCCGCAGCAACGAGGATGCAACCGGCGTGCTGCGCGTCTATAAGTGCCGTCAGGGGCACACGACACAGGCGGACTGGGCTCCGCATCTGACGCCCGCCATGTGGGCGGTCATCGACGTAGAGCACGCGGGGACGATGGACGATCCGATTCCTGCGGCGACGGGGATGGAGTACGAGTATGGGAAGTACTACCTCGATCCGAACGACGGCAAGACGTATCTCTGCGAACGCACCGGCTCGCAGGCAGGAGACAAGATCGTTCTACAGTATTTGCCGCACGACCTTGTCGGGCAGTATTTTGTGCTCGCTGAGTAACGTGCCATGACGGACTATGAGATTGCCGAACAGGAGCGGGCCACCCTATATGAGCGCATAAAGCTTGTCAAGGAACAAATGAAATCCATCACAGATCCGCAGGAGCTCGCCAGGCAGAAGCAGCGCTGCTCGATCCTATACCAAATGTACCAGGAAGCGCTTGAGCGAAAGGATGCTGCCAGGCCTCCCGCCGAAAGGGTTCGCACAGCGCCCAAAAGCAGGGTCACGAGCTTTGAAGCCCGCAGCGCTGACGGTATTGGTACCTTCAACTGGCTTGAACGCAATCACGTCACCTTTGCCGACATTGAGGGGAATACAATGCGCTGGGAGGATCTTGGCGTCAGCCAAGATGACGGCAGTAAAAAAGCACGTCTGATCCGCGCACTCAAACGCGGGAAGGCCATCTGCAGTGACCGGCAGCAGCAGATGCTTGAGCTCTCCATGGAGGGGAAACGGGCAACGGAAATTGCAAGGATCCTGAATGTAGATAAAAGCACGGTTTCCAGAACGCTGAACCGTGCTCACCAGCGCATTCGGGATCTCGCACAATTTGAAGAGCAGTACTATGAGCCTGACTGCGACTCAGAGGACAGTTCGGAAATGGATTTTGCTGATCCGGAAACGGCAAAAAAGCTGCTCGGCTGCCTGACCGAAAGACAGGCGGTGTACATGTATTTGTACTACGGTGAGTGGCTCACCATGGAAGACATCGGCAAACTTCTCAGCGTTGACAAATCGTCCATTTGCCGCACACTGGAACGGGCTGCCATACGCATTCAGGGATGCTTCCCTGCTACAGCCCAATGCGGAGTGCTTGATCTCGGCGCAATAGGAGATGTGCTGTGGACCCTATACCAGCAGCAGGAGATCAAATCTCTCGTGCCCGAGTATGCGCAGGAGGCAGCACGGCGCGCAAATACAATGCAGCTTCAAAGATGTGACGCAGCTGGGATTTCTCCGGCAGTACATGATCATTATCCGGAGCAGAGTTTATGGCCATCATTTGAAATGGAGCCCTGTGAAGAAAATGCAGCTGAATCGCTCCAGTATGTGCCGCCGCTGATTCAATTTCCCTCAAAAAGAAGGTTTTATGCTCGCTTGTGGAGAGTGCCTTTTCACGGGCTTGTCGGACAGAGCAAGCTGCTCTCAGCGCTGCTGGAGGAAAGCAGGCAATCTCAGTTCAAACACCGCAGTGCTTATATCTATACGCGCTTGTGTTCACTGGTCAGCGGCTTTTGCAACAAGGTCAGCCGCAAAATCGTATCAAAACTATATAGGCTAAAATCAAAAATTGCATCGTGATTAAAGGGGAAGGATTATGACAGCAAGCATCATCTCGGCGGCGGCCATGGTGATCGTCGCTATCATCGAAGCGGTCGCGGCACGTGATCGCAAGCGAGACAAACAGGAACGCGCCCAGATGCAGGAACGGCAGGAGCTTCAGGAGCAGCTCATGCTTGAACTCATCAAAGGGAATTGGGCTTCCGTTGCGCTGGGAGAAGCCACGGCGAAGGCCGTACAGCGTATTCCCGATGCACATTGCAATGGGGATATGCATGCAGCGCTCGACTACGCTTCGCAGGTCAAACACGAGCAGAAAGAGTTTTTAACCAAGCGAGGCATTCACGCTATTCTTGGCAGTGATGAGGCCGCATGATGAAATACATCGTTCTGGCGGCGCTGGGAGCCGCTGTGACGGGATTTCTGCTCGGGTGGGTAATTTGTCGCCGCGGGCTCGACGGCATCAGCAGAGCGCAGGCAGCGAGCGTGACAAGGCAGCTGTTTGTCGTCACGCTCTGGGCGTGTATTGCCTGGATCTCCTGTAGCTACGCCATGGCCATCTATTCCATGGTGATCCTCGGGCAGGTCTACACGCTCACCGAGCTCTCGGAGCCGGCGCTCAAAGCCCTCACCGTCACACTGGGCGGCAAGGTGCTCTCCAACATCTTTGAACATAACAACAACAAGTTTCTTGGAACAAGTGTCGGCTCGACCGACACAGAAGGAGGTATTTGATATGGATTTCGAAATGATCATCAACCTGGTATTTGTTGCGCTGATCCCCGCGCTGGTCGTGCTGACAAATATCTTCACCAACATTGTTAAGGGCTTTGGAGCTCCCTTCGCCGATCATGCAGCAGTGGTCGCCCCGATCGTCGCGGAGCTGCTCACACTGCTCGCAACGATTGCCTACCTCGATATCACCGGTACAGCGATGACCTGGTACTGGATCGCCGGCGGCGTCGCTGTTGGCGGCATCGTTGCCTATGTAGCGATGAATGGATATGACGGACTTTATGAAGATCTCCTGAAGCACCTGCACGGGCTCACTGGAAAGAGCGGAAGCAATGTTTAAGACCGACGACCTCAAATATCTGCGCGCCGACGTGCGAGCAAACTGCGAAATCTTTCTGCAGATGTGCCACGATGCCGGTCTTCCTGTCAAGGTGACCGAGACGGTGCGCGATGAAGAGTACCAGCTTGACTGCGTGCGGCGCGGCACAGCCAGCAAGAAGGCGACCAAGCCGACGTTCCACGGTATCAAGGCCGGACTGGCCTTTGATATTTGCAAGAATGTAAGCGGACATGCATACGATGACGCCGATTTTTTCGCCCGCTGCGGACAGATCGGCAAGCAGGTCGGTTTCTCTTGGGGCGGCGACTGGCGGAGCTTTCCTGACCGTCCGCACTTCCAGTGGGATGCAAACGGGCGCTACAGCAGCAGCATGATTCTGGCGGGGAAATACCCGCCCCAAATGGAGGAGTACGACTATATGGATCAGGATAAGTTCGACGCGATGATGGATACATACCTCGCCAAGCGCGCGAAACTGCCCGTGGACGAATGGGCAACTGAGGTGTGGGCAGCAGCTTATGAAGCCGGTGTCGTGAACGGCACTGCGCCGAAAGGCCTTGTCACACGGCAGGAAGTTATCGCAATGATCGCAAGATCTAAATAAGAGAAGACGGTGCCCAAGTCGGGCACCGTCTTCTCTATTATAAAAGGCATTTTTTCGTTCAGAAATCCGTTCAGAAAAATGCGTCCTAAAATCAAAATTTGAGTATCAAAAACGACACATCATTTTATTTTTGAAACAGCTTTTATTCCCCGAAATGCCTTGAAATACAAAGAAAACCTGCAACCACAAAGGTTACAGGTTTTTCTTCCTTTGGCAGCGGGAGAAGGATTCGAACCCTCACATACGGAGTCAGAGTCCGCTGTGCTACCATTACACAATCCCGCTATATTGCGCTGTTCGCCGCGCTGTGTCGTTCAGCGAACAAATGTTATTATAGCAGGAACTTTGCATTTGTCAACAGGAAATTTTCTAAAAAATCAAAATTTGGAAAATTCCTGCCTCTTCCCCACTTTCCTGTCACATCCAGATGGCAAACAAGCGCAGCAGCGGCTCGAACACGCGGCGCAGGACGCTGCGCTTGGCCCACTCCTCCGCCGTGACGAGACGGCTGTGGTCGACGATCATATCCATGTCCTCAAGCAGCGATTCGATCATCGGCGCGCTGTAGACCATCACGCCGCACTCATAGTCGAGCTCAAAGCTGCGGTAGTCCATATTCGCCGAGCCAACAAAGGCTGCTTCGCGGTCCACCATGATGGTTTTTCCATGCAGAAAGCCAGGGGTATAGCGGTATACCTTTACGCCGTGTTTGATGAGCTCGCCAAAGTACGACTCCGCCACGCAGTCGGCGTACCAGTGGTCAGGCTTGCCCGGCAGCATCAGCCGCACGTCCACGCCCCCGTCGCCCGCGATGCACAATGCACGCATCAGGCTCTCATCGGGGATGAAGTACGGCGTCGTGATATAGAGGAAGCGCCGCGCGCCGGAGATCATCTGGAGGAACACATCCTCGGCCGGATTGTCGGGGTTGTTCTGCGGTCCGTCGGTAAACGGCTGGCAGAAGCCCTCGCTTTTGACCGGCGTATGGGGGCGGTAATAGTCGTGCTCGTTGTGCATCACGCCGCCGAGGTTCACACACATGCGGATAAAGCTTGCCGTCAGGCCCCAGGCGCCCTCGCCTTCAAGACATACGCCGCTGTCCTTCCAGTAGCCGAAGCGCTCGATGATATTGGCGTACTCGTCGGCGATGTTCACGCCGCCGGTGTAGGCGACGTCACCGTCGATGCAGGCGATCTTGCGGTGGTCGCGGTAGTTGAAGTGCAGGCGGTTCACATACTCGTGCACGGGGTTGAAGATGAATACCTCGACGCCCACCTCGCGCAGACGGTCGATCGTCTCGCCGGAAAAGCGCTTGATGTTGCCAAAGTCGTCGAAGATGATCTTGACCTCAACGCCCTCGCGCGCCTTGGCGCAGAGGATCTTTTCAAGCTCATCCCAGAGCTTTCCCTCAGCCAGAATGAAGTATTCAAGGAAGATGAAGCGCTCAGCCTTGGCTGCGCGGTCGATGAGATTACGCAGCAAAATCGCGCCCTCGGGCAGGTACGTGACAGAGGTATTCTGATAGAGCTGGAAGTCGCGGCGGCAGAGGTAGTTTGCCGTGCGCGACCAAGCGGGCAGCTGGCGCGTGAGCTTGTCGACGGCGATCTCACTGCGCATGCGCACGCTCTCCGGTTCGTCAGGAAAGCGCTTGGTGTTCTGCGGCAGATGGCGCTTCTGCGCCGCGCCGCCCCAAAGGAACCAGAGAATCATACCCACCGGCGGGGCCAGCAAAAGCAGGATGAACCAGATGAGCTTATAGGAAAGCTCACCTGGTTCATTGTAGATATGCACCGCAAGGAACAGCGCGCCGACCTGTACGACGCCGTAGGCCAGCGCCAGATACTCCTGCATAAAGTAGGAGATGGCGACAACAAAGCCGATCTGCACCGCAAGCAGGACGACGACCAGCATGATCCGCAGCGCCGCAGAAATGCGCCGCTCGCCCTTTTGCTGAATCTGGAATCCCTTCATCGCAGTCTCAGTCCCCTCCTGTTGGCTGTTCCCTGTTTTTGATTTTTTGTTTTCCTCAGTTCTTCTCGTAGCGCTCGTTCTTCTCGTTCAGAAGCTCGGTCTTGATGTCGTAGAGCTTCTGCGAGAGGTCCACATAATAGTTATGCGGGTTATCGAAGCGCTTGACCTCGTCCCAGAGGGTATCGACCTGCTCGGCGCAGTATTTTTTGATCTCCTCGATGCCGGGACGCTTGTAGACGAGCTTGCCTTTCTGGTAGATGGGCACGAGCAGCTCGCGCGCTTCGAAGTGATAGACTTCCTTACGCTTCCACGTGGCGTCGGGGTCGAAGATCTCAAGATTCTGGCTGTCGTCCACGGTCTCGTCGTAGACCGTCAGATAGTCGGCGATGGCCTTGCCGGTGTCGCGGCCATAGAAGCGGTAGAGCTTCTTGAAGTGCGGTGTCGTGATCTTGCCGACGTTCTCGCTGATTTTGATCTTGGGGACGATATTGCCGTCCTTGTCCTCCACTGCGACGAGCTTATAGACGCAGCCGAAGACCGGCTCGCTCTTGGCGGTAATGAGACGCTCGCCGACGCCGAAGGCGTCGATCTTCGCGTCCTGCATCCAGAGATCCTGAATAAGGTACTCGTCGAGCGAGTTCGAAACGGTGATGGTGCATTCCGTCCAACCCGCCTCGTCGAGCATCTTGCGCGCCTTGCGGGAAAGATAGGCGATGTCGCCGCTGTCCAGGCGGATGCCGCACTTTTTGATGCCAAGCGGCTTCAAGACGTCGTTGAACGCTTTGATGGCGTTGGGAATGCCGGACTTTAAGGTATTATAGGTGTCGACAAGCAGGACGGCGTTCTGCGGATAGTATTTGCAGTAGGTCGCGAATGCGTCATACTCCGTGTCGAACATCTGCACCCAGGCATGGGCCATCGTGCCGAGCGCGGGCGTGCCGTAGAGCTGGTCGGAGATGGTGCAGGCAGTGCCGCAGCAGCCCGCAATATAGGCAGCACGAGCGCCGTCGATGGCGGCGGCGGAGCCCTGCGCGCGGCGGGAACCGAACTCCATCACGGCGTGGCCCTTGGCGGCGCGGACGATGCGGTTGGCCTTGGTGGCGATCAAGCTCTGATGGTTCACGGTCAAAAGCGCGAACGTTTCAAGCAGCTGCGCCTCGATCGCGGGCGCGCGCACGACGACCATCGGCTCTTTCGGGAAGACGGGCGTGCCCTCGGGCACGGCGTAAATGTCGCCGCTGAAGTGGAAGTTTGCAAGATAGTCGAGGAACTCCTCGCAGAAGATACCTCTCCCGCGCAGGTAGTCGATGTCCTGCTGGTCGAAGTGCAGATCCTCGATATAGTCGATCAGCTGGTCAAGACCGGCGGCAATGGCGTACCCGCCTCCGTCCGGCACCGAGCGGAAATAAACGTCGAAATAGGTAATGCGATCCTGGAACCCTGCTTTCAAGTAACCATTGCCCATAGTCAACTCGTAGAAGTCGCAGAGCATGGTCATATTGAGCTTCTGATCGGTTTTCATAGTCACCTCATAGTGTCACGGCGCGGACTGTGCCGCGCCTTGTAATAGGTGCATTATATCCTGCATACCAAAATAAAGCAAGGCTTTCCGCCCTTTTTCCGCTTTTTACTTGACTTTATGCACTCTGTCCCCTATGATAAAGGGACTTTCTAAAGAAACGGAGCATCACAATGGGTGTTATTTTAGGCATTGACATCGGCGGTTCGAGCACGAAGATCGTCGGTCTTGCCCCCGATCTTTCCGTCATCGACATGCTGCGCGTCAAGGCTGACGATCCGCTCACCTCGCTCTACGGCGCGATGGGCAATTTCCTTTCCACACATCATCTCCAGCTCTCCGACATCCGCCACATCGCGCTCACGGGCGTAGGCTCTTCGTATGTCGAGGGCGATATCTACGGCGTGAAGACCATCAAGGTCGAAGAATTCCCCTCTGTCGGCGTGGGCGGCCTTGCCCTCTCGGGCAAGGAGCACGCGGTCGTCGTCAGTATGGGCACGGGCACGTCGTTTCTCTGGGCCAACAAGGGCGGAGAGATCCGTCACCTCATCGGCAGCGGCGTGGGCGGCGGCACGCTCGCGGGCCTCAGCTCGCTCACAACAGGCGTGCACCAGTACGCGCTGATCCGCAAGCTCTGCCAGGACGGCGACCTCAGCCACATCGACCTGACGATGGCCGACCTCTCGCGTGAGCAGGTGGGCGATCTGCCGCCCGAGGCCACGGCGGCGAACTTTGCCAAGGTCGCCGACGACGCGACGCCGTCGGACAAGATGCTTGGCATCGTCAACCTGGTGCTCCAGTCCATCGGCACAATGTCGGTGCTCGCGTGCAAGTGCTGCGGCACGGACACGGTCGTCCTCACAGGCGCGCTGACGATGCTGCCGCCGGCAAGGGAGACGTTCGAGCTTTTCAAACAGCTCTACCATGTCAATTTTATTATTCCCGAAAACGCGACGTTTGCTACCGCCATCGGCGCGGCGCTGTACAGCGTGAGAGAAAATTGATGAAAACTATTCAAGAAAGTGCCTGCCGAATGGCAGGCACTTTTTATTTTCAAACGCTTGTTCCATTTCGTATTTTATGCTACACTGTTCATGAAACGAGGTGAACGCGATGGACCGCATCATTCTGCACTGCGACTGCAACTGCTTTTACGCCTCCTGCGAGCTTTTGAGCCATCCTGATTTGCGCCAGCTTCCCGTCGCGGTCTGTGGCGATCCGACGGAGCGCCACGGCATCATCCTGGCAAAAAATGAACCGGCGAAGCGCTGCGGCGTCAAAACGGCGGAGACCATCTGGAAGGCCAAGCAGAAGTGTCCCGGCCTCATCCTGCTGCCGCCGCACCACCGCCTCTACGCCGAATACTCAAAAAAAATCAATGCCGTCTACGGCGAGTACACTGACTTAGTCGAGCCGTTCGGCATCGACGAGAGCTGGCTCGATGTGACAAATTCCCTCCACCTCTTCGGCGGGGATGCCAGAGCGCTCGCCGACACGCTGCGAGGCCGCATCAAGCGCGAATTTGGGCTGACGATCTCGGTCGGCGTGTCGTTCAACAAGGTGTTTGCCAAGCTCGGCAGCGACTATAAAAAGCCCGATGCCACGACTGTCATCGCACGTGACAACTGGCGCGACATCGTCTTTCCCCTCCCCGTCGGCGATCTTTTGTTCGTCGGCCGCAGCGCACAGGAGCTGCTCGGCCGCTACGGCGTGCGCACGATCGGCGAACTCTCAAAATGCAGCGAGGAAATGCTCGAAACCCTGATGGGCAAAATGGGCTCGCAGCTCTACCGCTATGCCAACGGCCTCGACGACTCCCCCGTCCGCGGAGCGGCGGACCGCGAGCCGATCAAATCCGTTGGCAATTCGACGACGTTCCGCCGCGACCTGACGCGCTGGGATGAGGTGCAAAGCGGCATCTCGCTGCTTTCTGACAGTGTGGCGCTGCGCCTGCGGCGCTACGGGCTCTACTGCGGCGGCGTACAGGTCGGCATCAAAAACAGCCGCTTTCAGGTCTTTTCGCGCCAGACGACGCTCGACCACAGCACGCACCTGATGCGCGAGATCAACGATACCGCGCTCCGCCTTGCAAAGGACTTGTGGAAAGCACCCGACCCTATCCGGCTCCTCTCCGTCACGGCACTGCATCTGACCGAAGAAGCGCAATCCTACCGCCAGCTTGACCTGCTCGGCACGGACGACACACAGCAGGAAAAGCAGGAAGCCGTCGAATCCGCAATGGACGCCCTGCGCAAAAAATTCGGCCGCGGCGTCATCTCCTACGGTACCGCCGAAGACACCATCAGCGGTGAAAAAATCGAACGCGAGTAGCCCCATTTTGCGCCGCGCACGGCGCAAAGCAATTTCAATCATTTTTCGCCGCGGCGTGTACGTGGCGAAAATACCTCTCACTCCGCGCGTGTCGCAGCCGCCCCGCGGGCGGCAAGGCACGAAGCGGAGTGCAACCCCACTCAAAAAAGGGAGACGGACAAGTCCGTCTCCCTTTTTTGAATTAGTTGATGAGCCACTCCGGCCTTGACCGCTTCTTGATGCCCGACACAACCCCCATCGCAGCGAACAGCGTCACGATCGACGAGCCGCCGTAGCTGAAAAACGGCAGCGTCAGCCCGATGACTGGCATGAGAAAAAGGCACATGCCGAGGTTTGCGATCGTCTGGAAAATGAGCATGCCCGCCATGCCGACGCACACAAGGCTCTCCATGCGCGTCGGCGCTTCGCGCGCGACAATGAGGCAGCGGACAATGATGGCCAGCAGCAGCACGATGACGAGAAGGCAGCCGATAAAGCCCAGCTCCTCGCCGCAGACGCAGAAGATGAAGTCTGTCTGCCGCTCGGGAAGACTCGACCGGTACAACGACTGCGTCTGCGTGCCGTTGAAGAGGCCCTGCCCCGTCAGCTTGCCCGAGCCGAGAGCGAGCATTCCGCGCGTCTGCTGCCAGCCCTTGCCCTCGGGCTGGTAGCTGTGGTCCAGAATGACCTTGATGCGGTCGTACCAGTCGCCGCGCAGGAGATTGAAATTCCACGCAGCAAGGAATCCGCCCACCGCGCCGCCAAGGCCGAGGAAGATCCAACGCAGCGCAAAGCCGCCCGCAAACGCCATACACACAAAGACGAACAGATACACAAGGCCGCTGCCCGCATCCTTGGAGATCACATAATAAAAGAGGAACATGATCCCCGCGTGCGTCGTGGGCTGGATGACATTGGAAAAGCGCGTGAGGTCCTTTTTCTCCTGCAGCAGCGCAAGCTGGCGCGCCAAGAGGATAATGAACGTGATCTTCACGATCTCGGCGGGCTGAACGGTGATGGGAAAATTCTCCAAAAAGCCGACGCCGAGCCTTTTGCCGATGTCGTTCACGCCGAGCCAGGCGCGGTTGCCGTTTCGCGTCAGGCCAAAGGGCGTGCGCAGCAGCAGAATGAAGCCGAAGTTGAACGCCAGCAGCCACTTCCATTTTTTTCCGACCTCCGACACGTCGATGCTGGAGAGCAGGAAGTAGAGCAGCACGCCCAGCAGCAAGCCAAATCCCTGAATGGCAACATATTTAAAGGTATTGCGGAAATGCGTGGCGCTCGCGATGAGCACCATGCCGTAGAGCGTGGAAACGGTGCACAGCGACAGCAGCACCATATCCGACTGCCGCACCACGTCACTTAAAAAATCGCGGAATCTGTTCACAGCCTCACGCTCCCTTCGCACAAAGTTTTCGATGTATTTTAGCACAATTTTACCCGTCTGTAAACGCACATTTCTCCCTCTTTCCGCAGAAAAGGAATTGTAAAGGCCGGCGCGCTGTGCTATACTATTTGGTAATATGGGTGAAAATGGGGTCAAGGAGGCGAAACCATGCAATTTCTGTCGCACAGCACGCAGGAGACCGAGGCGATCGGCGAAGAGCTTGCCCAAAAGCTCCGCGGCGGCGATGTGCTCGCCTTCACGGGCTCGCTCGGCATGGGAAAGACCGCCTTCACGCGCGGTCTTGCGCGCGGCCTTGGCTGCCGCGGACGCGTCACGAGCCCGACGTTCACCATCGTCAACGAATACGAGGGCAGAACGCCGCTCTTCCATTTTGATATGTACCGCCTCGGCTCGTCGGACGAGCTGTTCGACATCGGCTGGGACGATTATCTCGCCCGCGGCGGCGTCTGTGCCGTCGAGTGGAGCGAGCGCGTCTCCGACGCGCTGCCGGAGGACACGATCTTTGTCGACATCGCGCGCACAGACGAGCACGAGGACTGGCGCACCATCACGGTCACAGGAGGCAGATTCGCATGAAAATTCTCGCTCTGGAAACATCGGCGAAGAGCGTTTCCTGCGCCGTCGTCGAAGACGGCGCGCCGCTCGCCTCCGCCTATCAGTGCACGGGGCTGACGCACAGCCGGACGCTTCTGCCGATGGTGGATGCGATGCTCAAAAACGCCGATCTGACGCTCGATGATATCAATGCCATCGCCATCGCGGCGGGGCCGGGCTCGTTCACGGGCCTTCGCATCGGCATTGCGGCGGTCAAGGGCCTTGCCTGGGCCGCAGACAAGCCGTGCCTCGGCGTTTCGACGCTCGAGGCCATGGCGCAGAATGCCGCGCACATCGACGGGCTTATTGTCGGCGCGATGGACGCGCGCCGCTCGCAGGTCTATAACGCCGTTTTTGAGGCAAAGGGCGGCGAACTCACGCGCCTGACGCCGGACCGCGCGATCTCGCTCGAAGAGCTCTGCGCGCAGCTTCAAGGCAAGCAGCAGCCCATCACCGTCCTCGGCGACGGCGGCGTGCTGTGCTATCGTTATTTAGAAGAGCACGGCGTCAAGTGCTCGCTCGCGCCCAGTATGCTCCTTTATCAGAGCGCCGTGGGCGTCGGCCTTGCGGCCGAGCGCGCCTATGCGCGCGGCGAGGCCGTGAGCGCACAGGAGCTTCTCCCCGTTTATCTGCGCCCCGCGCAGGCAGAGCGCCTGAGAAGCTCCAAATTGAACCAGTAAGCAAAAACACATTAAAATATATTTTTTCGGAGGTCAAAGCAATGGAAGCCAAATTCAACGAGAAAGTACACATCATGAACCACCCCCTCGTCGCCCACAAGCTCACCATCATGCGCGATGAAAACACCAGCGTCAAGGATTTCCGCGAGCTCGTGTCCGAGATCGGTATGCTCATCACCTACGAGGCCACGCGCGACCTCCCGCTGACCACCAAGCACATCAAGACCCCCATCTGCGAGATGGACGCCCCCACGCTCGCAGGCAAGAAGTTCGTTGTCGTCCCCATCCTGCGCGCCGGTCTCGGCCTGGTCGACGGCGTGCTGCGCATGGTGCCCTCCGCCCGTGTGGGCCACATCGGCATGTACCGCGATGAAGAGACGCTCGAGCCTCACCCCTACTTCTGCAAGATGCCCAAGGACGTGGCCGAGCGCGACGTGATGATCGTCGACCCGATGCTCGCCACCGGCGGCTCTGCCTGCGAAGCCATCGGCGAGATGGTCAAGCGCGGCTGCAAGCACATCACGCTCATGGTGCTCGTCGCCGCTCCCGAAGGCATCAAGGCCGTTCAGGAGAAGTACCCCGACGTCAACATCTACGCCGGCGCACTCGATGATCATCTCAACGAGCACGGCTACATCGTCCCCGGCCTCGGCGACGCGGGCGACCGCATTTTCGGCACGAAGTAACTTCAATGAAACCGACTTACGTCGCTTTCATTGAGAAAGATTCGCGTCGCTCTGTGCCTCATTGTCTGCACAAGCAGACAATTCGACACTCGCTTTGCGCAAAGAGTAATTCCTGACGCACATGTCGTCAGGAATTACGATTTTAATTGTTTTCCGCCTGCGGGCGGAAAATGGTACGAAGAATCTTCACAATTTTGTCGTTGCATTATTGTGTTCCATTCGTTATAATGATTGGGCATTTTCAATAGCACTTTTGCAAATCTGCAAAACCCAATAATTGAGAGGACTGAACAAACAAATGAGTGCATCCAGAGAAAAGAAGAGCCGCCAGGAGAATCTGGCAGGCGGTTATGTCGATCCCCGGACGAAGCGCGAAAAGGACGAGCAGGCGAAGGATCGCCGCAGCAATGCCCTGTATATCGCCATCGCCGTCATCTTCGTGATCGTCGGTATCGTCGTCACGGTCGCCAACTCCAAGGTGATCGAACGCAACGCCGACGCCGTGACCGTCGGCGACGAAACCTACACGGCCGCTGATGTGAGCTATTTCTACAACACCATCTACAATAGCTTTGTTTCCAAGAACTCCTACTATTTGAGCGTTTACGGCCTCGACACCAGCAAGTCGCTCAAGGAGCAGGACTGCCCCGTGACCGATGGCGGCACCTGGTACGATTATTTCCGCGATCAGGCACTCGAGAGCCTCAAGTCTTACGCCCTGCTTGCGCAGAAGGCCGAGGCCGAGGGCTTTGACGCCAGCGAGGAAGTGGAGCAGTCCGTGCAGGAGACGCTCTCCGATCTGGATGCTTCCGCATCTTCCGCCGGTTACACCCGCGCGCAGTACATCAAGGCCGTCTGCGGCCCGCTTGTCAACCAAAAGGTCTTTGAGCGCAACATCCGCATGATGGCGCTCGCGCAGGCTTACTCCAACAGCTACTCCGACTCCCTGTCTTACACCGCCGAAGAAGTGCAGGCTGCTTACGACGCCGATCCCAAGAGCTTCCAGAGTGCTGACATTGAGTACATTCTCTTCGCCTCCGGTGCCGGCGACGACGCAACGGACGAAGAAAAGGCCGAGCTTCTCGAGCAGGCCAAGCAGAAGGCTGAGACCGCTCTCTCCCGCTACGCGCAGGGCGAGGCGTTCGACGCCATCGGCGAGGATATGGAAGGCTCCTACGCGCATGTCGCCTACGCCGCCAACGGCTCTTCCGACATGCTGACCTGGGCGTTTGACGATGCCCGTCAGGAGGGCGACACCACCGTCGCCGCCTATGGCGAGAAGGGTTATTACGCTGTGCTCTTCCACTCCCGCAGCCGCAACGACTATCACACCGTTTCCGTGCGTCATATCCTTGTTGACAGCGAGGAGAAGGCCAACGAGCTCCTGCAGCAGTACAACGACGGCGAGAAGACCGAGGACGCCTTTGCCGCCCTGGCCGTCGCCAACTCCACCGACTCCAACGCCTCCTCCGGCGGCCTGTACACCGATATCTACCGCGGCCAGATGGTCAGCGAGTTTGAGGATTGGTGCTTCGATCCCTCCCGCCAGCCCGGCGACACCGGCATCGTGCAGACGAGCTACGGCTATCACGTGATGTACTTCGTCGGCCAGAGCGAGAACCCCTACTGGTACGACCAGGCGGAGTCCTCCCTCAAGAGCGACGCCTACAACGAGTGGTACGCTGCCATCACCGATGGTGTGGAAGCCGAGCAGCTCAGCGGCATGAAGTACGTCGGGTAAATCTCCCTACTTACGACAAAATAAGCTGCCGGTTTCTGACCGGCAGCTTATTTCTTTTTGATTCTGACTTTTGAGGCGACACTATGGACAATCAGTTTTTACGCACGCAGATGCTGCTCGGCGGCGACGCGATGAATCAGCTACACCGCAGCCATGTGGCCGTGTTCGGCCTTGGCGGCGTGGGCAGCTACGCGGTCGAGGCGCTGGTGCGCTCAGGCGTCGGCGAGCTGACGCTCATCGACGACGACACTGTCAGCCCCACAAATTTGAACCGTCAGCTCGAGGCACTGCACTCCACCGTCGGCCAAAATAAGACCGATGCGCTCGCTGCGCGCTGCCGCGACATCAACCCCGACGTCAGGCTGCATCTCATCTGTGCGCGCTACGACGCCGCGCACCGCGAGGACTTCTTCACCGCGCGCTATGACTACATCCTCGACGCGATCGACACGGTGTCGAGCAAGCTCGACCTCATCCAGACGGCGCAGGCTCGAGGCATTCCCCTCCTCTCCGCCATGGGCACGGGGAACAAGCTGGATGCTTCGCAGCTATGCATCACGGACATCTCCAAAACGCGCAACTGCTCGCTTGCGCGCGTGATGCGCAAGGAACTGCGCGACCGCGGCGTCAAGCACCTGCGCGTGATCTACTCCCCCGAGCTTCCCGCCAAGCCCGAGGCGCTGGAAGCGCCCCCGCCGGGCCGCCGCAGCGTACCGGCAAGCCTCGTCTGGGTCCCCGGCTGCGCGGGACTGATGATGGCGGGTGACGTCATCCTGACGCTCGCCGGATGCAAAAAAGAGAAAGAAGGCGGCAGCCAATGATTTTGACCGGTACCATCGTCAATTCCGCCGCGATCGTCGCGGGCAGCATCGCCGGACTTCTGCTCGGCAAGTTTATCCCCGAGCGCTTCAGCGACGCAATGGAAAAGGGCGCGGCGCTCTGCGTGCTCTACATCGGCGTGGACGGCATGCTCGCGGGCGAAAACACGCTCGTCGCCATCCTTTCGATCGCGATCGGCGCGATCCTCGGCGAACTTTTACAGCTCGATGAACACATGCATCAGCTCGGCGACTGGGTCGAGCGAAAATTTGGCGGAAAAGGGTCGAAAACCTCGCTTTCCGATGGATTTGTCACCGCCTCGCTCCTCTTCTGCGTGGGCGCAATGGCCATCATGGGCGCACTCGACTCCGGCCTGACCGGCGACCATTCGACGCTCTACGCCAAGGCGCTGCTCGACGGCATCATTTCTGTCGTCTACGCCTCGACCCTCGGCATCGGCGTCGCGCTTTCAGCTATCCCTATTTTCCTCTATCAGGGTGCCATCGCGCTGGGTGCGTCGTTCCTCGCGCCGTATCTCACAGAAGCGGTCATCCTCGAGATGAAGTGCGTCGGCTCGATTCTCATCCTCGGCCTATCGCTCAACATGCTGGGCCTGACGAAGATCAAGGTGATGAACTACGTCCCTGCGGTGTTCCTGCCGATCCTATTGTGTCGATTTCTGTAAGCAAAAAGAAGCGTTCCATCGAATGATGGAACGCTTCTTTTTTACTCTTCCAAAATGAGCGGCAGGGCGCGGACGCAGCAGTGCTTCATGTCGACATGGCTGTCATCCAAAAAGCCGACGCCCTCGGCTTTCAAAAGCTCGACCTGACGGTTCGCACCACCGAAAGCAAAAGCACTTGACACCTCCCCGTCCCGCTTGACGACGCGGTGACACGGGATGACGCCCGGCTCTGGATTCACGTGCAGCGCGTAGCCCACGACGCGGGCGAGGTGCTTGTTGCCGATCGCCGCGGCGATCTGGCCATAGGTCGCGACGCTTCCGCGCGGAATGAGCCGCACCGCCGCGTACACTTTGTCAAAGGTCGTCATGCTTCTCCCCTCTTTTTGAGTCGGCGGGCGAGCAGCAGCCCGCCCACGATCAGGACAAGATAGAATAGATAGTAGGGCCAGTCGTGCCGCAGCCATATCCCCGCGCTCTCCCAAACGATCGGCCAGTCGCCCCCGTCCGCATACTCTCTCGACGTCGACCACAGATCCACCAGATAACCAAGCATAGAGGCCAGGCGGGCGATCGCCAGCGCCGCACCGGCTGCGGCAATGCCAAAACAGATCGGTCTGCCGCGCTTTTTCCAAACCGTACAGGCCAGCACAGCGGCGGCTATCGCCATTGCACCAAGGACGAAGTGCAGCGCCGTATACGACTCGAATCCCGCCCGCGCAACGCTCCACACCGCTGCCATCACAACAATTGTCATCACCAGCAGCAGCGCATCGTTAAATATACCGCTCCGCCCGCGCGTATCGCCACCCTGCTTCTGCTCGGCTGCCTGCGGCGCGTCCTCCGATCTTTCCCAGATCAGATAATCCGTCGTCACACCGAAGTACGTGCAGATGGTGCGCAGCTTGTCGAGGTCGGGCGTCGAGTCGCCGCATTCCCATTTGCTGATGGCCTGCCGCGAGACATCCAGCTCCGCGGCGAGCTGCTCCTGCGATAAACCGCGCGATCTGCGCAACAGCTGTAATTTTTCTCCCAGGGTCATGTATTTGTCCTCCGTTTGCTTTGATGCGCCCAGTATAGCCGACTGCGGCGAAAAGCGCCACCAGTCAAGGCTTGCAAGTCCGCAACCAAACGTGGCAAAGAGGATTTAGTCCGCTTTTTTCTTGTTCTTTCCAAACAGCGCGCCCACGTCGACCTCCACCAGCACAAGGCTCGCAAGCATCAGCGCCGAGCCGATGTAGCCCTTGACGCCGATGCGCTCGCCCAGCAGGAAGAACGCGAAGATCGCCGAAAACACGGGTTCGAGCGTGAAGATGAGGCTCGCGCGGCTCGCCGTCGTGTGCTGCTGGAAGACGCTCTGGATCACAAGGCAGATGCCCGAGCACACGATGCCAAGAAACAGCGCCGCCGCCCAGACCTTTGCCGTGCCCGGCAGTGCAGGCGTCTCCAGAAGTACGGAGAGCATCAGCATCACCACGCCGACGACGGCGAGGTCGCATACGCCGAGCGCCAGCGGGTCGACCTTTTCATTCGCCACGGCCTTTTCTGTAACCATCAGGTCGACGGAGTAGAAAATTGCCGCAAACAGGCAGATGACATCGCCGAGCGCAGGCTTGAGCGTTTCGTTCAGCGTCATCAGCGCCAGACCGATGAGGCATAACACCATCGAGACGCCGAACTTCTTCTCCGGCTTTTTGCGATACACGATGAACTCCAGAATCGGCGTCGTCACGACCGAGAGCGCGCTGATGAAGCCTGCGTTCGACACCGACGTGTAAAGCACGCCGTAGGTCACGCTCGTATACACGATGACGAGCGACAGGCCGACTAAAATACTGTACTTGACGGTCTCGCGGCTGGCGTGAAACACATTTTTATGAAAAACAAGTCCCAGCACGATAAAAGCCGTCAAAAAGCGGAAGGCGTTGAGCGTCAGCGGCTGCATATCCCTCAGGCAGATCGCCGTCAGGCAGTTAGAAATGCCCCAAAAGCTCGTCGCCAGCAGCAGCATGAGATCTGCCCTGCGCTGATGTTCCATTGGTTTTCCCTCTCTCTTCTTAAAATCTCTCTTCTCTCATTTGTCAAACGGGCGCCTTGCGGCGTCCGTTTGATTGGTTGATTTTATCATGTCTATTAGGTTTTCGCAAGTGGCATGAGAAAAGAAAATGCAAGAATATAGATGCGCACGCTTCGCTCTTTTTATTCACCAAAACCGCGGAGAGAGGCGGGAAAACCCGCCTCTCTCCGCTCCGCATCAGATCTTCTGCACCGGCGGCAAAAAGCCGCGCTTCGCATTCTCCTCTGTGTCGTCCGACTCGTCGTAGGCGTCGTAGGGCGCGGACGGGTCGTGCACCTTTTTCTTAAACGGCGAGCAGAGCTTGTCGCGGTGCGCAAAGGCGAAGTAGAGATCGTCCGTCCAGCCGGTGTGGCCCGTCAGGATGACGGGCCGCAGGCCGCGCGTGCGAAGCTTCTGCTCCAACTCCGCCAGCGACTTGACTGCGAGCTTGTTGCTCTCCGCCAGCGCGGAAATGAAGCTATAGCCGCCGTCCGCGCCGAACCAGATCGTATCGCCCGTGAAGAGGTACCTGTCGTCAATGAGGTACACCATATGCCCCCACGTGTGGCCAGGGACGAGGAAGCATTCGATCTTAATGCCGTCGATCTCGAAGACCTGCCCGTCGCGCAGCAGCGCCTTTTCGTTGTTAATGGTCACCTGCGGCAGCTTGTAGAGGTGGTAGATCACCTTGCGGCGCACCTCGCCGGTGAGATATTTGTTCTCGATCTCGCCGATATAGAGCTTCGCGTCACGGAAAAGGCCGGGGCTGTCCGCCTCCACCGCGCCGACATGGTCGGTGTCCTGATGGGTGATGAGGATATGGCGGATGGACTTCGGGTCGATGCCGAGCCAGCCCATCTTTTCCTCAAGACGGTCATAGTTGTAGCCCGCGTCGACCATGATGGTCGTCTCGCCCTTGCGGTAGAAAAAGATGTTCGCCACCCATTCGCGCACGCAGGCGACGTACTCATCGATCCAGCCGGTGTTCAGCGGCTTGAAGATCTCCTTGCCGCGGTACATCTTGCTCATTTCCTTTTTCTGAAATTCGGTAGCTTGCTTGGACACGGCAGATTTCTCCCTTTTTTGATTTTTAGTTCAATGTCTCTAACTTCAAGTGATAAAAAGCCGCACGCGGCGTTCACGCCCGCGGAAACAGCTCTTCGCACGCGCCGCGCGTCAGCGTTTCGAGCACCTGCGGATACAGCGCGCCGATCTGCTCCTGATGCGACACCGTGAGGATCAGACCGCGGATCGTCGCAGCGGCGAGCGCGATACCGCCGCGCGGGGTCAAGCCGCTCTCTTCCAAAAGGTCGCGGATATGTACCTCGTCGCTGTGGTAGTGCTCGGCTTTCACCTGCGCGGGGATGCGGCGCAGCAGATAGGCCGAGTCCTCCTCGATGAATTTCATCGCACCGATCTCGGATAAGCGGCTGCAGGCCGTGAGCAGCACGTTCGCGATGCGCTCGTCGGGCGGCAGGTCTTTGCCCTCCTCCAGCGCCTGCTCGGCCACCTGATAGACCTCGCTGTGGATATCCTCCAGCACCTCGAAAAACAGCAGTTCTTTGGACGCGAAGTATTTATAGAACAGTCCCTTCGAGATGCCCGCCGCCTCGGTGAGCTGCTCGACCGAGGTCTTGCGCAGCCCCAGCGTGACGGCGCAGCGGCGCGCCTCTCGCAGCAGCGTTTCGCGGATGGCCGCGTTCTCTTCTGCGGAAAAGGCCATTGGCATTCCCTCCTTTGTTGAAATTTTTGACCAACTTGGTTTATCGGTCATATTGTAGCATATCCATCGCCGTCTGGCAAGAAAAAAAGGATCCCATTCCTTTATAAATACTGAATAAAACCACAGCTTTTATCAATGCACTGCGTTATATATGTGCAGCACAGCCGCGAGGCCGGTATGGATGCGCACATCTCCAAGCCCTTCGACGTCAAGACGCTCTGCATCTGCCTGCGGCGGCTGAAGGACAAGCAGTAAACGCAAAAAAGAGGACATTCCGATTCTTTTCGGAATGTCCTCTTCCCTTTTCTTTTCCCTTTTCTTGTCACAGCAGGCCATAGACCTCGTGCAGATCCCTGATCTCGTGGTCGATGCGGTAACCCTCCGGCGCTTTGATTCCCTCGGGATTGTACCAGCAGGTCACAATGCCCGCGTTGTCGCCGCCGCGGATATCGCTCGTGAGCGAATCGCCGACGATCATCGTCTCGCCCTTCTCGACCGGCCCGATGGCGGCGAAGACCTGGTCGAAAAACTCCTTTTTCGGCTTCTCCGCGCCAAGCTGCTCGGAGAGGAACACGCCGTCCATCAGCGCACCGAGGCCGGAGCGCGTCAGCTTCTTCGTCTGCGCGACGACCGTGCCGTTCGAGACGACGCACTGGCGCACCTTGCCGCGCAGCGACTTGACGATCTCATAGCTGTCGTCGCGGTAGACGATGGTGTCGCCCAGACGCAGCTGGTAGGCATCGTTAAACTGCGGCGCGAGGGAAACGTCGATGCCCTCCTCCGCGAAAAACTCCTCAAAGCGGCCGACGAGCACCTGCGGCTTCGTGATCTCGCCGCGCTCGAGCTTTTCCCAGTATTTCATGTTCAAGACGGAATAGCGCGCGACCTGCTCATCCGAACATTCGCCAAGGCCAAACTCGACAAAAAGGCTCTGGATGGCGGCGCGCTCGGCGGCGTCAAAGTCTAAAAGCGTGCGGTCCACGTCCCACAAAATCGTTTTGATCATAAGATATCTCCAAAACCAGTCAAAATTACTCTTTTTCCGCGTGCGCGGCGAGAACATCATACCACAGCAGGACTACACCCGCAACGCCGATTTTCCGCCGCTTGCAGGAAAGATCGTACCGTGATAGAATAGCGGCAACGATTTTTGACAGAAAGGGACTGTTTCCTATGAATATCACCGTATATCTCGGTGCGAGCAGCGGCAACGATCCGACGCTTGAGACGCCCGTGCGCGCGCTGGGCCACCTCATCGGCGAGAGCGGCAATGCCCTTGTCTACGGCGGGTCGAAAAACGGCCTGATGGGCGCGCTTGCCGAAAGCGTGCTGCGCGCGGGCGGCGAAGTGACCGGCGTGGAACCGCAGCTTTTCATCGACAAGGGCTACGAATATGACGAGATCACGACGCTCATCGTCACGCGCGACATGACCGAGCGCAAAACGAAGATGATCGAGCTCGGCGACGCGTTCATCGCCTTCCCCGGCGGCACGGGCACACTCGAGGAGATCAGCGAGATCATGTCAAAGGTGTCGCTCAAGCAGCTCGCCGCGCCGTGCATCCTCTATAATCTGAACGGCTATTACGACCACTTGAAAGCCCTGCTCGCTCACATGATCGACATGGGCCTCTCCACGCCCGAGCGGCAGGAGGGTATCTACTTTGCCGAAACGCTGGACGACATTCGCGCGATCTTGAAGATTTGAGGAAAAGCCGCCTTCGGCGGCTTTTCTTTTTGTGCGGCGCTTGACAGGCCTCCTTCGCTGCGGTATGCTAAAAGAAACTTAAAGTTACTCACTGTGCTGCAACCTAAAGCGCGCTTTCATTTCAGGAGGATTTCATGGTCTACACAGTCGGCGAGATGGCGAAAAAGCTGGACGTCCCCGCTTCCACGCTGCGCTATTACGATAAGGAGGGCCTGCTGCCCTTTGTGGAGCGCTCGTCCGGCGGCATCCGCATGTTTCAGGAATCGGACTTCGAGTGGTTACAGGTCATCGGCTGCATGAAAAAGGCCGGCATGTCCATCAGGGACATCCGCCAGTACATCGAGCTTGCCCTGCGCGGCGACGACACCATCGACACGCGCCTCAAGATGTTCACGCACCAGCGCGACGTGCTGCTCGCGCAGATGGAGGAGATGCGCCACACGCTCGAGACCGTGGAGTACAAATGCTGGTATTATGAAACTGCAAAGGCCGCGGGCACGATCGACGTCCCAAGGGATATGGCGGACGAGGACGTGCCCGAGCGCTTCCGCGCCATCCGGCGCGAACTCAAGACGATTCCGCAGGAGTAAAGGTAAACTGCTTTTCTGCCGGCAAGCAGGAAAAGGATAAGAATAGGAAAGTAAACTATGGATCGGATCACGAAGAATTTTGGCTTTGGCTGCATGCGCCTGCCGATGATCGGCGAAGAGGTGGATATCGAGCAGACCAAGCAGATGGTGGACGCGTTTTTAGACGCGGGCTTCAACTATTTTGACACTGCGCACGGCTACATCCAGGGCAAGAGCGAAAAGGCGCTCAAGACCTGCCTGACAAGCCGCTATCCGCGCGAGAAGTACATCTTGACCGACAAGCTGACGGCGAACTATTTCAAGACCGAGGCAGACATCCGCCCGTTTTTCGAGAGCCAGCTCAAGATCTGCGGCGTCGAGTATTTCGACTTCTATCTGATGCACGCGCAGGGTCTTGTCAACTATGACCACTTCAAGGAGTGCCGCGCGTATGAAACGGCGTTCGCGCTCAAAAAAGAGGGCAAAATTCGCCACGTCGGCATTTCCTTCCACGACCGCGCCGAGGTGCTCGAGCGCATTCTGACCGAGTATCCCGAGATCGAAGTTGTCCAGATCCAGTTCAACTACGTCGACTACGACGATCCCGCGGTGCAGAGCCGCAAGTGCTATGAGGTCTGCCGCAAATTCAATAAGCCCGTCATCGTCATGGAGCCCGTCAAGGGCGGCAACCTCGTGAACCTGCCTGAGGTCGCAAAGGCCGTGCTTGAAGACCTGCACGGCGGCAGCCCCGCGAGCTACGCCATCCGCTTTGTCGCGGGCTTCCCCGGCATGATGATGGTGCTCTCCGGCATGAGCAACATGGAGCAGATGCAGGACAACATCTCGTTCATGCGGGACTTCAAGCCCCTCGACGAGACCGAGCGCGCCGCGGTGGAAAAGGTGCAGGAGATCTTCCACAGCAAGGACCTCATCCCCTGCACGGGCTGCCGCTACTGCACGGACGGCTGCCCCAAGCACATCTCTATCCCTGACCTCTTCGCCATTATGAACACCAAGCAGATTCACCACGACTGGAACGCGGACTGCTACTATGAAGATGTCCACACCGCGCCGGGCCGCATGGCGTCCGACTGCTTAAAGTGCGGCAAGTGCGAAAAGGTCTGCCCGCAGCACCTCCCCATCCGCAAACTGCTCGAGCAGGTCGCGGCAGAATTTGAAAAGGCCCCCGCAGCGAATTAAGCTCAAAATGTAAAATGCAGCACCGGCGAGAGAAAGATGGAAAACTCTCGCCGGTGCTGTTTGCTTGCACTGATCCTTGATCTTTATCATAACACCGCGCCGCAGTGTTTTTCTTGGTCTGCCGCTTTGGCCGTTCGGCGAGGTGGACAGTGGACCCCAGAATTTTTTGTTTGTCGCCCTTTGTTTTAGGCTATGGCTGAAGTATAACGTGGATTCTTTAAGCGAACCTAAATTTGGTGTAAATAAAGTATGAACAATTCTCGTATCGCGCGGAAAAAATATATGTAAAAAAGCGGCGCATTTTGCGTAAATTTCGCACGCGATCTTGCCGCGCGCTGCTCCTCCACATTCCGAAAGAGAGCGGCGGCACCATCGGATCAAGGGAGAAAATCATGCAGAAAAAACGAGTGCTCAGCCTGATTTTAGCGTTGAGCTGCACGGCGGCGCTGCTTGGCGGCTGTGCTGCAACAACACGAGTGATGACAATACCGCCTCCGGCGAGCATGAGGTCATCACCATGAACGCGCCTTACCGCAATATGTCCCAGTTCTACGATCTGGTGCATGAAAAGTATCCGGAGATCAATCTCGAGATCATCCCCTACAACGGGGAAAACACCTCTTCCTATGCTCCAGCATCGCCGCAAAGCCCTGCGGGTCGCGAATTTGATACCGCATGTGGTTATGATCTTCAAAAACAGGGAAATGGCCGTCGGGATACACTTTTCTCACCGCGTCGCGGTACTTGAAGTGGTCCTCCGTGCTGCCGAATTCGAAGAAGCAGTGCTCCTGCATTTTCCTTGTAAGCGGCGGAAACGGTCTGTCTTCGAGGCTGTCGGCCATCTGGCGGCGCTATAGCCGCTCATGCGGTAGCAGCGCGTGTCGAGCCCGCAGGCGATGTTCACGACCACCGCACCGCCATGTCCCGCAAGGTAAGTCTTCACAAGCTTATCGAGCACGATGGTGCGCGCTATAACGCCGCTGTGCATCGCCGCGTCCTTGTCGGCCATCGAAAAATCGTAGTCAAGCCGGTCGATGATCTCGACCGCCTTGTTGTCGGTGATCGCGTCGCGCGTCTTCGTCTCCTTCGCGCGGGCGTAAACCGTCTGTAACATCGTCTCCGGCACGCCGGAGAGCGTGATCTTCTCACTCATGGTGTCCTTCCTCCATCTTTTCCGCGCGCTCTGCCTTCCTGCAAACGAACCACGCGATGCTCTTTAAATTGCCGACCCGCACATTGGCGTACATCTCCTCGAGCCGCGCCTTTAGGCTTTGCACCGTTTCATACGGCGGGGTGAAGAATTTCATCGGCTCGTAGAGCTTTTTGATCAGCCGATCCGTCCCTCTGCACTCACCCGCCACATAGAAGCAGCCGCAGAATGTGCCGCCCGGCTTCAGCACGCGGAACGTCTCGCGGTACGCCGCCTCCTTATCGGGGAAGGCGTGGAAGCCGTTGAGCGACAGCACGATATCAAAGCTGCTGTCCTCATACGGCAGCGCGCCCACGTCGCCCTGCCGGAACTGCACATTTTGGAGTCCCATGCGCTCAGCCTTTTCCCTCGCCTGCCCCATCATGTCAGGCGAGTAGTCAAGGCAGGTGATATCGGCGCGCGGCAGCGTTTGATAGAGCGGCATCGTCAGAATGCCTGTGCCCACGGGGACCTCGAGGAGCTTTCCCGCAAAGTCCTCCGGCACACCAGTGAAAGCCTTATTCAGATATTCGCCGCACTCCTCCTTGCCCATATCCCACACCAAGCGGCACACGGCCTTGCCCGAGACGGTGGAGCAGGTGACCATGCCGTCGTAAAAATTGCTGCTGCCCGTCAGGCGGTAAGCATTGCGGATGTTCTCTTTTCGATCCATCGTCTTTTCCTCTTTACCTGCACATGAATTTATCGAAATAGCGGCAGAACTCCTCGGGGTAGATCATCACGAGCTCCGCGTGCGCCATCTTCGGGATGCCGTGGATGCGGGCCTGCGGAAAATAGTGCTTGATGAAGCGGATATTGCTCCTGCGGTCCTTCTTCTCCTCGTCGCCGTACCAGTAGGTGATCTTCGTGCCGATCTTTGCGGGCGTCTTTGGCAGAACATAGTTGTTCCCCGACCAGAAAATGTTGCGTATGGTCTCGTCTGAGTAGGTCTTCAGGTAAGCCTCGATGGCGTCGTATTCCTTTTTGGGGTCGTGCCCCGGCAGCGTGAATCGTTCCGGCGGAAACGCCGCCTCTAAGATTTTGCGGTTATTCGCGGCGAGCTTGAACGACAGCATGTCGCGCGCAAGCAGCAGCTTTCGTATGAGATACGGCAGCTGGTACGGCGTGATGCCGCCGTCGATGATGGCGCGCTTGACCGGCAGCTCGCCAAGCGCCAGCAGCCGCGTCAAACATGCGCCGCCGAGCGAGCAGCCGTAGGCCGCGTCGAGGCAAGTCACACCCTGCGCGCGAAGATAGTCCGTGATCTCATCGACCGTCTGCTCGACTGAGGTAAAGTCACCAGGAAAAGACGGCTCGTGCCCATCGTAAACGACCTGAAAGACATGCCACGACTGCGCAAGCAGCGCGACCGTCTTTTCAAACGCCCAGACGGGTTCCGCCGTGCAGGGCAGAAACAGCAGTGTCTTTTCCTGCCCTTGTCCGTGTTCCAAAATGTGCATGTCCTCTCCCCCGTCCGACGCGATGGTAGTTTCTCAAAGCAGTTAGTTTACTCTAACCAAATGTCGCAATTTCATCAGTTAGCTATATCTAACCACCGATCCGTAAAAATGCCGCGAAAGGCGGCTTTTTATGGGTTTTATTGTAATGCTGTGCATGATAAATGTCAAGACAGCGAACGCACAGCTTCGCAGAAACATTCTCTCCATTTTCGCACCGGTGCGCCGCCGTAAGACTCCTCATACCAAAAGAGCGCGGAGAAATCAAACCTCTCCGCGCTCTTTTCCCTTTTTTACAGCTTCCAGCCGGCGGTCTCCTTCTTGCCGCCGACGAAGTCGGCGTAGATGCCGTCCTCCTGGATAAGCTCGTCGTGCGTGCCGCGCTGGACGATCTTTCCGCCGTCCTCATCCTTTTTTGCGCGGCAGCCGCCGCTGCAATAGACCGTCGCCACGCGGGGCGGGAATTTGCGTTTGATTGCCATTGCGTCTCCTCCCCTGTTCCATTCTGATATTGCCGCCCTCCGCGGCACAAAATTCCTCTGCTTACGCCCGATAGCCGAGCGCCGTTGAGATCTGCGCCGCCGCGGCGCAGGTCAAGTCAATATCGCGCTGGAAATCCGGCGAACGCACACTGTCGAACATGCCGACAAAGCCGACGGCGTAGCGCACCGCGCCGGAGCTGTCGCGCACGGGCGCGGAGGCCGAGCACAGGCCGAAGCGGTACTCGCCATCCTCCACGGCATAGCCGTTTTCACGCGCGGCCTGCATCACACGGAAGAGCTCCTCCCGCGTGACGAGGGTCTTGGGCGTATAGGGCTCCAATGTGCGGCGCGACAGGACGCGCTTCGCCTCGTGGTCGGCCATCGCGGATAGAAACACCTTCCCCTGCGAGGTGCAGTGCAGCGGCAGACGCGTCCCGACCTCCGACACGACGCGCAGTCCCGCGCGGGACTGCATCTGTTCGATGGTGATGACCTCTGACCGATTCAACATCGAGAGGAACACCGACTGCCCTGTCACGCTTGCCAAATGCTGCAAATGCGGCCTTGCCAGGTCTGAAACGCTCCAGCTTGCGCCCACGGCGCAGCCGTACTCAAAAAGCCGCACGCCGAGGCAGTAGCGCCCGTCGCTCTGCTGGTCCACGACCGTGCTCTCGCGCATCGTGCTCAAAAGGCCGTGGATCGTGCTCTTCGGCCAGCCTGTCTGCTCGCTCAGCGCGGCCAGCGTGAGCGGCTGGTGCGCCTCCATCAGCAGGTCGAGCAGCCGCAGCGCCTTGGCAACGGACTGTACGGGACCGTTTTCATGGGACATCGCCTTCCCTTCTCTCGATTCGTCATTGCCGGATGAGCCGCCGTCATTTTCTTGATGACAGTATCGCGCAGGTTCAAATAAAAGAAAAGGGCAATTTCCGCAAATCGCACAAATTCCATCAGCTAGACTATCGATTTTCCGTCAAAAAAGCCCGCCGTCGCATCTGCGACGGCGGGCCTTGCATTTTCAGTTACTTCTCTTCGCCGTGGATGATATCGCCGAAGTAGGTGCCGCGGACGATCTCCTCCACGTCCTCTCCCTCGTGTCCCCTGAGGATCTCAAGGAGCTTGCTGTGCGCGGCGACGAGCTCGTCACCTCTGCCGCTCGTGATCATCGTGCTGACGGTCTCGTAGCGGACGGCGTGCGTCAGCGTGCGCACGACGCGGCTGATCTTGTCGGCCAGCGGATTTTTGCCCATCTGCGAGATCAGGTCGTGGAACTCGTTGTCCACGGCGAAGAAGCGGTCGACCTCGTTGTCACCGCTGTGGACGATCTCTTTCATCTGTTCGAGCATCGCCTCGAGCGCATGGCCATCCTCCTCGTCATACTTCTGGCTGGCAAGGCGCATGATGCCGGTCTCGACCATCTCACGCAGCTCCATCAGATTGTCGAAGGAATCCTGATTCAGGATGATGCCGTAGATCATCGGATCGATCATGCTCTCCTGGAAGCCGCTGCAAACAAAGGTCCCCTCTGAACGCTTGCTCTCCAGCACGCCGAGGTAGGAGAGGATTTTGATGGCCTCACGTACGGAACTGCGGGCAACGCCCATCGACGCGGCCAGCTCCGGCTCGGGCGGGATGCGGTCGCCGGGCTTGAGCTCTTTATTACGCATGGCGTCTGTCAGGCAGTTGATGACACTCTGCACCACAGACTCTTTTTTCAAATTTTTCACATATCCGGGCGTATCGTTCATAATTTTCTCCTTTTATGCCTGACAATATAATTCCTATATATAACATAATACAAAGTTGAGGTTTCGTCAATGAAAATCGTCTTTCATAAAAGCGGCGGGCGGCAGATGTACCAGTCCGCCGCCCGCTCATTCAGGAAGGAATCAACGGCAAGCTGCCGTTTTTTGCAGGAATTCATATGGGCGCAGGCTGCGCGAGCCGCTTTGCGTCGTTTGCCGCGGCACAGCGCCGCACGGCTTTTTTTACCGGCCGAGGTAGATAGACTGCTTGGCCAGCACGAGCTGGAGCATCAGGTCGTTGCAGGGCGTGGGAATGCCGTGCTCACGGCCGAGGCGGCAGACAGCGCCGGTGATGATACGGATCTCGGTCTCGCGGTGATGCGTGACGTCCTGCACCATAGAGCTGATGGTCTCATCAGTCATGCGAGAGACCTCATAGGCGTGCTCCAGCTCGGCGTCATGGTCGAGCGTGCAGCCGCAGGCGTTCGCCACGACGATGGCCTCTTCTACCAGCATGCGGGCCGCCTCGTGGGCGTACTGGTTGCCGTCGACAAAGCCGTTCTTGGTCTCGAGCAGGGCGCTCATGCCGTTGATGGCGACGTTCGCCAGCAGCTTGTGCCAGATGGCGTTCATCACGTTCTCGTGGACCTGGACCTCAAGGCCGACCTCGCGCAGAGCATTGGCCATTTCTTCAACCCTTGCCATGGGGGCCTTCAGGGAACCCATGTTCGTCACGCCGGTACCGGTGTGCTTGACATGGCCGGGAGCCACGGGCGTGGAGCCAAACGCCGTGTTGCCGATGATGATCTGCTCTTCGGGCACGACCTTGGCGATCTCATCGTAGTTGCCAAGGCCGTTCTGCAGGCAGAGGACCATGGTGTGCTTGTCGATCATCGGCAGCGCATTGCGCACAGCCGCTTCAAGATACTGATAGTGGACGAACACGATCAGAAGATCCACAACGCCGATCTCCTTGGGGTCGGTCGTCGCCATGGCGGGATGGAAGACGACGGTCTCGCCGGTGCCCGTGCCGGGCACGCACTCGTCGACGAGAATGCCGTTTTTCTTGATGGACTCGATGACCGGAGCATAGGTATCCAGCACGCAGACCTCATGCTCGCGGGACAGATAGCTTGCATAGCAGCTGCCGATCGCGCCGCAGCCGACAAATCCGATTTTCATGGTAAATAACCTCCTGTATCAGATAATTCTATGATGAATGTTATTTAACTGGTTTTTCTCAGCCCTTGACGAGCGTCTCGGCGATCTCGGTGATGTTCTCGACCGTCACGCCGTTCATGGCGAGCAGGCGCTCATAGGGCGCGGACTGACCAAACTGGTCCTGAATGCCGACTCTCTTGACGATGCCCTTGCCCATCTCGGCGGCGACCTCGCACACGGCGGAGCCGAGACCGTTGAGGATGTTGTGGTCCTCGACCGTGATGATCTTGCCGACCTCGTTGATTGCGGCGGTCACAGCCTCCACGTCGAGCGGCTTGATGGTGTGCATGTCGAGCACGCGGGCGGAAATGCCCTTGCCCTCGAGCACCTTGGCGGCCTCGATCGCGAGACGGACGGTATCGCCGTTGGCGATGATAACGACGTCCTTGCCGTCCTGGATCTGATGGGCCTTGCCGATGGTGAACTCCACATCCTCGTCGTAGATCTGGGGGATGGCGTCACGGGTGAAGCGCAGATACACGGGGCCGTAGACCTCAGCGGCCTGACGGACGAGCTTGCGGGCGGAGTTGTAGTCCGCGGGCATGATGACGGTCATGTTGGGGATGGTGCGCAGAACGCCCATATCCTCAATGGCCTGATGGGAAGCGCCGTCGTTGGCGGGGGTCACGCCGCCGTGGGAGCAGGCGATCTTTACGTTCAGGTTGGGGTAGCAGATCTCCTGGCGGATCATTTCGCACATACGGAGGGAACCGAACACGGCATAGGTGACGACAAAGGGGATCTTGCCGCAGGTGGCAAGGCCCGCGGCAACGCCCGCGCCATTCTGCTCGGCGATGCCGACGTTGATGTACTGGTCCGGCAGCTCCTTGCGGAATTCGCCGGTCTTGCAGCTCTTGCCGATGTCAATATCAACGACCAGAATGTCGGGATTCTCCTTGCCGAGCGCGACGATCTCCTTGCCGAAGCCCTCGCGAGTGGCGATCATTTTTTTCTCACTCATTGCTCTTCCCTCCTCGCTTAATCGATCAGCTGGGCCTTGAGCTCAGCCATGGCCTGCACGTACTGCTCATCATTCGGGGCAACGCCGTGCCAGCCGCACTGGTTTTCCATGAAGGAAACGCCCTTGCCCTTGACGGTGTGGGCATACAGGCACTTGGGCTTGCCGTTCTTAGAGGCGTAGCACTTGTCGATGCACGCGACGATCTCTTCCATGCTATGGCCGTCGAGCTCGAGCGTCTCCCAGCCGAAGGCTTTGAACTTTTCGCCCAGGTCACCGTTGGGCATGATCTCGTCGCAGGTGCCGTCGAGCTGCAGGTTGTTGTAGTCGACAAAGACGATCAGGTTGTCGAGGCCGTACTTGTGCGCCGTGTTGGCAGCCTCCCAGATCTCGCCCTCCTGCGCTTCGCCGTCGCCGACGACGCAGAAGACCTTGTAGTCCTTGTGGTCCATCTTGCCCGCCATGGCCATGCCGACCGCGCAGGCGAGGCCCTGACCGAGAGAGCCGGTGGAGATATCAATGCCGGGGCAGCGGTTCATCGAGGGGTGGCCCTGAAGCATCGAGCCCTCCTTGCGCAGGGTGTCGAGCTCAGACTCAGGGAAAAAGCCAACGCTTGCAAGGCAGGCATACTGGATGGGGCACACATGGCCCTTAGAGAGCACCATGCGGTCGCGGTCCGGCCAGCGGGGATCCTTCGGGTCGATGTTCATGTACTTAAAATAGCAGGCAGTGACAAAGTCCGCCGCGGAAAGCGAGCCGCCCGGATGACCGGACTGCGCCTTGTAGATCATGTCAATGACCTTCATGCGCATCTGCGTGGCGGTGTTTTTCAGTTCCTTGATGGAAATATCCTTCACAAAAATCACCTCATGAATAAGTTTGGTTCTGTGGTTTCTTTATACTATGTCGGACAAATGACAATTACAGTATAGCGCTTTGTCTGACAAAGTCAAGTCCTTTTTAAAATTTTCTTTTTTATGATTTTTTCTCCCGTTTTTCTGCCGTTTTGTACAAAAAAGCTCCGGACATAGCGGTCCGAAGCTTTTTTGCATAGAGAGGTCAACCCACGAACATCAAAGAGAGATCGGGAATATATGTGATGAGGAGGAGCACCACAAGTTCTGCAAGCAGACATGGGATGATGCCCTTTGTGATCTCTTCGATCTTGATATCGCCAATGCCGCACGCGACATACAGGTTGACACCGACAGGCGGGGTGAACAGGCCGATGGCCAGGTTCACGATCATCACGGTGCCGAGGTGGATGGGGTCAATGCCCAGCTGCAGCGCGACCGGCGCAAACAGCGGCGTGAAGATGTAGAGCGCGGAGGTGGAATCGAGGAAGCAGCCCGCGATCAGCAGCACGATGTTGACGATGATGAAGAAAATGACGGTGCTACCGCCGGTGATGTTCAGCATGAAGTCCTTGATGGCAAGGTCAAGTCTTGCACGGGTCAGAACATAGCCGAACAGCGTTGCGCCCATGGTGATGAACATGACGGTGGCGGTGGTGGAGCAGGAATCGACGAGGATGTCCTTCATCTTCTTGAAGTCGATCTCATGGTAGATGAACACACCCACGATCAGGCCGTAGAACACGGAGACCGCGGCGGCTTCCGTCGGGGTGAACACGCTGCCGTAGATACCGCCGAGGATGATGACGGGCATCAGAAGGCCCCAGAAGGCGTCCTTGAACGCAGCCAGGCGCTCCTTGCCGCTGGCCTTGGGCAGGACCTTAAGGTCCATCCTGCGGCCCATGAGCATGGCGGCCACGATCAGGCCGAGACCCATCAGAAGGCCGGGTACAACACCGGCGACGAACAGATCCGTGATGGAGGCGTCCGCGATGGAGCCGTACACAACGAAGGTGATGGACGGCGGGATGACGACGCCGATCGCGCCGCCCGCGGCCATCAGCGCGCAGGAAAACGAAGCGGGATAGCCGGCCTTGACGAGCGCCGGGATCATGATGAGACCCAGAGCCGCGACCGTTGCCGGACCCGAACCGGAAATAGCAGCGAAGAAGCAGGAGACGACCACGCAGACCATCGCCATGCCGCCGCGGATGTGACCGAGGCACTTTTCCGCCAAATTGATGAGGCGGCCGGAGATACCGGCCTTCTCCATCACGTTGCCGGACAGGATGAAAAATGGGATGGCCAGCAGGACAAACTTACTGCTCGCCGAAGAGCACAGACGGGGCAGAACGCTCATGATGGCCTCGAGCGGCTTGCCTGCACCCTGCACAAGGATCGCGCTCACGCTGGACATACCGAGGCAGACCGCGATAGGTGCGCCGAGCGCCAGCAGCAATACAAAAACACCCAGTAAAACGATACCTACCATTTATTTGTCCTCCTCTGCCTTGAATTCCTTATACATCTGCACCATGGTCTGCAAAAAAGCCATCATGGCAAACGCTGCGCCGACGGGGACAAACGAGCCGTAGATCCACTCAGGCCACTGCATCGTGGCGGTCTCCTGACCCATCTGATACTGGCTGATGACCATCTGGATGCCGAAAATGACGATCAGGAGGCAGAACAGCGCGGAAATGGCATACATGACCATGCTGATGATCAGGCGTGCGCGGGGGCTGACATGGTCGGTGACGATAGACAGGCCCAGATGCGCCTTGCGGCGGGCGGCGACGGCCGTACCCATGAAGCTCATCAGAACGAACAGATACGTGGACATCTCATCGGAAACTGCCAGCGAATTGCCGAATACATAGCGGGCGATCACATTGACGAAGACCAGCACTGCCATGATGGAGACGCAAACACAGGCTACCAATTTTTCGATCTTGCTTAACATGTCTTCCCCTCCTTAATTGATGCCGAAGGCCGCGCAGGCTTCCTCGCCGTAGCTCTGCTTCAGCTCAGCCGTCACGCCGGCAACCGCTTCCTTGAATGCCTGGAGTTGATCCTCGGTCAGGATATCGACCTGCATACCTTCTTCCTGGAAGCCCTTGATGAGCTCATCCTCTTCCGCCTCAAGGCGGTCACGGCCCCACTCGCAGGACTCCGTGGCGCACTGCTGGAGAAGCTCTTTCGTGTTGTCCTCCAGGTTCTCCCAGACCTTTGTGTTGGCGACGAAGAGGTCGTTTTCGTAGCTGTAGTTCCAGATGGTCATGTAATCCTGAATTTCATCCATCTTGGCAGACTTCGTCACCGAGCAGCCGTTCTCCTGCCCGTCGATGGTGCCCTGCTGGATGGCAGTGAAGACCTCGCTCCAGCTCATGGCCGTCGGGCTGGCGCCCAGCGCCTTGAAAACACCCATGTACACCGCGGAGCCGGGGACACGAATTTTAAGGCCCTTCAGGTCCTCCGGCGTGGTGACGGCGTGCTTGCTGTTCGTCAGCTGACGGAAGCCGTTGTGGAACGAGCCAAGGTACGTGATGCCCTTGTTCGCCAGCATCTCAGCGTAATACTCGCCGCCGGTGGTATCGATGACCTCGCGCGCCTGCTGATAGGACGTAAACGACCACGGCAGCGTCGCGACCGAGAGCTTCGGCTCCAGATTCGCGAGCACGCACGTTGCGTAAGCACCCAGATCCGAGCCGCCCACGGCGATGTACTCAACACCCTTGGTGCTGTTGCCACCCGCCAGTGTATCGTTTGAGAACACGTCGATCACGATGTTCCCGCCCGAGCGCTCAGACACAAGGTCGGCAAAGTGATGCGCTACCAGCGAGTCGATCTGCGTATCCGTTCCGTTGACTGCCATGGAGAGGTTGATCTTTTGATATTCGCCGCTCTCCCCATCGTTTGTTCCTTTACTGCCACAGCCGGCCAGGCTTGTGATCAGCATGGCCCCTGCCAGCGCAGCTATGATTAGTCTCCCATGTTTCATACACAGTTACCTCCAGCGATCGTTAAGTCTTTGTCATTTGTCCTATGTCTGATAAAGATTGAGGTCATTATATCTATCAAAACTACTAAAGTCAAGGTTCAATCTTATTTCTGGCGTTTCTGACAAAAAGAACCAATTATTTTATTGATTTGGTCAATTCTGTGTTAAAATTGTGTCAATCCGTCATTTTTTTAACGATTTGGTGGAAAGATGTCTTTTTGTTGCAAATACCATAAAAGCCCCTCCACCTGTGCGGTGAAGAGGCTTTTTTCCTTTTATGAAAATGGCGGCGCAGCCGGTTCGTCTTGCTTTTTCAGCGGAGGGCAGGCCCTCCCCTGCCGCAGCTTTAGCTCTTCGCTTCTGCCGGAACGGCATCTGGATATTTGATGAGATCGTATATTTTTCCGAATTCACCGAGGTCGCGCGTTCCGTCGAGCTCCATGCCGAGATGCACATACTTGTCGCATTTGGACTTGGCGTCCGTCTCTAAGATCACCGGCACACGGAGGCGGTCGCCCTCGGCAAAGGCGATGTCCATGACCTTTCGCATATAGCCCTGCCCCTGATACTTTTCGCACACGCAGACCATACCGACGAAGATATAGGGCTTCTTTTCCTTGTCCATGCGCTCCTGGAGCGACTTTCCGCCCTTTTTGATGGCCATGGCGAAACGCATCAGGCGCTTCATGCTCGAATTGTGCAGCATTCCCGTCGCGATCGGCCAAAGGGTCTTGAAGCCGAGCTTTTCCTTGGGCCGCTTGTAGGCGATGTGACCCTCGCCGCGCTCGCTCGTCGTGTGCAGGAAGCCGCCGCGCAGCATCCCGCGCACGTAGGCACAGATGTATTGCGCCGTCGGCTCCTGACCGAAAAAGGCGTAGACCATGCCCGTCTCCTCCCCGTAGTCGTAGTAGCCGAAGGCGTGGCCGATCGCATAGATGGCGCTCTCATTCATGGATTTGACGATCATGCTGTCCGTTCCTTTCTTTTTCCGCGCTTCCTGCTTCAGTTAGAGGAGGCTAACTCAATGACTTTGAAAAAGCTGCCTTGGCAGCCTTGGCGCGAAATGATCTTAATTTGACCCAAACGGTTTTTCGGTCACAGTATAGCATCCATATCTTTCATTTGCAAGGCAGTTTTCTGTTTTCGGCATTTTCCATGCATGTCTGCCGCCTTTTTCTTCCCTGCTGTGCGCTGCTTCTTCGTCCGATGCATAGGATAAAGCACCGATATCATGTCAGGGGGAGACGTCTATGAATTACTACACGGGGTCCTGCCGCGGGAACGGCTGCTGCCCGTCCGATCCGTATAGCTATGTCACGATCCAGGGGCCGACCGCGGTCCCGTCGGCCCAAAGGGCGATCCCGGCCCGCAGGGACCCATTGCTCCCCGAGGCGAGCGCGGAGAAAAAGGCGAACAGGGCATCCAAGGCGAGAAAGGCGACACCGGCGAAACGCCGGTCATCACCGTCGCGTAGGACACCCCACTGAGCTACAAGCTGCACTTCCAAACAAGCGAGCAGGAGTTGACGACGCCTAATCTATTCGCGCCGTTCACCGAGTACCATGTCGACCTCTCCGCGGCAGACAGCACGCTGAATATTCCGCTCAAGGACCTGATTTTGACCTATCAGCGCGCGTCGGCCAGCGCACTGCGCATCAGCATCGTGCCGAAGAACACCGCCGCGCCCGTTTTGGTCGACCTGCGCAGAGCGACCATCTACGACGGCAGCACGATCGAGACACAGACGCTCAACGGCAGCAGCATTTCCGCAAGCATTGCGATCGACGGCACCGTGTACACAAACGCACAACATGCGCATCCGCCAGCAGGATCCCGTCACGAAGCTCTGGTCGATGTGTGAGATCAATTCGTTCCTTTCCGCGGGCGGCGCACGCTGCTCCATCCGCATCCAGCGGAGCGAGTACGACGTGGCCTACGCCGCGCCGACGGTGTAACCACACCGATACCATATAAAGACACCGTCCGCGTTCCGGAAAGATATCCGGAATGCGGGCGGTGTTCACTATTTGATCTGAATTGTTTCTCCGTCATACACGCCTTGCAGGCATTCGCCGTTTCCGATGTGGTAGGCATAAAAGTCCTTCTTCGGACGCGCATAGGCCTCCATGATCGCCATGATGACGCCGCCGTGGACGACGAATCCCACGCGAGAGCCGTCCGGCACATTTTTGATCGTCTCCGCAAACGCCTCGCAGCAACGCGTTTTGAAGTCCGTTACGCTCTCACCCTCGGGGATGGGCGTCAGGCACATCGCATCGACCCACGCCTGATAGGCGGGGTCGCCCGAAAGCTTGTCGGCGGACTTCCCCTCAAAGCGGCCAAAATCCGTCTCAATCAAGCCGTCCACGACGGTATAGGGCATCTTCGGAAAAAGAATGTCCGCCGTCTGCCGCGTGCGCAGCATGGGGCTGACAAAAAGCCGATCGACTGAAAGTCCCCGCTTTTGCAGCGCTTTGACCTGTGCGATGCCCGCCTCGCACAGCGGCTCGTCCGTGCGGCCGATGTAGCGGCGGCGGAGGTTGCCCTCTGTCGCGCCGTGGCGGATGAAGAAAATGTCGATCACAGCAGCCCTCCGATCCAGACGCCGATCAGGCCGCAGAGCTCGCAGAGCTGCAAAAAGAAGCCCGACGTGTCCCCTGTCACGCCGCCAAACTGTGCCAGCGTGAATCTGCGATACTTGAGCGCGGAAACCACCGCAAACGCCGCCGCCATCCCGCCAGCCGTGGGAGACATCCAGACCATCCCCGCCGCGGCGGCGAGGCCGGCGAGCGTGAGCGCGACTGTCGCCGTGCGGCGCTGAACGCCGCTTGTGAAGGCGCAGAGCATGCCGGACTTACGCGCATTCGGCAGATTCACCGCGCACAGGCCCGACAGCGCGCGAGAGAGCACGAACAGCGGGCAAATCAGCAAAATATGCCCCGCGGCGAACACCTCGTAGGCAAAGCCCGCGTAGGCGAGCAGGTACACGCCGCCGTAAATGACCGCGAATGCGCCGCAGTTGGCATCCTTCATAATTGCGAGCTTTTTCTCGCACGTCTGGTGCGACGAGAGTGCGTCCACCGTGTCGAGATAACCGTCCATGTGGATGCCGCCTGTCACTAAAATCGGCAGGCACGCCGCGATTGCCGCGAACAGCACGCCGCTCATGCCCGTCGCCTGCGCAAGTACAGCCCACAGCCAGAGCGCCGCGCCGCAGAGAACACCCACCGCGGGGAAAAAGCAGATCGCGTAGCGCATATTTTTTTCGTTCCAATCAAACTGCGGAACGGGCACCGCGCTGTACGTCGACAGCGCGATCAAAAGCGATTCAAATAATCTCATCGAGGTCTCCCTTTTCGGCAAACGGCGCGCCGTCTTTCATTGCGACCGCCGCCGCGGCGCGGTCGTACAGTCTTTGATTCAGGCCGTTCAGCGCGCGGATGTAAGCCGCCGTCTCGCCGTCGTAGCCGTCGGCGCGCAGGCCTGTGATCGTCACGGCGACGAGCAGACGACAGCGCGAGCACAGCGCTTCGATGTCCGCGTACACGCTTGCTTCATCCCCGCCGCGCTCGAACATCGCGTTTGCCAGCAGATTCGACACATCCTCAAGCAGCACGACGCCGTCCCTTTCGACCGCCGCCGCGCCGACCTGATATGGGCATTCGAGCGTCGTAAATTGCAGGTCCTTTCGCTGCTCGCGGTGCTTTTCGATGCGCTGCAAATTTTCCTCCGAGCAGGGGCGCATCGTGGCGATGTAATAGCGCTCGCCTGTCGTGCGCGCGACGATGCGCTCGGCATAACGGCTCTTGCCGCTGCCGTTTGCACCGGAGATCATGATCAGCGTTCCCATGCGCGTTCCCTTCTCTCAGGGCGTGAACTGGTCGCCCCGGCGAATTTCGTCCAGATAGTCGTCGTTGATGCCCGCCTCGTCAAAGGTCGCCATGTCGTTGATGACAGCGCACGCAGCGTCGAGCACCTGAAAGGCGAGCGGACAGCCGCTCCCCTCACCCAATCGCATGCCGAGGTCAAACAGCGGGCGCAGATCCATCGCCTCCATCGCGAGGCGGTAGCCGATCTCAAACGAGGCGTGGCTCGGCACCAGGTAGCCGCGCACATTCGGGCACAGCCTGACGGCACACAGCGCCGCCGCGGCGGAAATGAGGCCGTCGATGACAGCCGGCCGGCGTGCCGCCGCCGCGCCCAAAAATGCGCCGCACATCGCCGCGAGGTCAAAGCCGCCGACCTTGGAAAGGACGCCGACAACGTCGTCCCTGTCCGGCCGATTTACCTCAATGGCGGTGCGGATGACCGCTTTCTTTTTGCGAAAGCTCTCCTCCGTGATACCGCCGCCGCGGCCCGTCACGGCCTCGACGTCCGCTCCCAGCAGCACGGCCAGCACCGCCGAAGAGGTCGTCGTGTTGCCGATGCCCATTTCGCCGACACCGATCACGTCCGCGTCGACCGTCCTCGCGATCTCTGCGCCGGTCAGGATGGCCTGTAAGGTTTGCTCCCGCGTCATCGCGGGGCCGGTGCAGATATTTTGCGTGCCGTAGGCGATCTTGCAGTTCAAAACGGCGCTCTCGCAAATATCGGCATTCACGCCGACATCGCACACGGTCAAGCCGCAGCCAAAGTGCTTTGCCAGCACCGCAGCTCCCGTCTTGCCCCGCATCAGGTTGATGGTCTGCTGCTTCGTCACGGACTGCGGCGCGCTGGAAACGCCCTCGGCCACCACGCCGTTGTCCGCAGCGAAGACGAGCAGCTGCTTTTTATTGAGCGCATTGTGCACCCGCCCTGTGATCCCCGCAAGCTGGATGGAGATCTCTTCGAGCCGCCCGAGGCTGCCGGGGGGCTTGGCAAGCCGCGCCTGATACGCTTCCGCCGCCGTCATCGCGCTGCGATCAAGCGGCAAAACTTCGCGCACAAGCGCGTCCAATTCCTTCTGCATGGCTCTCCCCTCCTTAAAATTCGACGCCGCGCCGCGCCGCGATTCCTCGGTCAAACGGGTGCTTGCGCTTGCGCATCTCCGTCACATAGTCGGCGGCGTCCAGCAAATGCTGCGACGGATCTCGCCCCGTCAGCACGACTTCAAGCGCTTTTGGTCTGCCGCGCAGAAAGTCGATCAGCGTTGCCTCTTCGATCAAGCCGTGGTTGCAGGCGGCGACCGCCTCGTCGAGCACGAACAGATCGACGCCGTCCGCGCTCTTTCGCATCACGTTCTCCAGCAGCGCGGAATAGGCCTTTTGCGCCGCCGCTTTCGTCTGCCCGTCCATCGCCTTGAAAAAGCCGAAGTTCTGCTCGCAGCACGCGACCTCAACATTTTGCAGCGCGCGCAGGACGTTCAGTTCCGACGAGCTGCCGTCCTTCAAAAACTGCGCAAACAGCACGCGCTTTCCAGCGCCCGCCGCGCGGACGCTCAGTCCGACCGCCGCGGTCGTCTTGCCCTTGCCGTCGCCGAAGTACAGATGAATCAGTCCCTGCATGCTCACACCTCCTGATTCAAAATGCGGTAGATGAGCGGCATATCGAGCCCCGCGCGCACCGCGTCTGCCAGCAGATCATACTGCCGCTCCTTGTAGGCCCTCGCGTCAAAGGTGCCGAGCGATTCAAAGGAAACGCCCTTTTTCGTGCACAGCGCTTTTAAGATCGTGTCGGCGACCTCTTGTTCATCGAAAATACCGTGGACATAGCTGCCGTAGACATTGCCCATGCTGAAGAGCGCGCCGCGCGCTTCTTCGCTGCGGCCCATGTGGATCTCGTAGCCCGCGTAGCGCTTGCCGTTCAGCTCAGAGAGCAGTCCCGCGACGCCGGAGAAGGTGCCGTTTGTCTGCGTCTGCACCTTTTCGCCCTGAAATACTGTTTCGAGCGGCAGAAGGCCCATTCCGTCGATCTCCGTCACGCCCGCGGCCTCGACCTGTTCGGGGTCGGAAATGTGCCGCCCCAGCATCTGATAGCCGCCGCAGACGCCGAAAACCAGCGTGCCGCCGCTCGCGGCCTTTTGGATCGACGCCTCCAGCCCGCTCTGGCGGAGCCATTGGAGGTCGGCGATCGTACTCTTCGTACCGGGAATCACGATCATATCCGGCGCGCGCAGGTCCCGCGCCCGCTCCACATAGCGGAGCGAGACATTCTCGTAGCGCTCAAACGGCGAAAAATCCGTAAAGTTCGAAATGCGCGGCAGGCGGATGACCGCAATGTCGATGAGCCGCGGCTCCTTATCCCGCCCGAAGCGTTCGCTCAAGCTATCCTCGTCGTCGATGTCGACATGGAGGTATGGCACAACGCCCGCCACGGGTACGCCGCAGAGCTCCTCAAGCGTTTTGAGCCCCGGTTCCAGAATGGCGCGGTCACCGCGGAATTTGTTGACAACAACGCCCTTGATGCGCCTTCTGTCCTCTTCACTTTGCAGCGCGACCGTGCCGTAGAGCTGGGCGAACACGCCGCCGCGGTCGATGTCGCCCACCAGCAGCACCGGCGCATCCACCATGCGTGCAAGACCCATGTTGACAATGTCGTTTTCCTGCAAATTGATTTCCGCGGGGCTGCCCGCGCCCTCGATGACGATGATGTCGTACTCGCGTGCCAAGCTCTCATAGGCCTCCATCACCGCGGGGATAAAGTCGCGCTTTCTGCGATAGTATTCCATCGCGGGCATATTGCCCTGTACGCGTCCGTTCACGATGACCTGACTGCCGACGTCCGTCGTCGGCTTCAGTAAAATCGGATTCATGCGCACATCCGGCTCGATGCCCGCGGCCTCAGCCTGCACCACCTGCGCGCGCCCCATCTCGCCACCATCTTTCGTGATGAACGAGTTGAGCGCCATATTCTGGCTCTTGAACGGGGCAACGCGATAGCCGTCCTGCTTCAAAACGCGGCAGAGCCCCGCGGCCAGCAGACTCTTGCCCGCGTTGGACATCGTCCCCTGGATCATGATAGTTTTTGCCATGCGCTCACTCCTTTCCCACGCGTCTAATTGCCGCGATAAGCTGTTCGTTTTCCTCGTACTGCCGGACCGCGACGCGATACCAGCCGGATGTCAGGCCCTCGAAATTTGCGCAGTCGCGGATCGCGACGCCGCGCGCTCGCAGCTGTTCCGTCAAGCCCACATCGCCACGGAATAAGATGTAATTCACCTGCGATGGGCACACCCAAAAGCCGAATTTCCTCAGTTTTTCCTCGAGCCACGGGCGCTCCGCGCGGATGATGGTTCGGTTTTTCTCCAGAAACTCCGCATCGCCCAGCGCGGCGACGCCCGCCGCCTGTGCAAGCGTCGAGACATTCCACGGCGGCACCGCCGCCGACATCTTCCGCAGCAATGCCTCATCCGCGCTCAGGCCATATCCCAGCCGCAGCCCCGCCATGCCAAAGCTCTTCGTAAAGGCCTTGAGGATAAAAAGCTGCGGGAAGTCAGATAGGGACGGCGTCAGATCAACGCCGCCGTCCGACAGGCTCAAAAAGCACTCGTCGACAAAAAGCGCGATATTTTTCTCGCGGCAGATGCGCAGAATTTCTTCCAGCAAATCGTCCGCAATGAGCCGTCCCGTCGGGTTGTTCGGGTTGCAGAGGAACAGCGCGTCGATCTTTTCGCGCGCAAGGATCGGCAAAAAGTTCTCCCGCAAGTCAAAGTTTTCCTCTTGCTTGAGCGCAAAGCGCACGACCTCGCAGCCTGTCCGCCGCAAGGCAAGCGAATACTCCGAAAACGTCGGTGCGAGCTCCATCGCGCGCTTGGGCCGCACGGCCCCGCAATAGGCATAGATCAGCTCGGACGCGCCATTGCCGCAGAGGACAAAGTTCTTCGGCACCCCCTCATATTCCGAGATCGTCTGTACGAGTGTCCGGCAGTAGGGGTCTGGGTAGCGGTAGAGCTCGGGCAGCGCGCGTTCGATCGCGTCGGTCACGCTTCTCGGCGTGCCGAGCGGGCTCACATTCGCCGAAAAGTCGAGCGCAATGCCGCCGTAGATATCTCCGCCGTGGCGGTTTTCCGTTTGATAAAGCATTCTCTTCCCTCACAGCGAAAAAATCAGCAGCCGGACCGCGCAGCCAAGCAGCAGCGCCAGAAGCGTCGTGCCGTACATCAGCCGGCAGGCGTGCAGGATATCCTCATGCTCGATCTGCCGCAGTGCGTCGCCGATGTACTCCTTTTTGTGCAGCACGTCGTGGTACCACGCATCGCCCGCAAGGCGCACATCCAAAAGTCCCGCGCAGACCGACTCCGTCTGCGCGGAGTTCGGGCTCGCGTGCTTGTAGCGGTCGCGGCGGAATATCTTCCAGCCGTTTTTCACGTCCATGCGCAGAAGTCCGCCCGCCGCGAGCATCAGCAATGCAGAGATGCGCGCAGGCAGATAGTTCGCAATATCATCCGCCTTCGCAGGCACAAGGCCGATGTCCTTATACGGCGGCTCGACGTAGCCGAGCATCGAGTCCATCGTATTCACAGCCTTGTAGAAAAAGCCCAGCGGCGCGCCGCCGATGGCAAGGTACAAAAGCGGCGCGACCACGCCGTCTGACGTGTTTTCCGCCACGGTCTCGACCGCGGCGCGCGTCACGCCCGCGTCGTCGAGCGCCGCCGTGTCGCGTCCCACGATCATCGAAACGGCGCGGCGCGCGGATTCGATGCTGCCGTGCTCGAGTTCGTGATACACCTTCATGCTCTCATCCCGCAGCGACTTTGCCGCCAAGATCTGCCAGCACATGACGCTCTCGACCGCGAGGCGCAGCCACGGACTCACCCTGCCGCACAAACACAGAAGCAGCGCGGGCACCGCCGCCGCAAGAAATGCGACGATCAACCACAGCACTGCGCCCGCCGCGCGCTCACCGCGCGGCGTTTTGGCGAAAATTCTCCGCAGGACGCACTCCAGCGCGCTGATCGTCTTCCCGATCAGCACGACCGGATGCGGCAGGCTGTGCGGATCGCCCAGAACGCAGTCGATGCCAAAGCCGATGAGAAGCGGCAAAATGAGGCAAATCATGGTTTCTCCTCCGACTGCATCGTGAAGATATACACGGGGTTCTGCCCCGTCATCAGGTGATACGGCCCCGCCTTTTTGCCGCGGGCGATCTGGACGGAGACGGCCTCCGCCTCGGTAAAGGCAAAATCCTTCATGCACGCCGTCAGCTCGGCGATGCTCTCAAGCGAGACGGCCGTCGCCACGATGCGGACGTGCGGATTTTTGGCAAGCAGCATCGACAGAATATCACGCAGGTTGCCCGCGCTGCCGCCAATAAAGACGTGCGTCGGTGCAGGCAGATCGCGGCACGCCTCCGGCGCAGTGCCGGAAACGACCGTCAGGTTCTCCACATGGAACGCCGCTTGATTCTTTTTCAACAGCTCGACCGCATCGTCTCTGCGCTCAACGGCGTAGACATGACCGTGCTTCGCCTGAAGCGCCATCTCGATGGCAACCGAACCCGTTCCCGCGCCGATATCATAGCAGACGGCGCGCTCGGTCAGGCAGAGCTTCGAGAGCGCGACGGCGCGCACCTCGCTCTTGGTCATCGGCACAACGCCGCCCTCGCCCGCGCCTCGCAAAAACGCCTCGTCCGGCAGTCCGTGCGTCACGATGGCATCGGGATGGTCGTTTTCGATCAGCACGGCGCTCAAGGGCGCAAAGGCCTTACTTTGCAGCTCCTCCGCCATGCCGGTGGTAATGGTCTCATCCTCGTAGCTCAGCTGTTCGCCGACGCTCACCGTCACGGTGCCGAGGCCGTTTTCCGCCAGCGTTCGGCACAGGCGGTTCACGCCATTCTCGCCGCCGACGAGCGCGAAAACGCGCGCGTGCGCGCGCACGTCTGCCGTGATGTCGTGCACGCGGCCATGCAGGCTGACGACATGAACGTCCTCATAGGACGTTTGCAGCTTTGCACAGAGGTAGGAAAGCGAGCTCAGACCCGGCAGCACGCTGACCTCGCAGTCAGAAAGCAGCGGCAGCAGCTTCCTCGTGCCGCTGAAAAAGCCCGTGTCGCCCGACATCACGACCGCGCTTTGCCGGTATTCACAGTGCGCGTGAATGAAATCCGCGATCTCCTGTGGTGCGATGGCGGCATAAGTCTTCTGCCCGCCGCGCGCGGCGGCATCCAGCATGCGTCTCGCGCCGATGAGGCAGTCCGCCTCTTCGATCGCGCGGCGCGCCTCCTGCGTCATCGCATCCCTGCTGCCCGGCCCGATACCGACGATTTTCACACTCTGCGCGAATCGGAAACCAAAGCGGCACTCCAAGCTGTCCAACACCTGCGAAAAGGACTTCCCCTCCCGCTGCTTTGGCCGTCCGATCACGAGCACATTTGCCCCGGCCTTTCGCGCCGCGGCGACCTTGGCGGCAAAGCCGCCCGCCTCGCCGCCGTCCTTCGTCACGAGCCACTTAGCCGACACGGCGCGCAGCATGGCCGTGTCCATCTCCTCGGAAAACGGCCCCTGCATCGCTAAAATGTGCGACGGCTGCACGCCCGCCTCGCGACAGAGCGCGAGCGACGCGTCCAGCGGCAGCACGCGCGCATAGGCTCTATCTGTAAAGTCTTTTACCTTGCTATACGTTTTCAGATCCTTGCTGCCGGTCGTCAGCAGGATATTTCCGTCCGTCTTCGACAGGAACAGCGCTGCTGCTTCCGCATTCAACACACACGTAAAGTCAGATACCTTGTCAGACTCCTCGCGCAGAAGGCGCAGATATTCTGTCCCTGTCTCCGCGCAGGCGCGCGCAACGCTCTCGGTGATCGATGCCGCGTAGGGGTGCGTCGCATCGATCACCAAATCAAATTTCGTGTCGGAAAGCATTTGAATGATCCCGTCCACCGGGATACGCCCCGAGCGCACCGTCACGTTGCCCCCTTCGGGCAGGAGCGTTTCACCGTATTCCGTTGCTACGCAGGCCGTGACGGAGACCGGCTGGGTGCTCAAAAGCTCCACGAGTCGGCGCGCCTCCGTCGTGCCTGCAAAAATGCAGATCTTACACATTTTTGTACCCTCGCGGCGTGATGAGCCGCCCCGCAATTTCCTTCGTTGATACGTTGCCGACGATCACCGTGCAGAACATATCGACCTCTGCCTCTCTGAGCTCCCCGAGCGTCAGGGTGCGCCAGCTTTCCCCCGCGCGGCCGATGTTGCGCGCGATGCCGCAGAGGCGGCTGTCCGGCAGGTCGCGCAGCAGGATATCACACGCACGCCTCAAATGTGCGGGCCGCGAACGGCTCGCGGGATTGTAAAGGGCGATGGTCAGGTCGGCCTTTGCCGCGTGCGTCAGGCGCTTTTCGATGGTCTCCCACGGCGTCAGGCGGTCGCTCAGGCTGATGACGGCAAAATCGTGCGTCAGCGGCGCGCCCAAAAGCGCCGCGGCGCTGCACGCCGCAGTCAGGCCGGGGATCACCTCGATCTCCGGTTCTCTGCTCTCGCCGCGCAGCTCGTAAACAAGCGCCGCCATGCCGTAAATGCCGCTGTCGCCCGAGCAGACCATGGCCGCGGTCTTGCCCGCGCACGCAAGTTCGAGCGCAAGCGCGCAGCGCTTTGCCTCCTGCGTCATGGGCGTTTCATAAAACGCCTTGTCCGGATAGCGCTCCTTCACAAGGTCAACATAAACTCCGTAGCCAACGATGGCGTCGCATCCGCGCAGCGCGCGGTCGGCGCGGATCGTCATATCCTCATAGCTGCCGGGGCCGATGCCCACCACGATCACTTTACCCAAAGGTAACCTCCCAATGCTCCGCCGCCACGGCGACGGTCACGCCGTCCACCGCAGTCTTTTTCACCAATAATTTCTCCGCGCCGCGCATCGCTGCGCGCTCGCAGACGTTGCCGACGCCCGTCATCTCCTGCACGAAGGGGGAATCCGTAAATTTGCCCGGTACGCTGCGCAATTCCTCTGCCGTGTAAAATACTGTCGGCCAGTTGTGCTTCGCGCAGGCGGCAAGCAGCCCCGCCTCCTGCCGCTTTAAGTCAATGGAATAGACGCCCTTGACCGCGCTTGGATCCAGCTGATGCGCAGAAAGCACCGCCGCAACGGCGGCTTCAATGGTTTCCTGTGCAGTTCCCCTGCGGCAGCCGATGCCGACACGCAATACTCTCGGCGTGAGGCGCAGCGTTTCGGCAAACGGTTCTTTCGTGCAGTATCCGATCACAATTCCCAGCGCGCCCTGCGTTTTTTCCACAATTCCGCCGGGCAATGCACCCTTGATTGGAAAATCGCTCACAAGCGGTACATCGCGCTCCAGAATTTCCGCTGCGACCTTTTTTGCAAGCGGCATGCTCGAGATGGCGCAGCCGTTTTTCGCCGCCCAGGCATCGACGGCAAATTTACCGTTCACGTCCGTTGCCGTCGTAATGACCGCCGATGCGCCGAGCGCCGCGGCAAGGCGGCGCGCCAGATCGTTCGCCCCGCCGATATGACCGGAGAGCAGCGGAATGACAAACTGCATTTTCTCGTCGATGCAGAGCACCGCGGGATCGGTCTTTTTGCTCACAAGATACGGCGCGATCTCACGCACGGCGATACCGCACGCGCCGATGAAGATGAGCGCATCCATCGACGAAAAGCGCTCGCGGTAGATGTCCTTCGCAAGCGGCAGGAAGCCCGCTTCTTCCAATCGCGGTACCGCGTAGCAGACGGTTTCCGCCTCCGCCAGCACCGCGCGAACGCGCCGCGCTGCCGCGCAGCCGCCGTGGCTGTAGGCAAAAATTGCGATCTTCATGCCTTCCCCTTGCGGTATTCCGTCGTAAAGTCGGGATGGTAGAGCAGCGAGCGCAGATACTCGCCGCCAAGGCAGCCGCCCACCACGATCAACGCCGTCTTTTTCATGCCGCTTTCCGTCACCGTCTTATGCAGCGTGCCCACCGTGCAGCGGAAGATCTTCTCCTCCGGCCATGTCGCCTTGTAAACGATGGCCGCGGGCGTTGTCTCTCCATAGCCGCCCGCAAGGAGCTCGCCTTGCAGCTTTTCTGTGAGTGAGGTGCTCAAGAACAGCACCATCGTCGCCTGATGCGCGGCCAAGCTGCGGATGGACTCACGCTCGGGTACCGGCGTGCGGCCCGCCGTGCGCGTGATGATGACCGTCTGGCTCACGTTCGGCAGCGTGTATTCCGCCCGCAGCGCCGCCGCCGCGCCGCAGAACGAGCTGACGCCGGGGCAGACATCAAAGTCGATGCCGCGCTCTGTGAGCGCGTCGAACTGCTCGCGCACCGCGCCGTAAATGCTCGGGTCGCCCGTGTGCAATCGCACGGTGGTCTTTCCCTCGCGCTCCGCCCGCTCGATGAGGGCGATGACCTCTTCAAGCGTCAGCTTCGCGCTGTCGTGAACCTCGCAGCCCGGTTTCGTGAGTGTAAGCAGCTCGGGATTCACCAGCGAACCCGCGTAGATCACCACATCTGCTTCGCCAAGGAGCCTTGCGCCCCGCAGCGTGATGAGATCCGGCGCGCCGCTTCCGGCGCCAACAAAATGTACCACGTTCAGCCCTCCCTGATCTGTTCGAGCAGTTCCTCCGCGTGTTCCGTCTCGCAGAGGAAACCGTATTCTTTCGAAAATAAGATTGCGCCGCTCTGGAGTTCGCCGCTCTTATAGCCGAGCATCGTGCCGATGCGCTGTCCCAGACGCACGAGGAAGGCATCCTTCAGCCCCTCTTCGTCCAGGATGCGCAGCGCGTCGTCGCAGGTGGCGCAGTGCAGAATTTCCTCCGTGCGTTCTGCGCGCAGGCCCAGCGCCGCGCTGTGCGAGGCGATGATCTCCATGCGGCAGTCGCCGAATTTCGAGTGCGTGTTCCACATGCCGCCCGCGAGCTTGACGAACTTACCAATGTGCCCGATGAGCAGCGCGCCGTGAAAACCGAATTCCTTGCAGAATTCCAGGCTGTCGCCGATGAAGTTCGACGTCAGCACCGCCGTCTTCGGGTCAAGCCCGATAAAATCGCGGATGTAGTCTGCGCCATAGTTGCCAGGCGCAAGGAGGATGTAGTCCGCGCCGTTCTCGCGCCGCTGCCGCAGTTCCACGTGGATGGTGTCAAGCAATGCCTGCTCGCTCATCGGCTCGACGATGCCGGTCGTGCCCAGAATGGAGATGCCGCCCTCGATGCCGAGGCGCGGGTTAAAAGTCTTTTTCGCGAGCGCCTCGCCCTCCGGCGCGGAGATCGTCACGTCAATGCCGCCGTCGTATCCGACGAGCATGCAGACCTCGCGCACGTTCTCTTCGATCATTTTTCGCGGCACGGAGTTGATAGCCGCCGCTCCCACGGGCTGGTCAAGTCCCGGCTTCGTCACGCGGCCGACGCCCTCGCCGCCGTCGATGGTCACGCCGGACTTATCTGATCTTTTCACCGCGGCAAAAATGAGCGTGCCGCGCGTCACGTCGGGGTCGTCGCCGCTGTCCTTTTGAATGGCGCAGCGCACCTCGTCCGCGGACCGCTGAATGTCCAGCACGTCTAAATTGAGCTCGATGCCTTTCGGCGTTTGCAGGCGGATCGTCTCTTTCTTCCTGCCCGTCAGCAGCATCCACGCCGCAGCCTTAGCCGCCGCCGCGGCGCACGAGCCGGTTGTGTAGCCGAGGCGCAGGCGCTTACCGTCCTTTACGAGATATTCTTCCATCATCTTACCGCTTGATCTGATAGAGCAGGGCATTGCAGATGGCCGCGGCCACGTTGCTGCCGCCCTTGCGTCCACGCGCGACGATGTACGGTGCGCGCGCCTTTTCGATGATGCGCTCCTTGCTTATCTCCACATTCACAAAGCCCACCGGCACGCCGATGATGAGCGCGGGGGCGGCTTTTCCCTCTTCCATCAGCTGCTCTAACGACAGCAGCGCCGTCGGTGCGTTGCCGATGGCGAAGATGCAGGGCTTTTCAAGCGCCGCCGCCTTTTCCATCGAGACGAACGCCCGCGTCACGCCGCGCGATCTCGCCTCCTGCGCAACGTCGGGGTCAGACATGAAGCAGTGCACCTCGCCGCCGAGGCTTGCGAGGATCGTCTTGTTGATGCCAGCTTTCGCCATCTGCGTGTCGGTGACAATGTCGCAGCCGCCTTTCAGCGCGGCGATGCCCTTGCGCACCGCGTGGTCGGAAAACGTCAGATTGTCGGCATAGTCAAAATCTGCCGTCGTGTGGATGACACGCTTGATGACAAGCTCGTTTTCGGGGTCGAGCACGCGGTCCCCCAGCAGCTCCGTGATGATCTCGAAGCTGCGCTGTTCAATTTCCATCGGCTTCATCGGCTCACTCATAGCGGTGTTTCTCCTTTCGGCAGGCTTCAACAAAGCGCACCGCGGCGCTCAGGTTTGCGTAAAAGTGGAAATGCGGATAGCCCGCGTAGAGCGTTTCGCCCGCATACGCGCAGCGCCAGCTTCTTCCGCTCGGCTTTTCCGCGAGGAAGTCCTCGCCCGGATTTTCCGCATCCCAGCGGTGGAACTCGTGCGCGGGGATCTGCTCGCCCGCGGCAAAAAGCATCGAATCCCGCTGCGCCGTCAATGTCGCGTAGCCAAAGCGCGTCAGCTTCCCCGCGTCGAAGCAGCTGCCCGATAAAACGCCCGCCATCGCATGTCCCGCAATGGACTGCGTCAGGTACATAAAGCCGCCGCACTCGGCGACGCAGGGCAGTCCCCTTTCCACCGCCGCGCGGATAGAAGCGCGTATGGCGGCGTTTGCCTCCAACCGCTCCGCGTAGAGCTCGGGATAGCCGCCGCCGAGATATAACCCATGCAGGTCTTCCGGTAAGCGTTCATCTGACAGCGGACTGAACGGCACAAGCTCCGCCCCTAAGCGGCGCAGGAGTTCCAAGCTGTCTTCATAGTAAAAGCAAAATGCCCTGTCGCGCGCGACGCCGATGCGCACATGCTCGCCCGCCGCCGGAATGTCCGGCGGCGTGAATGTAAGCGGCGGCGCGCTCTTCGCGATTTGCAGCAGCGCGTCCAAGTCGATCGTCTCCTGCGCCTTGGCGGCGAGACGCTGCATCTTCTCTTTCAGATCGTCCACCTCTGCCGCGGTGATGAGGCCGAGGTGGCGGCTCTCGAGCGAGCAGTCGGGCATTTGCGGCAGAAAGCCGCAGGCGCGCACGCCGAAGCGTTCTTCGATCGCCCGCGCAAGCGTCGGATAGCTCATCGCCGTGCAGCCGTTCAGGATGACACCGCGGATGCGGTTTTCCGGCGCAAAGTGCAGAAAACCGTCGAGCACGGCCAGCACTGACAATCCCGCGCCCTTCGCGTTCAGCACGAGCACAACGGGGCTCTCCGTCCGCTGCGCGACCTCAAAGGTGCTCGCGCGCGAGGAATCAAGGCCGATGCCGTCGTAATAGCCCATCACGCCCTCGATGACCGTCACGTCCTTCCCTGCGCCGTTTTGCGCGAGGAGGAAGCGCAGCGTGTCGTCGTCAAAAAAGAAGGGGTCCAAATTGCTGCTCTTCGCGCCGATGATCTCACGGTGGAACATGGGGTCAATGTAATCGGGACCGCACTTCGCCGCGGCGACAGAAACGCCGCCGTCGACAAGCGCCTGCAAGATCGCGCAGGTCACCGTCGTCTTGCCGCAGCCGCTGTTCGTTCCGGCAATGAGCAATCTCGGCGCTGCCTTCTGCATGGTCTCCCCTCCTTCTGCAATCTCTATAAAGCGTTTTTACTCGTATGCGCTACGGTACAAATTCCAATGTGCTGAAGCACTCGTCGTACTTCCCGCGCTCCAAATGATAGAGCTGCGCGATGTAGTCGCTCGTGAAGATCTCCTCCGGCGTGCCGATGCGGTCGATGCGGTCGCCCGCGACGCAGATGACTGTGTCCGAAATGCGCCGCGCCAGATCGAGTTCGTGGAGTGAGAGCAGCACGGCGAGGTCGTTTTCGCGCACCATGCGCTTGAGGACGGAGAGCAGTTCCAGTTTGTAGCGGATGTCCAAAAAGCTCGTCGGCTCGTCGAGCACGATAAGCTGCGGCTGCTGGCACAGGGCCCTTGCGAGCAGAATGCGCTGCCGCTGGCCGTCGCTGACGGCGGAAAACGGCGCGTCGGCGAACGCGAGCGCGTCCACCTGAGAAAGTGACTGCTCGACGATCTTCTTATCTTCGTCCCGCAGGACGCCGAGCCTTCCCGTGTAGGGATAGCGGCCCGAGCTGACCACATCGCGGCAGGTCATGAGCTCCGGTTCGACGCGCGCGGTCATCAAGATCGCCATGCGGCGTGCGATATCATTTCGGCTGCGCGAGCGCATCGTCTCGCCATCCAGATACACTGTGCCGGAAAGCTCCGGCAGCTGACCGATGACGGTTTTCAGGATCGTCGACTTGCCCGAGCCGTTCGGCCCGATCAGCGTAACGATCTTTCCCCTCTGCACGCAGAGGGACACATCCTCGATGAGGGGCTTGCCGTGGTAGCCGACGGATAAATTCTTTGTCTCCAAATAGCCGCTCATTCCCGCCCCGCCTTTCTGTGCACCATCATGTAGATGACGACCGGCGCGCCGAACACCGCCGTGACCGAGCTGATGCTGACTTCCGTGGGCGCAAAGGCCGTGCGCGCGATGAGATCACACGCAAGGCAGAAGATGCCCCCGCCGAGGAAGCTCGCCGGAATCAGCAAAAGCGGCTCCGCCGTCTTGAAAAGCGCCTTCATCAGGTGCGGCAGCGCGATGCCGACAAACGAGATGGGGCCGGCGAAGGCCGTCACGCAGGCAGATAATACGCTGGAGAGCAGGATGAGCGCCGCGCGGAACGCCTTGATCGGCACGCCCATGTTGCGCGCGTAGACCTCGCCGAGCTGATAGGCGCGGATCGGCTTGGAGAGGAAAAATGTCAAAATCAGCGTGATCCCGCACACCCAGGCCATCGTCGTCACGTTTTCCCACTTCATGCCGGAAAACGAGCCGTTCGACCAGTTGTGCAGGTTCACGATGTTTGAATCGTCCGCGAACGTGACGAGAAAATCCGTCAGCGCTGAGCAGATGTAGCCGATCATCACGCCGCAGACGACGAGAAGGCTCATCTGATTGACCCGCTGCGAAATGAGCAGGATGAGGCCCATCGAGAGCATCGCGCCGATGAACGCCGCGCTGATCAGCAGCGCTGACGATGATCTGACGCCGCGGCTGAGGAAAACGATCATCGCGATCGACACCACGAGCTTCGCGCCCGACGAAATGCCCAGCACGAACGGCCCCGCGATGGGATTGTGGAAAAACGTTTGCAGAAGATACCCCGACACGGACAGCGCACCGCCTAAAATGAGCGCCGACGCCATGCGCGGCAATCTAATTTGCATAATGATCTGCTTTTGCGTCAGGTCATCCCCTCCGCCGAGCAGAATTTGTCCTATCTGAGACGCGGAGAGCTGTACGCTGCCCGCGAATAAATTCCAGATCAAAAAAACAGCCAAAAGGACGAGCAGCAGCAAAAAGCCGCACCACGTCCGTGTTTTCCGCTTCTGCTCCATGCTCGTCCCTCCTGTCTGTTTCAACTTTCCAGTCAAAAATTATTGCAGCTTTGTCAAAAACCGGAGCGGCGTATCCGCCCCGCTCAAAACGGTGTGGAGATCCACGACGAGGTCGCTCAATTCGAGCGATTCCTGATAAAAGTCCTTCGTCAGGCACCAGACGTTCCCGTTTTGCACGGCCTTAAAGTCGCCAAGCAACGGTTCGAGTGCTAAAAGCTCGTCGATCGTCGTGAGCCCGCCGTCGATGATGCTGTTGTAGATGAGCACATCCGCGTCGTGCGCGCCGCTGTAAAATGCCTCCATCTGGATGGTGACGGTGGACTGGGCGTTCTCCTCTTCCGTGTTGTCAAAGGAGACGTATTCCCCGCCCGCCATGGCGATGGATTTAGCGACATAGTCCGTCGACTTTCGCACATTGACCGCGCCGTTGCTCGTCACATAGAAGAATGTGACGGTCTTTCCCGTGGGCACAGCGCCCAGAATGCCCGAAACGCTGTCCATTTTCTCCTCAAACAGCGCCGCGGCCTCGTTCTCCTTGCCGATGAGCGCACCGTAGAGCTTGACCCACTCCATGCGGCCAAACGGCTCGCTCTCGTAGCTGGACATTTCCACGAGCACGGGGATGCCCAGCGTTTCAAACTGCTCGATGACCTCGGGCGAGTGGTAGATCATCGTGTTTTCAAGCACCAGATCGCAGCCCTGCGACAAGATAAGCTCGTAATCAGGCTCGGAGTATTTGCCCGCGTAAAGCATGTCACCCGCGCTCATGGCCTCCTTCGCCTGCTCGATATACCAGTCCGACTCCTTGCGTCCGCTGAAGCGGATGCTGTCGACCGCGTCCAGCTGGGCAAAGCTGTCCATCGCCGCGCTGGCGACCAGATAAATTTCATCAAGCGGCTGCTGCAAGATCGTCACGCCCTCCGGCACGCCGCCGGGCACGGCCGCGCCCTCCGCCACGAGCAAGAACTCCTGATCCTGCCCGATGGTGATGCGCTTGTAGTCGTCGTCCGCGTAGGAAACCGAAAACTGCGTGGCGTAGTCAAGCGGCATGGTCTTATCAAACGACAGAGCATCCCACGCGACCGCCGCATTTTCGCCGTTCGAACCGTCCTGCGCTTTGTCCCCGCAGGCGCAGAGCGTCAGCACGGCCAACAGCGTGAGAAGCGCGCGCGGCAGGCGTCTCATCCGTTCACCTCGGCGCTTGAGGCGTCGAACGTCAGCGTGTAGTCGATCTCGTGCGGCGTGCTCATGGCGGTGGTATCGCCGACCACGGCAAGCGGCGTATCCAGCGCGGCGACGGGGATCTCAAACGTCGAGCCGTTTTCGGTCGAGAGCACGTCGCAGCGCTCGCCGTCCACGAGCATATAGTCATAATGGCTGCTGCTCCAGACGATCGTGGCGGTCATCTTGCCGTCCGCGACCGTCAGCGTGCAGGGTGACTGGATGCTCGCCTTGCCGCTGCCGCCCTCGAGCGTCACGGCGATCGTGTAGGTGCCGTCGGCCAGCGTCTCGGCGGGCGCGGCGGCGTCATCTTCCTTCAAAACGGGGTTCGTCACGGAGACCTTGTGGTCATACCACTTGCCCTTCGTGCCGATGATGGCGACGTCGAACTCCTCGTCCAGCGCGGGCACGGGGATATCAAAGCCATTGACCTCCTCGCTCAGGCCGTCGGAATAGGTGACGATGTCGGTCGCGGGCTGCAAGAGCGCCGCGCCATCTTTCTGCGCGTCCTCCGCCGTGCCGCAGAAGAGGTTCAGAATGCTCTTGGACGGCAGGCTGATGTGGATCGTCATCTGGCCGTTTTCGACCGTCAGCGTACCCTTGCCCTCGCATGCCTCGTTCACGTGGAACATGCTGCTGTCGGTATTGAAGTCCGCGGTGTAAACGCCGTCGGCAAGCGCGGGCTCGGTGTTCGTGTCCTGCGGATCGCCGTTCCCGCTGCTCTGCCCGCAGCCGAAAAGCAGCGCGCAGAGCATCAGGGCAGTGAGTACAAGTGTCAGTGTTCTTTTCATTGGGAAATACCTCCATCCGGAAAAGGCTCCGAAGCGGTGCACAATCGCTTCGGAGCCCTTTGGGTCTATTTACGCGTTTAGGGCGTCAATGGCGGCCTGGGTGTGGGCGATGTAGAGCGCCTGCACATCGGCAATCTCGCCGAGGCCCGCGATCTGGCAGTCGACGGTGAAGTCGGCAGCCTCGAACATAGTCTTCCAGGAATCGTCGTCGCTGCCGGCCATGTCGTTGTTGGCGTGGTCACCCGCAACGACCATCAGCGGGCGCAGGATGACGTTGGTGTAGCCCGCGGCCTTGACGGCCTCGATGACGGACTCGCAGGAGGTATCCTCCGGCTCGCCCTCGACCGTGCCGATGAAGACGTTCTCATAGCCAAGGTTCTGCATCTGAGCGCTCATCTGGCTGTAGCTGACCTTGGCGACGTGTGCGGTGCCGTGGCCCATGAAGACGAACGCGGTGCCGGCTTCCTTGGCAGCCTCGAGAGAGTCAAAGCCGCTTGCCTCGACCGCGGCGGCGGTGATGGCCTTGGCGACAACTTCCTTGTCGGCGTTGATGACGGTCGCGTCGCTGCCGACCTCGCCGAGCAGGGGCTCCGCGATGGAGACGGACTCGAACTGATCGCGATACTCGTCGATGGTAGCACACATTTCGTCATACTCCGCGCCGTGCATCAGGTGCGTCGGCTGCACGACGAGGTTCTTGACGCCGTTGGCCACAGCGCGGTCGAGCGCCTGGGTCATGTTGTCGATCTTCTCGCCGTCGCGGGCCTGAATGTGGTTGATGATGATCTGAGCCGTGAAGGCGCGGCGGACGGACCAGTCGGGATAGGCCTCCTGCAGGGCGTCCTCGATGCTCTTGATATCGTTGACGCGGCTGTCGTTGTAGGACGTGCCGAAGGAAACGACCAGAAGCTCGTTCTCGCCGATGTCATCCTGGTTGCGGGGATCGTCCTTGGACGCATCGCCCGTGTCAAGGCCGAAATACTCGGGGCTCGCTTCCTCACCCTCGACCATGGCCTTCTGCTCGTCGGTCAGCGCGTCCCATGCAGCCTTGGCGGCCTCGCACTGCGCGTCGGTCTCATCGGTGCGCTCCTGAACGTAGATCGCGTCGATGAGCGCGGCGACATTGTCGGCTGCGGCCTTGTCGGTGTCCTCCGTGTTCTGCGTGTCGTCGGCAGCATCGTCCTTCTTGCTGCCGCAGGCGGTCAGCACGCCCAGCAGCATTACGGCTGTGAGCAGGATTGCAAGTGCTTTTTTCATGTTTCTCTTTACCTTCTTCTTCAAAAATCGTTCTGAAAGAAATATAAAAGCGGCCATGGTGACCCACAGCCGCTCTCACGATTCCAACCAGCAACACCGCGCCGCGAAAAAATCGCGCCGCGGGTAAACTCGCAGAAATATCAGCCTGTGTGCAGCGGGCTTGAGATTTCTCACAGAGGCAGGTCTCCTGACTTCGTTCATCGCGGCGCTGCCCTTCCCAGTTTCCCAGTGGCTACGCAGGCCGTTCCCGTACACAGTGACTGCATCGTTCCGGATTCGCACCGGATTCTCTATTCTCCGCCTTGCGGCGGCACCTCTGCGATACAATTTTACATTTTTTCAGACATAGCAGATTATAGCATTTCCCGTCGAATTGTCAATGAGAAAAGCGCGGCAGCACACGCTGCGTGCGGCAAAAAACCGCCCGCTCCGTGCGGTTCGGCGCGCGGAGCGGGCGAAAATGCTTCTTTGGTGCTTTTACCTCTTTTTACGCAGCAGACTGTCTGCCAGACCGACAACGATAACGAGCACCGGCAGCAGGCAAAGCGGTCCTCACCCAGACGGCTGATGACCAAAACCGAGCCCTTCGGTGCCTGCTTCATGGCATAGTAGAGCATGGCATTGTCGTTGGTCGGTAAACTAATGGTAAAGGCAGGGCCGACGACCTTAAACGATTCGTCAACAGCCTGAATAGCGGAGTCCATAAAACCGCCTTCGATAAAATGACCGACCTGTGCAGGGCTGGTCTTCATTGCTTTGCGGCGTGGTAATGGCAAGGATGATTTCTCTCGATCCTGTACAGGAGCCACCTACCTCCGAAATCGACTTCTGTTCATTCGGCGCACCGCAGAATCTGCTCGGCAAAACCGCAACCGAGCAGCTGTTCACACGAATCCAGGCCCGCAGCAGCGGCAAGCGCGGGCTTTTACAGGTTTCCAACACCAACATTGTGCTTGACCCTATCTTCACCGCCGGCAATAGTGTCCGCGATTTGACTGGCACCCACCCTCTCTCCTCAAAATAAGCATATTGAGGTCTCGTATCTCATCATCAAAAAAGAGCAGTTGCTTTTGAACAGCACCCCACATGTTAGACAGTATGATATACTACCTAACAAGTGGGGTGTTTTGTTATGCCAAAAAGAGTGCCAAACAAGAAATACACACCAGAATTCAAGAAGCTGGTGGTAGAAACAATGCTGAAAGGAAAACTTGGGTATAGTGAAACGGCAGAGAGATTCGAAATTCGGCACAAACGAGTACAAGACTGGGAACGAATCTATCTGGAAAAAGGTCCGGAAGGCTTGGCAATTGAGCATCGAGGCCGTGGCAGTACTGGCCGGCCGAAGAAGCTGCCCAAGGCGGTGGAAGAAGATCTGCTGACCGAAGTGCAGCGACTGCGTGCGGAGAATGACTACCTAAAAAACTTGCAAGCCTTGGTTTTGGAAGACGAGCGACGCCAGCGCAAAAAACGCTGGTAGTTCAAAAGCTGAGGCACAAACATTCTCTGGAGATACTTCTCACAATCGCTCAACTGCCCCGTGCAACTTACTAATGCTGCGGCTTTGCAGGGACAGGCGTATTGCAGCAGACTGTTTTCTATTGAGCAGGAATTAGCAGAACTGCCACCCGAAGAACGATATACGCAGCATCTGGAACGGTCCAAGCCCGTGATGGACGCTTTGTTGGCATGGGCAGAAACAACCAACGCTGCGCCAAAATCTGCGCTGGGCAAAGCCGTATACTATCTGAAGGAACAGTGCCCGTATCTGATCCGTGTACTGGAGGACGGACGGCTGGAGCTGAGCAACAACCTTGCCGAACGTTCCATAAAACCCTTTGTGATTGGCCGGAAGAATTTTCTCTTCGCCAACACGCCTTGGGGCGCACAGGGCAGCGCCGTGATCTACAGCATGATTGAAACGGCGAAAGAAAGTGGGCTGGATCCGTACTGCCATCTGACGTGGCTGCTGACCAACGCGCCGATTCTGGCCGCCAGGGACGACAGCTGGGCGGACAAGTTCCTGCCAACCAACGCCCCGGCAGACTGCCATTCTTTACAACAGAACTCCTGATTTGAAATGGACTGCACTCGTTGAGTCGGTCCATTTTTCTACCCATTTGACGCTTACCTTCTCTCTCACATTTGGGCAAAGAAAAGCCAGAGGAAGCGAATGCACGCCTCTGGCGTGCGTCCGCTTCCTCTGGCAACCGCGGCCCCGCTGGGCTGAGTGGTCTTATTATTCGTCTGCCAACATTGCGCTCCCTTGGCATTGTTCGTCGCTTTGGCAGGGTATCAGTCCCTTTCACCAACGAACAATGCCGTACTCAGGAAAGGAAGGTGAAGAATCGCAAGAGTCCCTATCTTGAAGTGATCGGCAGCTTACAATGACACTTTATAAATTCAGGGAATATTTTAAAAATCAATTCAGCGCTGGATGCGGCCGGAACCATCGCCGTCGGCCAACTTTTCCACCTCGGCCGCTGTAACCATGTTATAATCGCCCTCGACGGTATGCTTGAGCGCGGAGGCCGCCACGGCAAATTCCACAGCCCGCTGATTGCTCTTACCGGTGAGCAGAGCGTAAATCAGACCGCCGCCGAAGCTGTCGCCGCCACCCACGCGGTCAACGATATGCAAGTCATATTTTTTGGAGAAATGGTATTCATTGCCGACAGCGTCAAACAGCATGGCGCTCCAACCGTTGTCGGACGCCGAGCGGGACTCGCGCAGCGTGATAGCGACCTTTTCAAAACCAAACCGATCAGCAAGCTGTCTTGCAACGGACTTGTAGCCCTCGCGGTTGATCTCGCCGGCATAGATATCGGTCGCCTCCGCCTCAATGCCGAACACATCCTTGGCATCCTCCTCGTTGGAAATGCATACGTCCACGTACTGACACAGATCAGTCATGGCCTCTCGTGCCTGCTGACGGCTCCACAGCTTGCCGCGGTAGTTGAGATCACAGCTAATCTTGAGCCCGTGTGCCTTCGCCGCCTTGCAGGCGTCACGGCAGGCATCCACCATGTTGGGGCCGAGCGCAGGCGTGATGCCGGTAAAGTGGAACCAGTCCGCGCCTTCAAAAATCACATCCCAGTCGAAGTCGGAGGGAGTGGACTCCTGAATGGCAGAATGCGCCCGGTCATAAATGCAAACGGAACCGCGCTGAGACGCGCCCTTCTCATTATAGTAGATACCGATACGGTCGCCTCCACACACGATCATAGAGGTATCCACGCCGTAGCGGCGCAGAGAGTTGACCGCAGCCTGTCCGATGGCATGCGCGGGCAGTTTGGTGACGTAGACGGCGTCAAGGCCGTAGTTAGCCAGCGAAACAGCTACGTTAGCTTCCCCGCCACCGAAAGAAAACTCCAAGTGGTCCGCCTGAACAAAGCGCTCGTAATTGTATGGCTGGAGACGAACCATCAATTCTCCAAAGGTTACTACTTTCGGCATACTCTTTCCTCCTATCGATTCAGAAGGTGAATGGCAAACCCGCCAAAGTCACCCTTGATGTAAACGAATTTTGGCTCGCCCTTGTCATTATACTGAAGCGTATCCTCATCGAATACAACGCCCGCACGGCCAAGATGATACATCGCGCGCTTCACACTGTTCGTTCGGAAGCCGATGTGTCCCTTTACCCCCGGACCGGGCTTATTCATGTACTCAACCGCACTTCCTGCGAACCACGATTTGCTCGTCTGACGCACATCCAGTCCCAGCAGTATGCTGACTGCACGGGCCAGCGACTCCGCTTCTTCAGCACTTCCGCAGTTTACGCCGACGTGCGCAAGCTCAATGCCCAGCATGGTTTTGACCGCCTCCCGGCACAGTCGGATGATCTCGTCCCACCGCTCATTTTCGATCATGTCCTTTTTGACCATCCACGTTCCGCCGCAGGCGAGGATCTGGTCGAAAGAGAGGTAATCCATCAGATTTTTGGCATTTATGCCTCCAGTCGGCATCCACTTTAATGTGCGGTAAGGACCAGCCAGTGCTTTGAGCTTGGCAATACCGCCGTTTTGCTCAGCAGGGAAAAACTTCACCGCATCCAAGCCCATGCTCATTGCCTGCTCCATCTCACCGCCGGTGGCGGTGCCGGGAAGCATCAAAGCCCCCTTGGAGAGGCCGTATTTGACCATATCCGGATTGAAGCCAGGGCTGACGATGAATTTTGCTCCCGCTGCCAGCGCACAGTCCAGCTGCTCGCTGGTCGTAACCGTACCAGCACCGACCAGCATCTCCGGAACCTCTTTGCAGATAGCACGGATCGACGCCTCTGCCGCTTGGGTCCGAAACGTAATTTCGGCGGCAGGCAGACCACCTTTTACCAATGCCTTGGCCAAAGGGACAGCCTTGTCTGGGTCGTCAATAGCAATCACAGGAATGATTCCAATTTTATATATTTGTTCTAAAATCTGATTCATACTTAAAAACACCTTTTTAGGTTTTCAAAAATAAAGTCCTATTGTAAATTGCAATACACTGATCATGGGGCAGCTCTTAGCAGTCTGTTTTTCTGATATCGGGTCAGAGCATCGAGTCCAATTGATTCCAAAAGAGGAAACCTGTACCAAGATACCCGGAAGACGGCGTTTCATAATCGCAGAAATTTGAAAATACTTAGCATTATAGGCTGCTTCATTACCGTTTTGTGGAAATGCAGCAATCAGTTACGACCATTCAACCGCGCAATATCCGACCGCCATACAGCTTTCCACCTTGATAAAAAGGGCCTGAGGAGGTCTTCCCCAGGCCCCAAAACAGGCGCTTACAGCTTATCCTCACGCATAAAATGAGCATTGGTCCCATCAATGGAGAAGAACTCATCTGCTGCACGCCGACCGATGTCATCTGGGTACTTAGATATCTCATTCAAGTACTCTTTTTCATCTACATAGGTAAACGCGCCGTCTCGCATTATGACCTTGCCGTCCACTGCAACCAGCGAAACCTCGGATCCCCTGGCACTGTAAACCAGATTAGGTACCATGTTGCGCATTGGGTAGGTGTACACCGGTAACATGGAGGGACAATTGAGATCTATAGCAATATAGTCCGCGCATTTTCCAGGCTCAAGAGAGCCTACGGTATCGCCCAAGCCAATCGCTTGGGCACCCTCAATGGTGGCCATACGCAGAGCTTTCCAGGCGGGCATAACTTCCGGATTCTGATACTTGATCTTGTTGAAGAGGCAAACATTTTTCATCTCATTGATGATATTATGGCAGTTGTTGCCCGGAGCCTGATCGGAACCCAAGGCCACCACACCGCCCGCCTGCTGGAAAACCACACTTGGGCAGACAATGCCATCAATGATGCCGATCGAACCCGGATTAACGATCATTGAGGCACCTCGTTTGGCAATAAGGGCAGCTTCCTCATCTGTGCAGTCAGTAAGATGGACTGCAATAAGAGATTCATCCAGATAGCCCAACTCATCCAGAAAAGCTGTAGGACGCTTGCCATAGCGCTGGACGATCTGATAGGTCTCTCGATCTCCTTGCTGCACATGCATATGGATTTTGGTGCCCCGCTCCTTGACCGCCTTTTGGATACGCAACAGCATCTCCGGGCTGACAAAGTCAGCGCCTTGCGGGCCAAACAGGATCTTAATCCGTCCCCCTGCCTTGTTGTTCCATTTATTATACAGATCAATGTTTCGATTCAGGCTCTCCTCTCCCATGGCATCATCAAACTCATAGAGTTCGCCCGGTTGATAAACCCGTCGTTTAGCCGCTCGAATCGTCTGTGCAATATTCCCTCGGGCGCCCACCTTATCGATGAAAGCACACACATTTTCCATTTTGGATTCATAGTCGCCCAGTGTGGTAGTGCCTGCCCGGACGGCCTCCAGAATGGCCACTCGGCTGCCCACATCCCGTTCCTCGTCATTAACCGCGTTGTCAAAGGGCTGGAGGCCGAACATCATCCAACTGTTGGTGTCTTGGGCCAATCCGCGCATAATATTGCATGCAGTATGCATATGGCCGTCGATAAAACCAGGCAGCACCATATGATGATCCAAGGTGATCATTTCCTCAGCTGTATATTCCGCTAAAATCTCAGGCCGGTTGCCCACCTTCAAGATTTTGCCTCCGTCTACAGCCATAGCGGCATCACTATGATAGCCCACGCCGGCTCCCTCCATCGTATAGAAATGCGGGGCCACCACAATGGTATCAATCTTTTTCATAAATGTCTCCTATTCCAACGGCAAAGCAGTTAGTGTACCTTCTCAGGGTAACGCCGTTTGGTAAGCTGAGTCAGAGTAATCAGGCTCACTGTCAGAATAGCAGCAGTAACCGCAATACTCAAGACATACTGTCCGGTCAGTCCGCCAAAAAGGAATCCCACGAAAGCCGAAATACCAACCGTAATTCCGTAGGGCAGCTGCGTCATAACATGGACGATATGGTTGCAGGAAGCACCGGTAGAAGAGAGCACAGTCGTATCGGAGATAGGGGAGCACTGGTCGCCGAACAGGCCACCGCCAATCACGGCGCCAACAACAAACGGAATGGAAATATCAAAGGCGACGGCCATTGGGAAAGCAATGGGCATCATAATAGACCACACGCCCCAAGAGGAACCGGTCGAAAACGAAATGAGTGCGCCAAACAGGAATACCAAAGCCGGAACCATGCCGGGAGTCAGGTACTGCTCCACAATATGGATCAGGAACTCGCTGGTCCCCATACCCTTGACGATAGAGCCCAAGGACCATGCGCACACCAGAATAAAGGGAACCGAGATCAGTTCGGCCATACCGTTGACAAAGGTATCGAACGCCTTGGTCACGCTGAAGAGCTTGGTGCTTACACCCATGATGCCCGCACCCATCGCGCCACCCATAAAGGCGATGCAAATAGCAAGTGTAATGTTGGCATTGCGGAAGCATCCCACCAACCCGTTGTTAACCAGATCGCCGGACCAGAAAATGGTGGCAAAGAGAGAAGCAAACAGGCAAACAATAGGGATAATAAAGTTCCACATAGTAAGCTTATAATCTGCGGGCAGTTCATTTTTCACCTCTGGAACCAAGGGCTGAACCCCGTCGTCCAGCAGCTTTCCGGTCTCTCTGGCCCGCTTTTCTTCCTTGTACATAGGGCCAAAGTTCAAGCCGAAAGCAGCAACGATCAAAACAGAAATCATGGCAAATACGCCATACAGATTGAACGGAAGCATATTCAACCAGATGCCCCATTCGTTGCCCTCAACGCCGCTTGCCAACAGCTCTGCGGCAATCAGTCCCGTGATAAAGGGACCATAGCTGCTAATGGGAGAAAGCGCAGCTAAATTGCATCCCATGGAATCCAAGATATAAGCCAATTTTGCCCGAGAGATGCGCACCATGTCAGTAACGGGCCGCATGATAGTACCAAGCATGAGGCAGGGCTCCGTATAGCTGAAAATGAAGGCGCTTAGGCAAGTAACGATCTGCCCCTTCTTGGCAGTATTGATAACCTTTGTCACCTTGGTAGCAAAGGCCTCTGCAGCACCAGTGTTACGGAGCATGGCGATCATACCGCCAGAGAGTGTAACCAAAATAATCAAAGATGCATTTCCGCTGAGAGAGGGGATCATATAGTCCGAGATAATTTTGACAAAACCAACCAAAGGGTTAAAGCCGTTCATCATTGTGGACCCCAACCAAACCGCGATGAATAAAGAGAAAATCGTCTGTTTGGTCCAAAGGGCCAATCCGATTGCCACGATGGGGGGAATGAGACACAACACTCCATATGTAGTATCCATATAACAAGCCTCCTGTTATAAATTATCTATGGTTTTTTTCATGGAATCTCTGCTTCCGCAACTACAGGCCCTATCCGAATCTGCAAATCACACCTCCTCACTTTCTCGGTCCAAGGATGCGCAAAACGTAAGTCTTGCAAAATCAAGACACGGCATATCAGCTTTGAACGAGACTGATCATACTATATACCGTATATTTTCATGAACAGACCAAACGTTTTGCTCACTCCGGTTTCCAGCCTCCCACCGTTCCCAACATCTTCGGTTTTGGCAGCGCGAATAACTACGGATCACACTTGGTTAATTTCGGTTTTCGTAACCGGATGCGTACATATTTGCAGGGATGAATTTTCCCTGGCCGTAGCGGCCCACAAACTTGGCGTTCTCCACTACAACCTGGCCTCGCAGCAGAACCGTCTCCACCCGACCAGACTGACGACGGCCCTCATAGAGGTTGTAGTCCACGCCGTTAGGGTTATCTGCCAGATGAACTGTCCCCTCATAATTGGGATCGAAAATGACAACATCTGCGTCAGAACCTACCGCCAGCGTTCCCTTTCTCGGATAGATACCGTTGATTTTTGCCGGCTGAGTGGCAATAACATCTACAAATTTCTGGCGGGTCAGCTTTCCCGTGCATACACCTTCGGTCCACACCATATGCAGTCGATCGCCGGCGCCGGGGGAACCGTTTGGAATCTGAGTAAAATCATTCCTGCCGGCCTGCTTGAGCTCTGCCACATCTATACCGCAGTGGTCGGATGAGACCGCCGTCAGCAGTCCGTCGGATAATGCCTGCCAAAGAGCCTCGCAGTCCTCACGATCCCGCAAAGCGGGGGAGCAAACGAACTTAGCCGCTTCATTGAAATCCGGATTATCCAGAACTTCCTTAGTGGTGGTCAGATAGTGAGTGCAAGTCTCGCCGGAAACCCGCTGGCCAGTTCCCTTGGCCTTTTGTAATTCGGCAATGGCTTCCCGACAGGTCATATGAGCAATATAAAGAGGCGTATCGGTCTGACCAGCCAGATAAATAGCCCGGCGCACCGCCTCCGCCTCAGTAAAAGGCGGACGGGAAACATAATGGTAATGCGGCGTCAGTTGGCCCTTCTTTACACACTCGCTGCGGAGGAAATTCAGGATCTCTCCATTCTCCGCGTGCACAAATACCGTAGCGCCAACCTGTCGGCTCTTCTCCAGAATACGGAAGAAAGTACCGTCATCTACATGAAGCGGAGAGCCGTTGTAGGCCATAAAAATCTTGATGCTGGAAATGCCTCTCCGAGGAAATTCTTCGATCTCATCAAAGATACTGTCCATAATATATGTTACCATGGAATGCAGTGCAAAATCAACACAAGACTTATCCTTCGCCCGCACATTGATTCGATAATCAATGGAATCCAGCAGTCCGCGATCCGGATCCTGCGGAGCAAAGTCCACAATGGTGGTCGTGCCGCCTACAATAGCAGAGTCGGTCGTCTCATATCCGGCGGTGTCACGGTTGCCGACATTACACAGGGCGGAAAAGTGGGTGTGCTGGTCTACGCCTCCCGGAAACACATATTTACCTTTGGCGTCTATCACACGATCTGCAGCTTCGTCCAAATGTGTCCCCATTGCGCGGATCACATCGCCCTCCACCAGGATATCCCCCACATACTCTTGTTCTGCGGTTACGATTGTGCCTCCTTTAATCAAGGTACGCATACTGTCATCTCCTAAAATATCAATTCTTGTTTGGTAAACATGGGAAAACCTACGATATTCTTCTGCTCTGGGAAGCCCCAAGTAGACACCTTGCTGGTACGCAGCCCCATATCTACCATGGCTTCCGCAAATTTAACTGCTGGCATTACCCCATCCAACACGGGAACGCCCAGCTGGGCGGACAGGTCCTCAACAAAGTCCACGAAACCAGCGCACCCCAGCAAAATACATTCGGCGCCGTCCTGCTGCACGGCTAACTTTCCCTGATAGGCTAACGCTTCCAATCCCTTCTTGGGGTCCCTGCCAAATTCCAGCACGCTCAAACCTGTGGATCGGATAGAACGGCAAAACTTTTCCGCTCCATAGTTGGACACCACATCCTCTGTAACCTTGCGAGACCGATCCAACACCGATACGATAGAAAAGTACGGCGCTATAAATTTGGCAGCAGCAATGGCCGACTCACAGATACCCAGCACAGGCTTGGAGGTGACCTCTCTGGCTGCCTGAAGCCCAGGGTCACCAAAGCAGGCGATGATAAATGCATCGGCGCCTTCCTCTCGGTCTCCCCGGATCACTTCTTTCAGGACCCCCGGAACAGCCAAATACTCATCCACATAGCATTCGATGCTGTCCGGCCCGGATGCCGGAGTAACCGCCCAAACCTGAGTGTCGCTGCGTGCCACTCGACGTGCTAAATTTTCTATACTTTCAGTCATGGATTGCGTCGTATTGGGATTGATGATTTTGATCTTCACAATTTTCCCTCCTCTTGGTCCAAAGCCTGAACCATCTCCATCAGCAGCTCAGCTCCCTGGTACAAGTCCTCAGGAGCGCTGTATTCTCGGATAGAGTGGCTAATCCCGTCTTTGCTGGGAATGAACAGAAGCATGGAGGGAACCGCTTTTCCCCAATTCATCAGATCGTGTCCTGCACCGCTGAACATTCTGCGAAAACGGATACCGCGGTTGCGGCACAGTGTCTCGCTCAGCTTTATCAGCTTAGAACTGCACTGGGTAGGCGACTGGCGAATATATTCTTCGCCTACCAGCTCCGGGTGCTCTTTCAGCACGGAGTCAATGACCTGATCCATGGGCTCCATCGTTGGGTTGCGCAGTTCCACAATAAACTCCACCTTGCCCGGAATCACATTGACCGCTCCTGGAAACACCTGAAGGGTTCCTACAGTGCAGACCATATCCGGCGAAGCGGCCTCAGTCCGTTCCATAAGCTGGGTAATGATCCGGCAGGCTTTCACCAGCGCGTCATCCCGCAGATGCATGGGTGTGCTGCCTGCATGATTGGCACAGCCGGAAACCGTCATGCGGTAGCGAACGATGCCCACAATACCATCAACCACGCCTATTTGCATCCTTTCAGCTTCTAATACCCCGCCCTGCTCAATATGTAACTCCAAGTAACACTGGTATTGGGTCAGATCTCTTCGGCAGGCGCCGACCTGCTCCATTGTAAGTCCGTGGAGGGCCAGATTTGGCCGCATAGCTTCATCAATCTCTCCGCCGGTAAATGCCTTACTTCCAAAAGTTCCACCAATGACATTGCCCTCCTCCTCGGTAAATGCAATCACCTGGATGGGATGCCTATTTTGATATCCCAACTCCTTAAGGCGCTGCACACACTCGATTCCGGACAACACACCATAGGTTCCGTCGTAAATCCCGCCCCCCGGCACCGTATCGATGTGGGATCCAATGCAAATGATCTCTCCCTGACCAGGAAGCGTACCGATCAGATTCCCTACAGGATCGACGGATGTTTGAAGTCCTGCCTGTTCCATGCACTGTTGAACATAGATTCGTCCTTCGTCATAGGCAGGGGTATACGGCAATCGTGTGGTTCCTTCTTTCGGCACAAAACCGATTCGCCCAAGTCGGGTCAAATGATCATATAAGCGGGTGCCGTTGATCGTACTCATGCGGGGTCCCCCTTAGTCTCATGGGATCTGACAAACTCCTCCAGCTCCTGCAACCCCTGCTCCAGGCACTGCATGGATGTCGCATAGGACAGACGGATATATCCCTCGCCAAATTCGCCAAAGGCCGTACCGGGTACCACTACCACCTGTCGTTCTTCCAGCAGCTTCATGGCAAATTCTTCACAAGGCATACCCAGTTGACTGATGTCAATAAATGCATAGAAAGTCCCAGCCGGAGCATGGCAGGACAAACCAGGGATCTCAGATATCCGCCTCATCACATAGTCACGGCGCAGGCGATACTGCTCCACCATATACTTCAAGTGGTCTTGTGGACCTTCCAAAGCTTCAATAGCCGCGACCTGGCAGGGAGTGGCCGCACAAGCACTGACATTTTCCTGCAGCTTGACCATATTCCGGATCACATTTTCCGGTCCGGCAGCATAACCGATACGCCAACCGGTCATCGCATAGGTTTTGGAAAGGCTATCAATAACCAGGGTCCGTTCTTTCATTCCAGGCAGAGCAGCAAAGCTTGTATAAGTCCTTCCATCAAAGAGGATGTGCTTATACACCTCATCAGCCAAGATCACCAAGTCCTGCTTCTGGGCCAATTCGGCCAGTTGGAGCAGCGTTTCAGTGCTGGCTACAGCTCCTGTGGGGTTGCATGGGCTGTTTAGAATAATGGCCTTTGTCTTATCGGTAACAGCTTCGGCAATAGCGGATACATCCAAATCAAATCCCCGTTGTGCGTTGGTTTTCACCGACACCGGCACGCCGCCGCACATCCGAATCTGTTGGACATAATTAGTCCAGCAGGGTTCGTTGACGATAACCTCATCCCCAGGATTCAGCAGCACTTTCAGCGCCAAAAACAAGGCTCCCATGGCTCCAGGCGTCACCACAATTTGGCTTGCAGGATCGTAAGAGAGTCCCTCTGTGCGATGGAGATACTCTGCAATCGCCTGGCGCAGAGCCAGCAGCCCTGCATTTTCTGAATACTTGGTCTTTCCTTCCCGAATGGCCCTGCACCCAGCCTCCACTACGTTCGGCGAGGCAGTAAAATCCGGCTCTCCCAGTGTAAAACTAATTACATGATCGTACTCCAGCGCCTTATTGAACATTTTTCGAATCTTGGAGGGTTGGATCTGCTGAGTGTTATCTGAAATTTGAATCATATAGGTGACTCCTTTCTACTCTGATTCTTCCGTTCCCTTAATTTGAGAACAGTCATCAATATTCCAAATGCCAAGGAAAGCACCGCTGCAAATACGATACGATATTCTTGCGGAAGAAGAAATCCCACGGTATTGACGGGGATCCAGAAGAGAGGAATCGTTTTAAACAGAGTAAAATCGATCAATTCTCCCCAATCTACAGAGTCCACCGCTTGGCGTGGAGTGATATGCTGCCCCGCCAAAAAGCGGATTTCAGCATAATTTCCACATACTCGCATCAGAGCGGAATGAATAGGAGCAAAAAACAGATTATTGGTAACGCTGGTAAAAAAGGCCTGTGCCAGAGCATTTCCATATCCCGGAAGAAGACCTGCTGCCATGGCTTGCCGGGTACCTTGGCTGAACACGGTAAAGGCCAGCGTGACAAGGACGCCTCCTATTCCCCAACTCAGGCTTTTGAACCAAGTCGCCCGGTTGATCTGCCAAGTTCCCTCCAACATACGTCCGGAGAGCAACTCACCCGCCGTAGCATAGACAGCGAATTGCGCAAAACCTGCCAGATAAGGATACGCTATATTGACCTTGGCAAAGCCTCCTGTGACGCAAAAGAGTACCGTAAACACAGCCAACAACCCATAAGCAACTGCCCACCAAATATCGCTTCGTTTCATATGCATCCCCTAACTTTTGTACCCCAAATATAGCAAAATGGAACCGGCGTTAAAATTCAGCGCCAGTTCCATTTTATGTAGTCTGTATATTATTTGGACAAGCCTTCTGTGTCCCGATGTAAGACCAACGAATCTTTATATACTACCAAAGGATAATGCAGTTTAGCCAATGCGGGCGGTACATTTTTCCCGAGTTTTATTTATAGCGCATCAAAATCGATCTTGTTGGTTGATACGGGAAGACTCTGGATCATCTGTATCCGGTTACGCACATTCATTTTGGTATATATGCTGTGGAAATGTTTTTTTACCGTATGGATACTGATATTCATTTTTTGAGCGATATCTTCATTGGACAGCCCGTGTACGGCCAAATCTAACATTTCCCCTTCTCGACTGGTCAAGCCGTACTGGCTGCACAACTTTTCATGATATCCTTTTGCGTAAAAATAGCGGGTGTCTCCCTTTTTTGCTTCATATACTAAACGGTATGCAAAATGCTTGTGCAACTGCTCCAATACAAACATATCCCGTTCGCTAAACGGAGGCTTATCAGCTTGCCGGTACAATTTCAATAAGCCGACCGGTTCTTCTCGAAAGGAGATGGAAAGGCCGACGGAATATGCCAAGCGATTGGGCAGATAGAAGTTCCGGTAGATTCCGCTGCTATTCACCTGTTCATCCGAAGATGCCATAGATTCCCGAAAAGCACCGCCTTTACAGGTATACAGCGCCCAGCGAAAAGCATCTGAATTCAGGCTTTCCTGCATCCAGACATCGACAGCCTGCTGAGGCAGATGAAAAGCCGCTGGGGCCTGAAACTGATAGGATCCATTCTCCGCAGTAGAGATTCGGGCAAAAATTGCGCTATCATACGAAATCAAAAAAGGAAGCCATCGGTTGAGAATTTCATGCTGCATTTCCTCTACTGTATAGATAAATGAAATATTGTATGCGATCTCATTGAGGCGTATCCATTCGTTTTCATTTAAAAATGCCATATCAATATCTCCCTTAACATTTGTATCCAGCCATAAGCAAAGCTCAAAAAGATAACAGTATCAATGAATTCCGACCACAATCGCAATTAAAGCGTTCCCATCGTAGAAAGCATTCTAACTCGGTCACGGGTGTAGATGCTCGAAATGCAGATGTGCCACATTATCTCTGACATAACATTCTCCCCACCCTTTCTTTGTCCGATCAGGTCTTGGCGTTCACATAAATACACCCGATCCTATCGATAAGCTTCTCGCGTTATGCTACCATTATTATATCAGGCAGAAGGCTGAAAAGCAATTCCAAACAGAAAACTGAAAAGCAAAGTAATAGGGCTGCATCTCCACGATCACGATGTCGGGACATTAAATCTCAATTTTGAAACCATTCTTGACAGCAGGCATTTTCTTCACCTTTTCAGAGGCGAACGAAGCATAAACTTCGGCGGTATCATCGCGTTTTCGCCGCTGCTCATCCGCCTGCTTGCAGCGGAGAACTACCTGAGCTCCGCAAATGTCAAGTATTTTGTGCGAAAAAGATAGAATAAATTTTTAGAGCGTTCACGCCGCCCGGTCAAACGCTATCTTGAAAGCCTCCGCCGAGGACATAAAGCTGAGGATTTCTCTCGGATAATCATTGAGCCACGTCTCGACGCACTTAACCTCCGCCGCCGTCACCTTGTCGAAGTCCGTCCCTTTCGGGAACTGCCGCCATATCATGCGGTTAATATTCTCGTTCGTGCCGCGCTCGCAAGAGCTATACGCATGGCAGTAATAGACCGTCGTCCGCTTTGCATCCTTGTGCCGGGCGTTCCGCTCGATGCCGTCAGCATCCGCGAACTCGGAGCCGTTGTCTACGATTATCGTTTTGAAAATCTCATAGAACACCGCGCCGTAAATACACTCGAGGCGGTCTAAAGCCGCGATGACCGAGCTACCCGAGCTCAATAACGTAGGTTGATTTTCACCTATTATTGTGAATAATAGGCGTAGGAGCATAGAGTCCATCTGTTTCCAGCTCCTTTGCCATGCCCCATGCCAGCTTAAAGCCCGCCGTAAAGCTCAGCAGCGTGGCCTCCTCCAGCAATATATTCTGTGCATCTAGCAGGCGGAGCAGCTTCTTGCGCTTCTCATCATCCATTCCATCACGTACCTCTTCGCGGGCGGATTGGACAGCGCGGACGAGCCGCTCCGGCGGCTTCTTGTCAAACCGTGCCTGCAAGGCTTTCATGTAGTCGTACATGGTATCCCTCCCTTTGCAGCCACAGCACATACCACAACTCACCGCACAAAGCTACTGTTATTTCGATGCTGACGATATTCATATCTCCAGCATCCCCTGCAAGCCCGCGCTGGCGGCCTTTTTGTTCTTATCGAAGGCATGGGTATAAATGTCGAGCGTAGTGGAGGGCTGGCTAAGAATAAAGTTCATAGTGTGGTTCCTCCTCATTTTTCTTTGGTAGGTGTTTTGATGGCGAGGGTAGGTTCGTGCATCAGCTCATAACGAGTATCGCTGCTGCCATCCAGCAAGCTGTCCAAAGTCAGCTGCCAGCAGGCTTTCCGAGGATCATAGTTGGTGATGATATCCGTAAGCTCAAAGGAGTGCTCATTCACAGAGTCGGTGCAGCATCGGTAAATCTCAGTCAGCTGTTCCGGGCTGAAAAGCTGTTCCTTTTGGATAAGTCCTGAGCGTGTGGCGAAGTCCTGCTTGGCGCCATCGTAGTTCTCCATAAAGTAGTGTCCATGTACCACACCCGTGCGGTCATAGTCCCAATCCCAAGTGACGAATTGAACGCCGTGTTTGCTCGGAGTGCCTGCCAGCACCGTGCCGCCAAAGTCAGCGAGGATACGGTAGTCGCCATCCAGTCCGCTGGCTTTGAGCTGCGGCGCGGTTTCCATAGCGGTCATATACTCCAGCGTTTTCGCGGCGATGTCCTCGACGCGATATAGGGCATCCTCTGCCTGGGGCGTATCCACATCCTCCCGACGATAGAACACGCTGCCCTTGCCGGTGATGCGGCAGAGGGGTGTGCCATTCCAATGGACAGGCAACTGATCTCCCTCCAACGGCAGGGTTCCAAAGCCTGCACGGTGCAGGGGAATACGGACTTCTTCAAGGTAGCGGAGCTGACGGCTTGTGTTTTGGGTGTCCATGTGAGCGATCCTCCTGTTGTAAAAAAATGAGGCCGGAGAGGTCTTCTCCGGCCTGCCGTTTCAGACGCTGCAGCCAGCGCCCTTTTAGAAATTGAAAAAGGGCGCCGCTTTTTTCGGCCCGTCAAAGCCGACAAAACGACGCCCAAATATTTGTGATTCTTTTTCTGCGATGATGCCGCTTTTTTCGAGAGAAAAGTCCTCTCTAAAAGGGCGCTGGAGGTTGGAAACTGTCCAAGACATGAGATCCTCCAGTTCAAATCCGGTCAGTTGCTCCGAAACCTCCATAAAAATCTATGGTTCAAAAGAAGAAATCCGGGCTCGAAAAAGCCCGGAAACGGTTGATGCGCCTGGCTTTGCGCCAGACGCATCTATACCGGTAATTCTTTATGGTATGCCCGACTGGATTCGAACCAGCGGCCTTCAGAGTCGGAGTCTGACGCTCTATCCAACTGAGCTACGGGCACATATTTGGTTGTGGGTTTCTGCGATAGTCGTCAAATAGTAGTCAACGACCACCCATTTTTTCTCTGCCGTTCCCGCAAACGCAGGCGCGGCAAGGCTTTGCGCCATATCTCAACTGGAAACGCCTGAAACGTCGGAGTCTGTCACTCTATCCAACTGAGCTACGGGCGCATATTGAATTGGGACGCAGGGGTTAACAAAGTAAGTATAGCAACTTTTCCCACTTCTGTAAAGCTAAAATTTTCGTCAAAGATCGTTAAAAAAATTGACAACTTCTTCTCTCGCTCGTATAATTGCAGTATCCTAAAACAAAGGATCGTTCCTTATGAAAAAACGCAAAATTTCCGACGCCGTCGTCCGGCGTCTTCCCCGTTACTACCGCTATCTCGACGATCTGCACTCCAAGGGCATCGTGCGCATTTCGTCGAGCTTGCTCGGCGAGCGCATGGGCATCACCGCCTCGCAGATCCGCCAGGACCTGAGCTGCTTTGGCGAATTCGGCCAGCAGGGCTACGGCTACAACATTTTGGAGCTGCGCACCGAGATCGGTCACATTCTCGGCGTGGACGAGCAGCACCGCCTCGTCGTCGTCGGCGCCGGCCACCTGGGCCACGCGCTGCTGCGCAACTTTGACTTCATGCAGACCGGTTTTCTGCTTGACACCGCGTTCGACATCTCCCCCGCGCTCATCGGCACGCGCGTCAACAACGTGCTTATCCGCTCGTTCGACGAGATCGGCGACTATTTCGCCGTGTGCCATCCCGACGTCGCGGTGCTCACCGTGCCGAAAAACATCGCGCAGGAGGTCGCCGAGCAGCTCGTTGCGCTCGGTGTGCGCGGGATCTGGAACTTTACCAACACAGAGCTGCACGTCGGCAGCGAGGTCTTCACCGAGGACGTCCACTTTGCCGACAGTCTGCTCACGCTGAGCTACCGCATCTCCAAGACCTCCGCCGAGGCGGAGGAGGAAGGAGCCAAACCGTGAAAAGGACCATTGCACTGCTCGCATCGCTCCTCGCAGTGACGGTGCTCGCCACCGCGGCCACGGCCGCAGGGGGAGACAGCAGCGACCCGCTGATCTCGCTCAACTATCTGCAAACAACGTTTACCACCAAGGCGACTTCGTCCATCGACGCCGCCCTTGACAAGGCCGATCAGGCGGCGTATGCAAAGGCTGAGGCCGCGCTCCGCTCGACCATTGCCGCGGCAGAGACCAACGTGGGCGCGCAGCGCGCCGACGTCTTCACCGAGTCGCGCCTCAAGCAGGGCGACATTCTCTCCGGCACAACAGGGCTTCAGGTCATCGTGCTGGCGGGCAGCGTCAATGTGCAGTTTTCCTCCGGCGCGGTCGTCGACGTGACGACCGGCAGCGAGGTTAAAAGCGGCGCGGCGCTCGCGGAAAATCACCGCTATCTCGTCGCCGAGGACACGACAGCGCTTTTCACCGTCACCGGCAAGACCGCGGTCGTGAATTACTGCGGCTTCTATTCCATCGCAAGCTCTTCCTCGGTCGACTATCCGGCCATGGCCGCCTCACTCAAAACGCTCACGCTCTTCCGCGGGTCGGACACGGGCTACGGCGAGGGCTTTGACCTCGAAAAGGCCCCCACGCGCATGGAGGCGCTCATTATGCTCATTCGTCTTCTCGGCGAGGAGAGCGAGGCGCTGACCTGCACGGCCTACCAGCCCTTTACCGACGTGCCCGACTGGGCGCTGCCCTACGCGGCCTACGCCTACTCCAAAGGCTACACCAACGGCGTCGGCCCAACGACATTCGGCACGACGATGAGTGCATCGGCGGAGATGTACACAGAGTTTCTGCTGCGCGCACTGCGCTACAGCTCCACCGCACAGTCTGATATCTCCAACGCGCCCGAGCGCGCGTACTTTGCGGGCGTCCTGACCGCGGGCGAGGTGAGCGCTTTGCACGCCTCCGCATTCCTGCGCGCCGACGTCGTATACCTCTCTTACTACGCACTCGAAACGAACGTCAGCGGCGGCAGCAAGCTGAGCGACACGCTCATCGCGCGTGGTGTCTTCTCCGACGCGGCCTACCGCGCTTCCCGCGCGATGGTAAATTCTGCGCGCATCGGCTGACACCTTTTTGCGTTCCCACCATACTATGGATTGAGACCGCCGCGCGGGCGGTTTCAATCTTCATAGGGGGTTCGTTTTATGTGCAATAATAACTGTGGTTTTGGCGGCGGCTGCTGCCTGTGGATCCTGATCCTCATCATCCTGATCTTCGCCTGCGGCGGCTGCGGCGGTGGTTGCGGCTACAACAATGGCTGCGGCTGCAACAATGGCTGCGGCTGCAATAACGGCTGCGGCTGCTAAACCTGCATAAGAAGGGGGCTGTGCGAAAGCGCGGCCCTCTTTTTTTGCTTTCTGCGCACAGCGCAGTGGGGATGGCAGCGCCTACGGCGCTGCACGAATCAAGGGGGATATTCTCTTTCTCGAAAGAGAATATCCCCCTTGAACCCCCAAGAGAAAGGTTACATTGCCAGCCTTGATCTTGAAGAGCTGCACGCGCTGCGCAATGTAAGTGCGGTGTACATGGCTTCGCCATGAATCTTCTGCGCGTCGTGACTACACGCAACCGCGCCTTACTATCGTGAGGCGCGAGTGACGGTAGTACGGCGGCGGACTGCCTGCGGGGGCGGCATTGCTGCGCTCGCCGCCGGACGGCAAAAAACGACCGCGTCAGCGGTCGGTTTAGTCTTCGGTGAAGCGGAAGAGGTCGTTGGGGGTGCATTCGAAGATCTGGCAGAGGGCTTCGATATTTTCGTAGCGGATGGATTTGGTCTCGTTGTTGACCATGCGACTGAAATTCTGATAGCTCATCCCCAGCTGGTGGTAGAGCCAGTATTTCGTCTTTCCCTTTTTCTCCAACAGGGACAAAACATCTAATGTTACCATATCTGATGCTCCCATTCTCTCATGTTTTCATCAGTCTATGGCAGTTTTTCTCTTGACATATAGACTAATACATTAGATAATGTTTACATCAGGTATTTAGGCGGAGAAACGCATGGAGGACTACACAAAACTGTACCATTTACTCTTCAACGCGATCACGGATGCGTTGGAACAAATGAATGCCCAAAACTTCGGCAGCGCCAAAGAAACCCTCGTCTCCGCCCAGCAAAAAGCAGAAGAAATCTATATCACAGCAGAGAACTAAAAAAGGAGCAGCCCTGAGCGCGGCAAGCGCAGCAATGCCGTACCGTCAGAAGCAACAGCGGGGTGGATAATCCAAAAAGGAGGGGCAAGGCCCCTCCCTTTTGGTCGTTAGGGGTGCAGGGGCGAAGTCGAAACGCCCCTGCCGTTCTCTTAGGGGTTCAAAAGGGGACCTTCTCTCACGTGAGAGAAGGTCCCCTTTTATCCGCACTCCCGCGCAGCGCGGGAGATAATTTCACGTTTTATTAAAACGCGATCACACCCAAATGCTCGAGCAAGATCTTGAGCCCGATCAAAATGAGAATGACGCCACCGGTGAGCTCGGCGCGGCTCTTGTAGCGCGAGCCGAACACATTGCCGACGTACACACCCGCAATCGAGATCACAAACGTCGTGCAGCCGATGATCGTGATGGCAGGCACAATATTCACCTGTAAAAAAGCAAACGTCACGCCGACGGCCAGCGCGTCGATGCTCGTGGCGACGGCGAGGATGAGCAGCTCCTTGAAGTTGACGCCCGCGTAGGGCTTTTCCTCTTCTTCCTCCTCTTCGCGGCTCTCCTTGATCATGTTAAAGCCGATCAGCGCGAGCAGGACGAAGGCGATCCAGTGGTCGAAGCGCTCGATATACCCTGAAAACCGGCTGCCGAGAAGGTAGCCCGTCAGCGGCATCAGCGCCTGGAAGCCGCCGAAAAAGAGGCCGATGCAGAGCGTATACTTTTTGTCGATCTTCTGCATGGAAAGGCCCTTGCAGATCGACACGGCGAAGGCGTCCATCGAAAGCCCGATGCCGATGAGGAACAGCTCGAAAAATGTCATGGTAAGATCCTCCAAACAACAAAAAATCAGGCGCGGTACCGCACCTGAGCATAAGAAAAGAGACACAGGTACAGCGAAGCCATACTTGAGTCTCGTTGTTTAAGACAAGCCAGACCGCAAAAGCGGTCAGTCTGTTGACTTGCCACGCCATCTAAAGCAGTTGACGCCATCTACTCCCTCAAAGTAAGGGGTAGTATATCATATCGCCGCATGGCCGTCAAGCATTCTTTGACTCGCATTCAGACATTTTTCATTCAATGTATCATTATTTCTGAATCGTTCGATAAAAATATGAAATCATTGACAAAAGTTCCCTTGCCATTCCCACGCTGCTGTGCTAAACTGGAAATTACATTATAAGAAAGGATCCTCATACCGCTATGGAATTCTTATCGAACAAGCCCCTTCTCATCACCGACACCATCCTGCGCGACGCGCACCAGTCGCAGGCTGCCACGCGCATGACGCTCGAACAGATGCTCCCCGCCTGCGAAATTCTCGACTCGATCGGCTACTACTCTCTCGAGTGCTGGGGCGGCGCCACGTTCGACGCCTGCCTGCGTTTTCTGGATGAGGATCCGTGGGAGCGGCTGCGCCAGCTGCGCGCCCACCTGCCGCACACGAAGCTCCAGATGCTCTTCCGCGGCCAGAACATCTTAGGATACAAGCACTATGCTGACGACGTCGTCGACGAGTTCTGCGGCAAGTCCATTGATAACGGCATCGACATCATCCGCATCTTCGACGCGCTCAACGATGTGCGTAACTTAGAGCAGGCCATCAAGTCCACGAAGAAATACGGCGGTCAGGTCGAGGCCACTCTCTCCTACACCATCTCCCCCATCCACAATGAGGATTATTTCGTGAAGCTCGCTAAGGAGCTCGAGCAGATGGGCGCGGACGCTCTCTGCATCAAGGACATGGCGAACCTGCTGCTGCCGATGGATGCCTACTCCCTTGTCAAGCGCCTCAAGGAGACCGTCAGCATCCCCATCCACCTGCACACGCACAACACCAGCGGCACGGGCGACATGGTCAACCTGATGGCCGCGATGGCGGGCGTCGACATTGTCGACACCGCGCTCTCCCCGCTCGCCAACGGCACGTCCCAGCCCGCGACGGAGTCCCTCGTCGCCACGCTCAAGGGCACGCCGCGCGACACGGGCCTTGACCTGAACAAGATGAGCGAGGCTGCCGTCCACTTCCGCAAGGTCGCGGATGAGCTCAAGGCGAGCGGCGCGCTCGACCCGAAGGTGCTGAATGTCGACACGAACACGCTCCTCTATCAGGTCCCCGGCGGTATGCTCTCTAACCTCATCTCCCAGCTCAAGCAGGCGGGCAAGGAGGACAAGTATTACGACGTGCTCGCTGAGATCCCGCGCGTGCGCGAGGACTTCGGCTATCCCCCGCTGGTCACGCCGTCCAGCCAGATCGTCGGCACGCAGGCCGTGCTGAACATCATCACCGGCGAGCGCTACAAGATGGTCCCCAAGGAGTCCAAGGCCATGCTGCGCGGCGAATACGGCAAGCTGCCCGGAACCGTCAACGAAGAGGTCCGTGCCAAGGCGGGCATCAAGCCCGAGGACGTCATCACCTGCCGCCCCGCCGACCTTCTGGAGCCCGAGCTTCCCAAGTACCGCGAGGAGTACAAGGACCTCGCCAAGAGCGAGGAGGACGTGCTCTCCCTCGCGCTGTTCCCGCAGGTCGCACCCAAGTTCATCAACCGCCGCAACCTGCGCACGCCGAAGTCGCACCGCACGATGGCTCCCATCGCGCACCGCGAAGCGAAGGAGCGCGCCGTCGCGCCCTTCTCCCGCAAGTAAAACGCAACGAAAAATCGCCCTTCCAAATGGAAGGGCGATTTTCTTATTTTGTCAGGTCGAGCTGCATCTGCACGTGCGGGATGCCATCCTCTAAGAATTCCTCCGACGTCTGGCGGAAGCCGAAGTTCTCGTACAGTTTCTTCACATACGTCTGCGCTTCGATCGTGATCTTATCGGCGTGCAGTTTCTCTTTCGCCGTGTCGATGGCCGCGGCGACGATCTTGCTGCCAAGGCCGCAGCGCCGCTTCACGGCGATCACGCGGCCGATGGAGACCTCAGGGAACGTCGCGCCGCGCGGCAGGACGCGCGCATAGGCCTCGATACCGTCCTCGTCCCGCAGCCAAACGTGATAGGAGTCCTCGTCCGCGTCATCGACCTCCTGATAGCAGCATTTCTGCTCCACGACGAAGACCGACACGCGCAGCTTATAAATTTCATAGAGCTCTTGCGCCGTGAGCTCGGAAAAGTGCTTGACGAACAATTCCATGCGCTTTCCCTCAGCGGATGAAGTGCGTGGCGATCCGCTCTTCCTTTTCAGGCAGGCCGAACTGCTCCTTGCCGAGCGCGATACTCTTCATCAAAAACGTCATGTTGCGCGCGAGCGTGCGCATCGTCTGCCGGCCCTCTCCGTCCTGCTCCGCCTCGCCCGGTGCGCGGCCGTGGATGCTGTTCCAGTACTGGCTGGACGCAACCGGCATGCCGGAGATGGTGAAATACTTGTTGAGCTCATCGAACGTCGCCGAGCAGCCGCCGCGGCGCGCGCAGACGACGCTCGCGCCGACCTTCATCGTCTTGTCGAACGGTGTGCTGTAAAACAGGCGATCGAGGCAGGCGATGAGCGTCGCGTTCGCGGACGCATAGTAGACAGGGCTCGCCACGACGAGGCCGTCCGCCTGCTCGAACTTCGGCGCGAGCTCGTTGACCACGTCGTCAAAGACGCACTTGCCGAGCTTGCCACAGGCTCCGCAGGCCGTGCAGCCGCGCACGGCCTGATTGCCGATGAGCACGGTCTCGACCTCCACGCCGCTTGCCTTGAAGATCTCCTCCATCTCACGCAGTGCGACGGCGGTGTTGCCGTTTGCGTGCGGGCTGCCGTTGAGCATCAGTACCTTCAAATTTTTCATTGCTGTCTCCTCCTGTATCCTCCGCGCGCCGCTGAGCGCTTGCCTTGCTCAACGCGCACTGTTTTCTATTCTCTCGTCGATCTCGCGAAAAAGCCGCCGGTAGTCTTCGTTCGACCAAATCCTTTTCGGCCGCCAGCAGTCCCGCAGCTGTCGCAGCGCGGGCGAATCGCCGCAAAAGGCTTTCACCCGCTGCGCCGCGAATTCATTGGCGTCCACCTCGTAAGGAAAGCCCAGATAAGCGTCGCGAAACCTCTCTTCTCCGCCGTCCAAGCGGCACTCCTGCCAGGTTTCGCCGCGCAGGCGGAAGCACGTTCCATCATAGAGCACCACGTAGGGAAGGCTTACGCGGATCATCGCGTCGAAGCGCTCGGGATGCTGGTACTGCTCCGCGTGCCGCAGCTCGTGGACAAGATAGAACATCGCCTCGTACTCCGGCGCACTTTGCAGCACGGCCGGATTGAGAAAAAGCGTTTTTGCCACCGGATCAAACGTGCCGTTGGCCGTCTCGTATCCCTGCGGCATGTCCCACGAAAGTACGACGGACAGTCCGCGCTCTGCGCAGATGCTTTCGACCAGCGTGCTCCATTCCGTCTGTCCCATGGGGTGGCCTCCTCTCGATTACTCCTCGCCCGCGTCCCCTGACATACGGTGGGCTTTGCGCTCTTTTTTGTAGCGGTACATGTTGTGGTCGGCGCGGTCCTTGATCGTGACGACGTTCTCGCTTGAAATCTCTGCCGAGCCGAACGACACCGTCGGCAGGAAGTCGAGTTCCTTGCGGCGCTCGCTCAGCCGACGCACAAAGTCCCGCGCACAGGCGTGCTCCTTGTCGCCGTCGCGCAGCAGCACGCAGAATTCATCGCCGCCCGTGCGGTAGCAGTAACCGTGGCGCGCATAGGCGCGCTTGATGCACGCGGCGATCTCGGCGAGGCAGATGTCGCCTTTCATATGGCCGTAGCGGTCGTTGACCTGCTTGAAGTCGTCCACGTCGAAGACGACGAGCACCTCGCCGCTGCGGCACATCTCTGCCGTGCGATTGAGATAGCTGTTCTGATTCAAAAGGCCGGTCAGCGCGTCGAGCTGGTTCCACATCTCGCTGCAATAGATGAAATACAGCACCGAAAGCAGCGTGACGCACAGCCATGTCACGTGCAGCTGCGGCAGCGCGATCTGGATGATCGTCTCCGCCGCCAGAAAGACGATGAGCGGATAGATCAGTACGCGGCTGCGATTCTGAAACTCCCACGCCGTAACGATTGTGGACACGGCAAGGTAGGCGAGCGCGGCGAGATACATCACGATATAGAACGCAAAATACGGTCCGCGCGCATAGACATTATCCTCGCTGACGGAAAACACCATCCCGCTTGGGAGCAGCGCGGTGAGGAGGAGCAGATATACGACCTCGCAGCCCACCGCCGCTTTGAATTTGCGGCTGATGACCGTCTTCTTATCCAGCGCGTACACAAGGCACGCCGACACCGCGGGCGACAGGCCGAAACCGAGGTAGTTCGACAAAATATTCAGACAGCGCAGATGCACCGGCGCACCGTCAACCAGAATCGTGATGACCTCGAGGATCGAGATCACGCCGATGAGCGCAAAGGCGAGGAAAAAGCCGCGCTTCTGCTTTCCGTTGAGCGTTTCGCTCAGCTTTGTGAGGATGCACATGAACGTCAGCACGAAGAGGTCGATCGTCGTTAAAACCAAGAAATACTGATCTATCATAAAATCAAAAATACCTTCTGTCAAAATAAAAGGCCGATAATCCGGCCCGACAAAAATCTCTTCATTTGTCCTCTTTGGGACATTTTTAGTGTATCACAAAGTTTGACATTTGCAAAGCACAGAATACGATGCGCAAAAATTTTACATTTCCCGCGCAGGATAAAAAAGGAAACCGGCAGGCCTTGCGCCTGCCGGCTTTTCTTTTACTGTCTGCAAATTTTGATAAGCAGGAGCTTTCCATCCCGCACGGAGATTTTCGCGGTCTTTCCGGGCAGGACCTCGTTGCTCACGCCGTACTGGTATTCGCACGTGATCTCCGCGCCGTCGAGCGGGTACTTCGCATCGCGGATCGCAATTCCCCTCGCACAGCCCGTGATATTGAGCAGCGAGAAAAACGGGTACTTATCCTCGATGGAGACTTCGTCCTTCGAGACGATCTGCATCTCCGAATAGTCGTCCACGATCTCCGCCTTTTTGCCGAGCGAATCAAGGTAGAGCAGGATCGACACGTTGCCGAGCGTGTGGTCGAGCCGCGCGCCGATGACGCCGATGAGCAAAAAGTCGTCATACCCGCGCTGCACCATCGTCTTGACGGCAAACACCGTGTCGGTGTCATCCTTTTCACACGGGAGCACGATGGTCTCTACATCGAGGTGCGGATTGCAGTGCGAGTCAAAGTCGCCGACGATCAGCGCGGGCTTCACCCCCAGCGCCTCCATGTGCTTGAGGCCGCTGTCGCAGAAGACGATCGCATCGTCCGCTCTCAGATATTGCTTTACGCGCGCATAGTCGCCGATGTCCGCGCCGCCGACGATCACGCAGCGTTTTTTCTCGCTCACAGTCTTATCTCCCACGCCATCTGCCAGAAGGCCATCTCGTAGCGCGAGCAGGCGATGAAAATGTCCTCCAAATGCCGGAGCTGCTCTTCCGTATAGTGCGCGGACAGGCGGTCGAGCGTTTCGATCAGGATGACATTGCCCGCGGCGTACTCATCCGAGGCGTAGCCGCGGATCCAGTCGCCGTAAAACGGGTCATCGACCGACTCGGGGCGGTTCGCAACGATCTTCTTGGCGATGACCTCGTAGCTGTAAGCGCACGAGAGCACCGCCGCCAAGACCTCGACCTCGCTCTCATCATAGGCGACGCGCACCATGTAGGACGTATAGGACAGGTTATCGAGCGAGGGCTTCATCGCGTCGAACTCCTCCTGCGTCACTGCAAACTTACCCATGTAACCCTTGTGCACGTCCAGCTCGCCGTTCATCACGTTGATGTACTTGGCGAAGAGGTTCGCCGTCTCGACGCTTTTCGCCTTGGCGACGCCCACGGCGTAGGTCTTGGCATAGTCCTTGAGATACAGGAAGTCCTGCATGATGTAGTAGCGGAACTTATCACGCTCCAGCGTGCCGTTCTGGATGCCGAGCACAAAGGGGTGCTCGTTGTAGGCGTCCCAGATCGTTTTGCTGGCGTTCAGCAGTCTTTCAGATGTTTTCACTTGGTATTCTCCTTTGCAAACTCGCCCCGCAGGTCAAAATTGTGCTGCATGGGCCCCGCCCCCTTGCCGAGGTCCAGCATCGCCGACAGCGCGCCGGAGATATACTCTTTCGCCCGCGCGACGGACTCGCTGAGCGAGTAGCCCTTGGCGAGGTTCGACGCGATGGCGCTCGAGAGCGTGCAGCCCGTGCCGTGCGTGTTGGGATTGTCGATGCGCTTGCCCTCGAACCACTGCATCTCGCCGCCTGCGTAGAGCAGGTCGTTGGCGTCGTTCACGCGGTGACCGCCCTTTAAGAGCACGGCGCAGCCGTAGGTGTCGCCGATGCGCTTGGCGGCGCGCTCCATGTCGTCCTTGCTCTCGATCTTCTCGCCGGAGAGGATCTCCCCCTCGGGAATGTTCGGCGTGATGACGGTCGAGAGCGGCAGAAGCTCGTCGATGAGCGTCTGCACCGCGTCGGTCTTCATCAGGCTCGAGCCGCTCGTCGCGACCATCACGGGGTCGACCACGATGTTCTTTGCCCCGTAGTGGCGCAGCCGCTCCGCGATCACACGGATCAGGTCGGAGGACGAGACCATACCGATCTTGACCGCGTCGGGGAAGATATCTTCAATTACCGCGTCCAGCTGCTCTTTTAAGAATGCAGGCGTTGCCTCCTGAATTGCCCTCACGCCGGTCGTGTTCTGTGCCGTGAGCGCGGTGATCGCGGTCATGGCATAAACACCGTTCATCGTCATCGTTTTGATGTCTGCCTGAATACCGGCGCCTCCGCAGGAATCGCTTCCCGCGATGGATAATGCTGTTTTCATCGTTTTTCGTCCTTTCGATTCAAAATGCATCTCTTTTGTTATGCGACAGAGAGTGGTGCCCCCGGTCTGCCGCCCAAAGCCGCGGCTTTAGTCCGCCGCGGTCATTGCCCAGAATTGCTCCAATTGCTCAAAGCTCGTGATATAGCAGTCCGCCAGCGCTCTGACCTCGTCCTGGCGCTTTTCGCTCTCGTCGAAGACCGCCGTGACGGTAAAGCCGTCCTTTTTCGCGGTTTCGATGGCGTGGATGGCGTCCTCGAAGACCACGGTGCTGCCGCGCTGCGCGCCAAAATGCTCCATCGCACGGCGGAAGATGATGGGCTCGTCCTTGCCGTGCCCGACCTCGCTGCATGTGAAGATCGCGTCGAAGAGGGCCTCAATGCCGCAGCGGCGCAGCGCCGCTTCGATGAGATAGCGGTCTGTCGCCGTCGCGATGCAGACGTCGACGCCCTTTGCGCGCAGCTCTTTCAAAAACGGGACAACGCCCGGCTTTGGCTGCACCTCGTCGCGGTAAAAATGCTCGATGATGCCATCGATGCCCGCCATGATCTCCTCGGGCGTCTCCGCAAGGTCATACTCTTTTTTCAGGTGCTCCGCCGCCTGCAAGAGGCTCAGCGCGCGCACCTCCTCGCGCACGGTGGGCTTGGGCTCTTTGCCGCGCGAGCGCACATAGCTCTCCGCCACCGTGTCCCAGAGGTACATGGAGTCGAACAGCGTGCCGTCAAAGTCAAAGATCACGCAGTTGAGCTTCATGCGTTCACCATTTTTTCCGACAGCGCGCGCAGCTCGCGGCATTCGCTTTCGATGTCCTCCGCCGAGAAGATGGCGCTGACCAGCGCCACACCGTCCACGCCTGTGCCCAAAAGCTCGAGGATGTTGCTCTTGTTGAGCCCGCCGATGGCCACGACCGGAATATCGACCGCGTCACAGATGGCCTTGAGCGTTTCCTTCGGAAGCACATCGACGTCCGTCTTTGTCGAGGTCGAGAACATCGCGCCCACGCCGAGGCAGTCTGCCCCGTCGCGCACGGCCTGCTTCGCCTCTTCGACCGAGTGGACGGAAACGCCGATCATCATCTTGTTGCCAACCTTTTCGCGCACCTTCGCCGCAGCCATGTCCTCCTGCCCGACGTGCACGCCCTCGGCACCGCAGGCGATAGCGACGTCCACATTGTCATTGATAAACAGCGGCACGCCGTAGCGCTTGCACAGCGCCGCGATCTGCTTCGCCTCTTCGAGGAAATCCTCGTCGCCGAGCTTCTTTTCGCGCACCTGCACACAAGTCGCGCCGCCCTTGAGCGCGCATTCGACCTGCTCGTATAAGCTCTGTCTGCCGACCCACGCGCGGTCTGTGACGGCGTAGAGCAGCATCGTCTTCTTATCGCACTTCATACTTTGCGCCTTCCTCCAGCTGTTCGGGCGTCATGTTGTAGATGGCGTCGATGATGTAATTGCGATAGGTGGAGTTGCCATCCTGCGCGGAAAGGCGCGCGTGCGCGATCTCGCCGGCAAGACCCATGGCGCAGACCGCCGCCGCGGCAGCCTCCAGCGGATGCTCGGGGTTCGCCGTCACATACGCCGCCGTCATGGCGGAGAGCTGGCAGCCCGTGCCCGTGATGGAGGACATCATGGGGTGGCCGTTTCGGATGCAGTAAGCCTTTTTGCCGTCCGCCACAATGTCGATCGCGCCGGTGATGGCGATGACCGCGCCCGTCTTTTCGGCAAAGGCCTTGGCGAACGCGACCGCGCTGTCAAGATTCTCCTCGCTCACCTTGTCCGCGACGTCAGCGTCCACGCCCTTGGTCGTGCCGCTGCCGGAGGCAAGGGTCTTGACCTCGGAGATGTTGCCGCGGATGACGGTGAATTTGACCTCTTCAAGGAGCTTCTGCGCCGTCTCGGTGCGAAGCTTCGAAGCGCCCGCGCCCACGGGGTCGAGCACGGCGGGGTGAGAAAGCGCGTTCGCGCGCTTGCCCGCAAGAAACATCGACTCGATCGTGCGCTTGTTGAGCGTGCCGATGTTGATGTTCAATCCACCGCAGATCGTCGTGATTTCCTCGACCTCGCTCTGGTCGTCCGACATGATGGGCGACGCGCCGCAGGCCAGCACGATGTTGGCGCAGTCGTTCACCGTGACATAGTTCGTGATGTTGTGGATGAGAGGGCACTTGCCTCTCACGTTTTCGAGCATTTTCTGAAACATATCTGTTTCTCCTTTCTGAATAAAAAACAGGAGGCACCCACAACGGGCGTCTCCTGTAAAAAGCCATGAGGTCAACTTCCTACGGCGGCATTACCCGCATCAGGTGAAAGGGTCGAAGTTGGAGCACTTCCTCTCAGCCCGCCTGCACGAGCTCCCCTGTTTTTTCTTGAACGATTGTATTATACGCTTTTTTTCGGCGTCTGCAAGGGGGAAATGATTCAAATGCCGCAACTCGTCGATCAAAGCGCTTCATTCATCCCGCCGCAGCAGTTTTCCGGAACGGTCAGCGCTGCAATTCACTCTTTGGTGAGCAGGCAGACAGCCTCGACGGTTGTTTCAGTTTCCAAGGGAAGTTCTTTCACTTCCTCGCCATCAACAGGCACAG
>ERZ809296.90-NODE-90-length-156398-cov-12.519403_pt1 | contig 156398 bp, 142 predicted proteins | sample MGYA00520511_ERZ809296 | MGnify/ENA primary metagenome ERZ809296 (study PRJEB31576, sample SAMEA3212662) | Homo sapiens | biome: human-gut; feature: human gut; material: fecal | place: Sweden | collected 2012 ... | reverse complement strand
GAGTTTTGTTGCTCCGGAACAGATGTGTCTGCCAAAGTCCTTGCGATGTACGCAGACACTAGAACTCCGTCAATGGAACCCCAGTGGCTTGCCGCTGGGTTAAGTCAGGCAGGTCATAAATTCCCTAATGATGCTTGCAAATGTGTTTCTTTTATTGACACGTTCTCTTGCGAGTGCTCATCGTATTGCAGAGATTCTTGACGAGAATATTGTTCTGACCTCACCAGAAAATGGAGTGAAAAAAGTCAAGGATGGAAGCATTGATTTTGAAAATGTGTCATTCAAATATCGTGAGGATGCTCGCGAGTATGCATTAGAGAATGTGAATCTTCATATTCAGGCAGGTCAGACGATTGGTGTTATTGGAACGACAGGATCGGCAAAGACGACACTTGTTCAGCTAATTCCGCGTCTGTATGATGCGACAACGGGCGTTGTTCGTGTTGGCGGCGTCAACGTGCGCGATTATGATTTGAGTGTACTTCGTGACAGTGTAAATATTACTCTACAGAAAAACGTACTATTTCAGGAACTGTGCGTGAAAATTTGAAGTGGGGAAATTCTTTATCAACTATGCGATTGTCGCTGTGCTTGGTGGCCTGTTAGCCTTAAATGGTCATACTGATTTAGGAAGTCTGGCAAGTTATCTTGTATTTGTGCGTCAGGCAGCGCTTCCAATCAACCAGTTTACGCAGCAGAGTAATTTCTTACTTGCTGCACTCGCCGGAGCAGAGCGAGTATTTAAAGTAATGGATATGGAGCCAGAGATTGACGAAGGAAAGACAGATCTTATTCGCGTGAAAAAGGAAAATGGAGTGCTGGTTCCATGCAAGGAAAAAACAGGTCTTTGGGCATGGCAAAAGAACGATGGCACTCTTGTTGAGTTAAAGGGTGATGTGCGTTTTGATCATGTAGATTTTGGATATGATGATGATCGCATGATATTAAAGCAGATCAGTCTGTATGCAAAGCCAGGGCAGAAGATTGCGTTTGTGGGTTCTACAGGAGCCGGAAAAACTACAATCACGAACTTGATCAATCGTTTCTATGATGTGCGGGGTGGCTCTGTCATTTATGATGGAATCGACGTGCGCGACATCAAAAAAGATGCGCTTCGCCGTTCCCTTGGCATAGTTCTTCAGGATACACACTTATTTACTGGCACTGTTGCCGAAAACATTCGCTTTGGAAAGCTTGATGCGACGCAGGAGGAAATTGAAAAGGCTGCAAAGATCGCAAATGCCGATTCCTTTATCCGGCGTCTTCCACATGGCTATGATACACTTGTTACGGTAGATGGTGCCAATCTGTCACAAGGTCAGCGTCAGCTTCTTGCCATTGCGCGTGCAGCCGTAGCTGATCCGCCGGTGCTCATTCTTGATGAGGCAACCTCATCAGTCGATACACGTACAGAGGCATTGATTGAGCGCGGAATGGATCAGCTTATGGAGGGACGAACTGTATTTGTCATTGCCCATCGTCTTAGTACTGTACGCAATTCTAATGCAATTATGGTCCTTGAACAAGGAAAGATCGTCGAGAGAGGTGATCACGACGATCTTTTAGAGAAGAAGGGAAAATATTATCAGCTGTATCACGGTATGCTTGAGTTAAGCTAAGATTTTTCTTTATTTTGCACCTTCCGTTGCGAAATATTCCTTTGTCAGACGGACAACCGTTCCAGATAGTAAAAACAGTGCTATCAAGTTAGGGATTGCCATTAAACCATTGAAGGTTTCTGCTATACTCCACATCAGTCCAAGATTTGCTGTTGCACCAAGGATTGCAACGAGAGAATACGCTACCATGAAAGGTTTAATGACTTTCTCTGAGAATAAAAATTCAATGCAGCGGGCACCATAGAGTCCCCATCCAAGAATAGTAGAAAAGGCGAAGCAGCACATTGCAATTGCGGTAAAGATGGAAACCCAGCTTCCGTAAACAGAGGTGAATCCAGAAATGGTAAGCTCAGCACCAGCTGCAGCTCCATATTCAATCGTGGTGCCGCTGCAAAGAATAACAAGAGCAGTCAAAGTACAGATAACAATTGTATCAGTAAATACTTCAAATATACCAAACATTCCCTGCTTTACAGGTTTTTTTGTGTCTGCACATGCATGAGCTATGGAGCCAGTACCAAGTCCAGCCTCATTAGAGAAGATACCGCGGGAAACTCCTTTTTTCATACTGGTAAACATGCTTCCGACAATGCCGCCGGTTACGGCAGATGGTTTAAATGCACCTTCAAAAATAGAAGCAAATACTGTAGGAATTGTGCGGATATTGATTACGATAACACCGACAGCAAGAACGATATATAATAATGCCATAAAAGGAACAAGCTTTTCTGTTACTTGTCCGATACGTTTTACACCGCCCAACAAAATGAGTGCAACAAGTACAGCCATTACAATACCAATGATTAAATTAGAAGTTGACACAGCATCATTAGAGATTACGTGAAAATCAATAAGAGCTGAATTAATAGCAGTGGTGATTGTGTTAACTTGTGTTGCGTTTCCAGTTCCGAATACAGTCAGTACACCAAAGGCAGCAAAAAGATAAGCAAGCCACATCCAACGTTTTCCAAGACCATTTTTTATGTAATACATTGGACCACCAACCAGATCGCCATCAGCATTTTTCTCACGGAAATGAACGGCAAGTGTTACCTCGGCAAATTTAGTGCACATGCCAAGAATAGCAGAGATCCACATCCAAAAGATAGCTCCAGACCCACCGATTGCAATTGCACCGGCAACACCGGCAATATTTCCAGTACCAACAGTTGCAGCAAGTGCAGTACATACAGCTTGAAATGGTGTCAAAGCACCATCAGATGCGTTCTTTTTGCGAAACATGCGTCCGATTGTTGTTTTAATTGCATAAGGAAATTTGCGTATCTGGAGAAAACGTGTGCGAAGACTCAAATAAAGGCCAACGCCGAAAATGCATACCATAGCCGGAACACCCCAGATGAAATTGTTCACGGCCGAATTGACGGTCTCAATAAATTGAAGCATAAAAAATCCTCTTTCTTGTTAGTTCAAAATTTTACAAAGGACACTATAACACGATATAATTTATGGTTCAAGCGTTATTTTAAAAGTTCAACATATTGAACTTTTCTTTACATTACTTAGGAAAATTGGTATCCTTAATAATACACGCAAAAAATGTTTTGAAGAAAGGGAAGAAAAAGATACTATGGTAGAGTTATTAAAATTTGAAGACTTCGATCAGATGTATTCAATAATGGAACAAAGTTTTCCATATGATGAATATAGAGGATATGAGGGCCAGAAACAATTATTTGAGAATCCAGAATATAAGGTGTTTATACATAGAAATGAAGAAACAAAAGAAATAGATGGATTTTTGTCTGCCTGGGAGTTTGATGATATCTTATTCTTTGAGCATTTTGCAGTAAGCAGCAAAGTACGAAATGGTGGTATCGGAGGACGCATGTTAAGAGAGGTCCTTGCTAAGGTAAATAAAATGACATGTCTTGAAGTTGAGCTGCCAGAAGGAGAACTTGAAAAAAGGCGTATTAGCTTTTATGAAAGAAATGGATTTTGTTATAATTCATATCCATATACTCAGCCATCAATTGCTCCGGGAAGAAACCCAATTCCACTTCGTATTATGACATATCAGAGGACAATTACGGAAACGGAATATGAGAAAATAAAAAATCTGCTGTACCGACGTGTTTATCATGTATCAGAACAGCAGATGAAGTACTAGAATTTTTAGTATCGTAGTGTAAATGGCGGCGAGACGAATGTGATTTACGAGGCCGAACGTTGTAGCGGGACTTTCAAGATAACGTATGATAATAAGTAGGGTAACAGGTGCCCGCGGAAAAGAGAGGCCGACAAACACTTCGTTGAGACCGCCTTCTGTAAGCTTACCGGGTAGCCACCCACATCATTAGAAGACATCCAAATCGCGTCCGTTTACGGTATAACCTTCATACCCAGCGGTCTTAATCTCATCCAGGATTGCCTCATCGCGCCGAGCCATTTCAGCAGCCAGATTGATGTGGTTATCCTGGATATTCATATGGTAAATTCGGTGGTATGTAACAAGAAGCTTAGGCTGAGCCTTTTTTGCTACCCATGCCAGATCCGTGCTTAATGTATGCACTTCTCTGTGATATTTCTGCCACTTTGGTTCGCGTGCAGAGATACCAGCTGAATATTCTACTTCATGCAGTAAAATGTCGCATCCAGAAGCTTTTTGGGCTACCAGTTCAAGAGGAGCCGTATCGCCGCTTATTACAATTGTGCGATCTGCCGTCACGAATTTATAGCCATAGCAGGTTAGTGTGCCGTGGCTGACAGGAAATGCCTCCACGCTCACATATTCATCCTGGTAGATAATGCCAGGATTTTCTTCATTTTCAATTTCGGTCACATCCACCTTATAACCATTTTCATTTGCTTTTTCAAATCCATGAATGCGAAAATCAATATCTGTGGAATATGCTTCTAAAATATGGTCAGTCATATGACGCAGTCCCTTTGGACCAAAAACCTTAAGTGGTGTATTGCGTTCAAGCACCCATGGAGTAAAAATAAGATCTGAATATCCGGCAGTGTGATCAGTGTGCAGATGGGTACAAAAAGCAGTGCATAAAAGATCAGGGCGAAGTGCATCAATCCCGTTAAAATAAGCCTTAGAAGCCTGACGGACAACGCCCGGTCCAAAATCAATCAGATACGCACGATTCCCAACAACAACTGCGGAAGACGGGCCGCTTGCATTTGGGCATGCATTAGGCGTTCCAGTTCCAAGAAGAACAAGTTTTGTTTCCATATATATAAAGAACTCCTTTCTTTTTTCATGGAGTTTATTATAATGGAGTTATAGAAAAAAGACAAGAAAGGAACCAAACGAAATTTATGAATAAAATTAATTACCAGAAGCGTCTGGAAGAGACGATAGATAAAGAAACAAAGGCCGGGCATGTTCCGACACTTTTTTTGCACAGCTGTTGTGCACCGTGCAGCAGCTATGTGTTAGAGTATCTGTCCAATTACTTTAAGATTACCGTATTTTACTATAATCCGAATATCACAGAGGAGACAGAGTACAAAAAACGTGTCGCAGAACAGGCACGTCTAATTTCGGAACTTGATACAGTTTATCCGATTCAGCTTGTGGAAGGAACATATGACCCACAGCGCTTTTATGAGATCACGAAAGGAATGGAGCAGATGGACGAGGGCGGTGAGCGCTGCTTTGCCTGTTATAGGCTGCGTTTAGAGGAAGCCGCAAAGTTAGCAGCAGATGGTGGGTTTGACTATGTTACAACGACACTTTCCATAAGTCCAATGAAAAACGCTGAGAAATTAAATGAGATAGGGGCGGAAGTGGGAGAAAAATACGGCATCCCATGGTTGTTTTCAGATTTTAAGAAAAAGAATGGCTATAAGCGTTCTGTGGAGCTGTCAAAGGAGCATGATTTGTACCGCCAGAGCTATTGTGGCTGCGGTTACTCAAAGGCGCAGGCAAAAAGAGAGGGGCGGATCTGATGGAACAGCAAAAAACAAAAGAGAGTAAGAAACGCTATTTTTCCTATGATCTTATGCGTGCGGCTGCCATGCTTTTGATTGTATTTTATCATATGAACTGCGAGTGGAGTGCGCGCCTTATGGAAAGCCCGCTTGTTGTAACGAAAATTGGCGCGCAAGGGTATCTTGGCTGGCAGGGAGTGTCACTGTTTATTCTGGTGTCCGGCGCCGCGCAGTGTATCTCCTATGAGCGCTGCAGTGACTTAAAAACTTACTATAAAAAGCGCTGGTGGAGTATTTTTCCATCATTTTATATGGCATACTTTGTCTGCTACTTGATGGGTGGCTTTGGCGGCGGAGTTAAACTTTTTGATTTGTCATTTTTATGGACTATTACCGGACTTGATGGCTATGCATCGCTGTTTGGTATTCAAAGCCACTACCTTGTCGGAGAATGGTTTATCGGAATGATTCTTGTCCTTTACATCGTCTTTCCGGTATTGTATGCACTGGTTAAGCGCTATCCAAAGCCAACACTAATCGCAGCGATTCTTTATTATCTAGTGATGGTACAGCTTCTTGGAAATACGGGAAGAGTGGACAAGGATATCTTATTAAATGTGGTTGTTTTTCTGGCGGGTATTTATCTGTATTGCTATGTGAAAAGCGTGTCGCTTCGCACAGGTGTGGCAGCAGCTGTAGTGTTGTGCCTGGTTGTGTTTATCCCACTTCCAGAGCGTGTAACATGGTATTTATTTGCAGTCGAAGGCATTTTGTGGTATCTGATTTTTATGGCAGCAGGAAATGCGCTGGATAGGATAAAAAATTTGCCGTGCGTGATTCTGAAAAAACTTATCGGTGTGCTTTCAAAGTATTCATATGAGATATTTTTACTGCATCATGTACTTATAACTGTATCGTTATCACCATATGAGCAAAATACATATTATTCGGTGGGACAGTATCTGCTTTGGGCGCTGCGTGCGCTTGCTGTAATAGGAATTGCATCATGGATGATTTATCCTAGATGGAAGCCAAAGACAACGAAAGCGCAGGCAACAAAAACACAGTAAACTAAATAGCATGGTTAATGTGATGTAAGATGCAGACTGCGCTCATAGGCTTCTCGGCTTAGGCTGCATACCTGACTGCGAAGTGTTTCCCAGTAGCCAGAAGAAATCGGATGATCACAAGCGGCAGAAAATGCCTGATTGCCAAGCTCACTTTCGATAACTTCATAAAAGTATTCAACTCCTCGTTCGAGTATGCCGCCTTTTGTGGCGGCATTTTTTGTATCTTGTTCCAACTCCTCTTTTGTTTTTACTGCGATGGCAATCGTGTTGAGTGCGTAGGAGTAGACATCAAGAGACAGTGCTTCCTCATCAGATACACAGACCGGCATGGAGGTTGTGAAATCGTGAAGACCACCAAACCAGGAATCAGAAAAATGATGCATGAATTCCTGCATGGTAGGCGGTAAAGCATCGTTGCGACGAAGAGAAGGGATTGGATCATCGAAAAATTTTGTGAATGATCGCTGGGCATACTGAAATGCCTTTCCGATATCATTTAGCGTAACTGAAAGACCAGCCTTTTGCGTGGCTTCGTGAATGCAAAAACAGGCTTCACAGCAGACATGGCTTGTTATTTTTCCGGCCAGAAAGATCAGTGCCTGAGAGGCAGATAAAGAAACTGTTTTTCCATAAGGGGTAAGCAGAATGTCAAGCAGTACACGGCGGCTAGAGTGCTTAAAAGCAGGTGTTGGGGATATGGTATTGATGCCGACACTTGTGATATCAATTCCATGAACGTCAGTAAAAATATTTGGAAGAATTTTAACGATAGAAACGTCGTTTCCGAGAAGATTCGCATACCAGTTTTCATCTGGTGTTGGAGTAAAGGAATACAAATCTGGCAGTGGCTGTGAGGCGGCACGAAGCGTATTATAATAGGGAAGAAGTATGGTTTTTGCAATATCGACAGAGACAGTCGGCGGCACCGCGACTATGAGAATTGTAGGATGGAACTTGAATAATACAGAGTCAATTGGATCTGTACAAAGCACACAGTCCTTTAATATATTAGTACGCGAAGCTAATTTTTCTGGATGTTTTCCGATGGCACACACATTTCCTACCATTGGTTGTCTTAATTCTGAAAAAAGATAATGAAGACCCCTGTTTAAATAGCCTGCTATAAAACCAGTTCCAAGTATGACAATGTTTTCCTGCATTGAAAAAACCTCCTGCTAATATCATGTTTGCTCTCGCTTTCTTATGCTGCAGTGTAACACAAAACTAAGAGGACGTAAAGAAAAAAGAAAAATAAATGCAACTCGATATAAGAACATCCTATAGCAAAATATAGGAAAAATCCTTTTCTTATTTTGTTGACAGAAAAAAATAACATGGTATGATAGAACTCAAGCAGTTAAGCAGTTATGAGGGTTTGCAAGTATCCGCATTTAGCATGATGCGTGAACTGTAACTGCAAAATAAAGTTTCCCCGTTGATGGGCGAGAAAAAGTCTGTTTCGGGGAATGGAAGGGCATGGTACGATTATGAGAAAACATCACATTCTTACAGCAGTAGCGGCGGCAGCTGTTTTCAGTCTTGGAGCCAGTACATTGGCTTTAGCAGGCGAGGAGTCAACATCTGGTGGAACTTTCACTTATGCCAGATCTGATTCTACGACCTCTTTCGATCTTCATCAGGAAATTACAGAAAATAATGCCTTTGCAATTGATAAGGTGTTTGAGTCACTTGTGACTTTTGATAACGATGGAAATATTATTGACTGGCTGGCAGAAGATCATAAGATCAGTGATGATGGTCTTATATATACCTTTACGCTTCGCGATGGTTTAAAGTTTAGCGATGGCACAGATGTGACAGCAGAGGATGTCAAGTTTTCCATTGAGCGCCATCTTGAAGTCGGAGGATCCCTTCCAATTGAGGCAGATGTAAAATCTGTTGAGGCAGTGGATGAAAAGACAGTAGAAATTACACTGGGAACAGCTTACACACCATTTCTTTCAGAGCTTGCCAATTTCTCAAATGGAATTATTCCAAAGGATTTTGGTGGAAAGACTGAGGAGGAGTTTTTCAAGAATCCAGTCGGTACAGGTCCATTTGCCGTATCCGAGTGGGATCCATCTGGAGATTTGACTTTTGTAAAGAATGAATATTACTGGCAGGAAGGAAAGCCATATATTGATGAGCTGGTATATAAAGTAGTAGATGATGACAATCAGGCACTTAATCAGCTGCTTGCAGGTGAGATTGACGGAATTGAGGATTTGTCACTTAGCAATGCATCAAATGTAGATGGAAATGCTGATACGAAGACAGCAACCAGCTTTAGCTATAATGTAGAAGAACTGTTCTTTAATACGCTTGATGAGCACTTCAGTGATGAGCATGTACGCCGTGCACTTGCAATGGCAATTGACAGAGAGTCACTGACAAAGGCATTAACCTTTGGCTATGCAGAGATAGCAAACACTGTTCTTCCGCGTGCACTTTTGTATCAGACAAATGATACGGTAAATGCGCTTTCGTATGATATTGACGCTGCAAAAGAAGAATTGGCACAGTCTGCATACCCTGATGGCTTTGATACCACGATCAGCATTGCATCTGGAAATAATACACGTCTTCAGGAGGCACAGATCATTCAGGCAGCAGGTGCACAGATTGGAATCAATATTGAAATTAATGCACAGGAAATTTCAACATTCCGTTCAGATTTCCGCGATTTAAATTTCTCTATGATGATCAATAGTGCAACAGCAGATTATCCAGATGCAAACTCTATTTTTGCATTTCAGGTCGATCCAGATGGATGGAGCAAGTGCTACTGGACTTCTTATAACAATGAAACAGCAGCAGATTTGATGAGAAAAGGACAAGTGACACCAGACGGAGATGAGCGTGCCGCAGTTTACGAAGAGCTGCAGCAGATTTTAGCAGATGAAGTTCCATATATTCCGCTGTATAATTCAGAGAACGTAGTTGGACTGAGAGATAATGTAGAGGGCTTTACTGTATTGCCGAATGGAAGTGTCCACTTTGAGGATGTTTATTTTGAAGAATAATAGTTATAAAACGATGACAAGAGCGCTTATTAGGGCAGCTCTTGTCATTGCGCTTGTTACAGCAGCAGTTTTTTTACTGATTCGTCTCGTGCCAGGAGATCCAGTTGTTATGGTTCTTGGAGAACATGCGACAGATGAGGCAGTAAACCAATTAAGAGAGCAGCTGCATTTAAATGATTCACTTGGGCAGCAGTTTCTCATTTTTCTGCAAAATGTATTTTTACATGCAGATACGGGCAATTCAATTAAATATGGCGTATCGTGCCGCAGTCTGATTTTACAGTATGCACCAGTGACACTTTTGCTTGTTGTCATGTCAATGACTATTTCAATTGTTATATCACTGCTTCTTTCATTTACGGCAGCCACACATAAAGATGGCATTGCAGACCATTTAATTAGGATTATTCCTATTATTGCGCATGGTATGCCTGTTTTTTGGATCGGACTAATTTTGATTCTTATTTTTTCTGTTAATTTGAAGTGGTTTCCAGTTGGCGGTCTGAAAAAAGGGACAGCAGGCATGATTTATAGTTTGATTTTGCCATCAATAACTGTATCATTTGGGCAGATTCCGCCGCTTGTGCGTTCACTTAGAGAGCAATTGATAGAAACACTTGATGCAGATTTTGTGCTTACGCTTTGTGCAGCAAAGCTTCCAAGACGTGTAATTTTATGGAAACATGTGCTTCATAATGCAGTAGTGCCAACATTGATGCTGCTTTCTGTCAATTTGTCTTATTTAATAGGCGGAACACTTGTGGTTGAGCAGGTATTTGCTGTAAAAGGAATTGGAAAGCTATTATTTGAGGCAATATCCAATCGTGATTTTCCACTTGTAGAGGGAATCACGCTGTACTGCGCATTTTTTGTTGTCATTATTAGCTTGATTGTTGATTTGATTGCAAAGAAGATTGATCCGCGAATGGCAAAAGTGTAAAAATTGTGACAGTATAACATATTAAGTAAAATGAAAGGGCAAAGGCGCATATTGTTATGAAACAGGCAAAAAGAAAAAAATTAAAAAAAACACATGCGCCGACATTGTGGATCGGTCTTTTTATGATGGGTCTACTGGTAGTTTTAGCTGTACTGGCGCCTGTGATCTGCCCATATGATCCGCTGGAACAAAATCTTGCAGAGTTTCTCCAGGCACCTGGGGCAAAGCACTTGTTTGGAACAGATCAATTAGGGCGTGATTTATTCACAAGAACGCTGTATGCTGCGCGAACTGATCTATGGATTATGGTTATGGCTGAGATAGCACCATTTATAATAGGTATTTCTCTTGGAATGGCAGCAGGATATTTTGGAGGTGCGATTGACTGGCTGGTAGGAATGGCATCAGATACATTTATCGCATTTCCATTTTATTTGCTTGTCATTGTGATCGCATTTGCATCTGGTGCAGGTTCGCACGGTATCTTTATCACATATTTGTTAGTTGGATGGCTTATTTACTGCAAGGTAGCACGAGGACAAAGTGCAGCACTTAAAAATTCAGAGTGGATTGCAGCAGCAAAGATTCTTGGATACTCTGATATCAGAATTTTATTTTGTGAACTGCTCCCCAATATTATTCCGCAGGCAATTGTCCTTTTAATGACAGATATGGTTGGACTTCTCGTCATTATTGTAACACTTGGATACTTGGGCATTGGAATTTCACCACCCACACCAGATTGGGGTACCATGATCTCAGAAGGACAAACCTTTATGACAAGTGCCTGGTGGCTTTCAGTTTTGCCTGGTATGTTTGTCGTATATACAGGAGTGGCGCTCTCATTTATAGGAGATGGGCTTGCAGATCGTTTTCGTTAAGAAAAAGAAAGGATGTAAGAATTTTATGGAAAAGCAGACTGATTCAGTTGAAACAGTGAAATCCATAGCATCAGATTTAAAAGCAGTAGAACCGATTGTATCAGTAAAAAATTTAATAGTGACTGGAAAAGATGGCCGACTTCTTGTCGATCATCTTTCTTTGCAGTTAAAGCGAGGAGAGACGCTTGGTCTAGTTGGAGAATCAGGTTCAGGAAAGACACTTACATTAAAAAGCCTGATAGGACTGCTTCCTAAAAATCTTTCAGAGAGCTATGAAGAAAAAAAGATTAACGGAAATGTGGCAATGATTTTTCAAAATCCGATGAGTGCACTCGATCCGCTATGTCCTGTTTTTGCACAGCTCATTGAGGTTGTTATGATAAGGCAAAATGTGAGCAAAAAAGAAGCGGTATGCCGCGCTAATGAGCTAATTGAGCGCCTTGGCTTACCGAAAGAGCTTTCTAAAAAGGATCGCCTTCCATCAGAGCTTTCCGGTGGACAATGTCAGAGAATTTTGATTGCCATGGCACTTGCCTGTAACCCAGATGTGCTTTTATGTGATGAACCGACCACGGCGCTTGATGTTACTGTTCAAAAGCAGACACTTGATTTGATCTTGTCGCTGCAAAAAGAGATGAATTTTGCCATATTGTTCGTCACTCACAATTTGGCAGTGGCAGCAGGCATATGCAGTCATCTTGCTGTGATGCATCATGGAAAAATTGTGGAAAGAGCTGCGACAAAGGAGATTTTATTAACGCCTAAGGATGAGTATACGAAAATGCTTTTGTCAGCAATTTTGCGTATCCCACATAGATAACCCCAACATAATAACATATCATTAAGAAGGAGCGGCAGCAAAATGCAAAAAAGTGATGTACTTTTAGAAATTAGAAATATTCAGGCATCATACAAAGAATACCCTGCATTAAATAATGTCAGTCTTGATATTAAAAAAAATACAGTACTTGGTCTGGTTGGAGAATCAGGTTCAGGAAAGTCAACACTGGCAAAGGTTATCACTGGGCTTTTGCAGGCTGATACGGGAGAAGTTGTATTTGATGGAGAAATGCTTTATAGCAAGAAAAAGCATTTGCATCGCAAGCAGCAGTGTAAACAAATTCAAATGGTATTTCAAAATCCAGAAGGTTCATTAAATCCAAAGCACACAATAGAAAAAATACTTTCTGATGCAATGCTGTTTCATAAAGTTACAGACAGGGCGCATGTAAAGGAAAAATGTCAGGAATGGGTACAGCGCATGGAACTTCCAGAAGATACACTTTCACGTTTTCCATCATCTTTTTCTGGCGGACAAAAGCAGCGAATTGCACTTGCAAGAGCGCTCTGTGTTTCACCAAAATTTTTGATTGCAGATGAGCCAACTAGTGCTTTAGATGTTTCAGTGCAGCTTCGTATGCTGCAATTAATCAAAGAACTTAAACGGGAGATGGGGCTGACAATTCTTTTCATCTCGCACGATATGGGTGTTATTTATGATATCTGTGATGAGGTGGCTGTAATGAAGGATGGAAAAATTGAAGAGACAGGAGAAAAGGAAGCTTTTTTTGCTAAACCTAAAACAGAGTATGGAAAACTTCTGCTTGACAGTGTGCCAACTCTGCCGTATTTAGAGTGAAGAAGTGGACCGTGAAAGATGAGAGAAAGTCAATGAGAGGAAACGGAAGAAACCATGGAAAAGAGAGCAGATTGGATAAAAGAAATTTATGTAGATAAGGCAGATAATTCAAACAAATTAAAAGCACAAACAGATGTGACCGGTTCAAAAGTGTTAACAGGCATCAGTCAGATACAATATGAAATTCCAGGTTTTGTAGATTTCCACCTCCATGCAGGGTGGACTGATTTTGATCATGATGATCAGGAAAAGAGAAGTAGCTTGGATGTAGAAGGGCGCATTAAGCGCTGCCTTAATGAACTTGTTGCTATGGGTTTTCGTATAGTTCGCGATGCAGGCGGGCTAGAGTGCATCAAGGCAGATGCATGGAAACAAAGCACTAAAGAAAATGCGCTTTCTGTTGTCGAATGCTCTGGAATGGTGAATGGTGAAAATGCTAAAGACAGTGCTTTTCAGAATTGTATAAAAAAACGAAACAGTCTGTGGGTAAAGATTTTTGCAACAGGCGGTGTCGGTGCACCACCAGAGAAAGTACTGATTCCAACAATGAAAAAAGAAATATTTTTCAAGCTGGTACAAGACTATCATGCGTCTGGAAAACTTGTCATGGTTCATACATGGGGCGGAGACAGCCTAGACTGGTGCATTGAGGCAGGTGTGGATTCAGTCGAGCATGGTATTTACATGAATCAAAGACAGGCATATGAATTATCATCAAAAAACATACTCTACGTTCCGACAGCAGCAATTTATCAGCTGCTTGCCGCTAATGATAATCCACTACAGGTCGCATCGTTTTTTGCAGAGCATGCGCGTCCGGCTGTTATAGCACATCAAAAAGCAGTAGAATATTGTGTAAAAGAAGGTGTTCGCATGACTTGCGGCACTGATTTTTATTCTGATCCAAAGCTGTTGGCTCACGAATATGAGGAAGTTTTTGCATTGCAGCGCTATGGTGTGCCTAAAGAGGCAGCTTGGGCGGCATTTTGTGGGCAGACCCTTACAAAAAAGGAGACAGGTGCGTGCCTTCATTCAACAATCCGATTAAACAGCCATCCGTATGAGATTAATTCACCAGAAGAATTAAAAGCTGAGATTTGCAGAATGTGAAGAATAAGTTCTTGACATATACCTGAAAATACGCTATAGTAAAAGTCCTTTTGCAAAAGAATGTACAGCATGTACGAGAACGGACAAACCCTAGAACGGACGGGCCCGAAGGCGGGACAAACCGGATCAGATAGGTATTTTATGGCAAAATCCATAAAAGGCAGACCTACTTGGCAAGATACAGTTCACACATATGTGAGAACCGTGACAGTTTTTGTATGACTACCAGGAGGAAGTACGATGATTACAGTACAAAATTTATGTAAGACCTATAAGGTTGCAAAGAGAAAAGCAGGCATGAGAGAAGCATGCCGAAGTTTATTTCGGCGTGAATATGAAGAAATTCACGCACTTGATCACATCAGTTTTCAGATTGAGGACGGAGAGACAATCGGCTATATTGGTCCAAATGGAGCTGGTAAAAGCACTTCAATTAAGGTACTCAGCGGTATTTTAACGCCGGATGAGGGAACTTGTGTTGTCAACGGAAAGATTCCATGGAAGGATCGCATTTCCTATGTAAAGGATATAGGTGTTGTGTTTGGGCAGCGAAGCCAGCTTTGGTGGGATGTGCCGGTAATTGACTCGTTTGAACTTTTGCGGGATATCTATTCCATTCCACAGGCAATGTATAAAAATAATCTCGAAGAACTGACAGAACTTCTAAACTTATCAGAGCTATTAAAAACACCGGCAAGACAGCTTTCACTTGGACAGCGAATGCGCTGTGAGATTGCGGCATCGCTACTTCACAGTCCAAGCATTCTTTTCTTGGATGAACCAACGATTGGACTTGATGCAGTGTCGAAACTTGCCGTGCGTGATTTTATTAAGCAGCTCAATCAAATCCACAAAACAACAGTAATATTGACTACTCACGATATGCAGGATATCGAAGCAATTACGCATCGTATTATGTTGATCGGAAAAGGGCGTATATTGATGGACGGCAGTCCGCAAGAGTTAAAGCAGGGTGCCTCATCCATGGACGAGGCAGTTGTAAAGCTGTATCGCAGCCTTGAGATTTAAGAGGGGGGGATGAGTCAAATGAAAAAGTATCTCTCTTTTTTTCGCATGCGCTTTTTGATGGGATTACAATATCGCGCAGCGGCAGCAGCTGGAGTCGTCACCCAGTTTACATGGGGATTTATGGAACTTCTTGTCTTTAGAGCATTTTATCAGGCAGATGCGTCTGCCTTTCCAATGAGCTTTGAAGCTGTCGCCAGCTATATTTGGCTGCAGCAGGCATTTTTGGCATTGTTCATGGCATGGATGATGGAAGCAGAAATATTTTCATCTATCGTGGATGGAAATATTGCCTATGAGATGTGCCGCCCGATACATATTTATTCGATGTGGTTTGCAAGAAGTGTCGCGAACCGTGTGTCAAAGGCATTGCTTCGCTGTGCGCCAATTTTAGTTGTGGCACTATTTTTGCCAAAGCCATATCAATTGATGCTTCCACAGGATCCAATGACGCTTTTCTTATTTTTACTGACAATGATACTTGGAACACTAGTAACAGTTGCAATAGGCGTGATTATTTATACCAGCTGTTGTTTTACGATTTCTGCCCAAGGCATTCGCATTTTTTACGCATCGGCATGTGAGCTTTTGTCAGGTCAGATCGTGCCGCTTCCATTTATGCCAGAGGCGGTACAGCGCGTGTTAAAGGTGCTTCCGTTTGCTGCTATGCAGAATGTGCCATTTCGAATTTATTCAGGCGATTTATCAGGCCGCGCCATGGCAGAGGCAATTTTTCTTCAAATATTTTGGCTCATTGTGCTTGTTGGAGTTGGATGGCGATTTGCTAAACTTGCTGAAAAAAAGCTAGTTGTGCAGGGAGGGTGAGCCATGGAAAGAATGAATAGAAGAATCGAAAGAAACAAAAATAGAAATCATAATGGAAATCAAAATGGAAATCAAAATGAAAAAAGGCACAGAAAAAGAAGTAGAGGCAACATGAAAGCTGAGAATGCAAGGATTTCAGCGGTTCGTCTGTATTTGCACTATATCAGTATTCATATTCAAAGTGCAATGCAGTATAAGACTTCCTTCTTTTTGACGACACTTGGCCAGTTTTTGTTTTCATTTAACGTGTTTATGGGAATTACATTTATGTTTCAGCGATTCCACGAGGTGAAAGGTTTTACCTATAGTGAAGTATTGATTTGCTATGCACTTGTTTTGGTTGAGTTTTCATTGGCAGAAATGTTTGCAAGAGGCTTTGACTCATTTTCTGGAATGGTGCGCCATGCCGAGTTTGATCGAGTCCTTGTAAGACCACGCAACGAAATCTTGCAGGTATTAGGAAGCAAATTTGAATTATCAAGAATCGGAAGAAGCTTTCAAGCAATTATCTTGTTTATTTATGGCGTTATGCACGTACAAATTGATTGGAATTTGCCGCGGATCTTGACTGTGATTTTCATGCTGATCGGTGGGGCAGCAGTTTTTTCAGGATTGTTCATGGTATATGCAGCACTTTGCTTTTTCACACTAGATGGACTCGAATTTATGAATGTGTTAACAGATGGTGCAAGAGAATATGGCAAATATCCGATTGGAATCTACGGAAAGCGCATGCTACAGTTTTGTACCGTGATTGTTCCGTATGCGTTGATTCAGTATTATCCGCTCTTATATTTGCTAGGAAGAACTACTTCTCTCTGGAACATGGTAATGCCACTATTTGCTGTTATTTTTTTGATCCCGTGTTATGCGCTGTGGCGCGTTGGCGTGCGCCACTACAAGTCTAGCGGATCGTGAGAGTGCAATGATAGACACGAAGTTCATACAATTGAGGCAGCTGCAGAGCTTGGCTTTGGAAGTAGAGAGTATGAGCTGGTGAAGGTAGAGTAAACTTTTGTATCAAAAAAACATAAAAATATCCAGACATTGCTTCGAAAGAGAACGCGAGTGTCTGGATGTTTTGCAGTTTTGCAAGGTATTTTACTTGACCTTGATACTTCAAGTTTAGCTTTCTGAGTCTTCGTGATAGTTGACCGAGCGATCATAGTGATGAAATTGTGTGATGCGATCTGGCTTCTTACAGGAAGCCGGAAGCTTTGTCTTTAATTCATCCATCTCAGAAGTGGTAAGATGTGTATAGGCATCTTCTGGGCGACGCACATAGTAGCGGAAAGAGAACAGATCACGCTTTTCCTCTGCAAGCTCTGTAGTTGTCCAGAACTCATGGAATGAAGTAAAACGCTTGTCATAGAAATCTTTTTCAAAGCGGTCAAAGCCAGTTTGATTTTCATAGAAATAATGGCGGTTTCCATCCTTATGTATCACTTCAATATAAGAAAAGACTTCCTCAGTGCCCTGTCCTGGACAGCAGCATCCGAGATTAAATACGATATCATTCATAACATGACCTTCACGCCATGCAGAAATGGTTTCTGGTGAGAAAGAAAAATTCATAATAATGCCTCCTGTGTAATGAGTTACTGTTCATGGGGCTTTGCCGTGAACTGTAATGTTAAATGAACCTGTTATTTTTGTATTATCATATCATATATTGACAAAGTGGGCAACTCCTAGTAGACTTAATTGGAAAATAGTAGAAGTAAAGAGGAAGAGAGGAAAACACTATGCAGGCAAAACAGGAAAAATGGGACTTATATGATCAGCAAGGCAGAAAAACAGGAAAGACCATTCAGGCAGGCGAGAATGTTCCGTATGGATATTGCCTGTACTGTGTTGGTATCTGGGTAATTGACAGCGAAAAAAAGATTTTGCTCACAAAACGAAGCAGTCAAAAACGTTATGCACCTGGCAAGTGGGAGAACACAGGTGGTCATATGATTTCAGGAGAGACAAGCAGACATGCCATTGTGCGTGAGCTTAAGGAAGAAACAGGCATTCAGATTGAAGAAGATGAGCTAATTGAGCTTGGAGATAATCATATTGGTCAGTTCCTTGGCGATAATTATGCCGTTTTTAAAGATGTGGCACTTGATGAGGTTCATCTTGAAGAGGGAGAAACAGAGGATGTTATCAAGGTAACACTTCTACAGCTTGAGGAAATGGCAGAGAAGAAGATGCTTAGTCCTGCAGTGTGGGATCACATGGCTGGATATAAGGATGAGTTTTATCGTTTGTTCGATTAAGCAGATATTAAAAACAAAGCCAATACAAGTATATTTGCAGAAGAGGCTTTGTAGTGAAAATGAAGAAGGAGGTGCAGCATGAGTCAGCTGTTAATAAAGTCACAGGACATTCGCTATACAAAACTTACATTTGTAGTACAATTTACAGAGGATACCATGCTGCCTAAACAGAAGGTATCTGCTATTCGTGGTGGAATCGGAGAAATGCTGCTGCGTGCTAATTGTGTGCGTGGGCGCGAATGTGAAAAATGTGATTTTTTAGATGAATGTATCGTGCAGCGCATCATGTATTCTAAATATGAAAAGAAGCCATCTTTTGTGACAACGGGCGAGAGCGTAGGCTATGTGCTTGAATGTGATAATTATAAGGAAGAGTTTTATCAGGGAGATCAGTTAAGCTTTCAGCTAATTCTCTTCGGAAAAAATATTGTTTACTTTAATCAATATCTTCAGGCAATCAGTATGCTCGGAGTATCAGGTCTTGGCAAGCATCAGGCACATTTTATTATTGTTTCTGTTAAAAATCAGTATTGGCAGGATATTCTTGTAAATAACAGCATTCAAATGGGAAACTATCAAATTTCCATGCTGGGAGAATATATTGATTACCGAATGAGACAGCTAAAAAAAGTACAGCTACAGGAATCACAGCTGCCAAAAGAACAGCAGAAAAGTTTTTCTCATGTAAGTGACGCCTGTTATTCAGGGATGCTGACGTTTCATACACCATTCACAGTGAAATATCAGGGTGCCTTTATTCAGGATCTTCAAATGGATCCAATCATCGCGTCCATTCGCCGTCGCCTGTACATGTTGGACTGCTTTGAAGGCATCGAAGCAGAAATATTTTGGGATGAAACGCCAGAGACAGCTGTTACTACGCGCCAACAGTCAAGATTAGAAGGAGTCAATCGCTATTCAAATAGAAGAGACAGTGCAATGACACTTCGTGGAATCAAAGGAAAAGTTTGGTTCGATGGTGCAAATGAAGATACAATGAAACTGCTGTTTGCAGGAGAATTGCTTCATATTGGAAAAAACAGCAGCTTTGGATTTGGAGAGTATCAGGTGATGTGGTAATAGCCCGTGAGGGCATTAGAACAAGAATGGATGGAAAAATTCTCGGGACACCTGTAATATTGACATATACAAGTTGAATTTTTATAATCTTGTTAAAAACAGAGATCAATTGATTTCTGGCATAAAGACAGGAGAGATTAGAATTGAAAGAAAGAAAAGAAGAATACCATCAGACAGGCGAAGGCAGAAAAGAGCTGGATGTATTTGATGAACAGTGGTTACACACAGAACGCTTAGGACGTATCAGCGAAGTGCAGAAAAATAGTTACTTAATTCGATATTGGGAAAGGGAGATCCCGGCAAAATTAAGTGGAAAATTTTATAAGGAAGAAACTATGTTTCCAGTAATTGGAGATTATGTGACTTTTCGTTACAATCCAAAAGGTGATTCAAAAATTATAGAGATCTGTGAACGAAAAAATTTCCTGACGCGTCCAGATACGGCAAAAAGTATGAAAGAACAGCCAATGGCAGCAAATATTGACTATGCCTTTCTTGTCATGTCATTGAATGACAATTTCAGCGTCAATCGTGCAGTGCGTTATGCGGCAACTGTTTTGCAGGAAGGCGTACAGCCGATAGTAATTTTGACTAAAGTGGATTTATGTCCAGATGTGGAAAAACTGAAAGAACAGCTTAAAGAAATGCTTCCACAGATAAAAGTTCATGCGGTCAGTGCTTTGACAGGTTATGGGATGGATAAATTACAGGTGTATCTGCAGCCAGGAAACACAATTGCACTTCTAGGATCCTCAGGTGTTGGAAAATCAACACTTGTCAATGCATTAGCAGGAACAGAGATTATGAAAACAGGTGAGATTCGTGAAAAAGATGCGAAAGGACGCCATACAACAACATATCGAGAAATGATTGAACTACCGAATAATGTTGTCATAATAGATACGCCAGGTATGAGGGAGATTGGACTTTGCGATGTGGACGAAGGAATTGATGATACATTTGAAGATATTGCAGAACTGGCGGCGCAGTGTCGTTTTCGTGATTGTACACACACAAACGAGCCGCGCTGTGCAGTAAGGCAGGCATTGGAGAATGGCCAATTATCAAAAGAGCGTTTTGAACTGTATCGTTCACTTCATGTCGAAAGCAGAAAAAGTGCAGATATGAAGGCAATAGCAAAGGCAAGGAAAGCATTGAATAAGACAAGAAAAAGGTGAAAAAATGCCGCGAGTCATATGACCAGCGGCATTTTTGTCGTGTGAATTTTTGTTGCCTTACATTAGTTAGTACCAATACTCCATTAATTCTTGTGTAGTAACAAATCCCATTCCTTTATAAATCTTAAACGCAGCTTCATTTTCCTCTGTCACATGTAGTGTAACTGGGAAGGTGATCTCTGGCTTTTGCAAAAGCACGTTTATTGCATCGCGGCCATAGCCTTTTCCCTGATACTCAGGATGAATTGCAAGTCCATAGAGATTTGTCTGGTCTGGTTGGATTGAGGTTAATACAAGGCCGACAATTGTACCGCCTGCAGCAATGCACCAGATGGTTTCTCCAGTATCAAATGACTGCTCTAAGAATGCGATGGAATCTTCTTTTTCCATATCGAAGGCGGCACTGTGAACTGCGACAAGTGCAAGTAAGTCATCTTTTGTTGCCGGATAAAGAGTAACGGTGGCATTATTTTCTGCAATTGCAGCATCCCCAGCTACCTCAGGTCTTTTCTCTAATCTCATCAAATGCTCTGTTCCACTATATTCACAATCTAATACTTCCATTGTCATCAGCGCATCATAGCTGTTTCCATCTGGATAGAAGCATACTGGAGTTTCCTCGTATCCTTCCATAAGCTTCTGGAACAGACTTGTGAAAGCACCCTGGCAGCGATGAGCAGGACTTGTGAAGGCGCTAACCTCGAGATAATCCTCAAGATCATAGCAAAAAAGTACACTGATGAGCTTTGGATTTTTTGAAGACTGATAATATAAATATGCAGTGCCGTCTTCTTCATCCAAATCTGGTACGGCAAGTTCAAGCTGCTCATAGCGGATACAGTCATCAATAAGCTCACGGATGGAAGCTTTATCCTTTTCTGTCAATTCAGTAAATTCTTTTATTTTAATCATGGAATACCTTTAACCTTTCTGCAGCAGATACCATAGGAATCTGTCTGCGCTTACAAACTGCAGTCAGTATACCATGAGTAGACAGAAAAAGACAAGAGATTCCTGAAAACAGTGGTCATTTATTTGGATTCAACGTCTGTAAGTCGTGACCTGAAAAATCGCCTTGAAAGTGCCTTCCATGAGAATGGAATGACTGGATACAGATAAGGATAGCCGCTTATTGTCTTGTTGCAGATCATAGAGCTGATAAACAAAATAACACCTGCTGCAAAGCCCCAGAAGTCAAAAATAGCAGTTAAAATAAGAGTCAGTATTCTCATAAATTTGAGTGCATAACCAAATTCGTAGCTTGATTGTGTATAATTGGCTACAAAAATAAATGCCATATAGACCATAGATTCCGAATTGAACCAGCCAGATTTAACTGAAAACTCACCTAAGACAATACCAGCTGTGATGCTAAGAGGTGTGGACAGCATATTTGGTGTGTTTACAGCTGCAAGACGAAGACCATCAAGTGCCAGCTCTAAAATAAGAAGCTGTAAAATGATGGGAACATTGATATTATCTTTTATAGCAATAAATGATAACCAATCAGGAAGCATTGTTGGGTGCATGGTAGAAAGCAGATACAAAACGGGAACAAAATATGTCATGAGTGCAATCAGAGCTCTTGTTAGACGAAGGTAGGTGCCGGTGAGCGGAGGAAAATAATAATCGTCTGCTTCCTCAACAATATCAAACAAAGAAGAAGGAAGAATCATGGCACTTGGAGAGTTATCAACAAGTATTATCAGATTGCCCTCAAATACGGCAGCGCATGCAGCGTCAGGGCGTTCTGTAAATTTAAATTTGGGAAATGGATTAAACCATTTGTATGGAAAAATACATTCAGCTAAACTTTCCTGGTTCATAGTAAGTGATTGTACAGTGATATTTTGAATCCGTTTCCGTATAGATGATAAAAGCTTTTTATCAACAAGATCGTCTAAATAGCATAAGCAGATATCTGTTTTGGAGCGTGTTCCAGCCTGCTGCATTTCCATGATTAGCTTCGGATCGCGGATTCGCCGCCGTATCAAGGCAGTATTACATACAAGTGTTTCAACAAAACCGTCGCGAGAACCGCGCATGGTTTTATCTTTGTCAGGTTCAGATATGCTTCTTGCAGGGTAGCTGCGGCAGTCTATTATAAAAAGCTGATCATAGCCATCTATAATAAGAAGGCTCATTCCCTTTAATAGCGAGGTGACGGCAGGCGCAAAGTTTGCTTCCAGTTTGATTTCACAGTAGGGAAGCAAGAGGGTCAAAAAAGAAGATGCATCCGTTGGAAAATCTTCAGGCTGTTTGAAGGAGTCTGTTTTTTTAAACATAAATTCCAAAAGCTTTTCAAGTGTGTCGCTTTTGACAAAGCCATCAATGCAGTAAATAGCAGCTTTGTGTCCTTTTAATTCAATGACACGTGTGATAAGATCAAAGCTTTTGTTGATACAAAGAAGCTTGGAAAGATAGTTCATGTTGATATCTATATTTTTTGAAAGTTTTTCCATAATTGTAGTCCTTTCTGGTGGATCTTGTTTTAGTTTTTACCTATTTGGAGCGAATATGCTTTGAATCATTTTCCATTTTGGACAAAAATGTTAAAATATGGAATAAAATTTGTCGGTGATTTGTAGTTGAAAAAGATTTTACACATGTAGTAGGAAGTTACAAAAAATCAATAAAAGTCGATTGCACATCAAATTAAATGAGATTAAAGGGCGAAAGAGATTAAATTCGCACGGATCAACATTAAATTTGTCACTTGACAATGAAACTAAACATTGTTATGATTAGTCGTGCAGGCAGCCAAAAAAATATTTGGGATGTTTGCAGCGAAAGCGTTGAATCGGAAGGATACAAGGGTGATTACATGAGTAATAAAGTTGTTTTTTCATTGTTGGTAGATAATGAAGCCGGTGTGCTGAGCCGCGTTGCCGGATTATTCAGCCGCAGAGGTTATAACATTGACAGCCTGACGGTTGGAGAGACACAGGATAAGCGTCACTCCAGAATGACAGTTGTGGCAGAGGGTGAGCCAGAGGTGCTTGAGCAGATTGAAAAGCAGCTCGCAAAGCTGGTAGATGTATCAAAGATTCAGATGCTGCCTGCTGATGCGTCTGTCTGTAGAGAATTGATTTTGATTAAGGTAGCAGCAAAACCGGAGGAAAGAGCGCAGGTAATTGCGATTGCAGATATCTTCCGTGCAAAGATCGTAGATGTCGGAGAAGAATCTATGATGGTTGAGCTTACCGGAAATGAAAGCAAGCTGGATGCTTGCACAAAGCTTCTTGAGAAGTTTACGATACTTGAGTTAGCAAGAACTGGTATCACAGGTTTGTCAAGAGGTTCTGAAAATAGCCTTTTCTAATGGAAACGCTTTAATTATATTAAAACGCGACATTGCAACTCTCTAATATTAGAGTCTTGTTTTGCATATTTAGTAGGGCAGCTGCTCTACAACACTATATGGAGGATAAAGTTATGGCAACAATTTATTATCAGAAGGACTGCAACCTGTCTTTACTGGAGGGTAAGACCATTGCAATTATCGGATATGGCAGCCAGGGACATGCACATGCAAAGAACGCAAAGGAATCTGGATGCAATGTTATTATTGGTCTGTACAAGGGATCCAAGTCTTGGGCAAAGGCAGAAGCAGAAGGATTTGAAGTATATACAGCAGCAGAGGCTACTAAGAGAGCAGATATTGTCATGATTCTGATTAATGATGAGAAGCAGGCAGCTATGTACAATGAGAGTGTAGCTCCGAACTTAAGACCAGGTATGATGTTAATGTTCGCTCATGGCTTTGCAATCCATTTCAATCAGATCGTTCCGCCGGCAGATGTTGATGTTACAATGATCGCACCGAAGGGACCAGGTCACACAGTACGTTCTACTTATCAGGAAGGCAAGGGTGTTCCGTGTCTGATCGCTGTTCATCAGAATGCTACTGGTAAGGCACATGATCTGGCACTGGCTTACGCATTGGCTATCGGCGGCGCAAGAGCAGGTGTTCTGGAGACAACATTCCGTCAGGAGACTGAGACTGACTTGTTCGGTGAGCAGGCAGTTCTTTGCGGTGGTGTTTGTGCATTGATGAAGACTGGTTATGAGGTACTTGTTGAGGCAGGTTATGAGCCAGAGTCAGCTTACTTTGAGTGTATTCATGAGATGAAGCTGATCGTTGATCTGATCAATGAGTCTGGTTTCGCTGGAATGAGATACTCCATTTCCAATACTGCTGAGTATGGTGATTACATCACTGGACCGAAGATCATTACTGAGGATACTAAGAACGCAATGCGTAAGGTTCTGGCTGATATCCAGAGCGGCGCATTCGCTAAGGAATGGCTGTTAGAGAGTAAGGTTGGTATGCCACACTTCCTGGCTATGAGACGTATGCAGGCTGAGCATCCAGTTGAGAAGGTTGGTGAGGAGTTAAGAAGTCTGATGAGCTGGAAGGATACAAAGAAGCTGATCGATAACTGATTTGATACAACAGCTGCAAAGCAGCGATTAAGCCCTAAGGGGCGGTTTTGCGCATGGTAGGCGCGGGTGAGCTTTTTAATATGTAGTTGAACTCACTTTATAAAAATTTTAGGGACTGGTGGAGAAATCTGCCAGTCTTTTTTTCGAAAAATCTTGTTTTTCTTTCGTGTATCAAGTATACTACAAGGGATATGAAAAAACCGATAGGTAATGACTGGATCTATTTGTGCAGCAGGCTGGCTGCTGATCAGTCAATAAAATAGAAAGATTGAGGAGTTTTCGTTATGGCAAATCAGAATGCAAATGATAATGATACAAATGTAATAAATGCGGATAATAATAGCAGCAATGCTAATAGCAATAGAAATGATGATAATGATGCATATGAGAAGGTCTGCTATGTCTGCCGCAGACCAGAGAGCAAGGCAGGAAAGATGATCACAATCTCTCCGGATATTACTATATGTAATGATTGTATGCAAAAAGCATTTAATCAGGTTAACAGTGGTAATTTCCCGAAAATGTTTGGAATCCCAGAGGGATTTCCATTTGCTGGGATGCCGGATGATCTGATGAATATGATGAGCGGCATGAATATGGGAATGCCGGAGAAGCAAAAAATTAAGAAAAAGAAGCCAGATGATCAGGTAAAGCCAATTGACTTAAAGGCAATTCCGTCTCCGCATCAGATTCATGCAAGCTTAAATGAATATGTCGTAGGCCAAGAGCACGCAAAGAAGGTTATGTCTGTCGCTGTATATAATCACTATAAGAGAGTGGCAGCACTTCAGCAAAAAAAGGATGTTGAGATTGAAAAATCAAATATGCTTATGATTGGACCGACAGGAAGCGGTAAAACATATCTAGTTAAGACATTAGCGAAGCTTCTTGATGTGCCGCTTGCTATTGCAGATGCAACATCTCTTACGGAAGCTGGCTATATCGGTGATGATATTGAGAGTGTTATCAGTAAGCTTCTTGCAGCAGCAGACAATGATGTAGAGAAAGCACAGACGGGAATTGTGTTTATTGATGAGATTGATAAGCTTGCAAGAAAAAGAGAGACAAATCATCGTGATGTAAATGGTGAGAGTGTTCAGCAGGGTCTGTTAAAGCTTCTTGAAGGTGCTGAGGTAGAAGTTCCTGTTGGTGCATCAAGCAAGAATGCGATGGTGCCTATGGTAACGGTAGATACGACTAATATTTTATTTATCTGTGGCGGCGCTTTTCCAGATCTTGATCAGGTCATTCGCGAGCGTTTGGCAAAGAAATCTTCGATGGGCTTTAATGCAGAGCTTAAAGATCACTATGATAATGAGAAGAATATTTTTCGCTATGTTGAGACAGAGGACCTTAGAAACTTTGGTATGATTCCAGAGTTTTTGGGACGTCTTCCGATTGTCTTTACATTGGATGCACTTGATGAGAAGATGCTGACAAGAATTTTGAGTGAGCCAAAGAATGCACTTTTAAAGCAGTACAGAGAGCTTCTTGCAATGGATGAAGTAGATCTTATATTTGAGCCGGATGCACTTGAGGCAATTGCTGCAAAGGCATTAAAAAAGGATACGGGAGCCAGAGCGCTTCGTGCCATTATTGAAGATTTTATGCTCGATATCATGTATGAGATTCCAAAGGATGATAATATTGGCCGTGTACGTATTACACGCGCTTACGTGGAGCATACAGGCGGACCTGTGATAGAACTTAGAGGACAGGAACCGCTTAGACTGGCGAGTGAAAACTGATCTATAAAAATATAATCCATATAATAAGAAAAGGGTGTCAAAACAGTTTAAAGTCTGTTTTTGACACCTTATTTTTAATTATTTGCTTCGTGTTCTGATTTGCTTTTCTTTCGATATGCACTCGGAGAGAGACCTGTAATTTTCTTAAATGTCTGTGAGAAATAGCCGGATGAAGCAAATCCACAGGAACTGCTAATTACGGACATAGAATAATCAGTTGTGGCCAGCAATTTTTCAGCTTTTTTGACACGTGCCTGCATAAGATAATTGATTGGAGAAATGCCATATTCATTAGTAAATGCATGAACAAGATAATATTTGTTGACATGAGAAAATCTTGCCAGCTGTTCTAGTGTGATATCTTCCTCACAGTTTTGGTTGAGATACCGGCGTACAGAATCACATAGGTGAGAAGCTTTCTTGTTTGCTGGAGTAAGAATTGTTGAGAAATTTGTCTGGCGTCCAAAAAGAACAATAAGAATTTCCATTAAATCCTGACATATAGCTTCATGCCCAGGTGCACGTGTTTCAATTTCTTTTAGCATCATCTGTAAATAGAAAACCATCGTATCCTTAATTTCTTTAAAATTAACAATACAAAAATTAGAATGATCATTTTCAGAGGAAAGTTCCAGACCTTCAATGCCAAGTACAATATATTTCATTGGATGGGAGTGAAGTCCAAGCTCAGTGTGTGAAATATTTGGATTGATGATAATTAAGTCATTTGCTTTAACAGGGAAGATTTTGTCTTCTACCTGAAACTGTCCAATGCCTTCAAGAACATAAAAAAGCTCAGAACAATAGTGCGTATGAGGTGTGCTAAGCCAGTCGCCGCTGTAGGTAGCGGAGGAAATATAAAGAAGCTTAGCCTTGTTTCGGATTAAATATTCTTTTGTAATTGAGATGTCGTAACGTTCATCTGCCATAAAATCTCCTTTCAGTGAAAAAGAATCGTCGTAATGCTATGATAGCATAGAAAAAAAGAAAAGTTTATAATAAATTGTTATAAATTTAAAAAATATTGCTGAGCAATATCAATAAAGTCAAAAGAAAAAACTGTTAAAATATACGATAAAATATTATTTTATCCTGAGAAAGAATATAAAATGCTGAAAAATATAGACGTGAAATCGCAAAAAAACGCTTGAAATAGCAAGATAATAACAAAACAGAGCAATATAAAAGTAGAAATAAGGAGATGGGAAAGTTATAATAAGATCATCAAGAACAGAAAAACAAATTTTTAAGGAGGAATTTATTATGAGAAAGAAATTAACAGCAGTCCTTCCGGCAGCAGCTATGTTTGCATATGCGCTTGCAGGAACTACAGGAATTGCACAGAATGTTTACGCAGCAGATGAAGAGGAGACATTAACAGTATGGTGTTGGGATCCTACATTCAACGTATATGCAATGAAGCAGGCTGAGGCTGCATACCAGAAGGATCACCCGAATTTCAAGCTTGACATTCAGGAGAAGGTTTACTCTGATATTGAGCAGAGCCTGATTACAGCAGCAGAGGCTGGTACATATGATACACTGCCAGATATCTTTTTAATGCAGGATTATTCTTTCCATAAGAATGTAACTAATTATCCGGAGATTTTCACTGAGTTAACAGATTCAGGAATTGATTTTTCACAGTTCTCAGCAGGTAAGCTGGCAGACTCTACAGTAGATGAAAAGAATTATGGTGTTCCGTTTGATAATGGTGCGACCATCATGGCAATTCGTTCTGATATGGTAGAGAAGGCTGGACTTAAGGTAGAAGATTTCATGGATACTACATGGTCTGAATTTATCGAGCTGGCAAAGAAGGTAGTAGAAGCAAATGATGTTCCGATGCTGACAAGCTCAGGCGGTTCAGAGATCGTAATTGAGATGCTGCAGTCTGCAGGCGCATCTCCGATTGTAGATGGCGAAGTTAAACTTGTAGATAATGAAGCACTGAAGGCAGCAATTGAAGTATATAAGCAACTGATCGACGAGGGTATCATGGTAGACTACACTGACTGGGATCAGTATATCGCTTCCATGAACAAGGGAACAGCAGCAGGCGTTATTCAGGGATGCTGGATCATGTCTTCTATTCAGGCAGCAGAGGATCAGTCTGGTAAGTGGGCGATCGTAAATATGCCGGCACTTGATGATATCGAGGGAGCAACAAACTACGCAAACTGTGGCGGTGCGAGCTGGGCAGTATCTTCTAACTGCAAGAATACAGAACTTGCTTTTGATTTCTTGAACTCTACTTTTGGCGCAGATGTTGATCTTTACGATGATCTGCTTGTAAATGCAGGTGCAATCGCAAGTTATCTGCCAGCTGCAGAGTCTGATGTATACAATGAGACTTCTGATTTCTACGGCGGACAGGCTGTATATAAGGATATCGTTGAATTTGCAGGACAGGTTCCGGGAATTGATTATGGCGCATATTATTCTGATATCAGAAGTGCACTGACGGATGCTGTTACAAATGTAGTTCAGAATGATGCTGACATTGATGAAGAGATTCAGAATGCACAGGATACCGTTGAGTTTAACATTAGCGAGTAATTAAGGAAATTCTGGTACCGGGAATGCAGTGCGTTCCCGGTATATTTTTATCAACATATTTGCCATAAAAATTGAATTTCTGCTTTAATACAGACATCTACAGAAAGCATTTTTGCATGGCTCTGAATAATTACAAAATAGAAAGGCGTGGTTAACGTGAAAAGACAAAAAACAAAGATGAGCCTGGAAAAAAGACATAATCTTACAGGATGGTTTTTCTTAATTCCAGCCGCACTTCTCATTTTTATATTCTGCTTTTATCCGATGGTGCAGGCATTTGTGCTTTCTTTTTCAAAAAAGGGTACAGGTGGTGCAAGCACTTTTGTAGGATTGGCAAATTATAAGAGAATCTTGAAGGATAAAACATTCCAACAATGCTTGTTTAATACTGTATTTTACTTTTTGATCCAAGTGCCGATTATGTTAATTTTGGCACTTTGTCTTGCTCAGCTTCTGAATAATCCAAAGATTAAAGGAAAAAGTATTTTCCGTACATTGATTTTCCTTCCATGTGCGACATCACTTGTATCATATTCTATGATTTTCAAATCCTTGTTTGCACAGGATGGTCTTGTTAACAATGTTATTGCAGCGATTGGTTTGACACCAGTAAATTGGTTCCAGGATGCATGGGCAGCACGCTTTGTAATTGTAATTGCATTGATTTGGCGATGGACTGGCTACAATATGGTATTTTATCTTGCTGGATTGCAGAATATTGATTATTCAGTCTATGAGGCAAGCTACATTGACGGTGCAAGTCCATTCAAGCAGTTTACACGTATCACCATTCCACTGTTAAAGCCGACCATTTTGTTAACTGCAATTATGTCCACATCAGGAACATTGCAGTTGTTTGATGAGTCAGTGAACCTGACGGGCGGAGGTCCAGGAAAATCGACTATGACACTGGCACATTATGTTTATAATATTTCCTTTGTAGAGACACCAAAATTTAATTATGCCGCAGCAATTTCGGTATTTATTTTGGCAAGCGTGGCAATTCTGTCAGCGATTCAGATGAAAGTAGGTGATAAACGTGACTAAAGTAAAAACAACAATATCCTATGTGATTTTGGTTCTTGCAAGTTTTCTGTCAGCGTTTCCTCTATATTATATGATATCAGGTGCGACAAACGCCAGCATCGACATTGTTAGAGGAAAACTGATTCCTGGAACTCATCTGTTGGAAAATTATAGGACATTGATTGAGACACAAAATTTAGGTCTTGCAATGTTTAACTCTTTTAGAAATGCGATTGTAATAACGGTAATCTCACTTCTTGTCTGCTCAATTGCAGGTTACGGTTTTGAGATTTATCATGATAAGGGAAAGGATATTTTAATGAATATCCTTCTGCTTGCAATGATGCTTCCGTTTGTTGCTATTATGATTCCATTATTTAAGCTGTTTGCATCATGGAAGCTTGTAAATACTTGGATTGCACTGGCATTGCCTTCTATTTCGACGCCATTTTTGATTATGATGTTTCGTCAGGCAGCAAGATCTTTCCCTCATGATATTATTGAGGCTGCACGATTAGAGGGATTAAGCGAGATTAAGATTTTCTTTACGATGTTTATTCCTGTTATGAAATCTACCTATGGTGCAGCTATGACGGTAACATTTATGAATGCATGGAACAATTATCTGTGGCCAACAATTATCCTTCAGGATAAAAATGAGGTTACAATGCCGATGTTAGTAGCAAATTTAAAGAGTGGCTATAGTGTAGATTACGGAATGCTGATGTTAGGTGTACTGATCTGTACACTGCCGACAGCGATTATTTTCCTTTGTCTGCAGAAGAGCTTTGCAAATGGAATTGCAGGAGCAGTAAAATAATGAAAAATAAGTATTGTCTGTATGAAAAAGATTGGCAAAAGGCAAAGGCTGCGCTTTTGCTGGCAAAAAACTTTGGTCTGATTCTTGACGACAGCTTAGAAGCGTTAGAAGAGCGCCGCAAAGAAAAAAATGAAGAGAACAGGCATAAGCAGGAAAAAGGGGAACTGTTTTATGGGCCATGTTTTTATACGCCACCGATGTATCTTCAATATGAGCTGACAAGATTTCGCCTGGATTTTGTACAGCCATCTGAAAAAATCAAACAGCTGGGTGTTTGTCCATCCTTTACACGGGAAGAAAGACTGAATTTTTATGAAAATAATCATGATCTTTTTGGACGTTACCATGGAGATTATTTCACATTTGAGGATGTAGAGCAGATCATTGAGAAAAGATTGAGAGAGGAAGCATATGACAAACTCATTCAAAACATATTATGTCAGTCAGATTGACGGAAATGATACAAATGATGGTTTGAGCAAATCATCTGCATTTGCAACTTTGTTTGCCATTAACCGTTTGACGCTGAAGCCAGGAGATCGTGTGCTTTTAGCCAGGGGATCTGTTTTTGAAGGACAGTTTTTACAGATCAAAGACAGTGGAACAAAAGAATCTCCGATTGAGATTGGTGCATATTTGCCAGAGAGCGGCGAGAAATTTTATGAGGAAGTATTGCCGGTGATTGCAGCAAATGGACAGGGAATCTGGTATCAGGATTATGGCACAGAATTAGATTCGCCAACACATGTGTATCAGGGATATGTGTCATCAGCAGTGCTGCTGTACGATGCAGAATATATCTGGATTCATGATATTGAGATTACAAACAGTGCAGAGAACATCATTGGAGAAACATATAGTGCACCTTATAAGATGAATCGCACGGGAGTTGCTGTTACTGCAAGGGACAAGGGAGTAAGAAGTGGTATTCACCTGCAGAATCTTTATGTTCATGACGTTAATGGAAATGTTTACGATAAGCATATGAATAATGGCGGCATTTACATGACAGCATTAAAGCCGGCAAATGAAGATATTACAGGCGCAGCTCGTTTTTGTAATATTACAGTAGAAAGCTGCTTTGTCTACCGGACAAGCCGCTGGGGAATTGCAGTTGGATATACATATGCACACGATAAATTTCAGGGAGCTATATTGGACGAAGAAGCATTCCTTAAGTATGGTCATGAACATGTGGTGATTCGCAATAATTATGTCAAGGAAGCAGGCGGAGATGGCATTACAGCTATGTATGCGCTTCGTCCGCTTGTGGAACACAATATGACGGATTGTGTAGCGCAGGAAATTAATGATCGTATTTATTGTTGTCCCCAAAATCGTGCAGGAAAGGTAGCGGCAGCCATTTGGCCATGGAAATGTAAGGATGCGCTGTTTCGTTACAATGAAGCAGCGGATACGAGATTAAATCAGGATGGAATGGCTTATGATGCAGATTCTGGAGATGGAACGACATATGAATATAATTACAGCAGACAAAATGAAGGCGGATGTGTGATGTTTTGTCTTGATGAAGCAATTCATAATACTTTCAGTCACAATGTAAGTTATGATGATCTTGGAGGAACAATAAGTCCATCCTTGAATCCTGATGCATTGCTTTCTCATAATATTTTCTATGTCAGAGAAGGTGTTCCATTTGTGAGAAATCAGATGGGCGGCGGAAACTATATTGAGGAAGAAAACCAGATTATTGTGTTGAAATAAGAGCAGTAAAACAAAAAGAGAATGAGAAAATTTTCGATAGGAGGATAACGTAAGATGAGCCAGACAAAGGGAAGAGTTACGATTCCGACCAATCTAGACGTTGTACCAGAAACAATTGAACTAATGAAACGCTGGGGAGCGGATGCAATACGTGACTGTGATGGAACTGAATTTCCAGAGGAATTGACAAAAACGGGTGCAAAAATTTATGCAACTTATTATACAACAAGAAAAGATAATGAGTGGGCAAAGGCAAATCCAGATGAGGTGCAGCAGTGCTATGTGATGACAGCCTTTTATACAGCGGTTGACAAAGAACTTTCCATCCCGCTTATGAAGGGAATATCAGATGAACTAATGAAGGTCAATACAAGAGATGATATCAAAAGATGGTGGGAAGTTATTGATCGTTCAACAGGTGAGATCGTGCCGACAACGAATTGGAATTATCAGGAAGAGACTGGCTGTGTGGTGATCTGCGACGCTGTGCCATTCCATGAATATACGGTTAGCTTTTTAGCATATATTATCTGGGACCCAGTTCATATGTATAATGCAGTAACAAATGAATGGAAGGATTTTGAGCATCAGATTACTTTTGATGTGCGCCAGCCAAAGACACATAAGTATTCATTAGAGCGTCTTCGCAAGTATTGTGAAGAACATCCATATGTGAATGTTATTCGTTATACAACATTTTTCCATCAGTTTACTCTTATGTTTGACGAGTTAAAGAGAGAAAAATATGTGGATTGGTATGGTTATTCTGCATCAGTCAGTCCTTATATTTTAGAGCAGTTTGAAAAAGAGGTGGGTTATCCATTCCGTCCGGAGTATATAATCGATCAGGGCTATTATAATAACCAGTATCGCGTTCCGAGCAAGGAATTTAAAGATTTCCAGGCATTCCAGCGCAGAGAAGTAGCAAAGCTGGCAAAGGAAATGGTAGATATTACTCACGAGTGCGGTAAAGAAGCCATGATGTTTTTAGGCGACCATTGGATTGGAACAGAACCGTTTATGGAAGAGTTTGCTACAATTGGACTCGATGCAGTTGTAGGAAGCGTTGGAAATGGAAGTACATTGCGTCTGATTTCTGATATTAAGGGCGTAAAATATACAGAAGGCCGTTTCCTGCCTTACTTCTTCCCAGATACATTCCATGAGAATGGAGATCCAGTGAAGGAAGCAAAGGAAAACTGGATTACAGCAAGGCGTGCGATTTTAAGAAAACCGATTGATCGCATCGGATATGGCGGCTACTTAAAACTGACACTCGATTTCCCTGAATTTTTACAGTATGTTGAGGATGTATGTAATGAGTTTCGTGAGTTATATGAAAATGCAAAGGGAACGACACCATATTGTGTGAAAAAGGTGGCAGTGCTCAATAGCTGGGGCAAGATTCGCAGCTGGGGATGTCATATGGTACATCATGCGCTGTATCAGAAGCAAAATTATAGCTATGCTGGAATTATTGAGGCACTTAGCGGAGCACCATTTGATGTTTGCTTCATTTCATTTGATGATATTCTTCAAAATCCGCATATATTAAAGGATATTGATGTTATTATCAATGTTGGAGATGGTGACACAGCTCATACTGGTGGAAGTGTTTGGGAAAATCCCCAAATCTCATCTGCAATTCGTGAATTTGTTTACAATGGAGGTGGATTTATTGGTGTTGGTGAACCATCTGGTCATCAATTCCAGGGTCATTTCTTACAGCTGGCGGATTTGATTGGTGTTGAGAAAGAGACAGGATTTACTTTGAATTACGATAAGTATAACTGGGAAGAACATCAGGATCATTTCATTCTTGCCGATACAACAAAGCCGGTAGACTTTGGAGAGGGAAAGAAGAGTATGTACGCATATGCCGGTACAGAAATTCTTGTACAGCGTGAAAAGGAAGTACAGATGGCTGTAAATGAGTTTGGTAAGGGTCGAAGCGTATATATTAGCGGTCTGCCATATAATTTTGAGAACAGCCGTATCTTATATCGAAGCATTTTGTGGAGTGCGCATGGTGAGGCTGTTTTAAATCAGTGGTTTAGCACAAACTTTAATGTAGAAGTCCATGCTTATGTAAAGAATGGAAAATTCTGCGTGGTGAATAATACTTATGAGCCACAGAAGACTACTGTTTACCGCGGTGACAAAAGCAGCTTTGAGTTGGAAATGGCGCCGAATGAGATTAAGTGGTACATGATTTAACAAAATAATAAAAAGACTTTCTAAAACAATCATAACGTACATATGCTAGTATGACGAGATTTGTTTTAGGGAGTCTTTTTTGAACTGTCAGGATCAGATTTATTCAGAGGAATATATTGATTTTATTGGGAATCGAAGTCTTATTGAGTCAAAGTATACGCTTGATTGCAAACAACCATTAGGTGCTAGGTTTGCATCTCTTTACCTGAAGCTTTCGGATGGATATGAAGATGGAACTGTCTATGGCTATTATAACATTCCAAAGCTGTTTGGTTTGCAGGATACAGGAAGTATGGAATCATCTGGTATTTTGCAGGTAAGGGAAAATCCATATCTTAAGCTTGATGGAAGTGGTGTTTTGATTGGATTTGTGGATACGGGAATTGATTATGCAGGTTCCATTTTTCTAAAACAAGATGGAACAACTAGAGTAACAGCAATCTGGGATCAGACAATACCGGCCGGAAGCCCAATCAGACTGCCTGCGCAGCCAGAGCTTCCAGAGACGCCAGAGAACATTACAAGAACGCCGGAAGGATTTTTATATGGAAGCGAATTTACGCATGAGCAGTTAAACGCAGCAGTAAAAATGGCAGATGCTTATGAAGGAATTTCGTCAAGGGATGAAAATGGGCATGGAACTTTTTTGGCTTCTATAGCGGCAGGAAATGAGCTGCCAGATGGAAGCTTTACTGGTGCAGCGCCAAAAGCAGATATTGCAATGGTAAAGTTAAAGCCTGCTAAGAATCGTTTGCGAGCTTATTATCAGATTAAAGAGGATGCGGTGGCCTATCAGGAAAATGATATTATGGCAGGTGTTCTTTATCTTGTATCGCTGGCAAAGAAGCGTCAACAGCCACTTGTGATTTGTCTGGGACTGGGAACGAATGCTGGATCACATCGAGGCGGCTTGCCGCTTGCAAGAATGCTTGAAGAGCTTGGAAGTTCAGTTGGCATCATAATTGTGGCAGGAACAGGAAATGAGACATCAAGAGGTCATCATTTTGAAGGACAAATTTCATCAGAAAGCGGATATGAGGATGTAGAGATCCGTGTGGCAGAGGGAGAGAATGGCTTCTTTCTTGAATTGTGGGCAAGTGCACCAGAAACATATTCAATTGCGATACGTTCTCCGAATGGAGAAGTAATTCCAAGAATATATGTGAGGCCAGGGCGCATTGAAATTTTAAATTTTGCACTGGCACAGACAAGAGTAGAGGTTTCTTACAGACTCTCTGTTACGGGAACAGGTGAGTTTCTTGCACTGCTTCGTTTTATTAATATTACACCAGGTGTCTGGACAGTACGTGTATATAATGATCTTTTTATAACAGGTCATTATCATATGTGGCTTCCGATAGAATCATTTTTGAGGCAGGATACTGTATTCCTTCGTCCTTCAGAATTTATAACGCTTACTTCGCCGTCTGATGCAGCAAATGTGATTTCAGTCAGCAATTACAATTATCAAAATAATAGTGTTTACTTGTATTCAGGGCGTGGCTATACTACAGATGGAAGGATTTGTCCGGATTTGGCGGCGCCTGGCGTTGGAATTGAAGGCTTTACATCGTCATTATCAGGTGTGGGAAATGAACTTCGTCGTGTGCAAAGAAGCGGTTCAAGTGTCGCAGCAGCACATATGGCGGGTGCAGCGGCATTATTTTGTCAGTGGACAAGAGAAAGTGGGATTCACTATTTTAGCAGTACAGACGTAAAGACGTATTTTATAAGAGGTGCAAAAAGAGATTCATCGAGAACATATCCTAATAGGGAATGGGGATTTGGAACGCTTGATTTGTATGGTGTTTTTAGAAATCTTCAGACGCAGATTTTCTGAAGTTGTTACAGTTTGCGCGTCATGCGACTAAAACCCTTCGGTGCAATGGTTTCGTCGCCGGACCAAATTCCGCAGGTTCCTTTTATGTTCTTTCTTATCATACATTACTTTGAAAGACCTGCTTCAAGTGCCCGGCTCGTGAAATCCATTCACCTTCGGGCTTTGATATAAATACTGGCGTCATGTGAACTGTAATCTGAACTTAAATGAAAAAATACTATACATATTCAAGAAAAAGAGGTATAATCTTAACAGATATTTCGGTAAAAATGGCGAAAATCTGTAAAAAATCAGAAAAAGTTACATGCATCAAACAAAAGGGATGAAAGGAGATAAATTAATATGGAGATGCAAAATCAGATAAAGGAATATGTGGCACTATATGAAAGTGAAGTTAGAAAACTGGCAGACCAGTTAAGAAATGAAAGCATGCCACAGCTAACAGAGGAGCTTTTTAGCGAATTTGAAACAAATGGAAACCGTATGCGATATGAGGCTGTTTACTTTGGAAGAAGAAAATTCTTATCAGTGCTTGGTCTTGCAAGTGTGATCTGGCATGAAAAAGAAGATATTCAAAAGCTAGAAGAAGTAATACGGGAAATATGCGCAGAAGAGTGCTGGGCACTTCCGGCACACGTTAGAAGAAAGGAAAATCCAAATTGGAGAGGTGTAATCGATCTTTTTGCAAGTGAAACAGGTCAGACACTTGCACATATTACAACTCTTTTAAAGGATGAGCTTTCAGAAGATGTGATTACGCTTGCGCAAAATGAAGTGAAGGCTCGTATTCTTAAGCCATTTATAGAGTCGAAGGTGCCATATGCAAGCTGGGAACAGGCAACGAATAATTGGAATGCTGTTTGTTGTGGTAATGTGGGAAGTGCAGCTCTTCTTCTTATGGAGGAAGGAACAGAAAAGAAAAAACTGTTAGAACGACTTAATTATGCACTGGAACATTATTATTTAGAAGGTTTTGGCATGGATGGCGCGTGTCAGGAGGGACTTGGTTACTGGGTATATGGCTTTACATATTTTACATTGTTTGCATTAGCACAAAGAGAATATGATCCATCAAAGGATCTGATGGCATCTGAAAAAGTAAATGCGATTGTACATTTTCAGCAAAAGTGTTATTTTGCCGGTGGTCGTACTGTCAGCTTTTCAGATGGTGATTCAAGAGGAACATATCCGATGGGACTTACATGCTGTCTGGCAGATCAGTACAGTGATATTCGTTTTCCAGATACATCATATGTACAAAAGCTGGATGGAGACAGCTGTTGGAGATGGGTTGGAATTTACTGGAGCTGGTATTGGACGCATCGCTATTTAGACGATGTACAGAATAAAAAGGCAGAAGAACCAAAGCCGTTAGAACAAAGCGGTGCTTGTGTTTTACAGGATGCGCAGTGGTGTATTTTAAGAGGTGCAAAACAAACAGCTGTTATTGCAAAGGGTGGAAATAATGGTGAACCACATAATCATAATGATGTTGGAAGTTTTCATTACCTGGTAGACGGAGAAGCTTTTTTGGATGATTTAGGCGCTGGAGAATACACAAAGGATTATTTTTCTGAAAAGCGTTATGAGGTTTTCTGTAATAGAGGCGAGAGCCACAATATTCCGATTATTGGAGATATTGATCAAAAGGCAGGAAAGGAATATTGTGCCGACAGATTTGAATTAACAAAAGATCGTAATATTTTGATTTCATTTGGAAAAGCATATGGAATTGAAGCACAGAAGGTATATCGTGAGATTTGTTTGGATGAAAATACAGGAGATCTTACTGTATGCGATTATATTCAGTGCAGACTTGGCGTGACAGTTTATGAAAATTTGATTACAAGACTGCCTGTAAGTGTTGAAAATGATAGTGTTGTAATTCGCGGAGAAAAGCATTGTGTTATTTTACATGCAGAGGGACGTAAGGGTGAATTTAAAATCAAAACAGTAGAACATTCTAACCATCAAGGTATCTTGGAGAATATTAATGTCATTCGCTGGGACGTTTGCTGTGATGAACCTCAAAACAGCAAAATTGGTATTGCAGACAGCAAAATTTGTCTGCACATAACAGAATAAGTCGAGTATAATTGAATGGGCAGGTAGTAACCTGCCTATTCTTTTAAAAGATGGGAGGAATAAATGAGAAAGAAACAGTTAAAAACAAGAATAAGCGCACTTTTTATGGCTGTTTCACTTTCTGTAGTGGGAAGCTTTGCTGGAGTAAAAACAATACCGGCAGCAGAAGAAATGAGCACAACCGACATTAGCTTGTATCAGGAAGAGAATCAGACGCAAGAGAAAATCGAAGTGCAGACTGAGACTAGTCCACAGCTAGAAACTTCAGCAGCAATAACAGAAAGTCCACAGTCGGAAAGCATACAGCCAGAGAGTACACAGTCAGAGAGTACACAACCGGAAAGTATACAGCCAGAAGGTACACAACCGGAAAGTACATCGTTAGAGACTGAGTCAACGATAGAAACAGCTTCTGAACATGAAGAAACAACAGTGGGAGAAGATGTAAGTGAAACAATAACTGAAACAGCTATTGAAACGACAGTAGAAGAATCTCCTGAAGAATCATCTGGAGAAAATATATTTGCAGAAGAATCTTCTGAGGAAGTATCATCGGAAGAAATGACAGAAGAGTTAACAGAAGAGTTAACAGAAGAAGAGTCAACTGAGGAAATAGAAGAGGAAACTACCGAGTTTGAATATGGAATTGACTTTTTAGATCTTGGAGATGTGACTCAGATTATTCAAATTTTATCATGTCGGATAGAGGAAAGTCAGGTTATTGTCAAAGGAAAAATTAACCATAAGTTTAAGACAGCGGATGAGAAATTGTATCTGTTTGAGGAGCCAATGTATCAAAAAGACATTACAGGCAGTCCGATTGCAGATGTGAAAAAAGAAGATACGTTTGAATTTTCTGTTCCGCTGAATAATAATACAGCACAGTCAAAGTTGTATTCTAAATTTTTTGTTGGAATGAAATTTAGGGATGGTACGTATCAGGCATTGAGTGATGGATGCTTTATTACAAATCCAGAAGCATTGGCAGAAAATCAGTCATCATATCCGCAGGCAAGAAGCAAAAAAGGGCTTCTCACAGATATTGCTTTTGGAACAGATATTGAAGAATTAGGCCTTAGTTATACAAATGTAAATATTGTAATGAATGAGCTAATTAATGGCAGCGGATATTCTTATACATATAATGGGAAAACATATCAGTATTCATCAAATTGTATTGCCAAGTTAGACCAAACACTTCTTATGTACGACCGAAATAATATTATTGTGAATGCGATTTTATTATGGCAGCCAGATCAAAATCCACATAGCTTTGGCTATCCTGGTGCAAATGCATCAATTGGTGCATATCATGGATGGAACGTTGTCTCAAAGGAAGGAATTGAATGCATTTCAGCAGCAATTCATTTTCTTGGTGAACGATATGGCAGAAGTGATCATGCATATGGACATATTGCAAGCTGGACAGTTGGAAATGAAGTTAATGCAGATACTTCGTGGAATTACACAGGTCACCAGTCTGCGCCGGATTATGCATACATTTATACCAATATGATGAGAATTACAAGCCAGGCAGTGAAAAGCAGCTGTGCACATGCGCGAGTTTTTATGTCGTTAGACATGTATTGGCATGGTGTGTCTGGAGGAACACGTTATGATGGAAAAGAGCTAATTGACTATGTAAACACCTATATGAAGGCAGAGGGTGATATTGAGTGGGGAGTAGCATTCCATCCATATGGAAATCCACTTACGGAGGCAGAGTGGTGGAATGATAATGCAACCTTTAATGAAAATGCGATTTTTATTTCAATGGAGAATATTTCAGTTTTAACTGGATATTTGTGTAAAAATGGATTGCGAAATCCAGATGGCTCCGTAAAGCATGTGATATTGTCTGAGCAGGGATATACATCACATTCGTTTAACCAGGGAAATGTAGAGTGGAAGCAGGCAGCGGCACTTGCTTATGCGTATTATGTGACTGAAGCTAACCCTTATATTGATGCATTTATTGCAATGAGAGAAGTAGATGCGAAGCCGGAGGCAGATGCGGGAATACATCAGGGCCTTTGGTATAATGATGAAAATAAGGCATTGTGTACATTTGCAAAGAAGCCTGCGTGGACGGTATGGAAATATATTGATACAAATCAATCATTTGCGTATACAGATTCACTTGCATCGCTTGTTGGATTGCCGTCATTTTCATCTGTATATGGTTCTGTAATGGCGTCAAAAAACAGGAGTGCAGATTTAGGTACCGGCGGATATGCCGCGTCATGTAATGTTGGAACGACTCTTATGAATGGCTGGTATGGTGAGTATGGATTAACTTCCTGCAGTGCAGACAGCCAGAAGATTGCCGTAAATGCAGGAGCAAACAGTCCATTCACATATGCAGGAATTGCACGCGCAGGAAATGTTGATTTTTCTTCACAGCGTTATTTTTGTTTTAATATTTCAGGAACGGCTGGAGATAATCAAAATTTGAGAGTGCGCATGCGTTTCACAAGCGGTCAGGACACGCTTGAAAAGGAGCTTGCACTGAAAAAGAATGTAAATCAGATGATATATGCTGATCTTGGAAACTGGAAGGGAAAAAGCAATGTTTCTAAGATTCAGATTTGGGTGCAGCAGGATGGAACTGAAAAATGGCAGAATGGAAGCTTTACAATTCAGAATGTATGCCAAAGCAGTAGTATAAGTACAACATCAGCACCATCACTTACAATTACAGAATCGGGATACACAGGAGTAACTCAAGATGCATTTACAGCATACTGCAAGGTGAGCGGAACAAAGCCGGTTGCAAGAGTAGAATATAGTGCATGGAATATTGCATTCAGCACAGAGAAAACAGTTACAAAGCAGGGAAGCATTTCTGGTGGATATTCTCAGTGCAGTTTCTCAATTTCTGAGTTTGGGTGGAGAACAGGTGCATATGGTGTTCGAATTGTGGCATATGATACGGACAATGTAGCTTCAAAGCCAGTGCTAGTTAGTGTTACTGTGAAGGGTGCGGCAGAGGCACTTGTTATTTACAATGTTTATACAACAGATATTTCTTATAATGGATTTACACTTACAGTAGAGGCAGCCAGTGATTATGGTCTTTCTGGAAATTCTTCTGTGGCAGTATGGAGCAGTACCGCAGGACAGGCAAAGACTCTTATCTGGTATCCGCTTCAGTTTGTAAATGGACGGGCAAGTGTTCGCGTAAATATTTCAAACCATGGAAATTATAGAGGTGAATATAATTGTCATGCGTATGTTACTGATAATAGGGGAACAAAAAAGCTGTATGCATTAACAGCATCTGTTCCTACGCCAGTTCCTAAGATTACATCAGCATCTGTAACGGAAGTTAGCGCTTTGGGATATCAGGTGAATGCAAATTTTGATTGTCCGCTTGGTGTGTCAAAGGCAGAGATGAAAACATGGACAGACAAACTTGGCTTAGGCGCTGCTGTGACAACGAATATGACGGTCAATGGGTCAAGTGTAATGTCATATGTAATGACATCTGCTCATCAAAATAAAAGTGGAACGTATCATTCTGTTATTTATTTGTATGATAAAGCAGGAAATTGTGTAACGCGAACACTTGATGTTCAGATTCCAGAGGATTTGGAGCGAGAAAGCGGAAAACCGCAAATTACAGCTTCATGTACACAGACAAATTCCGATAATTATCGAATTTCGTTCCAGTATAGTACACTTTTTGGTGTAAATGCGATTCGCGTTGCAACATGGACAGCAGAGAATGGTCAGGATGATCTTGTTTGGAGAGATATAAATTATAATCCATCAACAAAGTCAGGATACATTGATCTTCCGGCAAAAGATAAAAAGGGAGGCCCATATATTAATGATGTGTATATATGGGATTACGCTGGACAGTTTAGTATGTATCGTGTTATTACGAATACACCTTCTAAAATGCCAAAAATTGTTAAGATTACAGTATCAGACGTAAGTAGTACTGGATATCGTGTAACAGCTCAGTTTGAGACTTCAAGAGGAATATCGAAAGTGCTGATGCCGACATGGACAGAGGCAAATGGTCAGGATGATTTAGTTTGGCATCAGGCAAGTGTTTCACAGAATACTGCAACATGTTATATCAGTACGTCAGATCATAAAAATGAGTATGGAACCTATATTACACATGTTTATGTATATGATGCGGATGGAGATTTTGCACTTGAAGGAACGTATGTGCCACTTGACCAGAATACACAAAATGGCTATACAGGTTTGCTTCTTCGTGATGGAAAATGGAAGTATTATCAGAATGGAGCGTTAGAGGAAAATTATATAGGACTTGTAGGCAATAGTGGAAGCTGGTATTATGTAGAGCGAGCAGAGGTGAACTGGAATTATACAGGATTGACCTATTACGAGGGCAGTTGGTACTATGTGAGAGCAGGTGTTGTTGACTGGTTATATACTGGATTGTGCTTACATGATGGTGCTTGGTATTATATAAAAAATGGTTTATTAGATTGGTCTTACACCGGATTGTGTTTCCACAGCAAAGTATGGTATTACATTAAGAATGGTCAGGTAAACTGGAATTATACTGGTCCATGTCAGTATAATGGAGAGTGTTATTATGTAGAAAATGGTGTGTTGAATTGGAGCCATGATTTGAATAACGATAGTGGAAAGACATATGCATCTGTTCTTGTAGAACCAGATGTAGATAACCAGAAGGCAGCAGCGATATTGGAAGAGAAGGCAATTATGATTGAAGAGGATCATGCACAGCCGACAGTTTTTACGGCACAGTCAGAACCAGAAGTAAAAGTGCCACTACAATCAGAAATGCCATCAGAGGCAGATGCAACACTACCAGTGCAATCAGATAAACAGCAGATTGAATTGAATTGGTTTGTTATTATTGTAAAAACATTTCTTTCATACATTAAAGAGTGTATTGGTATGTAATCTGGAGCAACAATAAAATATTAGCAATATAAAACGTCAGGAAGCAATTGGAAATACAATAGCTCCTGACGTTTTATCTATGCTTTTCACTATATTGTTATGATTTCTTAAATGAAGCAACATCATCTTTTGTGCAGCCCTCTTTTGAATATCGCGCTTTTTCATAAAGGGCATGCAGAAGATGTGTGCGCTCATCATCTGGCAGTTTTGCATACTGTTCAAGCTCCAGAGGAGTCAGTGATACAGGAATGGAATTGCCAGCCGTTTTGTTTAAATGGCGTCCCTGTTGAATCTGCTTTTTAAATTTCTTTCGAATCGTGGTATTCGGATTAAACAGCATAGAAAAAAGAGAATCACGTTCCTTTTTTTCAGAATCCTGAAGAAAAGTAGATTCTGTTTCTTCATTAATAAATTCCTGTATATCGCCAGTTACTGCAGATGGCTTGTAGAAACGATGTACAAGCATCAGTATTGCATAGCCAATTCCTACAAGTGCACCTGCACTGACAACAAATAAAATGGCAGCAAATAAAATATCATAAAGCATTTTAAGCCAGGCAGGTGTATGTTTAACATCGCCAAACATAGCAGATTGTCCAGAGGTGGCAAGTGACTCAGCTGCTGTTTCTACGACTGTTTGTTCTTCACTGGAAAAATGAGAGAAAATCCATCGCAAAAAATCGCGTATAGCAATGCCGATGGAATAAACAATATGATCTAGTGGAAGAAGTGGAACAACAAGCATAACCACAAGAGCCAGTATTGAAAAGACAATCATGAGTGCACGGTTCGTAGAAATAATCTGCTTGCCGGGAAGGTTTGCTATATTGCGTCTGCTGTAAAGATAGCGATTAAGGCTTTTTAAATTCGTGTATACAAGAAAATCAGTCAGCCAAGCAAATGTAATCCAGTAGAGTATTGTTTGAAGATCATTTCGTTTTAGCAGCAAGGCGATAAAAAAGAGAAGAACAAAATACCCTAAAAAGCCGGCACTTGGCGAATCAAAAAGACCACCTGATTCAATTACGTTTTCATCCACAATTTCATAGTCGTCTGTTTTTTGAAGACGGGAAGGAATACGGATTAGCATGATAGCTACTGAAAGAATCAAAAAGTATAGTTTCTCCCAAAAGTTGTTTCCAATAAAAAACAACAAAATGGCACATGCAATACCAATAATGAAATAGCTGACAAAATGTTTGATTTTTTCCTGGCCATAAGCAGTAACTGCAAATGGAATCAGCAAAAGAAAACTGTGAAAAAAGTAGAATAAGTAATGAGAAGGAAAAATAAGACAGGAGAGAAATGCAGTAATTTCAAGAATTAATAAAAATCCATGAATATGCTCTGTCAGAGCCTGAAGCTTAATTCTCATATTTGTTTACCTCCCATCGTATAATGTCCATATTTGGTATTTTCCGTACGCGAAGATCCATATCCTCGTAGAGAGGAGCAATCCACATAGCGCTGCTGCCAGTTTTGATCAGCTGTTCAAATGCATCCTGCAGGGAATTGCTCATTGAGTTAGAGATCATGATATAAAGCGGAGCAGAAGTCGAGTTTGCCATTTTATTTGTGAGTTCATGCAGTTGGTCTGTACAGGATACAACTGTTCGTGTAAGATCGATTCTTGCAAGAACCTCAGCAATAGCATTCACATGACGAAGGCCGCTTCCTGTAGGAATTACAGCAACCTGATCGGTAATACAGTCACTTCCATTGCATATCATTCTGGTGGGAACACCAGTATTAAGGAAGTAGTAGCTGATTGATGCGGCAAGCCGGATTGCGATTTCGTGAAGCTGTTCATATACCCATACAGTTTCTGTTTCCAGATTTAAAATAATAATGGCTTCCTGAGAAGATGTAGAGTCGTGAACATTAACCATAAGCTCACCAGTTCGTGCACTGGCAGTCCAGTTTACGCTATTCATCGGGTCAGTAGATGTGTAATCTCGTATGCCGCGAAACTCAAAAGGATCCTCATATAAAAATTGGCGGCTAGTCATGGTTCCTATCATTTTTCGAAACGGTACGTCAAGACAATCAATATTTAGATATCTAGGATAAACATATAAATAGGTATTTTGATTCAATGTGCTGATATATTCACTTGTCATAAGTAGATTGGATGAGATGATATCAGATTGTGTAATCTCATAGTATCCGCGCTTTTGACAGGAGAAGACAAGCGTTCTTCGTATTCTCTGGTGAAACAAAACAGAAAAAACATCGTTTTTATAGTTGAAATCAGAAACGCTTGTATTTTCCATATTTTGAAATACAAGATTGCGGCTGACCTGAAACTTGACGTTAAGGTAGGCAAGCGGAAGAAGTTTTCTGTTTTCAATAACCTCTGTCAGTGTGGCTTGTTCGCCTTCTAGGACTGCCTTATCTTGAAAGTGGATTGAGACAGAGAGATTTTTGTCCCAAAAAGTTTTGTAGATCAAATCCTGCAATATGTATAAAAGACCTGCTGCGGCTAATAAAAGAAGTATTTTCATGGCAAATCCTCAGTCTTATTCGTGTTTTCCCCAGTTTTCAGTAGGAACGGCAACATCAGACAGTAGCTTTTCAATAATTTCAGTACCTGTTGACTGGCTGCCAACGCCGCGGCTTAAGACAAGTCGGTGTGCGAGAACAAAGACTGCGACAGCCTTGATATCTTCTGGAACGACAAAGCTTCGTTCATGTAAAAAGGCATACGCCTTTGATGCGTTCAAAAGTGCAAGTGTTCCTCGTGGGCTTACGCCAGTAACTACATAAGGATGACGTCTGCTTTGCTGTGAAAGTTCTGTCATGTAATCAAGCAGAAGCGGATGAACAAAAACTTTTTTATAATCCTTTTGTGCTTCAACAATTTCCTCAGTAGTGCATACAGCAGACAGTTCAGCAAGCGGCTGGGCATGTTCAAAACGCGTCAGGATAGAAAGCTCCTCTTCTTTAGATGGAAGACCCATAGAAAGCTTCATGAAGAAACGGTCAAGTTGTGCCTCAGGCAGAGGAAATGTTCCAGTTGTCTCAACAGGATTTTGTGTTGCGATAACAATAAAAGGAGCAGGAAGGGGTCTGGTCTTTCCGTCTACAGTAACTTGACGCTCCTCCATGCATTCTAAAAGTGCAGATTGTGTTCTTGGTGTAGCGCGGTTAATTTCGTCTGCCAATAAAATATTGCAGAAAACAGGGCCTGATTTAAATACGAACTCACCCTGCTTCTGATTGTAATAGTTTAATCCAGTTACATCAGATGGCAGCAAATCTGGTGTAAACTGTACACGGGAAAAGGAGGCATCCAAAGAGCGGGCAAGTGACTTAGCCATAACTGTCTTGCCCGTTCCAGGAACGTCCTCCAATAGAATATGACCGCCGGCAATTAAGGAAGTCATGACCATATCGATCACCTTTCCCTTTCCAACGATCACGGATTCAATGTTTTCTTTTAATTTCGTTAGTGTACTCATAAAATCTCCTTTTCTGAAGCATTTAAATTTTGTTTTCAGTATAGCATAGTTATTGAAAAAAGTGGAAAAAAGATATAATTAATCAGGAATTTGTTTGCCAGAAGGATCCATGTGAAAATGATCTTTATAAACAAGCTCAGACAGCGTTACAAATTCATAACCCTTTGACTGAAGTGTTGAAATAACAGTTTCAAGTGCATCTTTTGTATATTTGGCACCATTATGCATCAAAATGATAGATCCGTTTGAAAGCTCAGGATTTAATGCAGTTCTATCAATGATAGATTGAACACCGTAGTCTTTCCAATCTAAGCTGTCAATATCCCACTGAATACTAAGATATCCACATTCTGTTGCTGTTTGTATTAAAAGATTGTTGTAGTCGCCGTAAGGTGGTCTGAAAAAGCACATATTTTGACCAGTCAGCTCCTTTACATTTTTGTGTACCTGCATTAATTCATCGCGGATCTGTTCTTTTGAAAGTGTGCTCATCTCTGGATGTGTCTGTGAATGATTTCCTATATCGTGTCCGGCAGCAGCAATTGCCTTGACATCATCAGGATAGGCATCTACCCAGCTTCCTGTTAAGAAAAAGGTAGCATGAATTTGATTTCGCGCAAGAATTGACAAAAGATCGGCTGTATCTTCATTGCCCCAGGCTGCGTCAAATGTAAGCGCAATTTTCTTTTGATCAGTCTGAACACAATAAATTGGCAATTCTCGTGAACCTTGGGTAGTGCTTACCATTACGGCGGCGGGAAGTGTAAAAGCGGTAATCAGAAGAAGCAAAAAAGCAGCAGAAATTAAAAGAGTTTTGAAAGAAAATGGATGAAAGACACCTTTTTGAAAATTGAACATGGAAGGACACCTGATACCTTTTTAATAACTGATATGTAAAGAAGGTGGGATTCATGATGATTTTTCTTATTGTATGTTTTGATTATCTGTAGTACAATAAAAATAAGAGAAAAAATTGTTACATTATGAGAGGATGGTTTTCAAATTATGTATTATGTAGATGAACATATTAAAAATACAAATCGCGTTTTTCCGCAGCAGGGCCGTTATGATTATCTGCGCTATGATATGAATGAAAATCCGGAGGGACTGCCAAAGAAATTTGTAGACAGCGTATTAAAAGAGATTACACCAGAATTTCTTTCGATATATCCAGAGCCGGATCGCTTCTTGAATAAGTATGCAGCCTATATTGGCGCATCATATGAAAATGTAGTAGCAGTAAATGGTTCTGATATGGGAATACGTTATCTGTTAGAGACATTTGGTGAAAAAGGAAAAGATGTTGTCACAGTTGCACCAAGCTTTGAAATGTATTGGGTAAACTGCAGCATTCTTGGCCTTCATCATGTTCCAGTTGCATATGAGCCGGATATGACGATTTCGATTGATAAAATTTTAGATGCCATTACAGAAAATACTAGAATTGTAGTATTATTAAATCCAAACAATCCTATCGGCAATGTTTACACTGAAGATGAATTGGAAAAGGTAATCGAAAAAACAAAGAAAGTCGGTGCAATCGTTATTATTGATGAAGCGTATCATTATTTTTATCCAAATACTTTCTTAAAATATGCACTGAATGAAGAAAATGTTGTGCTTTTGCGTACATTTTCAAAGTTGTTTTCGATTGCTGCATGTCGTCTTGGCGTTGTAATCAGCAATCCTCAGATTATTCATTATGTGAAAAATGCGAAGCTGACATTTGATGCAAATGCGATTGCGCTATTGTTTGCAGAACGCATTTTAGATCATCCAGATATGATTGAGCAGCTAATAGAAACGGAAAAAGAGGGAAAGGCATATACTCTTGCAGAACTCACAAAGCATGGATACGAGACAAGAGACTGCCGTGGAAATTTTATTTTCGTGACACCAAAACATCAGGCGACCGAGGTTGCGCAGAAATTAGAGACAGAAAAAAAGATTTTAGTAAAATCATATGGCAATGAAATGCTGAAAAAATATCTGCGTATTTCAGTTGGTTCAAAAGATGCAATGGAACGTTTCCTGACTGCATTTTTTGAGATTGATGAAAGAGCATAATATAGATTTAGCAGACGTTTGAATGAAAAATACGAGTACAAGGAGAACGATTTGAAAAAAGTCATTACGTATGGTACGTTTGATCTGCTGCATTATGGCCATATAAACCTGCTCAAACGTGCGAAGGCGCTGGGAGACTATTTAATTGTGGGTGTGACAACAGATAGTTTTGATATCAGCAGAGGAAAACTGAATGTTCAGCAGTCTCTAATGGAGCGTATTCAGGCAGTAAAAGATACTGGACTTGCAGATGAGGTTATACCAGAGGAGTACATTGGTCAAAAAATAGATGATATTCGTCGATATCATATTGATGTTTTTGCAATTGGTTCAGATTGGGAAGGCAAATTTGATTACTTGAAGGAATATTGTGAGGTGGTTTATCTTCCGCGCACTGCTAATATTTCCAGTACAAAGCTTCGTCAGGAAAATAGTGGTATACGTCTTGGTATTATTGGCTATGAGCCGATGGTTGAAAAATTTATTCAGGAATCCAGGTATGTAGGAAATGTAGAGCTGTCGGGGATTTTTCAGCCGCCAATAAAGCAAGAACAATTGTTAGAAGGTTTGTTATTACATGAAAAAAAGTATGCAGGAAGCCTTACAGTTTATGAAACGCTGCAGGAATTGCTTGATGAGAGTGATGCAGTCTATGTGGTAACATCGCCGGATAAACGGGCTTGGTACAGCCAAAAGGCATTAGAGCAAAAAAAACATGTTCTTTGCGAATCACCAGTGGCACTAGAAAAAGAGGGTGCACTTTTTCTGACAAGACTTGCAAAAGAAAAAGGCTGTGTTTTCTTAGAAGCTATTAAAACCGCATATTTTATGGCATTTAACCGTCTTGTTCTTATGGCAAAGAGTGGAGAGGTTGGAAATATCAAGGCAGTTGAAGCAACCTGTACACAGATGACGCCGCCGCCTGTAGGTTACCAAAAGGGTGGCTTTGGCAGTATGGCAGTATGGGGACCATTTGGATTATTGTCTGTATTTTCAATTTTGGGAACAGATTATAAAAAATGTGATATAGTGACATATCAGACAAAAAATGATCAAGATCTTTTTTCAAAGATAAATTTTTTGTACGCAAATGCAGCAGCATCTGTTAAAACAGGAATCGGTGTAAAGTCAGAAGGTGAGCTTATCATAACAGGGACAAAAGGATATATTTATGTACCGTCACCGTGGTGGAAAACAGATTATTTTGAAGTTCGTTATGAGGACTTTACACAGAACAGACGCTATTTCTATAAGTTGGATGGAGAAGGGCTTCGCTATGAGATAGCTGCTTTTTCGCGTGCTATTCAAAACGGAGTAAACACAGGCTGTATGGATGAGAAAATTACGGCATCGATAAGCAATGTAATGGAACAGTTTTATGATAAAGAATGCCCTAATCATGATTTTATATCTTGATAGAATGATATCAGGGTCAAAAGGTCAGTTCAGGCAAAGATTTTGTAAAAAAAAGTCTGGTAATTTGTCTAAAATATGCTATACTATTAAAGATTGTGTGGTTAAACAATAGCCATAAATCAAATTAGGACAAGAGTTTGTCTGTAATAGGATGGGCTTTAGAGTCTGGAAGACAGAGAGGAGAACCCAGTATGGCCAAGGGAAAGAAGAAGTCGGCCAAGACACCGCTTTTAATTGTGGTGCTTGTATTGTTGATTATTGTTTTTGCGGGACTTTGTGTATTTTATTTTGGATTAAAGCATTATCTTGGAAAAACGAATTATGTAGATGATAGTGAAGTTACCATTAATTATGGTTTGCTAACAGCAGATGAAGATGATGTGGAAGGCTTTACTGAGATGGAGACACTGGATTCAGAGGCAGCAGCAGCTTTTGCTAAAGAAGTAAATGTAGGCCAAAATATTGATGTTGCTTCTGATGGCAATGTTTATAATATCCTGCTGATTGGTTCTGATACTAGAGATGGATGGTATGGAAATTCCGATTCCATGATCTTAGCTTCCATCAATTCGCAGACAAAGACAATTTATATGACAAGCTTTATGCGAGATTTGTATGCTAACATTCCAAATGTTGGTATAAGAAAGCTAAACAGTGCCTATGCAATTGGCGGAGGTCCGCTTCTTGTTTCTACAATCGAAAGTAATTATCGAGTTGATATTGATAATTATGCTTCAGTTGACTTTAGTTCGATGGCTAATATCATAGATCTTGTAGGTGGTGTTGATCTGGAAGTTTCAACACAGGAGGCTGGTTATATCAATATGTATCTGGATGAACAGTGCAGACTTCAGGGATTAAATGCTTCTGATTACTATGTTGCAGGTGGTGGAATTACACATCTGAATGGAAATCAGGCAGTTGGATTTGCAAGAATCCGTTACACAAGCCGCGGAAATGAGCATTCCGATTATGGCCGTACTTCAAGACAGAGAGAGATTCTTGTACAGCTGATGCAAAAAGCAAGATCTCTGGATGCAACAACTTTGCTCGCTGTTGTAAATAATATGCTTCCGCTTATTACTCACAATATTGATGCGGCAACATTGACAACCTTGATTGCTAACGCACCTTACTATATAAATTATGATATTCAGACGGATCGTATACCATATGATGGTCTGTATTCAAATTTAGGTGAGGAGCTTGTTCCAGATTTTGAGGCAACAATCAATCGTCTGCATCAAACAATCTATGGAAATTAAATAAAAGTAAAATTCGTCTTATCTTTTTGATAGGGCGAATTTTTTTGCAAAAAAAATAAAAAAGTGCTTGACAGATTTTGAAATTATGTTATACTTCTTATAGAACAAATGAAACACACATAACTCGCAGCCACTAAGCGATTGTTCTCAAGACATCATAGACAAAATATACCAAGTGATGTCGTGCAGTGGCAGATAAGGAGGGGCTATGAATATTAATAAATTTACACAAAAATCAATGCAGGCAGTTCAGGATTGTGAAAAGCTTGCGTATCAATATGGAAATCAGGAAATTGATCAGGAGCATCTGATCGTTGCGCTGTTACATCAAGAGGATAGTTTGTTTGCAAAACTGATCACCAAGATGGATATTCAGCTTGAATATTTTGAAAACAGAGCAGTTCAGACACTTGAGAAAAAGGTGAAGGTGTCTGGTGGAAACGGACAGCTTTATGTCAGCAATGCACTGAATAAGGTACTTGTCAGCGCAGAGGATGAAGCAAAGGCAATGGGAGACGAATATGTTTCCGTTGAGCATCTTGTCCTGGCATTGATTCGTTATCCAAATAATGCTGTAAAAGAACTGTTTCGCGAGTTTGGTATTACTAGAGAACGTTTTCTTCAGGTATTATCTACGATTAGAGGAAATCAGAGAGTGACATCTGACAATCCAGAAGCTACTTACGATACACTGAACAAGTATGGCAGTGATCTTGTTGATAAGGCAAGAGATCATAAGCTTGATCCAGTAATCGGACGAGACAGCGAGATTAGAAATGTTGTACGTATTCTTTCACGTAAAACAAAGAATAACCCTGTTTTAATTGGTGAGCCGGGTGTTGGTAAGACTGCAGTTGTAGAGGGTCTTGCACAGCGTATTGTCCGCGGTGATGTTCCAGAAGGTTTGAAGGACAAAAAGATCTTTTCACTTGATATGGGTGCACTTGTAGCTGGTGCAAAGTATCGTGGTGAATTTGAGGAGCGTCTGAAAGCCGTTCTTGATGAAGTTAAAAAGAGTGAAGGTAAGATTATTCTATTCATCGATGAGCTTCATTTGATTGTTGGTGCAGGCAAAACTGATGGCGCAATGGATGCCGGCAACATGTTAAAGCCGATGCTTGCAAGAGGTGAGCTTCATTGTATTGGTGCGACAACACTTGATGAGTATCGCAAATATATTGAAAAGGATCCGGCACTAGAGCGTCGTTTTCAGCCAGTTTTAGTTGATGAGCCAACGGTAGAAGATACTATTTCCATCCTGAGAGGTCTGAAGGATCGTTATGAGGTTTATCATGGTGTAAAGATTACAGATGCTGCGCTTGTAACAGCAGCAACACTCTCTAATCGTTATATCTCAGATCGTTTCCTTCCAGATAAGGCAATTGATCTTGTCGATGAGGCATGTGCGCTTGTAAAGACGGAGATGGATTCCATGCCGGCTGAAATGGATGAGCTAAGTCGTAAGATTATGCAGCTTGAAATTGAGGAGGCTGCATTAAAGAAGGAAACTGATCACTTGTCACAGGAGCGTCTTGAGACACTCAAGCAGGAGCTTTCAAGTCTGCGTGAAGAGTTTGCAGGCATGAAGGCGCAGTGGGATAATGAGAAAAAGTCAGTAGATCACTTAAGCAAGCTGCGTGAGGAAATAGAGCAAGTTCATCAGCAGATTGCTCAGGCACAGCAGAAGTATGATTTGAACAAGGCAGCTGAGTTACAGTATGGCAAGCTGCCACAGCTTGAAAAACAGCTGGCAGCAGAGGAAGAATCTGTAAAGTCAAAGGATCTTTCTCTTGTTCATGAGGCTGTTACAGATGATGAAATCTGTAAAATTATTTCAAAATGGACAGGTATTCCTGTTGCCAGACTTACAGAGGGTGAGCGCGAGAAGACACTTCATCTGGCTGATGAGCTTCATAAGAGAGTCGTTGGTCAGGATGAGGCTGTTGAGAAGGTAACAGAGGCGATTCTTCGTTCTAAGGCAGGAATTAAGGATCCTTCAAAGCCGATTGGTTCGTTCCTTTTCCTTGGACCAACTGGTGTTGGTAAGACAGAGCTTGCAAAGGCGCTTGCTCAGAATCTGTTCGATGATGAAAACAACATGGTTCGTATTGATATGTCGGAGTACATGGAGAAGCATTCTGTATCTCGTCTGATCGGAGCGCCTCCGGGATATGTTGGATACGATGAAGGCGGTCAGCTGACAGAGGCAGTACGTCGTAAACCATACAGTGTTGTTTTGTTTGATGAGGTAGAAAAGGCTCATCCTGATGTATTTAACATCTTACTTCAGGTACTTGATGATGGTCGAATCACTGATTCCCAGGGTCGTACCGTAGACTTTAAGAATACGATTTTGATCATGACATCTAATATTGGATCCTCATATTTGCTTGATGGCATTGATGAGCAGGGCAATATCAGATCAGAGGCAGAGTCAGCTGTTATGAATGATCTTCGCGGTCATTTCCGTCCAGAGTTTTTGAATCGTCTTGATGAGATAATCCTCTTTAAGCCATTAACAAAGGACAATATTGGCAATATCATTCATCTAATGGTAGCAGATGTCAATAATCGTCTTGAAGATCGTGAGCTGTCGATTTCTCTGACAAAGGATGCAGAGCAGTATATTGTTGAGCATGGCTATGATCCAGTATATGGTGCAAGACCGTTAAAGCGTTACCTGCAGAAGAATGTTGAGACACTTGCAGCAAGAATCATTCTTTCTGGAGAAGTTCACGCACAGGATGTTATTGAAATTGATGTTTGTGATGGTGGTTTGAAGGCAGAAGTTGTTCATACACCTAAGAAGGCATAAAGGGGTCTTTGTTACAGTTCATGAATATCACTTGCAATTTTTATTGATTGATAGTATAGTTTAAGAGGTATCTTCTAAAAAAGAAGATGCCTCTTTTCTAATACTAATTAAAAAAGTCAGTATTTATTCAAACTTATATGAAAGAAACACGGATTTGGATTGTTGCTGACAGACAATATAGAGGATATGAGAGGCTTAGAGTAAAGATTATGAAAATCAGTGAATTACTGCAGCGCATTGACTATACGGTATTGCAGGGCGATCTTTCAGATGAAGTGACGGGCATTTGTCATGATAACCGTATGCTTCAAAAAGGAGATGCTTTTATCTGTATCTCAGGCGCACGTTTTGACACACATACAATGGCAGGGGAACTGGCAAAGAAAGCAGCACTTCTTGTTGTTGAAAAGCCAGTTGAACTTGATGCTGATTGTAAAACAGCAGTTGTGCAGGTTGCATCTACAAGAGATATAGTTGCAGCACTTGCAGCAGCCTTTTATGGATATCCATCTGAAAAGGTGGTTTGTATCGGAATTACAGGATCAAAGGGCAAGACAACATGCACTCATATGATGGCTGATATTTTGCGTGCAGCTGGTTATCTTACTGGAACAATAGGTACAAACGGTGCCATAATGCCTGCAGGATGCGATCATGCTGTATGGGGATCCGATAAATATAGCTGTGCACCGTGTAATGAGACACCAGGCTATGACTGCTATGAATTAAATAATACGACACCTGATCCTATGGAATTGCAGATGTATCTGGCAATGATGGTAAAGGCTGGCTGCACGCATGTTGTTTTAGAGGTTTCTTCTCAGGGCATGAAACAAAAACGAGTGGCAACAGTAGATTTTGCTTATGGTGTGTGGACCAATATCGAGACTGGTGATCACATTGGACCGAATGAGCACAAGGATTTCGAGGAATATCTATATTGCAAGGCGATGTTGTTAAACCAGAGCCGCCGTGCTTATGTAAACTGTGATGATCGTCATCTGGATGCTTTTATGAAGTATGTAACCTTAAGCGATGGTTCTGATGGTCGCACAAAGCAGGTATTCTATTATGGAGAAGGCGAAAAGGCCGATTATCGCATTGGCAATTTAAAGAAGAGCCAAAATGGTGTGCTTGAGGCTCCAGGAATCGAGTTTACGATTAGTGGTGCGTTGGATGCAGACATTCGGGTCAACCTGCCGGGCGATTTCAATATGTACAATGCGGCAGCAGCAGTTGCCATTGCACATGATATGGGAATTTCCACTGATATCATCAATAAAGGATTAACTCATTTAAGGATTCGCGGACGTTTTGATATTGTGTTCAATAATGGCCATTTTGCAGTCTGTGTCGATTTTGCCCATAATGGTTACAGCACAAGAAATCATCTTGAAGCACTTCGTGAATATCATCCAAAGCGTATTGTCTGCGTATTTGGTGCTGACGGAAACCGTTCAAAGTATCGCCGCTACGAGATGGGAGAGGCGAGTGCACTGTTAGCCGATTTGAGTATTGTCACTGCCGGTCACAACCGCTATGAGACATTTGATCAGATTTTTGCTGATATCAAAATTGGAATCGATAAGGCACAGAAAGAAAAAGCAGAACCTGTTTCGTATTTGGTCATTCCGAACCGCAAGGAAGCAATTCGTTATGCGATTGAACATGCACAGGAGGGCGATATGATTACCATTCTTGGACTGGGACATGAGAGTTACCAGGAGGAGAATGGAGTTAAGACACCGCACAGTGATATTCAATTTGCGGCACAGTGCTGTAAGGAGTGTTATCCGCAGGGGTGAAAAAACAGTAATTAGCAGAATGGCTACAAAACACTTGAGGGAGGAAGAAAAATGGATAGACAAAAGGTAAAGTCAGGACTGGGATTAATGTTCTGGGGAAACATTGTGGCATTATTTGCAGTAATTCCAATTCTGGGAGTAATCGCAGCTCTTGTTGGCGGAATCATGGAATTGATTGCGATTGTAAATCTGAGAAAACAAAGTGAAAATTATAACAATGCATTTTGGTTTACAATTGCTGGAATTGTGCTTGGGCTCTTCGCCGGTGGAGATGGATTATGGGGAACAGCGATATCAATTCTCCATGGCCTTGCAACATTGGGTGCAACCTACTACATTTGCACAGCAACAGAGGAATGTGTAAGTATAGTATCTTATGAGGTAGCAGATTATTGCCACAGCGTATGCAACTGGTATGTAACTTGTATGGTTATTTCATTGGCGATCAGTGTTGTGATGCTCGTATTTTCAATTATTCCGATATTAGGATTTATCGTCGCAGCAATTGGATCATTGGCACTTATTGTAGTGGCTATTTTCCAATTAATAGCGTCCATTCGCTTTTTGATTATGCTTTGGAAGTGCCAGGGGGTGCTGTAAAGAGGTCTTGCCTGTAGCGGCTGCGACAATCTGGGAGGCGGTTCTGTTGAAGCATTTTATGAGCCTTATATAAACGGTGAGAAGGAGCTTCGCCAGTTGAATGAGGAGTATGTCAGCAATAGCGGAATAGTGAGATAAACAAAAAATGCGGTCATCTTTTATAAAAAAAGGTGTGGATTGAAATATTTAATGCCACAAATAATCCCTTTCTTCTTTCTTATGTCACCTTCCTTAAGGAAGGTGCGGATTAAAATCTATATTGGGATTTAATTGAGTAGGCAATAGATCAGAAAAAGTAAACGGCATAAGCTATGGAAATGTAGCCTATGCTGTTTATTTTTGTTCAGAAGTTGAAAAGCAGATTGCGACATGATATAATTTGTATGATAGTCGCCATGTCCTGAGCAATGGTGAAGAGAAGATAAGTATTCTGGAGAAAGACCAGAGGATAAGCGGAGGAAAAATAAGAATGGTTGATACCAAAAAAGAACAGGAACGTGACGAACTGCATCGTGCAATATGGGCGATTGCTGACGAATTGCGTGGAGCAGTAGATGGATGGGATTTTAAAAATTATGTTCTTGGAACAATGTTTTACCGTTATATTTCAGAAAATTTGTGCAGCTATGTGAATAGTGGTGAGATTGAAGCTGGAAATAGTGAATTTGATTTTGCTAAACTGTCAGACGAAGATGCAGAGGAAGCAAGGGAAGGATTGGTAGAGGAAAAAGGCTTTTTTATTCTGCCAAGCGAGTTGTTTTACAATGTACGTGCGAATGCTGCAAATGATGAAAATTTAAACGAAACACTGGAAAGAGTATTTCGACATATTGAGGAATCAGCGAAAGGCAGCGAATCAGAAAGTGATTTTGCTGGACTGTTTGATGATTATGATGTAAACAGCAATAAATTAGGTTCTACCGTAGCAAAACGAAATGAAAAGCTCGTGAAATTGCTAAATGGTGTAGGCGAAATGAATCTTGGTGATGTAAAAGATCACTCTATCGATGCTTTTGGTGACGCATATGAGTATCTTATGACCATGTATGCCTCAAATGCAGGAAAATCTGGTGGAGAATTTTTTACTCCAGCTGATGTGTCAGAACTGCTTACAAGACTTGGTACAGTAGGAAAAACAGAAATCAACAAGGTATATGATCCAGCATGTGGTTCTGGTTCGCTGCTTTTGAAAGCTGAGAAAGTTCTTGGCAAAGAAGCTATTCGTAATGGTTTTTATGGTCAGGAGATTAATATTACAACCTATAATCTGTGCCGCATTAATATGTTTTTGCATGATGTAGGTTTCGACAAGTTTAATATTGCTTGTGAAGATACACTGATCAGTCCTCAGCATTGGGATGATGAACCATTTGAATTGATTGTATCAAATCCACCATATTCAATTAAATGGGCAGGAGATGAAAACCCGTTGCTGATTAATGATCCTCGTTTCGCACCAGCGGGAGTTCTTGCACCAAAGAGCAAGGCAGATCTGGCATTTATTATGCATAGTTTGTCTTGGCTTGCATCTAATGGAACGGCTGCTATTGTATGTTTTCCAGGCATTATGTATCGCGGTGGTGCAGAGAAGAAAATTCGTCAGTATTTGATTGATAATAACTATGTGGATTGTATTATCCAGTTGCCGAATAACCTGTTCTTTGGTACGTCCATTGCAACATGTATTATGGTTATGAAGAAAAATAAAACTGATAATAAGGTTTTATTTATAGATGCCACAAATGAGTGTGTGAAGGTAACAAACAATAATAAATTGACACCAGAGAATATTGAGCACATCGTAGATATATTTGCAAAGAGAGAGGAGATTTTGCATTTCTCACATTTAGCAAATTATGAAGAAGTCGTAGAGAATGATTATAATTTGTCGGTTTCCACTTATGTTGAGGTAGAGGATACCAGAGAGAAAATTGACATTGTGAAGTTGAATGCAGAAATCAAGGAAATTGTGGCTCGAGAGCAGATACTTCGTGATGAGATTGATAAGATCATTGCGGAGATTGAGGGGGAATAAAGTGATAATGTATGACTGGATTCTTGAACACAGTGATAGTATAGGGTTGTCAATTGATTTTATTTCTTTAATTGTAAGTATTTTTCTTACGGTTATTATTTATAGACTTGAACGTCGTCACGAAAAAGAACATGAATTAGCTGAAGAAAAAGCGCAAAAGTTGGCTGTGTTTGAAGTTGCGAAGGTGTTTTTAATTGATAACGATGATGAAGTGGAATACCTTCCTCTTGCTGAAATTGCAGCAAAATTAAATCTAAAGAGAAAGCACTACCGTAGCATTACAACTCGTTTTTTACGTTGCTCTCAAAAACAGCAGGAGGAGATTCTTCGCCAAGCAAATGTGGTAGATATTCAAATATCAATGGATGCAGTTAAGATTGCATTAGAAAAATTGCAGACTGATTTAGAAAACTTTGAATTTGGTCGAAATATTCTATATGATGGTGCTAAATATCTTCATCGAGCCTTCGAACGGTGGGCTGAAGAAGAGGTGAAGGATGTTAATCCATATATATTTGAAAATTTGGAAAAAAGTGAATGGTATGGTAGTCAGTCAAAAATTCCTTTGCGTAGTTTTGACCATATAGATCCACTTTATTCTTATATGCGGAGTTATCAGCACGCAGAAGAGTTGGGACTTTGTAGGGATCAAATAGAACCACCAGTGGATATGGTATTTCGGCAGTGCAATCTTGGAACATGTGACGAACAAATTATGACATTTTGGACAATGAGAATCATTATTGATGCTTGTCATACATTTAAAGATTTGCCAGGAGTTGACAATTTTGATGAATCTCTAATACAGAAGCAAGAAGATATGTATTACTATACACTTGCTATGTTATGTACTGCATATTCTGTAGAATGAGGAATTACAGACTACTGAGTAAATTGAACTAAATTAATATAGAGAAAATCTAACAATACAGATATTGATGAAGAGAAAGAGAAGATTGTCGATATGTGGAATCCATATATGATTGAGAGTGGTGGTGAAACGGAATGAGTAGACTAAATGAACTAATTAAAGAACTTTGTCCAGATGGGGTAGAGTATAGGGAATTACATGAAGTTCTCACAATAAAAAATGGGAGTGATTACAAGCAGTTTGGCACAGGAAATATTCCAGTTTATGGTTCTGGTGGAATTATGACATACATAGATCGTTATGCATATAACAAACCATCTGTACTGATTCCAAGAAAGGGGTCTATTGATAAGTTATATTATGTAGAGGAACCATTTTGGAATGTGGATACTATATTCTATACTGATATAGATGTGTCACAAGTTATACCAAGATTTGTTTATTTCTGCTTACAAATGGAACATCTTGAACAGTATAATACTGCTGGAGGAGTTCCAAGCCTCACACAAAAAGTCTTGAATAAGATTAAGCTCCCTGTACCTCCTCTGGAGGTACAACGTGAAATAGTCCGCGTGCTGGACTCTTTTTTATTACTTACAGATGAGCTTACAGTTAAGCTTAATACTGAGCTTATAGTTCGGAAGAAACAATATGAATTTTATCGAGATAAATTATTGACATTTGATAATGATGTTAAGATCTTACCATTAGGTAAAGTTTGTGACTTGCAGGCAGGAAAGGCTATTAAATCAGCAATGATTTCGGATACAGAAACAGTTGATACACCTATTACTTGCTATGGTGCAAATGGTTGTAGAGGATATGTGGCCACTTATAATCAAGAAGGTGAGAAATCAATTATTGGACGACAAGGAGCATTGTGTGGAAATGTATGTTATGCCACAGGTGAGTATTATGCAACTGAGCATGCTGTTGTGGTTACAGATAAGGGTTATTTTAATAGTAGATATCTTTTTCATGTGTTAACTAATGCTGATTTAAACCAATATAAAACAGCAGGAGCGCAGCCCGGATTATCAGTTTCGCGATTGAATGAAGTAAGAATCGCTGTTCCAGATAAAAATATTCAAGATAAAATTGCTAATGTTCTCGATAATTTCGAAGCAATTTGTACTGACCTAAATATTGGCTTATCAGCCGAAATCGAGGCACGCCAAAAACAATATGAATATTATCGTGATTTACTATTGACATTTGCTGAAAAGGGTGACATGCTCTTGACGGACGGACCGATCCGATCAGAGCTGAGCGCAATTAAGCTCCTTCAGTATGTGTTTGGTTACGTTGTGCTACCTTTATCGTCTGTTGCAAAAGTTTTCAGGGGAGAATATATCACAAAGAAAAATGAAAAAACAGGAACGATTCCCGTTATATTAGGAGGACAAGAGCCAGCATATTATATTGATCGTTCTAATCATGATGGAGAAATTGTGGTTATTGCACGTAGTGGTGCATCTGCAGGGTTTGTTTCTTATTGGAATCAACCGATATTTGTGACAGATGGATTTGGATATGAAGAAGTTGAGGGGCTTTCAACAACGAAGTATTTATATTATGTGCTGAAAAATATAGAGATGGTATTGAATAGTATGAAGCGTGGTGCAGGAGTTCCGCACGTGAGCAGTGAAGCGTTATCAAATATTAGGATTCCATTACCTTCGCTTGAAGAACAAAAACGTATTGTTGAAATTCTCGATCGCTTTGACGCTCTTTGTAATGATCTGTCAGCAGGGCTTCCTGCAGAAATTGAAGCACGTAAGAAACAATATGAATATTACAGAGATAAGTTATTGTCTTTTAAAGAATTACAAAAGTAGGGAGGCAAGATTATGCCATACTTTAACATTGTAGCGGAAACATCGGAAAATACCGTTGTTACAGAATATGAGCCAGTTAAAAAGCGTTCTGATAGCTATCAGAGTGAAGCGCAACTAGAGCAGGAATTTATTCGATTGCTTTGTGAACAGGGATATGAATATCTGCCGATTCATACAGAGAAAGATCTGATTGAGAATCTCCGTATGAAACTATCAGAACTAAATGATTATCAGTTCTCTGATACAGAGTGGGAGAATTTTTTCAAAAATGCGATTGCGAATCCTAATGAGCATATCGTGGAAAAGACTCGCAAGATACAAGAGGATAATATTCAAGTTCTGACGCGTGATGACGGTTCTTCTAAAAATATTACACTAATAGATAAAAAGAACATCCATAATAATAGGCTGCAAGTAATCAATCAGTACGCGGTTAGTACAGATGATGGCGCAAAACATGATAATCGTTACGATGTTACAGTATTGGTTAATGGTTTACCCCTTGTTCATATTGAGCTGAAGCGCAGAGGTGTTGCTATTCGTGAGGCATTTAATCAGATAAATCGTTATCAGAGAGAGTCTTTTGGGGCAGGTTCTGGGTTATATGAGTATATTCAAATTTTCGTTATCTCGAATGGTACCAATACGAAATATTATTCCAATAGTACTAGACGCAATGCAGAGAAAGAAAACGAGAAGAAAGGTTCCAGTAAAACTAAGACGAGCAACAGCTTTGAGTTTACTTGCTTTTGGGCAGATGCGAAAAATCGTGTGATTCCAGATCTTGTTGACTTTACTAAGACGTTTTTTGCAAAACATGCGATTCTGAATATTCTTACGAAGTATTGTATTTTTACGTCTGAGAATATGTTGATGGTTATGCGCCCATATCAGATTACGGCTACGGAGAGGATTTTAAATCGCATTGAAATCGCGAATAATTATAAAAAGTATGGCAGCGTTGAGGGTGGTGGCTATATTTGGCATACTACAGGCTCTGGAAAAACATTAACTTCTTTTAAAACGGCAAGATTAGCATCAAAGTTACCATATATTGATAAAGTGTTGTTTGTGGTTGATCGTAAAGATCTGGACTACCAGACAATGAAAGAGTATGATCGTTTTGAAAAAGGAGCTGCTAATAGCAATACATCGACCGCGATATTAAAACGCCAGTTAGAGGATCCAGATGCACATATTATTATTACCACAATACAAAAATTAGCTACCTTTATAAAAAAGAATCCTGGCCATGAAGTCTATATGAAACATGTCATCATTATTTTTGATGAATGCCATCGTAGCCAGTTCGGAGATATGCACACGGCTATCGTAAAGAATTTTAAGAAATATCATTTGTTTGGATTTACGGGAACACCGATTTTCTCTACTAATTCGGGAAAAGCAAAGAATCCAGCACTCATTACTACTGCTCAAACTTTCGGCGATCAGCTTCACAGCTATACGATTGTGGATGCGATTAATGATAAAAATGTTCTTCCATTCCGAGTTGACTACATAAAAACAATGGATGTAGAGGAAGAAATCACAGATGAAATGGTTTGGGATATCAATCGTGAAAAAGTTATGATGGCTCCTGAGCGCATCCGTATGGTGACGCAGTATATATTGGAGCATTTTGACCAGAAAACGTATCGAGGGGATAAAACATACATATATAATACACTCACGAATATAGCAGAGGTGGCTTCGGCTAAGAGAGATGGGGTAGAAGAAATTAAGCAGAAACAGCGTATAAGTGGTTTTAATTCTATTTTTGCAGTATCAAGCGTACCGATGGCAAAGCTCTATTATCAGGAATTTAAAAAGCAAATGGCAGAAGATCAAACAAAGAGACTGCGTGTTGCAACCATTTTTAGTTATGGAGCAAATGAAGAAGAATCGGATGGAATTCTGGATGAAGAAAATTCTGAAGATACCTCAGCACTTGATCAACCATCTAGGGATTTTCTGGAAGAAGCCATTAAAGACTATAATAAAATGTTCCATACGAACTATGATACTTCAAGTGACAAATTTCAGAATTATTATAAAGATGTGTCCCTTCGTATGAAGAATAAGGAATTGGATATTTTGATTGTAGTTAATATGTTCCTTACTGGCTTTGATGCTACAACTATGAATACGCTGTGGGTCGACAAAAATTTGAAAATGCATGGATTGATACAGGCTTTTTCTCGTACCAATCGTATCTTAAATTCGATTAAGACATTTGGAAATATCGTATGTTTTCGAAATTTGCAAAAGCGGGTGGATAGTGCAATTTCTCTGTTTGGAGATAAGAATGCTGGAGGCATTGTTCTGATGCAGAGTTTTAAAGACTACTATTATGGTTATGAATCTGTTGATGGTAAAAAGATGCCAGGTTATATAGATATGATGGCAGATTTGAAAGAAAAGTTTCCAGTTTCAGAACCACAGATTGTCGGAGAGCAGAACCAGAAAGAATTTATTGCTCTTTTCGGTGCGATTCTTCGTATGAGAAACTTATTGCTTTCTTTTGATGATTTTAAAGGAAATGAATTGATTTCAGAGAGAGATTTACAGGACTATTTGGGGCGTTATCAGGATTTGCGTGATGAATGGAAACGCAAGCGTCGAGAAAGCACGGATATTACAGATGATGTGATCTTTGAAATTGAATTAATTCGGCAGATAGAAATTAACATCGATTATATTCTTATGCTTGTGAAAAAATATCATGATACACATTGCGAGGATAAGGAAGTATTGATAACGATCAATAAGGCGATAGATGCCAGTCCAGAATTACGCAGTAAAAAGCAGCTTATTGAAAACTTTATAGCTGGAATCAATGATGTAGATGATATTATGAACGAATGGCATGATTACATAGCAGTGCAAAGAAAGTATGATTTAGATATGGTTATCAAGGAGGAACGACTAAAGGAAGAAGAAACGTATAGATTTATGGAAAATGCTTTTCGCGATGGAGAAATTCGAACAGCAGGAGTTGATATAGATAAACTCATGCCTCCAATTTCACGTTTTGGTGGAGGAAGAGCAAAGAAAAAGCAGACCGTTATTGAAAAATTAAAGTTGTTTTTTGAAAAATATTTTGGCATTGGAAGTGCTTTTACACCAATAAAACAAAATGTCAATGTATATAATTTTGAAGAAACAGATAAGTTACCAATAGCGGCAGAAGAAGAGATGACATATGGAAAAAAATAGGAGTGAGCGAGCATCCGCACAAAAAAATGCAAGAAAACTAGTTGCAAAAATGGTTGAGTGAATGTAAAATAAATATAATATATGCAATAATTACAAGAAAAGAAGCCTTGAATAAATTCTTTTTGAAGTAATTATTGCGGTCAGCTTCTTTACAGAAGCTGTGAGTTGAAATAAGAATGTCCCGGTATCATTTGGTGTACGCGGTAGTGGCTTCCTTATATATTACTATTAAGGAAGCCACTGAAGATTTGAATATGGCAGTAGAAAAGTTTACAGAAAATGTAAATTAGTTACTGTGTATTTTACAATGTAAATTGTATAGTTTTGTCGCCTCCTTCGCGGAGGCGTGAATTGAAATAGAGATATAATTGTTCGATGGTGTTTTCAACTTATCGCCTCCCTTGCAGAGGCAAGAATTGAAATTGCGTTGAGGGTAATTATTCTTGAAGATGCATTGGTGGATGACTACGATGAGATGCATATACCTTGGCGGAGGCACTGAGGCGACCTGTGCTTTACGAGGCGTGCCCGTGTGGGAGCGGGCTTACGCAGTAACTAAGATAAAAAGGTGTGTAGAAGGCGCCGCGGGAACAAGGGACACCGACAAAGTCACTCGCCGAAGGGCCGTTCGTTAATTAACTGGGAGGCGTAAGAAATCAACTTGACATTTTAAATTGCTGAGTGTAATATACAATATATCTTTTTCTGCCATTTGAAGGGCAAAAAAGTCAAAACAACCAACCCTTGAAAGGAATAACATGGATTTAATAGATTTGAGAAACGTTTCCGATTTAACCGGAATTGACATCAATATGGTAGATACAAACACCTTGGCACCGGAGATGGAACCAAACAGACAGCTCTATTTTATGGCAAAAAGCAGAGAGTATGTGAAAAGAAAGTCAGAAGAGTTAGGAAGAAACTTAACAGTTCATATTACTACCTTTGGCTGCCAGATGAATGCGAAAGATTCTGAAAAACTGCTTGGTATTCTTGAAAAAATCGGATATGAGGAAACTGATGATGAAAAGGCTGCTGATTTTTTGATCATGAATACCTGCACTGTGCGTGAGAATGCAAACCAGAAGGTATACGGTCATTTAGGAATGTACCAGAGCAGAAAGAAGAAAGCACCTCACCGTATGATTGCTATTTGCGGCTGTATGATGCAGGAGCCAGATGAGGTTGCAAAGATTCGTAGCAGCTACCGTTTTGTTGATATTGTATTTGGAACTCATAACATATTTAAGCTTGCAGAGTTGTTATATCAGGCATTTACTAAAAAAGAACAGGTAATTGATGTATGGGAAGGAACTGATCAAATCGTAGAGGATCTTCCTGCTGTCCGCAAATATTCCTTTAAGTGTGGTGTTAACATCATGTATGGCTGCAACAATTTCTGCAGCTACTGTATCGTTCCATATGTGCGCGGAAGAGAGAGAAGCAGACAGCCAGAGGATATCATTAGAGAGATTAAGCAGTTAGTAGCTGATGGTGTAGTAGAGGTTATGCTTCTTGGTCAGAATGTAAACTCCTATGGAAAGACACTTGATAATCCTATTACATTTGCACAGCTTTTACAGCAGGTAGAGCAGATCGAAGGACTTCGTTGGATTCGCTTTATGACTTCTCATCCTAAGGATTTGTCAGATGAATTAATTGAAGTGATGAAAAATTCCAAAAAGATTTGTCGTCACTTACATTTGCCGCTTCAGTCTGGAAGCAGCCGTATTTTAAAGCTTATGAACCGAAAGTATGACAAGGAACAGTATTTGGAGTTAGCAGCAAAGCTTCGCCGCGAAATTCCTGATCTTTCTTTGACTACGGATATTATTGTTGGCTTCCCAGGTGAGACTGAGGAAGATTTTGAAGATACAATGGATGTAGTACGCAAGGTGCAGTATGACAGTGCATTTACTTTTATTTATTCAAAGCGTACAGGAACACCAGCTGCTGCAATGGATGATCAGATACCAGAGGAAGTGGTAAAGGATCGTTTTGACCGCCTGTTAAAGCTTGTTCAGTCTATTGCGACAACTCAGTGCAGCCGCGATACTGGAAAAACACTTGAGGTGTTGGTAGAAGAGGTTAATGAGAAAGATCCATCTATGGTATCAGGACGTCTCAGCAATAACACAGTGGTTCATTTTAAGGGAGATAGTTCATTGATCGGAACAATCTGCAAAGTAAAAATGATAGAGTCCAAAGGCTTTTACTATTTGGGAGAGCTTGTGGAATAACGCATAAGATAAGAGGAGATAGCGGCTGACGGTTACGATAGCCGCTATCAGACTGTGTGCAGTTTTGCAAATGGACAGCAACAATTTACAGTAAGAGAGGCATAAGTAAATGGAAATCAACAGGGCGAAACTGTCGCCGATGATGCAGAAGTACTTTGAGACAAAGGATCAGTATCCTGGCTGTATTTTATTTTACAGACTGGGTGATTTTTATGAAATGTTTTTTGATGATGCGATTACTGCGTCAAAGGCACTGGAGATTACGTTAACAGGAAAAGAATGCGGACTAGAGGAACGGGCACCTATGTGCGGAGTTCCTTTTCATGCAGCCGACAATTACATAGATCGTTTGGTAAAAAAAGGCTATCGTGTCGCTATTGCAGAGCAGATGGAAGATCCGAAGCTTGCAAAGGGTCTTGTAAAGCGTGAGGTTATCCGTGTGGTGACACCAGGAACAATTTGTGATAATAAGGCACTTGATGAAACAAAGAACAATTACATTATGTCAATTGCCTATGTGGGTGGCATTTACGGAGTGAGTACGTGTGATGTATCAACAGGTGAATTTTATCTGACAGAATTAAAGACAAAAGAACAGTTAGAGGATGAGCTGTTTAAGTTTACACCGGCAGAGGTAATATGCAATGATTTGTTTGAATTAAGTGGAGAAAATCTGGATGAATTAAAAGACAGGCTGCATTTTACTGTATCAACACCAGATTCCTGGTATTATAAGGAAGACAATGCAAAAAAGATTTTAATGGAGCATTTTCATACAACTTCGCTTCTTGGAATTGGTCTGGAGGATTATGATTCAGGAATGATATCGGCAGGTGCTTTGATGCAGTATTTGTATGATACTCAGAAAAGTACAATGCCACATATTACAAATATTCAGCCATATACGACAGGCTGTTATATGATTGTGGATACATCGACACGCCGTAATTTGGAACTGACAGAGACACTTAGAGAAAAAGAAAAACGCGGAAGTTTGCTTTGGGTGCTTGATAAGACAAAGACAGCGATGGGAGCAAGGCTTCTTCGAAGCTTTATTGAGCAGCCACTTATTGATCGTGCGAGAATTTTAAAAAGACAGGAAGCGATTGAAGAACTGCTAAACGAATATGTGACAAGAGAAGAAATTCGAGAGTATTTGCAGCCAGTTTATGATCTGGAGCGTTTGGCAGGTCGTATCAGTTATAAGACAGCAAATCCAAGAGATCTTTTGGCATTTGCGGCATCACTTCGCATGCTGCCGCCGATTAAACAGCAGTTAGCTGATTTTAAAGGATCACTGCTGAAAGAATTGTATGATGAACTAGATACGCTGGACGATTTGGAAGCATTAATCAGCAGTGCCATTATAGAGGATCCGCCGCTTGTTATCAGAGAGGGAGGAATCATTAAGGATGGCTATAATGAGGATGTAGATAAGCTTCGCCGCTCAAAGACAGAGGGAAAGAACTGGCTGGCAGAGCTAGAGGCAAAGGAGCGTGAACGCACAGGAATTAAGACATTGCGAGTGCGTTACAATAAGGTGTTTGGTTATTATATTGAAGTAACCAATTCCTTTAAGGACATGGTTCCTGATGATTATACAAGAAAGCAGACACTTACAAATGCAGAACGCTTTATCACGCAGGAGTTAAAAGAGCTTGAGGATTTAATTCTTGGTGCTGAGGATAAGCTGGCAGCGCTTGAGTATGAATTGTTCTGTGATGTGCGAGATCGTGTGGCATCGCAGGTAGAACGTATTCAGAAAACAGCGCGTGCAGTTGCGCTTCTTGACGTTATCGCATCTCTTTCTTTTGTTGCGGAACGTCAGAATTATGTTAAACCACAGATCAATGAAAGAGGAATTCTTGATATTAAAAATGGCCGTCATCCTGTTGTTGAGCAGATGATTCCAAATGATATGTTTGTAGCAAATGATGTGCTGCTTGACAATGGAAAGAACCGCATTTCGATTATTACAGGTCCGAATATGGCTGGAAAGTCGACTTATATGCGTCAGGTCGCATTGATTGCGCTTATGGCACAGATTGGAAGCTTTGTTCCTGCAAAATCGGCTAATATCTGTATAAGTGATCGCATTTTTACAAGAGTAGGTGCTTCTGATGATTTGGCATCTGGTCAGAGTACCTTTATGGTAGAGATGAATGAGGTGGCGAACATTCTTCGTCATGCGACAAAAAAGAGTCTGATTATTCTTGATGAAATCGGACGCGGAACTAGTACATATGATGGTATGAGTATTGCGTGGGCCGTTGTTGAATATATTGCGGATGCCAGACAGCTTGGTGCAAAAACGCTCTTTGCAACGCATTACCACGAGCTGACAGAGCTTGAAGGCGCATTAAATGGTGTAAATAATTATTGCATTGCCGTGAAGGAGCAGGGTGACGATATTGTCTTTTTGCGAAAAATAGTCAAGGGTGGTGCAGATAGAAGCTATGGAATCCAGGTTGCAAAACTGGCAGGTGTTCCAGACCGTGTTATAAACCGTGCAAAGGAACTGGTTGAGGAACTGACTGATGCTGACATTGCAGCTCGTGCAAGAGAGATTGCCCAGATGCAGTCAACACCATCTAAAAAGCGCGTATCACGCCCAGATGAAGTAGATGCAAATCAGCTGACACTTTTTGATACAGTAAAAGATGATTCTATAATAGAAGAAATCAAAAAACTAGAAATTGCAAATATGACGCCGCTTGATGCACTTAATACGCTGTATCGTATGCAGGCAACACTAAAAAATCGCATTTGATGCTTCCAAGGTGAAAAACTGAGCGATGTTTCCTGCTTGCAGGAAAACAGCGCTCAGTTTGGAACCTGCCCTTTCATGAGGATGGCAGCGATTTACGAAGTAAATCCGCGAATCCGAATGAAAGCAGGATTGCGAGAGCGGCGAAGCTGCGGAGCAATCCGTGGGAAGCAGCAAAATTAAAAAGAGGATGGCAGCGAATCCGAATGAGAGTAGGATTGCGAGAGCGGCGAAGCTGCGTAGCAATCCGTAGGAAGTATCAAAAATATAAAAATTAAAAATATACAAAGGAGGTCTGCAATGCCCGAAATACAATTGCTCGATCAGGCAACGATTAATCAGATTGCAGCAGGAGAGGTTATTGACAGACCATCTTCTGTTGTAAAGGAGCTGTTGGAAAATGCTATTGATGCGAAAGCAACAGCGATTACTGTGGAAATCAAAGATGGTGGAATCAGTTTTATTCGCATTACCGATAATGGCTGCGGAATTGAAAAGGATCAGGTGCGTAAAGCTTTTTTGCGTCATGCAACGAGTAAGCTTCATACAATTGATGACTTGTTAGATATTGGTTCACTTGGCTTTCGTGGTGAGGCACTTTCGAGTATTGCAGCTATTGCACAGGTGGAGCTCATTTCAAAACCGCCTGAAGCAATGCTTGGCATTTCCTACCAGATTGAAGACGGAGAAGAAAAAAGTTTAACACAGATAGGTGCACCAGACGGCACAACAATTCTAGTGCGCAATTTATTTTACCATGTGCCTGCCAGGAAGAAGTTTTTAAAGACAGCAGCTACAGAGGGAAATTATATCAATCAACTGATGGAAAACATGGCTATGCTTCGTCCGGATATATCGATGCGCTTTATAAATGGCGGACAGAATAAGCTTTATACGAGTGGAAATGGCCGTTTGAAGGATTTGATCTATACAATTTATGGAAGAGAAATTTCATCTAATGTGTTAGAGATCAGCTATGAGTGTCCTTTATTCGCAGTGACAGGTTATATTGGCAAGCCAATTATTTCAAGAGGAAATAGAACTTTTGAAAACTATTATATAAATGGCCGTTTTGTAAAAAGTCGTTTGATTGCTGCTGCAATTGAGCAGGCGTATAAGCCATTTATGATGCAGCATCGTTATCCGTTTACAGTGCTTCATATTAAAATTAAGCCTGAGCTTATTGATGTAAATGTTCATCCGGCGAAGATGGAAGTGCGTTTTCAGCAGGAAAACGAAATTTATGAGCTGTTAGCAGGCGCAATTGAAAATACACTTCGCGGCAAAGAATTTATTCCTGATGTAAGTGATGATGGCAAGGCAGAAAAGAAGGTGCAGGAAAAGCAAAAGCTGCCAGAGCCTTTTGAGCAGAGACGTCTTCAGGCGATGAAGGAGATTATTCCACCGCCACCTGCAGAACATAAAACTCAAAATGAACAAAAGCCATCAGCAGAACATAAAACTCAGAGTGAACAAAAGCTGCCAAGAAACGAAGAACAGCCAAAAGTGCTGTCAAAACTTTCTGAGCCTGTTTGCGAATATAAGGCAGAAAAAAAGCAGACAATAAAGGATTCTGATTCGAAGTGGGAGTCTGCCTCTGGAATACACAAACGTATTGGACAGGATGTATCTCAAACTGTTAATCAGATGCCTACTCAGCCAGAACAAAAATTAGAAAAACCAGAACAGCAAACGCTGTTTACGGAGCCGTTATTGTCGGAGAAGGCAAGAATCCATCATCGTCTGATTGGACAGCTGTTTGATACATACTGGCTGATTCAGTATGGAAATCAACTTTATATAATGGATCAGCATGCCGCACATGAAAAGGTAAACTATGAGCGGCTTATGGAAGCATACCGCAAAAAGGAGCGTATTACTCAATTTGTGAGTCCGCCGATGGTTATTTCACTGACAAGGGCAGAGGAAGCGATTTTAGAAGAATTTAAAAGTGAATTTGAACGCATTGGCTTTACAATTGAACCATACGGCGGGCGCGAGTATGCAATCAGTGAGATTCCGGCAAATCTTTATGGAATTAATGAAAAGGAGTTGTTTTTGGAGATGCTGTCTGATCTTGAGGATAGAGGAAGCATGCAGCCATCCGAACTGATTGCATCAAAGCTTGCGTCGATGTCGTGTAAGGCAGCTATTAAGGGCGGTCAGAAGATTTCGTTTCAGGAGGCGGATGCGCTTGTGTCACAGCTATTGACACTTGAAAATCCGTATGCGTGTCCTCATGGAAGACCAACGATTATCACGATGACTAAATATGAACTTGAAAAAAAGTTTAAGAGAATTGTGTGATTGTATAGTTTTGAATAGCAAACAATAAACTGCAACGAGCAATAGGTAGGAATAAAATATGACAGAAAATAAGAAACCACTTATTATATTGACCGGTCCAACGGCTGTGGGAAAAACAAGCGCCTCAATTGGACTGGCAAAATCGCTTGGCTGTGAGATAATCAGTGCAGATTCTATGCAGGTTTATAAATATATGGACATTGGTTCTGCAAAAATTATGCCTGATGAGATGCAGGGCGTTCCTCATTATCTTGTGGATGAGCTGCTGCCAGGTGATGAATTTTCCGTAGTGCGCTTTCAGCAGATGGCAAAGGCGGCAATGGAAAAAATTTATGCTAATGGTCATATTCCGCTTGTGGTAGGCGGAACTGGATTTTATATTCAGGCACTTTTGTATGATATTGATTTTGAAGATACATGCGAGGATACTGCGTACCGTACACAGCTTGAAGATAAGACAAAAGAGCTTGGAAATGAATGGCTGTTAGAGCAAGTGCGAAGCGTTGATCCTGCATCGGCAGAGGCAATTCATGCAAATAATACGAAGCGTCTAATTCGCGCACTGGAATATTTTAAATTGACAGGTCGTCCAATCTCAGAGCATAATGAGAAACAGCGCCAGAAAGAATCACCATACAATTTCTGCTATTTTGTCCTGAACAGAGATCGCGCAGAGTTGTATCGTCGCATTGATCTGCGCGTGGATCAGATGATGGAGCAGGGACTACTTAAGGAAGTGGAAGCATTAAAGGCGATGGGCTATGACAGAAGTTATGTCTCAATGCAGGGACTTGGCTATAAGGAGCTTTTATCATATCTTGACGGCGAGTGTACATTAGATGATGCGGTAAGTCAGATTAAGCAGTCAACGAGACATTTTGCAAAACGTCAGCTTACCTGGTTTCGCAGAGAACGCGATGTAACATGGCTTGATATTGACGGAGTAAAAAACGAAGATGTTATAAGCATATTGACAGAGCAGTGTGTAAAAAACTTACATGCCGCAGTAAAAATACAGCAAAAATAGAAAAGAGAGAAAGAAAAATGACAATGAAAGAAACTTACCTGTCCATGGGGATTGGTGAAAAAACGTATGAATTTTGTGAGAAAATCGAGCAGGATCTTAAAGAACGTTTCTGCGAGATTGATAAAGTTGCAGAGCAGAATCAGATGAAGGTGCTTGGTGCAATGCAAAAAAATCATGTAAGTGAAGCTTGCTTTGCAGCAACAACTGGATATGGATACAATGATATGGGAAGAGAAACGTTAGAGCAGGTATATGCTGATACATTCCATACAGAGGCTGCATTGGTGCGTCCACAGATCACATGCGGAACACATGCGCTTGCACTTGCACTATCTGCAAATCTTCGTCCAGGTGATGAGCTGCTTTCACCTGTGGGAAAGCCATATGATACGCTTGAAGAGGTAATTGGAATCCGTCAGTCTGTTGGTTCTCTTAGAGAATATAATATTTCATATCGCCAGGTAGATCTGCTTAGTGATGGCAGCTTTGACTGGGAAGGTATTCGCGCTGCAATCAATGAGAAGACAAAAGTAGCAACTATTCAGCGTTCTAAGGGATATCAGACAAGACCGACACTTTCAGTTGAGCGTATCGGTGAGCTGATTTCATTCATTAAGTCAATTAAGCCAGACGTGATCTGTATGGTAGATAATTGTTATGGTGAATTTATCGAAGAAATTGAGCCATCTGATGTTGGGGCAGATATGACAGTTGGTTCTCTTATTAAAAATCCAGGCGGCGGATTAGCACCGATTGGCGGTTATATCTGCGGAACAGCAGCATGTATTGAGCAGTGTGCATATCGTCTTAGTGCTCCGGGACTTGGTCAGGAGGTTGGTGCATCTTTGGGCGTTCTTCCGTCATTCTATCAGGGATTTTTCCTGGCACCGACAGTAGCGGCAGGTGCGCTTAAGGGAGCAGTTTTTGCAGCAAACGTATTTGAAAAATTAGGTTATGATGTAATTCCAAACGGTACAGAGCCTAGATACGATATTATTCAGGCTGTTACACTTAAAAAGCCTGAGGCGCTGATCGCATTTTGTCAGGGTATTCAGGCAGCAGCTCCGGTTGACAGCTATGTAACACCAGAACCATGGGATATGCCAGGCTATGATTCACAGGTTATTATGGCAGCCGGTGCATTTATTCAGGGTTCTTCGATTGAGCTGAGTGCAGATGGTCCTCTAAAGGAGCCATATGCAGTTTATTTCCAGGGAGGTCTTACCTGGTATCATGCAAAGTATGGAATTATGATGGCACTTGAAAAACTGGTTCAGGCAGGTATTGTCACTTTATAAGAAATTTCCGTATGTCAGAGCAGGAACTGTCGGCTTTTGACATACGGATTTGTTAATATTCGAAAATTTCTTCTATACTTTAAAAAAGAATTGTGATAAAATAAGTTCATAATGGTTTCGATACCTGGAAGTAAGGAACGATTATGAAACATGATATTTCAAAGCAGCTGCCCAAAGATATCCAACCGTACGAAAGGTGTATGGAGCAGGGCGCTGGTGCATTGAACAATGCCGAACTGCTTGCCGTGATTTTAAGAACAGGAAGCGTTGGCGAAAATTCTCTTGAGCTTGCCTCAAGGCTTCTTGCGATAGAAAGTCTTTCAGGGCTTGTGTCTATGACTGTAGCTCAGTTGACTAAGATACGCGGAATCGGAAGGGTAAAGGCAATACAGCTTCAGTGTATTGGTGAGCTGTCAAGGCGTCTTAGTGCGTCAAGACAGCAGGGGATTGTGTTGGACAGTCCTCAGGCAGTCGGAAACTATTATATGAACCGTCTCAAAGATGAGCGTCAGGAACAGGTACTTCTTGTGTTCTTAAATAATAAGGGAGCACTGATTCGCGATCTGGTGCTGACTAAAGGTACAGTGAATCAGACAATTTTGTCACCGAGAGAGGTTTTTATTGAGGCCTTTCGTTATCAGGCAGTCAAAATTATATTGATTCACAATCATCCCAGCGGAGATCCAACCCCGAGCGCGGAAGATGTTGCGGTGACGCGGCAGATTCAAAAGGCGGGAGAGCTTACCGCCATCCCTTTGCTTGATCATATCATCATTGGTGACGGCAGATTTATCAGTTTAAAAGAACGAGGATATATTTCATGAAAAGCAGCAATCAAAACAGCAATGTAAAAATGCCTTTTACAAGAAGACCGCAGCTGATCCTTTTTATATTGACGGCGTGCTGTGTGATTTCTATGGGGTATTATTACATCAAAAAAGAAAACATCGTGTCAGTCGGACAGGTAGCAGGGGCAATCACTGTTCCGGTGCAGAAGGGTGTTAACAAGCTTGGCAGTATTTTCTTTAATTTTGATCAGGAACGACTGAGCAAAGAGGAGGCGATGGCAAAGATTGAGTCGCTTGAAGATGAAAATAAAGAACTCAAAGAGCAGATGGTTTCTTATGATCAGAAGATTCAGGAATATCAGGATATGAGAGAACTTCTTGAACTCAAAAGTGAGTATGCCGATTATGACACTGTTGGGGCAACTGTGATCTTTTCTGATATGACAGGAAACTGGTTCTCTACCTTTACGATAGACAAAGGTACAGATGATGGCCTTGAAGTAGGCATGAATGTACTTTCAGGCGGCGGACTTGTAGGTTACATATCGGATATAGCAAAGGGTCATGCAGTTGTGACTTCGATTATCAATGATAATGTAAATGTCAGTGCAATGCAGTCTACAACAGGAGATGCCTGTGTTGTTACCGGTGATCTTCCTTATATGAAGGAGCATGGTCTTTTGAAGCTTCAGTATATGGATACCGATTTTAATATCAGCAGAGACAATGTAATTGTTACATCCAATATTTCAGACCGCTATCTTCCAGGACTTGTTATTGGCTATGCGCAGGATGTTACTGTGGATGAAAATGGGCTGGCTGCATCTGGTTATTTGAAGCCGGCAGCGGATTTCAAACACATACGCAACGTGCTTGTAGTTACGACACAGAAGCAGTCTGCAGAGTAAACAAAGGATGGAGAAAAAACAGATGAAGATTAAGATACTCAGAGTTGTTTTATGTATAGTACTTGCCGTCAGTTGTTTTATGCTGCAGTCAAATTTTACAAGGATTATTCCAATTTTGACTGCAGCGCCCAATCTGTTGTTAATTGTCACATTTTCAGTTGGCTTTTTAAAGGGCAGGATGTGGGGAATGCTTACAGGACTTGGGTGCGGTCTTTTGCTGGATTCATTCAGCGGAGGTGTACTGGGGTATTATACGCTTATCTTTATTTATATTGGCTATTTCAATGGCATTTTTACAAGGGTGCTGGCGCATGATATGGTTGTGATGCCTGTTTTGTTATGCAGTGCCAATGAGCTGATTTATAGTGTTTATATTTATGTATTCAGCTTCCTATTATTCGGCCGGGTAAATATTGCAGACTATATTAAAAATCTGGCACTTCCGGAGCTGTTGATGACAGCAATCGCTACGATTATAGTATATGGTGTGATCATGACGGTTGACAGACATCTGACAGAGGCAGAGAAAAAAGGAGAAAAGAGATTTGCTTAAGGAATATTGGGATTTATTCAGGGAATGGGTAAAAAATACATTAAGATCCAGAATTTTCTGGCTTGGTATTGTGTGCACGCTTTTTCTGGCAGTCCTGGTGGTGAGGCTGTTCCAGCTCCAGATTCTGGATGGAGCAGCTTATTATGATTCATACGTTTCCCGCACCAAAAAGGAGATTACGACAACTGCTACAAGAGGTACTATCTACGACAGAAATGGAGTCGTCCTTGCCGGAAATGAGGCAGTCTATAACCTGACTGTAAAAGATACTAGCGAATATACAAAGGCAAACGGTGATTTCAATGAGATGCTTCTTCGCCTGATTGAAATTGTGAAAAAATATGATGGAACCATTGTGACAGAACTTCCTGTGATTATTGATGATGACGGGCAGTTTGCTTACAGTGGAAAGGATAGTGCGATCCGTCAGCTTATTCGCGATGTATATGGAACTTCCTACATTGAAGAAAAAAGTAAGGAAGGTGAGGATGTCTACACTTATGACGCAGAGACTGTAATGAAGCGTCTTATGAAGGTTTCCTATAATTTTACAACAAGATGGGAGAATGCCGAAACAATCAGCAAGGAAGATGCACTGGCAATCTGCAATATACGATATGCTATGCGTCTGACAGCTTATGCAAAGTACAAGTCCACGACGATCTGCTCGGATATTTCACCAGAGCTTCAGTCGGCAATTCTTGAAAATCAACAGCAGCTGCTTGGCGTCGAGGTGGAGCAGTCAGAGCGCCGTGTTTATCCGGATGGCGTGTATTTTTCAAATATTCTTGGTTATACAGGAAAGCCGAGTACGCAGGAGCTTGAGACACTTCAGGAGAGCGATTCCACCTATGAGGCAACGGATATGGTCGGAAAGGATGGACTCGAGCAGTATTACGAGAGTGAACTTGCAGGAACAAAGGGCAACGATACTGTATATTTAAACAATGTCGGTCAGATTCTTGATACAATCGACAGTGAGCCATCGGTTCGCGGAAATGATGTATACCTGACTATTGACCATGATCTGCAGGTTGCCGTGTATAATATTGTGGAGCAGCGTCTTGCGGATGTCCTTGTCGGAAAGCTTACAATCGAGGATTTCGAGGCAGATGATTCAACACTTGCAAGCGAGTTCCAGATTTCGGTAAAAGATGTTTACTATCAGATGTTTAACAACAATATTTTAGATGAAAAGCATTTTTCAGATGATGGTGCTTCCGAGGCCGAAAAACAGATTCTTTCCTTATATGAGGGAGAGTCCACACTTGCTATTCGTCATATTTTGGAGGAAATGGTACCGGGTGCAACGATTCAGTCTGAGTTGACAGAAGACATGCAGGACTACATGGAATATGTCTATACCTTTTTACGAGAAAAGGGGGTTATTACCGCAAGTGAGATTGATACCTCAGATGAGACCTTCCTCGCATGGAAAAATACAGAGATTTCATTTTATGATTTCCTGTCATATGTGATTTCAAAGGGATGGATTGATTCCTCAAAGCTTGGTGCGGAGTCTGCATACTCGGATTCCAGCCAAGTTATGAGCCAGATCCTATCCTTCTGTGAAGAAAATCTTTCAGCTGACAGTGGTTTTCGTAAACTTGTATATAAAAAGCTGATTCATAATGAGCAGCTTTCTGGTAATCTGGTTTGCCTGGCGTTGATTGATCAGGGCATCTTAGATGTCGACAATGCGTCCTATGAAGAACTTCAAAATGGAGATGCGCAGACTGCATTTACCTTTATTCGTGAGAAAATTGGAAATACTGAGCTGACACCGGCGCAGATCGCGCTTGATCCATGCAGTGGTTCTGCGATTGTAACTGATACGACGACAGGAGAGCTGTTAGCAATGGTATCTTACCCAGGCTATGATTTGAACAAGCTTTCTGGAACAGTTGATGCTGAATATTGGAATAAGCTTATTAATGATCAGTCAGAGCCGCTGTATGATAAGGCGACGCAGGTACGAATTGCGCCAGGTTCTGTTTACAAGCTTGTTACGACAAGTGCAGGACTCGAGGAGGGTGTAATTGACAGCTCAGAGTATATTAACTGTATTGGTACTTTCGACAAGTTGGATCATCCGCGATGCTGGATCGCTCGAGAGACTGGCGGTGAGCATGGCCCGTTAAACACAGCGGGGGCTATTGAGCAGTCGTGCAACTTCTATTTTTATGAAGTTGGCTACCGTTTAAGCTTAAATGAAAACGGAGAATATGACGCGGAGCGTGGTCTTGCAATGCTTCGCAAATACGCCGAAAAGTACGGTTTTGGTGAGAAGAGCGGTGTGGAAGTCGCAGAAAATCTGTCACAGATTTCAACAGAATACCCGGCGACATCTGCAATTGGACAGGGTACAAACAACATGACTGCGATCAGTCTGGCGCGCTATGTGACCGCACTTGCAACGGACGGTAAACTTTATACATTCCGTCTGTTAAGCAAAATCTGTGACGCAAACGGAAATGTGATTGAAGAACTCACCCCAGAGGGCGAGCAGATCGAGGGCATCTCACAGTCAACCTACGATGTCATGAGGGAAGGTATGTACCGAGTTGTCCATGCGGCTGGTACAGCGGCAGGTGCGTTTACCGGTTTGCAGATCGACATTGCTGGAAAATCTGGTTCCGTACAGGAGAATCTTTCACGTGCGAACCACGCAACCTTCATTTCATATGGTCCGTACAACGATCCAAAGATTTCCGTAACGGTTGCTATCCCGCATGGTTACATGGCATACAATGCCGCAGTAGTTTGTCGTTACGTTTATCAGTATTACTTTGGCTACATTGATATGGAAGACATTCTGGATAAATCCTACAATACACTTGGAGAGTCAGCTACGTACAGTGACTGATGTAAGCTACAGAAGACAGGGATAAGAGAGAGGATCAGAAAGGTTTGGGAATATCATGAGTGAAGTGATTGTTGTGACATCAGGAAAAGGCGGTGTAGGAAAAACGACAGTGGCTGCAAATCTTGGCTGTGGCCTTGCCCTTCTTGGAAATAAAGTTGTTTTGATTGATACCGATATTGGTCTTCGAAATCTTGATGTTGTGATGGGACTGGAAAACCGCATTGTATATAATCTTGTGGATGTAGTAGAGGGAGGCTGTCGGATAAAGCAGGCGCTGATCAAAGACAAAAATCATCAGGGCCTGTATCTGATGCCGTCGGCACAGACGAGAGACAAATCGAGTGTGACGCCGCAGCAGATGAAAAAGCTGACGCAGGAATTGACAGAGGAGTTTGATTATGTGATTCTGGACTGTCCGGCTGGCATTGAGCAAGGCTTTAAAAATGCCGTGGCAGGAGCATCAAGAGCTATTGTTGTCACAACGCCAGAAGTATCTGCAATTCGTGATGCAGATCGCGTAATGGGACTTCTTGAAGCGGATGGGATGGAAAAGATTGAGATGATTATTAACCGCATTCGTCCAGATCTGGTAGCAAGAGGCGACATGATGTCACTTTCAGACATTCAGGAAATATTGACCGTTCCTATTATTGGTGCGGTGACGGATGAGGAAGAGATTGTCATTTCCAGTAATAACGGAGAGCCGGTTGCCGGAAAGGATTCACCGTTAGGGCAGATATTTGTTGATATCTGTCGAAGAATTATGGGTGAAGATATTCCGGTTGCACAGCCGTCTGTATCGAAGGGATTGATAAAAAGGCTGAAAAGTATTTTGGAAAAGAAAGGAAAATAAAGTAATATGGTCAGGCATTCATTACCAAGTCAGGCAGTTCGCTCTGGAAAGACAGCGAAGGAGCGGCTGATACAAATGATGCTTGAGGAGCATACGCAGTGCACTCCAGAGACATTAAGCTGTATGGAGCATGATATTACAAAAACTATTTCAAAATATCTGCCGGTATCTGAAAAAAACATCTGTCTGTATCTGAAGCGAAATGCCGGTAAAATTCTTTTATTTACCGTGACGGAGCTTTCAGCAGTCAAAAAAAGCAGATAGAGATAAAGAAAGGAATGGTCTGTCAGCATGCGCAAGAGAAAAACAGGACAAAACCTGCATCTGAGCAATCTTAATTTTAAAATCATCATATATGCGCTGATACTGAGTATCATTGGTATTTTTATGGTGCACAGTGCAACACAGAATGAAGCTGTGACAGGTATGATTACAACAACACAAAAGCAGATCCTTGGAATGGTCATAGGACTTGTTCTTATGATGATTCTGACATGTATTGATTACCATAAGCTGATTAAATATTCAATTGTATTTTACGTGATCAGCATGGCACTTTTAATCTATGTAAAATACATCAATCCGTTAAATATCAGTAATGCAAACCGATGGATGCATCTACCGGGGTTTGGTACGATTCAGCCGTCTGAGTTTTCGAAGGTTGCAGTCGTTTTGATGGCAGTCTTTGTGCTTATACGTATCCAAAAACATATAAACAATGTGCTGTATCTTATTGGATATTTTGCCTTGACGGGCATAACAGTGTATCTGATTTATGTAGAGCCAGATTTATCTACGTCAATGATTATCGTTTTTGCGCTTGTTGCAATGGTTTTTGTGACGGGAATAAGTTGGAAGTGGGTAGGCGGTGTTCTTGGTGTAGTAGCTGTTTTTGTGGGCGCACTTTTGTTTTGTATTTATGAGCCTGAGCAAAAGACACTCAACTGGTTTATCGAGAAGGATATCCTTCAGCAATATCAGGTAAACCGTATTAACTCATATTTCTTTCCAGAGGATTATCCTGATCAGACGCGTCAGCAGTTAAATTCAGTTATGGCTATTGGCGGCGGTCAGCTTTTGGGAAAAGGATTAAATAATTCTACTTATGAATCTGTTAAGAATGGAAATTTTCTTTCAGAGGAACAGTGTGACTTCATTTTTGCTGTTGTAGGAGAAGAACTGGGTTTTGCAGGAAGTGCATTTATTATATTGATATATCTGCTTTTATTTATTGAAGGCCTAAGGGTTGCAGGACGAAGTCCTGATCTTGAGGGAAAACTTCTTGCAAGCGGATTTGTCACAATTTTGTTAATCCAGTGTTTTATCAATATGGGAGTAGCCATGCTGCTTCTTCCGAATACGGGAACACCGCTTCCATTTATCAGCGCAGGAATGAGTTCACTGATAAGCACGTATATTATGATGGGAATTATGCTGAACATAAGTATGCACAGAAAAATGAAAGTGTTCTGATAAGTTTTACAAAGTAACTATTATAGTGGAGGTATCAAAATGAATATCGGTTTTATAGCAGATGATTCCAAAAAGAAACTGATGCAGAATTTCTGCATCGCATACAGAGGAATTCTGAATAAGCACAGCCTTTATGCAACAGGAACAACAGGAAGACTGATAGAGGAGGCAACGACACTGACTGTCAATAAGTTTCTTGAGGGATCGTTAGGCGGTGCACAGCAGTTTGCATCTCAGATTGAAAATAATAGCATGGATCTGGTATTTTACTTCCGTGATCCAAACGAAGTGAGCCCAACCAATACAAGGAGAGTACAGACAGTGCTTCATCTTTGTGATATTTACAGCATTCCGCTGGCAACTAATTTGGCAACGGCAGAGCTTTTGATTCGTTCACTTGACTCTGGTGACTTAGAGTGGAGAGAGGCATACCGTTCATGAGAAAAAAACGGTTCATTTACACGCTGGCGGCAGTGCTTTTAATGTGCAGTGCCGCTGGTGTGGGAGCAGGCTGCGGCAAATCCTCTCCAGCCCTTCTTGATAGCTTTGGTACTCATTTAGATACTCTTATGACATCAAAAGATAAGCTGTCGAAAATGGATGGAGCTGCAGCAGATTTGTGTGTAATAGAAAATGAAGATGAATTTTCTGAAAATGACATAGAAGCGCCGGCTGGTGCATTATTTAATATTACAGATCAGAAAACATTGTACAGCAAAAATGCAAATGATGAGCGCGAAATTGCAAGTATCACAAAAATTATGACGGCTCTTCTTGCCATGAAATATGCTGATTTAAGTCAGGAAGTAACTATTTCGTATACTCCGGAGGGACTTGAGAGCAGTGCTGTTCTTTGTGGTTTTGAGCAAGGCGATAAGATGATGCTTTCAAGTTTGCTGAGTGCAGCACTTATCTATTCTGGAAACGATGCTGCTATTGATATTGCTATTGCTGTTGCAGGATCACAGGAAGCATTTGTAGATATGATGAATCAGGAAAGCAAGGAACTGATGACTAGTCATACACATTTTGCCAATCCGACAGGACTGACACAGTCTAAACATTATTCTTCAGTATATGATGTTTATTTGATGTTTCAGGAATGCTTAAAGTATCCGACGTTTCGCGATATTATAGCGCGTGGATCTTTTCTGTGCTATTACACGAATGCAGCAGGAGAGAATGTGACGAAGAACTTTAACAGTACTAATCAGTATCTGGTAGGTGCTTATACGCCGCCAGACGGCATTACTGTCATTGGCGGAAAAACAGGTCATACAAATACAGCCGGATATAACCTGGTAGTGCTTGTACAGGACAGCCATCACAAGGAGTATGTGGCTGTTATTCTTGGTGCAGCAACAAAAGACGAACTATACAACCAGATGAATACATTACTGTCGAAAATTTGATAATTTTATAAAAATTTCTATTTATGACTTGCTTTATTCGGCAAAATATACTATACTATACGCAAGAACTACCATTGGTCTTAAGTGTAAAAGACTAATTCATATAAGGAGGATCGAGCATATGGTTCAGATTATTTCAGGCAAGAAGGGCAAAGGAAAAACAAAGTATCTGTTAGACAGTGTAAACGGTGCTGTTGCGTCTGCACAGGGAAGTGTAGTATATTTGGATAAGACAGCAAAGCACATGTACGAACTGAGCAATAAGGTTCGTTTGATTAATGTTTCTGATTATGGAATCAATTCCTATGATGCATTTATCGGATTTGTCAGCGGAATCATTTCTCAGGATCATGATCTTGAGAAAATGTATTTTGATAGCTTCTTAAAGATTTCCTGTCTTGAGGGAAGTGATATTACAGAGGCAATCAAGGCGCTCGAAGCGATTTCTGCAAAATTTGGAGTTGATTTTGTTTTGAGTGTTTCAGCAGATGCTACGGAGTTGTCCGATGAAGTAAAATCTCACATCATCGTATCTCTGTAAAGATGAGATTCTTGCCAGAGTGTATCAGTTTTTTACAAAAAGTACATAGTATAGATTAAAAGGAGCCGGTTGACCCGACTCCTTTTTACAAACTTTTTTATTCTTGGGAAAAGTCGCGGATGCGGCCATAAAAGGAAAGAAGATAAAGTCCGCCAAGACCTACGATGGCATAAATGATCCGAGTTAACAGTGACATACTGCCAAAAAGCCACGAAACCAGATCAAACTTAAAAAAGCCAATCAATCCCCAGTTTATAGCACCGATTACGACAACAGTCAGTACAATATAATCCCATACTTTTGAGCTCATAGCAACCTCTCATTCTGCCAAAAATGGCTTTGTTATACGCTATTATTTTTTCATAGCAGAAGTATTTTATACATCTTTAAAAAAACTATTTCTTTTTTTAAGAAAAATGCTATAATAATAGCTATGTCCGGCACAGGTGTACCGGAAGAGAAAGGCAGGAAACTGGATGGCAGACAAAAACAATAAGGTGATCCATTACAAAAACCGGTGGCATGGCAGTGTAATAGGATTCCTTTTCCTTTTTATTTTCATCTATTTGGCAGTTCAGCTTTATTTTTTCTTTACAAAAGAAAAAATAAGTATTTTTGAGGTTCAGGAAAAAGCACTCTACTCAATAGCAACTGACTACAAAGGCTTTATCACAAGAGATGAGCAGATTGTTACAATGAAAAATGATGCTTATGTAAACTATTCTGTTCGCGAAGGACTAAAGACAGCGCTTGGAAGCACAATTTACACGACTCAGGATATTAGTGCAATTACTGATGCACTTTTAAAGGAATACAGCAGTGCGCAGATACTAAGCACCTCAAGTATCAGTACGTTAAAAACAAAGCTTGAAAAGGCAGCGCGGCATGATCTTGATTCTAATTTTTCACTAGCTTATCAGGACAAAAATGATTTGGAGGTTTCCGTTCTTGATGCGTATTTGATGGTAGCATCTGATGCACTTGACAGCTTTTCATCAGAAGATGCATACTGTGTCAATAGCGATCAAAGTGGTTATGTGTTATTTAGAACAGATACATATGATGGATATACACCAGAAGATGTGACGCGTTCATGTTTCGATGAAGAGTCATATTCTATGAAGGTGTACGCAAATGGAGAACAGCGAAAGAAAGGCGATTTTGCCTATAAGCTTGTTTCTGATGATTCTTTTTGCATTACATTTCCAATAAGCGACACTGATGCTGCCCGTTATAGAAATAAAAAATATCTTTCTATTAAATTAACATCAATTGGTGTAACAGTAAATGGAAGCTTTTATCTTCACACTGCATCTGATGGCACTTCAATGGCAACAGTTTCATTAAATAAATATGGTTCAAGCTATCTTACGGAGCGTTATCTTGATTTTAAGATTGCAGAGGATGACATTAAAGGCTACAAGATTCCAAAGTCAGCAGTGCTTAGCAAGGATTTTCTTGTTGTGCCAGAACAATATGTTATCAATTCAGAAGAAAAAGGTGTAGGTGTATATAAGGAAGTAATTCAGTCTGACGGCAGTGCAAAGGCTGTATTTACAAAAGTTTCTATTTATGCAAAGCAGGGAAACAGCTATTATATTTCTGCATCTGGACTTACGACAGAGGATTATCTGATTGGTGCTAGTGTAGAAAAAAGTGAGGATGGCACATCTGAAACAATTACAACTGATCCAACAAATCGCCGTTTGATTGCTGTGTCAGCACCGCTTACTGGTGTGTACAGTGTAAACAGAGGATATTGTATTTTCCGCCAGATTGATATTTTAAGTGAGACGAGCGATCATAACTACTATATTATTAATACGGGTACCTACTACGGATTGTCCGCCTACGATCGCATTATTTTAAATGCAGGTCTTGTAACTGAAAACCAGATCATCTATTAAAAGGAGAAATTGAAAATGGTAAGTGAAAACCTAGAGCAGGTAAAAGCTAATATAGAAGCAGCATGTAAAAGAGTTGGAAGAGATCCCAAAGATGTGCGTCTTGTTGCTGTCAGCAAGACAAAGCCGATTTCTTTAATTGAGGAGGCAATCGAAGCTGGTCAGGATACCTTCGGGGAAAACAAGGTTCAGGAAATGTGTGATAAAATGGAAGTGCTTCCAGACAATATAAAATGGCATATGATTGGTCATCTGCAGCGAAACAAGGTAAAATATATCGCAGGAAAAGTTGAATTGATTCATTCTGTGGACAGTATTCGTCTGGCAAAGCAAATCTCAGATGAGGCACAAAAACAATCAATTGAGATTCCAGTGCTTTTAGAGGTTAATGTAGCAAGAGAGGAAAGCAAGTTTGGCTTTTTTACAGAAGAAACAGAGGATGCCTGCAGAGAAATTTCCAAGATGCCTGGAATCCGTGTGAAAGGTTTAATGACAAGTGCTCCTTTTGTAGAGAACGCGGAGGATAATCGTAAATATTTTAAAAAATTATATGAATTAGCAGTTGACATTCAGAGTAAAAACATTGATAATATATCAATGAGAGAGCTATCTATGGGTATGACTGGAGATTATGTTGTAGCTGTTGAAGAGGGTGCAACGATTGTCCGGGTAGGAACTGGCATATTTGGTTCACGATAACACAAGAAGGAGAACAGTAATGGGTTTTTTAGACGGTTTTTTAAATAAGATGAATTTTTCTACCACCGACGAGTACGATGGAGATTATGACGATATGGATATGACAGAAGAAAACGAAGAAGAGGAGGAAGAAACCGCAGCTAGCGCAGCTGAGGAAAAGAAGGCTGATCAGGAGACTCCAAAGACAGAGTCTGCACCAGCTTCTTCTACAGCAACTTTCCGCAAGAAGGCAGCAAAAAATACCTCAAGCAAAGTGGTTTCTATGAATGGTGTTATGAAACAGTCAGAAGTATGTATGATCATTCCAAAGGAGTACAACGATACTAAGGATATCGCTGAGATCCTGCTTTCAGGAAAGACCGTAGTGCTTAATATGGAAGCAATGAACTTTGATACCGCACAGCGTGTAATTGACTTTACATCTGGTGCATGCTTTACAATGGGCGGTAATCTGCAGAAGATTTCCAAAAAGATCATCATTGCAACACCAAGCAATGTAGAGCTTTCTGGTGATTTCACTGAGCTTCTTGGTGACGATGATTCAACCGATATCAGTTCTTATAGTCTGAAGGTGTGATGAGATGAACAAAGAAGAACAGATGATTTGCAGTCATCTGCTGGATTTGGCAGAGGCATGCGACAGAAGAGGATACCCTATGGGCAGCGACTTTCTGACGCTCAATGAGCAGAATCTGTTTTTGGCTTTCTCAAAGGATAAGCTTCCGCCTGTTTCTATGGAGATGTGTGGTGGCTATGAACTTGCAGAACGAAAGATTATATTTTACAAGCCAGTAGGAGTTGGGGAGGAATACCCGGCTCCTATCTCTTTATTATCGGTTCAGCCTTTAATGAAGAAGTTTTCAGAAGAACTGACACACAGAGACTATCTGGGTGCACTTATGAATCTTGGCATTTCAAGAACAAAAACAGGCGATATAATCGTGCAGGATAAGCAGGCATATCTTATTGTATCAGAGTCGATTGCAGATTACATTTGTGAAAATCTGACCAGAATCCGTCATACAAGTGTTATGTGCAGGCAGATTGACTGGCAGGAGTTTGACTATAAGCCGCAGGTGAAGGAGGTCATGGGAAGTATCGCATCTGTACGTCTCGATGCAGTGATTGGACTGGCATTTTCTCAGTCAAGAAGTAAGCTGACTGGTTATATAAGTGAGGAGAAGGTACAGGTAAACGGAAAAGTGATTACATCAAATGCTTATAATTTAAAGGAAAATGATCTGATCTCTGTGCGTGGTCTTGGAAAGTTTCGCTATAAGGGAACCTCTGCCGTTACCAAAAAAGGAAGACTTATGGCATCAGTAGAAGTTTTTGTATAAGAAAGAGAGGAGTACAATGTCAAAAAGTTTAATGATCAATAATCAGGCACATGAGCCGATTTACGAGATCGTCTTTGAGACGGCGTTTGAAAAACTGGCAGAAAAGGTAAAGCAGATCGGTCTTGAGGGGAGAAAGGTCTGCATCGTAATGGATTCCAACACTAGCCATTTATATGGGGAAATGGTACGAAAGGTGTTAGAGCCTGTATCTGCGAAGGTGATTTCCTTCCAGTTTCCGGCAGGAGAGCTTCATAAGACACTTGATGTAGTTCGCGATATTTATAAAGAGCTGATAGAAGCTCATTTTGACCGTAAGGATTATTTGGCAGCGCTTGGCGGCGGTGTTGTAGGTGATATTACCGGATTTGCAGCGGCAACATATTTAAGAGGAATCTCATTTATACAGATTCCAACAACACTTCTTTCTCAGTCAGACAGCAGTGTCGGAGGAAAGACAGGCGTTGATTTTGATGGTTATAAAAATATGGTTGGTGCATTCTGCATGCCAAAGCTTGTATATATGAATGTTTCCACATTATCTACGATGGATGAAAGAGATTATCTTTCTGGAATGGGTGAAGTTGTAAAGCATGGTCTGATTCGCGATAAAAAGTTTTTTGACTGGCTGAAAATAAACCATGAAAAAATCTGCAGCCAGGATAATGAGACATTGATTGAGATGGATTATCACAACTGTCGTATTAAAGGAGAGGTAGTAGAGAAAGATCCGACCGAGCAGGGAATCCGCAGTCTTTTAAATTTTGGTCATACACTTGGTCATGCAATTGAAAAGCAAAAGGCAGGAGAATTGTATCATGGTGAGTGCGTTTCGATTGGTGCAGCAGCCGCAGCTTATATTAGTATGAAGCGGGGTTATCTTACAAAAGATGATCTTCAGACTGTACTTGATGCGTTCACATCATTTAAGCTTCCAATAACAGTGACTGGTGTGGATAAAGAGGCAGCACTTGCAGCAACAAAAAGTGACAAAAAGATGCAGGGCAATCAGATACGTTTTATTTTGTTAAAGTCTCTTGGAGAGGCCGTTGTTGATAAGACTGTTACAATGGATGAGATGCGCGAGGCACTTGACTTTGTGTGTCAGGATGCGTGAGGTGAGTACATGAAAAAGAAACGAGCTGGTTTTGCAGCCCTTTTATGTACGCTGCTTATTGTACTGGATCAGATCACAAAGGCATTAACCGTGTCTGTGCTTAAGGTACATGACATTGTGGTAATTCCAGGCGTGCTTACATTGACCTATGTAGAGAACAGAGGTGCAGCATTTGGCATTTTCCAAAATAAAAAGATTTTTTTCTTTTTGATCACAGCTGTGATGATTGCTGTATTTGCATACTGCTATGTACGGCTGCTTAATCAAAAGTCATATCGTATTCTTAGAATGCTTTGTGTTACGTACACGGCAGGAGCACTTGGAAATCTGATTGACCGCATATTCAGAGGCTATGTAGTTGATATGATTTATTTTGTGCCAATCAATTTCCCAGTATTTAATGTGGCAGACTGCTATATTACTGTGTCAACAGTCATTCTCTTAATCGCGCTCTTTTTCTGCTATCAGGATGATGACTTTTCATTTTTAAAACCATCAGGAAAGGCAGGAAAAAAACATGAGTGAACTTCTGATTGTAGGAAGTGAGCAGGACAATACTCGTCTGGATCGTTTCCTGGCAGATCAGTATGAGGAATATACACGTTCTTTTCTGCAAAAGTTGATTGACCAGGGAAATGTATCAATAAATGGTATTTCTGTTAAAAAAAGTGGAATAAAGCTGAAGGAGAATGATGAAATTGCTGTTACGCTTCCAGAGCCGCAGCCGCTTGAGGTAGTTGCAGAGGATATACCTCTTGATATTTTGTATGAAGATGACGATGTCATTTTAATTAATAAGCCAAAAGGTATGGTTGTGCATCCAGCGGCGGGTCATACATCTGGTACAATCGTGAATGCACTTCTGTATCACTGTAAAGACAGTCTTTCAGGAATCAATGGAGTGATTCGTCCTGGAATCGTTCACAGAATTGATATGGATACGACAGGTGTTATAATTGCCTGTAAAAACGATGCATCGCACAACTGCATTGCAGCGCAGCTAAAGGAGCATTCAATCACAAGACGTTATTATGCCATTGTTCACGGCAATTTAAAAGAAGACGAGGGAGTGATTGACGCACCGATTGGTCGTGATCCCAATAATAGAAAGCGCATGGCAATCAATCATAAAAATGGAAAAAATGCAGTAACGCACTATAAGGTATTGGAGAGATTTGGGCGCTTTACATGGATCGAGTGCCGCCTTGAGACTGGTCGCACACATCAGATTAGAGTCCATATGGCATCTATTGGTCACCCATTGTTAGGAGATGCTCTTTACGGACCTACAAAATGCCCATATCAGCTTCAGGGCCAGACATTGCATGCATATGTGTTAGGTTTTATTCATCCGTCTACAGGGGAATATATGGAGTTTCAGGCACCGCTTCCTGATTATTTTGAAGATCTTCTGAAAAAGCTTCGCCAATCATCCGCAGGATAAAAATAAAAGGATAAAAAAAGTATGAAGAAAATAATTGCAAAAATCTTTTCACCGTGGGGACTGGTACCGCTTATTATGGCATTGTTGTGCAATTTTGCTGTATATAGCGGCTGCAATGCGCTTACACGAAACTGGAATCTTCATAGTCTTGCAATTCCACTTGATAAGCAGATTCCATTGATCCCGTGGACGATAGTGATTTACTTTGGCTGCTATATTTTTTGGATTATCAATTATATTTTGATTTACAGAAGAAGCAGAGAGTATGCCTACCGTTTTTTTGTTGCAGATTTTTTATCACGAATTGTGTGTCTTGTGTTTTTTTTATGTTATCCGACTACGCTGGTACGTCCAGCTGTAGAAGGGGAGGGGATTTTTTATGAGGCTATTCGTTTTCTCTACAAAATCGATGCGCCAACAAATCTTTTTCCATCCATTCACTGTCTTGTCAGTTGGTTTTGCTTTATAGGTATTATAAGTGACATAAAAATTCCAAAATGGTATAAGGTGATGTCTTTTTTGATTGCCCTGGCAGTATTTGTCTCAACACTTACTACGAGACAACATGTGATTGTGGATGTTGTTGGAGGTATAGTACTTGCTCAAATCTGCTACTTGATTGCGCAGAAGACAAACATATGGAGATGCTTTGAGAAAACATTTGATTATCTGAATGGCTTTTTTGCAGAGTGATACGCACTTAAAAGAATTGTACGAAAAAAGTTGCATTTTAATCTGAAATATTGTATAATACCATCATAAGATTTTGGAAGTTGAAAGGAGTGAGCATTATGACAGGTAATTTAGTGATCACAATAGGCAGAGAGTGCGGAAGCGGCGGAAGATTGATCGGAAATCGTCTTGCAGAAAAATTGAATATTAAGTGTTACGATAAGGAATTGCTGACACTGGCGGCGAAGAAGAGCGGACTGTGCGAGGAAATTTTTGAGAGTCACGATGAGAAGCCAACTAGCAGTTTTCTTTATTCTCTTGTAATGGACAGCTATTCAATGGGATATTCTACATCATCCTTCATTGATATGCCGTTAAATCACAAGGTTTTTCTGGCACAGTTTGATACAATCAAGCATTTAGCTGACACAGAGAGCTGTGTAATTGTAGGACGCTGTGCAGATTATGCACTGGCAGAGTATCCAAATGTGTTAAGCGTATTTATCTCCGGCAACATGGATGAGAAGATCAAGTACATTTCTAAGCTGTATGATAAAACACCAGAAAAGGCAAAGGATATCATTGTTAAGACAGATAAGAAGCGTTCCAACTATTACAATTATTATACAAGTAAGAAGTGGGGCGATGCTCGCAGCTATGATGTCTGTTTAAACAGCAGCGTACTTGGACCAGAGGGTACCGTAGATGCAATTTTGGAGATTATCAAGCTTCGTGAGAGAAATCGAGCAGGAAAGTAAAAACAAGAGGCGGGCTGCAAGGGCAGCCTGCCTCCTTTTTAATTGTTCGTAGATTCTCTGTATATGAAAATGAAATCAGAAAGGAAATCGTCATCATAATAGTAATGGACATAAAAGGAGGAAGAAGAAATGATACGTATACTGCCTAGACCGCAGCATATCGAAGAAAGAGAGGGAAGACTGCTTCTTGATTACCATTGTAGAATTACAATGGACATCAGCTGCCCATCAGAAGTATTTTTTTATGCATCACAGCTTGCAGAGCAGCTTAAAAAATCATCAGGTATTGAACTGTTGATTGACAGACGTACATCAGGTGCGCATAAGGGCATTGTGCTTTGCATGAGTGAGGAAGCAGGAATTACAAGAGAAAATAAAAAGGAAAAAGAAGCATATCGTCTGGAAATCACACCAGAGGGTGTAACTGTATGCGCAGCAGAAAAAGAAGGTCTTTTTAATGGTGTTCAGACGCTTCGCCAGCTTATTATTCAGTATGGAAGTTCTTTGCCATGTTTGTATATCGAGGATTATCCGGAACTTTCCGTGCGTGGCTGGTTTATGGATGTAACAAGAGGTCGTATTCCAAAGATGGCCTATTTAAAGGAACTGGCAGATCGCTGCAGTCTTTATAAGATTAATCAGCTACATCTTTATATTGAGCACACCTTTTTATTTGATGGTTTGAGTGAGGTTTGGAGAGACGATACACCGCTTACAGCACAGGATATTCTTGAATTTGATGCATATTGTGCAGAGAGAAATATTGAACTTGTTCCTTCTGTTGCTACATTTGGTCATCTGTATAAGGTACTTCGTACAAAAACATTCCATGAGCTTTCAGAAGTGGAAGAAGCAGAGGGTACAGCATTTTCATTTTATGAGCGCATGTGCCATCATACATTAAACAGCACAGATGACAGGGCATATGAGTTAGTATGCCGTTTAATTGATGAGTATAGTCCACTGTTTCGTTCTAACCTTTTTAATATCAACTGCGATGAAACCTTTGACCTTGGAAGAGGAAGAGGAAAAGAAAGAGCAGATGAAATTGGCTCTCATGTAATGTATGTTCAGTGGGTTAACCGCGTATGTGAGCATGTGAAGGCACTTGGAAAGCGTCCGATGTTCTGGGGAGATATCATTGCTGCACATCCTGAAGCTATTAAAGAACTGCCAGAGGATGTAATCTGCATGACTTGGGATTATAGTCCGACACCACGAGAAATCAATGTGAAAAAGCTTTGGGAGAATGGTGCTCATCAATATCTGTGTCCAGGTGTTCAGGGATGGAATCAGGCAATTCACCTGTTAGATAATGCTTATGAAAATATCAAGCAGATGACAATATTTGCGCATAAGTATGATGGTGAAGGTCTTTTAAATACTGACTGGGGTGATTTTGGTCATTTCCAGCATCCAGAACTTTCTATGGTAGGTATCATTTATGGAGCTGCATTTAGCTGGAACAGCGATATTCTAGAAAAGTCAGCGATAAATGCTGATATATCAGTAATTGAATATGGTGATCGTTCTGCGTCACTTGTTGAAGTGATAAGTCATATGAGCAATCAGGCAGTTGTGAATTGGGGAGAGTTTGTACGTATTCTGGAAAATTGCCGTTATCAGGTCGCAGAAAGAGAAGTAACTGCTTTTTGGGAGAAATATGACGAACAGACCGAAAATTTACAGAAGCAGATTGAATTTTGCAACGAAGCAATTAGAAATGACATGGCGAAGATATCTGCACTTCTTGTTGGAATTGAGGAAGGAAAACGCAAGTATATTGCTCCAATTCTTCATATGGCAGAAGGTCAGATTCTGATCAATACTATGTTTGGCGTGATTAAGAATGTGCATGATGGACAGCAAAATCCGTGTACAGATAAAAGAGCACTTGCTGAGGCTTTTGAGATCTGGTACTATGAGTATCGCAGACAGTGGCACAAAATCAGCCGTGAGAGTGAGCTGTACCGTATTGGTGAATTGATTTTCTGGTTAGCAGATTATATAAGAGAACTGTAAGTTAAAATAATGAATATGCCAGGCTTGGTTCGGAAATATTGTCCGTTCAAGTCTGGCATAAATTATGTGTGGGGTGCATAGATTGGCGTAAGAACAAATAAACAGGTCATTGCCATGAAACGAAACACGAAAAAAAGGATGCGAAAGCAGAAAAAGTATCAGATAAAACGTGATGCGAAAAAACAAAGAGCGGAGCATGTGGTGGATTGCCTTCATTTGCCTAAAGATGTAGTGATGGGGGCAGAACTGACGCAGCTGTCAGGAAATAGTGAAATGCAGGTGAGAAATTTTAAAAAGCTTATTTCATGTCAGGAAAATGAGATATGTATCCAGACAGGAAGACATCGAATTAGAATAACAGGGCGCTGTTTGGCAATGGCCTACTTTGCATCAGAGGAGGTTAAAGTGACAGGGTGCATTACATCAATCTGCTACGAGGAATGAGCTTTTGAAAGCAGGGCTGAAATGGCGGTGAGAAGTTGAAGAATGGATGGTCAAATCGTGTTTTGATCAGCGTAAGCGGATCAGAGACAGAACGCTTTTTAAATATAGTATCGTTTCATGGTTTAGTTTTGTATCAGGTATGCAGAAAAACATCAGGTATAGAAGCAGTTGTGAAGGCGAAAGATTTTTTGAAGCTGTGTCGTCTGCGTACAAAGGCGGATGTTTCTATCCGTATTCTTGAAAAGCGAGGCCCTTATTTTTTATGGAAGAAAACAAGAAAAAGCCGTGTGGGAATTTGCTGCGGCATACTGGCATTTGCCTCTTTATATGTTATGTCCTTGTTTGTATGGGATATTGATTTTGCAGGGAATATGCGCTACACAGACAGCTATCTTTTGCAGTTTGTCAAAAATGAGGGCTACAAACCAGGTATGAAGATTTCAAATGTAGCCTGTGACAGACTGGAAAAGCGGCTTCGCAATGAGTTTGATGATATTACATGGGTATCAGCGCGTTTAGAAGGCACGAGGCTTGTTGTAGAGATAGAAGAAAATAATACTGCTTCAGCAAAAGAAAAGGAAAAAACACCTTGCAGTCTTAAGGCGTCAAAAAGCGGAATTATTACGAGGATGATCACAAGGCGGGGAACACCGCTTGTCAAAAAGGGAGATCAAGTTGAAAAAGGAGATCTTTTGGTGTCTGGACTGCTTCCTATTTACAATGATTCACAGGAAATCGTGGGGTATGAGAAGACAAATGCCTCAGCTGATGTGTGGATTAAATATGAGGAGAATATTGAAATTACAATACCCCGAAGTCAGACTGTAAGACATTATACGTCAAAGCAGGTGCATTCGGGGCTTGTTTTGTTTGGTCATCGCTTTTGTCTGCCGCAAAGTCTTATGGCGTCAGATCAGGAAGAATTGTATATTGAGCAGCATCAATGGAAGCTTTTTGAACATTTTTATCTGCCCTTTTATAATGAAGAATATTGCCTTATGAAGTATGAAAACGCGACGGTTTGCTACGACGATGAGAGCCTTAAAAAGCAGGCAGACCAAAAATATCTTGAATTTATTATTCAATTGGAAAAATTAGGGGTGGAAATAATTGAAAATAATGTTACAATAGAAAGTGGTTCGAAAGACTATCGAATGAATGTGCAGTTTCTTCTTGAAGCAAACGCATCAGAGAAATGTGCTCTGGAATCGCAAGTGCAGGAACTGCAAAAACAAGAGTAACAAGTGAGGTTAATGTATGAGTGTTGCGCAAGCAGTTATGGAAATACCGGCTGCCCATCAGCTGAATGTATTTGGACAGTTTGACTGTAATATAAAAAAGATTGAACGTGCCTTTGGTGTAACGTTTGTAAACCGGGGTGAAACGATTCGTCTTTCAGGAACAGAAGAGGCAGTTGGTAAGGCGCGAAGCGTTGTGGATACGCTGCTTGAATTGTCACGAAGAGGAAACACTGTGACTGAGCAGAATGTTGATTATACGATTTCAATGTCTTTTTCCGAGAAAAGCAGTGATGTACTTGAGATTGATAAGGAAATCATCTGCCGTACGATCTCTGGAAAGCCAGTAAAGCCAAAGACCGTTGGACAAAAGAAGTATGTTGACGAAATACGAAGCAAAATGATTGTGTTTGGTGTTGGTCCGGCAGGAACTGGAAAAACATATCTGGCAATGGCGATGGCAATTGATGCATTTAAAAAGCAGGAGGTCAGCCGTATTATTCTGACGCGTCCGGCAATTGAGGCTGGTGAGAAGCTGGGATTTTTGCCTGGTGATCTGCAGAGTAAAATAGATCCTTACCTGCGTCCATTATATGACGCATTGTATCAGATTATGGGTGCAGAAAGCTTTATAAACAATCAGGAGAAGGGCCTTATAGAAGTGGCACCGCTTGCTTACATGAGAGGACGTACACTAGATAACTCTTATATTATACTGGATGAGGCACAGAATACGACACCTGCTCAGATGAAGATGTTTTTGACACGTATTGGTTTTGGGTCAAAAGTTATTATCACAGGAGATATGACGCAAAAAGACCTTCCGGCAGGTACGCCGTCTGGTCTTGATGTGGCAATTAAGGTTTTAAAGAATGTGGATGATATCGGATTTGTCTATCTTGATAACCGCGATGTTGTTCGTCATCCGCTTGTTCAGAAAATCGTAAAAGCTTATGAGGATTACGAAAATAAGCAAAACAGCAAAATGCGTGCGAAAGAGCATGAAGAAAAAATGAGAAAGCCAAGAGGCTGATGGAGAGAGTATGACAATTACAATTGAGAATGAAGCTTCAAAGGAGCTGCCATTTGACTACAAGGCGTTAATTGAACGTGTTGTTATGGGCTGCATGGATTATGAGAAGTGCCCGTATGAGGCAGAGGTCAATGTATTATTGACAAATAATGAGGAAATTCATAAGATCAATAAGGAATACCGCGGAATTGACCGTCCAACAGATGTCTTATCATTTCCGATGGTCGATTATGATAAGCCGGCGAATTTTGATCCGTTGGAAAATGCGTCAGAGGACTATTTTAATTTCGAAACGGGAGAGCTTGTGCTTGGTGATATTATCATATCAGTGGACAAGGTATATGAGCAGGCTGAAAGCTATGGCCATTCATTAGAGCGCGAACTGGGCTTTTTAGTGGCACATAGTATGCTTCATCTGTTTGGCTATGACCATATGGAAGAAGAAGAACGCGAGCAGATGGAGGCTCGCCAAAGAGAAATATTGAACGGATTATCAATTCTCAGATAAGCCTAAAAGAAAGATTGGCGGCAGGAAAGGGAAGATTTTGTAATGGAAAAAAAGAAAAATGATTTTATCGCACAGGGAAGTATTCTGGCGATTGCGTCAATATTGGTGCGTGTAATGGGAATGATTTATCGTATTCCTATGACGGCGATTATTGGAGACAAGGGAAACGGATTTTATTCGTATGCGTACAGCGTTTACACAATTTTACTGCTGCTGTCCTCATACAGTCTTCCGCTTGCCGTGTCAAAGATGGTTTCTGCAAAGGCACAATTGGGTCAGTGGCGCAATGTAAAGAGAGTATTTATATGTGCAATTGCATTTGCAATCGGTATTGGTACTACATTTGGTTTGATTGTATTAATTGGTGCGCAGCTTTTTACAAGGGTATTTTTCCACAGTGAGCTGGCGGCTATTGCGCTTCGTTTTATGGCACCGACCATTTTGATTATGGCGCTTCTTGGTGTATTTCGTGGTTTCTTCCAGGGACTTCAAAATACACTTCCAACAGCAGTTTCACAGATTGTAGAGGGATTGATCAATGCGATCATGTCAGTTGTGTTTGCATATTTTCTGTTTGATTTTGGTCACGGAATGGATGTAGCAAGCGGTACGACTGATTTAGGCTACGCATGGGGTGCAGCAGGCGGCGCAATAGGAACTGGTGCCGGTGCACTGGCAGGCTTGATCTTTTGCTTTATTTTGTTTGTGGCATACAGAAAAATTCTTGCAGTTAATATTAGCCGTGATAAGACAGGAACACAGCAGGAGTATGGCGATATTTTTCGTCTTATGCTTTCTATTGCACTTCCAGTTATCTTAAGCACTGCACTTTATAACTTGATTGAGCTGGTAGATGGAAGCTTGTTTAATAACATCATGGCTTCAAAGGGCATGGAGGATGTAAAGGACAGCATGTGGGGAGCCTATAATGCAAAGGCTCTGCTTTTAGTTCATATTCCGGTATCTATCTCCTCAGCAATGGCAGTATCGCTTGTTCCAACACTGACAGCTGCATATGCTCTTGGAGATGAGCAGACTGCAAAGTCAAAAGTTCATGCAATTCTTAGGTTTATTTCGATACTGGCATTTCCGTCTGCCGTTGGTTTGCTTGTACTAGCAAATCCGATTATAAAAACATTATTTTCTGGTGACACAAGCGCAGCAAGCACTTATCTTCAGGTTGTCTGCCCAGCCGTTATCACATTCTCATTTTCTACCATCACAAACTCAATTCTTCAGGGAATTGACAGAATGAATCTTCCAGTCTGCCACTCTCTGATTGCGATGGCAGTTCATGTTGTGGTATTATTAATTCTTTGTCTTGGCTTTAACATGGGTATTTACGGCGTTATTATCAGCTATGTGATCTATGCACTTGTGATTACAATCCTGAATTTCTATTCTATCAGCAAGATTTTGGAATATCGCCCAGATGTGATTACATTATTTGTAAAGCCGGCAGTTGCCTCTGGAATTATGGGCATTGTATGCTTTGGATGTTATCAGCTGCTGTATCAGTTTTTAGGAAAAGCAATTCCGATGCTGATATCTGTAGTAGTAGCAGTCGTTGTGTATTTTGCAGTTGCAGTTAAATGTAAGCTTCTTACCGAGAGCGTCATGAGAGATCTGCCAAAGGGAAGCATGTTGATTCGCATTGCAAAAAAATGCAGGCTGATGTAAGTTTATAGGAATAAATGAATGAAAACGAATCCATACTTTACATAAAAATAAAACTTGGCAAAAGGAGTATTTGTGTGAAGTATGCAATTCGTTTTCTTTCTGTTGCGGCATTCTTTCTAATGATTGAGCAGACAAGCTTTTTTATAACAAGGCATGCAGCAAAAAATATGTTGGCAGATAAAGAACAAAAAGAAATTTTAATGCGTTTGCCTCCAAAATCAGAGAGTGAGGTGCGCGTGAATGCACAGATGGATATTTTTCTGGAAGAGTACAGTGTCGATACAGGGCAGCTGCTTTTTGTAGAACCATATTGGGATATACGTTTGGCAGGGATGAATGAAGAGGAACTTCGTCTTTTTTTATCAGATCCGTCTCAAATGGAAGAAAAAGATGATATACGAGGATGTATTAGGTGTGAGCTTATTGAGATGGACTGGTGTACACTTAGGATTAGGAAATATGTAACTAGTCAAAATACATTTGTACATGGAAAGGAAAACTTTAATGAAAACACAGGTGCTTGTCATTGGAGCGGGCGCGTCAGGATTGACGGCTGCGATATATGCCGCCCGCGGCGGATGTAAGGTGCATATTCTTGAGGCACAGGATCGCCCGGCAAAAAAAATCTTGGCGACAGGAAATGGAAAATGTAATTATACAAATGAAAAAATGGCACTTTCCTGTTATAGAAGTGCCTTTATCAGTCAGGCAGAAGAGGTGCTTTCACAGTATCCGCCGTCTGCTGCGATTACCTATTTGAAGGAGCTTGGCATTTGGCCAAGTGAACGCGATGGCTATTATTATCCGTCATCTGGACAGGCAGCATCAGTTGCAGAATGTCTTTTGATGGAAGCAAAGCGGCTTGGTATTGTGATACATACAGATTCATCTGTTACGCAGGTAAAAAATAAAAATAACGAATTTATAGCCGTTACGTCACAGGGAGAGCATTTTGAGAGCCGTGTATTGATAATTGCGGCAGGAAGTCTTGCCGGAATGAAGGAAGGAAAGCTTGTCGATCCCCAAGGTTTTTGCCGCACACTTGGCTTAAAAGTACAGCCAACAGTTCCGGCGCTCACGGCACTTGTTCAGGAAAAAGATCCGATTGGGAAGATTTGGAGCGGTGTGCGCGTGCAGGCAGCTGTGTCACTTATTTCTGATGGAAAGTGTATGAGTAAGGATAAGGGAGAAGTACAACTGACAGATTATGGCATTTCAGGAATCCCGGTCTTTCAGGTTAGCCGCTATGCATCATATTCATTGTTAAAAAAGAAAAAGACAGAAGCGGTTATTGATTTTATGCCATCCATGACAAGAAATGAGCTGTTAGAGGAGCTTCGTGTGCGTGCAGGCTTTACAGAGCGAAGTGCACAGGGACAGCTTTGTGGATTATGGAACTCAAAGCTTGTACATGCACTTTGCAAAAAGGCAAGAATTGCAATTGACAGACCAATGAGGTTGGTAGACTGCGATAACCTGGCAGCGCTTGCAAAAGAATATCGCATTACAATTACGAAAACTAACCCAGTAAGTCAGTCACAGGTATGTGCCGGCGGCGTTGACCTTAGAGAAATTGATCCGTCAACAATGGAATGTGTGAATGTGCCGTGGTTATATTTGACAGGAGAGGTTCTTGATGTGGATGGAATCTGCGGCGGTTATAATTTGCACTGGGCATGGGCGACAGGCACACTTGCCGGAAAAGCAGCGGCAAATAAAATTGGAAAACAGAGGAAAAATAGATGATACAGATCAATTCATTAAAGCTTCCATGCGGTCACAGCAAAGAAGAGCTGGAAGAAAAAATATGTAAGCAGCTTAAAATATCACGCAGTCATTTAAAGAGCTGGAAGATTCTGCGCCAGTCTATTGATGCAAGAAAAAAGCCAGAACTTTTCTTTGTCTATCTTATCGAGGCAGAGGTGGACAATGAACGGACAATTGTAAAAAAGTTGTATAATCCGTCAATTGTGATTGCCTCTGGGCAGACCTATACATTTCCAAAGGAAGGAGTACTGCAGCAAAAACATCGCCCTGTAATAATAGGAACAGGACCGGCAGGACTTTTCTGTGGCTATCTGCTCGCGCAGCACGGATATCGTCCTATTCTTTTGGAGCGGGGCTCTGATGTAGATAATCGTTCTAAAAAAGTTGAGCACTTCTGGGAAACAGGAGAGCTTGATGAGAAGACAAATGTTTCATTTGGAGAAGGCGGCGCAGGTACATTTTCAGATGGAAAGTTAAACACACTTGTCAAAGATAAGCTTATGAGAAATCGCAAGGTGTTAGAAATTTTTGTTGAGCATGGTGCACCGGAAGAAATTTTATATCAACAAAAGCCTCACATTGGAACTGATGTGTTAAAGAATGTAATTGTAAGTATGAGAAAGAGCATCCTAGAATATGGCGGAGAAGTACGTTTTGACAGCTGTATGACAGATCTTGATGTAAGAGATGGCGCACTAGCTGGAATATGGGTCAATCAGACCGAGTATATTGCATGTGAGACACTCGTCCTTGCAACAGGACATAGTGCGCGCGATACATTTGCCATGCTTGGAAAGCATATTCATATGGAACCTAAATCATTTGCTGTCGGTGTGCGTATTGAGCATCCGCAGGAGATGATCAATTTCTCACAATATGGAGCCGCACATGTTTCGTCACTTGGCGCAGCCAGTTACAAGCTGACGCATCAGGCAGAAAACGGTCGTGGTGTGTACAGTTTTTGCATGTGTCCAGGAGGCTTTGTGGTCAATGCATCAAGTGAGAAGGGCGGTCTTGCCGTAAACGGAATGAGCTACCATGCGCGTGACAGTAAAAATGCAAATTCAGCACTTATTGTCACTGTTACACCGCAGGATTTTCCTGATGCGTCTTATATGGGCGGCGTAGCCTTCCAGCGAAGACTTGAGCAGGCAGCATACCGCGCAGGAAACAGCAAAATTCCGCTTCAGCTGTTTGGTGATTTTAAAGAAGGACGTATCTCAACTGGCCTCGGAGAAGTCAAGCCATGCACAAAGGGTGCATATGCATTTGCCGATTTAAATCAGGTGCTTCCAAAGCCGCTTACTGAGGCACTTTGCGAAGCTATTCCAGCATTTGACCGCAAAATTCATGGCTTTGCAAGAGAGGATGCGCTTTTGCTTGGTGTGGAGAGTCGTACCTCATCACCGCTTCGTATGGTACGTGATGAAAATGGAGAGAGCAATGTGCGTGGACTATATCCGTGCGGTGAAGGAGCAGGCTATGCAGGCGGTATCACATCAGCAGCGATGGATGGCATTCGTGCAGCAGAGTGGATTGCAGCGCGTTTTTGCCCGTGAAAAGGGAGCTTCATATGATGATAGAAGAAGAGAAACGCTTATTTCGCAAATCGGCGTTAAAAAGGCGTGCAAAGATTACGAATAGACAGGAAAAATCCGCGCAGATTGCGAAAAATTTATTTGATACGAAAGCTTACAAAAATGCCAGCATGATCTTTGCCTATATGGCATATCGCAGCGAGGCAGATACAATGCCTGTCATTGAGCATGCATTTGCTGAACAAAAATGTGTTGCTGTTCCAAGGGTAGTCCTTTTGGATGGAGAGCAGGGAAGCGGCAAGATGGTGTTTTGCCGTATTATGTCATTAGATGATTGTGTAAAAGGGACATATGGCATTTTAGAGCCAAAAAAAGACTGCCAGGTAGTTCGGGCAGACGAGAATAGCTTGATTCTTGTACCAGGATGTGCATTCACACGAGATGGGCTGCGCATGGGTTACGGCGGCGGTTACTATGACCGCTACCTGCAAATGTATAAGGAAGCAGTTACAGTTGGCTATGCATTTGAGGAACAGCTTTTCGATGCAATTCCAAGCGAAGCACATGACAGACGGCTTGATTTTGTTGTGACGCAGAAAGATTGCTATGAAGCAGAGTACAGCAGAATGTAGACCAAATCAAAAACATGGTCATCAATTAAAACATGACAGAAAGAAAGGTACAGAAGTTGAAAATTACGATATTAACCGTTGGAAAATTAAAGGAAAGCTACTGGAAGCAGGCCATTGCGGAATATTCAAAGCGACTCGGACTGTATACGAAGCTTGAGATTGTTGAGGTCGAGGATGAAAAAACTTTGGATCAGGCAAGCGATCTTCTCTGTGAGCAAATCAAAGATAAAGAAGGGGATCGTCTGCTTGCCCGCTGTCCGAAGGATGGATATGTGATCGCGTTAGCTATTGATGGAAAACAGTATGATTCAGTTGCATTATCAAAGCATTTAGAAAAACTTACAGTGGCAGGGCGGTCACATCTTGTTTTTGTGATTGGAGGCTCCCTTGGTCTTAGTAAAAAGGTACTTGCCCGTGCCGATGAGAAGCTAAGCTTCTCGGCACTGACATTTCCACATCAAATGATGCGTGTGATTTTACTTGAGCAGATATATCGCTGTTTTCGCATTCAGAAAAATGAGCCGTATCACAAGTAACAGAATTATAACTGTGCGCAGATAAGGTCATTTATTGCCTGCGTCAGTTCTTCTCCGTTGCGGCATTCTGCGACAAGTGATACGACGGCATCTGCGTCAGGCAGTATAATGGAAAGCTGAGAATATTTGCCATCGGCACGGTAGGAATTATATTTTCCACGCCAGAACAAATAACCATACTGTTCTGTGTCTGATGGCTTTGTGCTTTCCTCAATCCATGCAGTATTTAACAGCTGTTTTCCATTCCATTTTCCTTTATTCAAATAGAACAGACCAAATTTGTGAAGCTCAGAAAGAGTAAGGAACAGTCCGCCCGCACCAAATGTATTGCCAAGAGGATCAATTTCCCAGGTTGGCCGCTTAATTTCAAGATGTTTAAAAAGTCGCGGCATAAGATAAGATACAAGATCGGTTCCAGAGCGTCTCTGAACAAGGATGCCTGCCAGATATGGACCTACATTATTGTAGACAAAATGTGTTCCAGGCTCATAGACAAATGGAATAGAAAGAACCATCTTAACCCAATCGTCTTCCTTATAGAGCGGTCTCTGATCTCCCATTAAATGACCAGATTCCTGTCCAAGACACATCGTCAAAAGATCACGGACTGTTGCTTTTTTCAGATTCTCATCTGGATTTTCTGGAATATCGTCTGCGAATGCATCGGTAAGCTTTTCATCAAGCGAAATTAGTCCTTCCTGTACGGCAAATCCCATCGCACAAGACGTAAAACTTTTTGTCGCCGAATAAATATTTCTGCGGCATTCACCTTCACTTAACCACTCTGCTTTTAACTCATTATGCTGAGTAACCTTTACACCAAGAACGCCAAGAGTCTTAGCTTTCTCAACAAAACTTGAGATTTCAATTGTATGTTTTTTAGTCAAAGCAAGCGTGATACCTTCCTCAAATTTTGGAAGCCACCATTCGCGATAACCATCTCTTAATGGGTGAATTGGGTCAGACATGTAACGTTTGTAATTTTCTGGTGAAACTTGATTCATTTCTATATCATTCCATAAATCAATCACGTCAATCTGCCATTTTTTTTGTATTGAAAGCAGCAGTTCAACCATTTTTTTGTAAAGATCACTGTCATACTTAGTTCCAGTGTAAAAAATTACAGGGCAATGCCATGTCTGCTTAGCATATGCAATAATAAATTCAATAGCACCTGCTATGGTTTTAGTATCAAAATTTTCCTTTGCATATGAATCAGAAATTATTCCAAGCGGCTTGTTGTGCGAGGCATCATTTGTAGACAGCTGGCAGACAAACGCATCTGCTTTTATGTTTGTATCAATGGTCGCTAGTCGGGCAATGTACGATTTGCCATCAGCAACATCCTCATCAACAAGAAGCGTTCCGCTTACAGCTTCCTTTATGGCAATAATTCCATCTTTTTCTTCTAAAGCCTCGATAAATGATTGCCCCATGGCACAGGCTCCATAAGTGACTGAACTGCCAAGAAAAATAATTCTTTTTCCTACAAGAGTTTCTTTACATAAATCAAAATCTGACATATCGTTACCTCCATTTAAAAAGTTGCTATGTATATATTGATAATAGTATACCATATTATCTTGTCAAGAAAATGGAGATTTCTTTCATTGGTAAAATTTCTCCTCAAAACTTTTTTACTCATTTTTTACAAGAAAAAGATAGACAGATGTGCTAATATTGACATTTCATCCATTTTGGCATTATAATGAATTATTATTCGGAATGGAGTGAAAATATGTATTATGTGATGGACAGCAGAATCGTACCGCAGATACATCTGGCTGATTATTGGATATTAAAACCGCCGTGTGCGCATAAAAAGCGTGTACCGCATGAATATATAGCGTACTTGATTCAAAAGGGAGAGCTTTATTTGGCAGAGGATGGAATTACATATCATCTGCACCCAGGCGATTTTATTCTTTTGGATCCTGATAAATATCATGAGGGAAAGCAGATTACTTACTGCGAATATTATTACATTCATTTTCAGCATGATATGATTCATCTGATGACTCATCCAATGTTGGAAGAAAGCGAAAATAATGAAATAGACGAGTCCAAAATGCACGAACAAATGCTTCAGCTTCGTTGTGCAGCAATGCAGAGTGATTCAAGCGAAGCACCTAATGAAAAGAGCCATCAGCTTATGCTTCCTAAGTATTGCAATATTCAGGATGAGACAGTTTGGGGAGCGCTGATTCAGCAAATTCAGCAAGTGGTATCGGCAAATTCCGACCATATGGAATATTATAAGGATTTGAGCGGCGCGCAATTTCTAGCATTTTTAATTCAGCTTTCACGTGCCAGTCTGACATTTGCGTTGCAGGAAAATAAAATGATAACCGCCCGTGGCTATAAGAAAGTTCTTGAAGTGCAAAGTTTTTTGCATGAAGCCTACAAGGAACCGCTCACGGGCGATTATCTGGAAGAAAAATTTGATATCAATTTTGATTATCTGAACCGTCTATTTAGAAAGAATATGAAAAAAACGGTATTTCAGTATTTGCGTGACATTCGCATCGCGCATGCTAAGCAGCTGCTAACAACGACCTCCATGCGTATAATGGAGGTCAGTGAGTGTGTTGGCTTTGCTGATGAAAGCTATTTCAGTAAAGTTTTTAAGAAGCAGACAGGCGTTTCACCTGCAGATTATGCCAAAACACAGGAAATAGCACAACACAATTAAACAACTGTCTTCTTCATCCATTTTTTTGATTTCCAACGGAAGAAGTAGTTAATTCCGCGGAAGGCTTCGTCCATGGCAAAGGCGATCCAACAGCCTGTCAGTCCAAGTCCGAGCTTTACGCCTAGTATGTAAGAAAATAGTACGCTCATTGCCCAACAAGAACAGATAGAGACAATCATTGGAAAGACTACATCACCGGCACCGCGCAGAGAGTTCTCTTCGATATGGTTAAAACCGCGGAAAATCTCAACGAAAATATCCCAAAACAAAAGTGCACAGCCAACCTTAAGAATATCAGGGTCTTTTGTAAAAAGAGAAAGAAGCGGACGGCCAAATAGAAACAGTAAAATCGACAGCGTAGCATTTAGTAAAATCGTGACCTTTAAATTTTGCAGATTCAGCTTATATGCTTGATCGTATTTCTTGGCACCGCATAGCCATCCAATCAAAAGTGATGTTGACATTCCAAGGGAAAGGCCAAGCACATAAACATAAAAAACAAGATTGGAGACATATATTTTAGTTGAAATCGCGGAGACGCCAACTAGTGCAATAACAGATGTAGTTACAGTCTGCGATACATTGTAGGAGAGTGAGCTGATTCCGCCTGGAAGACCAACACGCAGAATTTCCTTAATCTTTAACAAGCTCTTTGGCCTCATCTTGTGAAAATCAAGCTGCAGCGGAAGACGAAACAGACAAATTATAATGCAGATAAGAGCAACACCACGGCTTATATTGCTGCACCATGCAATTCCCGATACGCCTTTAAGAAAGAATGGGAATGGTTGGAAAATAACGAGATAATTCAGTGCAGCATTTAAGATATTCATACCAAGAGAAATGCCAACGGAAATCTGAGGAAAACCGTAGCTTTTAAAGATTGAGGATATAATTACAAAAAGTGCTGGCAGAAATGAAAACTGCATGCAGATCGAAAAATATTTTGCAGCATCATCTAAAACATCTCCCTTTATATTAAGAAGTGTCATACATGGACGAGCAAATATAGACATTAAAATACTAATAACTGCACTTAGGGTAGCACCAAAGACAAGCGCTGAAAATACAGCTTCTGAGGTCTGTTCTTTTTTTCCTGCGCCAAGATGATGGCATAAAACAATGGAGACACCCGTTCCAATGACGGAGTAAAAAGTATAGATCATGCTGGAAAACTGACCGGCAGCACCCACGGCGGCAACAGCATTATCCGAAAAATAAGAGAGCATAAAGGTATTGACCGTCTGCATGAAATTCATCAAAAACATTTCAAGAAAAAACGGAATGAATACCTTCGTAAGTGTCATTGTACCCTGAGAGGTTTCAACAGTTCCAAGAGTTTTGTCATAAGAAAACAACATTTTAATTGCTCCTTCCCGATTTTTAAGTATGCATTTACTGTTATTATAAATCAACAGATAAAAAAGAGAATGGAACACAGAGAGATAATTTGTAAATTAGCGACTTTTTGCATAAAGATTATGGACTTGCATATAGTTGTGTTAGAGGTGATGTCAATGCAGACAGATGCCATCTGGCAGATTTTGCCACAATCTATAAAAGAGGCATTAAAAAAAGGAGGCATTTCACTTGATTCATTTGAAGAAATACGTATCCGTACACAGAGGCCTGTATCGGTGCGAAGAAAAATGAATCTTTTTTATTTGAATCAAAACGGGAGTCTTACAAAAACTCTATCACCAGAAATGTCACTCGTTATTTCGTCAAAGGCAGAGATGGAGCAGATTTTATTAAATGCAAGTCGTTTTTCTGTATATGCAGCCGAAGAACAGATTCGTCAGGGCTATTTGACTATTCAGGGGGGACACCGCATTGGAATTTGTGGAGAGGTAATACTTAGTGATGGAAAGCTCCAGGGAATACGTAAGATCAGCTCGTATAATATTCGAATGGCTAGGGAAGTACGCGGCTGTGCCAGAGAAATCTATCCATGGCTGTGGGAGAAAGAGCGATTTTTAGATACGCTGATAGTATCACCGCCAGGGCTTGGAAAGACAACTCTTCTTCGCGACCTTGTTCGTCTGATTTCAGATGGAACAGGTATTCATCGTCCTCTTACCACTAGTTTGGCAGATGAGAGAGGAGAAGTGGCCGCCTGTATAAGCGGTATTCCGCAAAATGATGTTGGACAAAACACAGATGTTATGGATGGCGGAAGTAAGACAGATACGATGATAATGCTTCTTCGTACAATGGCACCGCAGGTGTTAGCTGCAGATGAGGCTGGAGGAGAAGAGGACATAAAGATATTCATACAGGCAAAAAAGTGGGGAACAGCGCTTTTAACGACAGCGCACGGAACAATAAAGCAGCATCTTTTTGATCAAAAGATTTCTGGATTATTTTCGCGGTACATAGAAATTCAAATAGACAATGACTGTTCCAGAAATGTTTTGATTTATGATCAGAATAGGCAACTTATGACGACTGTAGAAATTGAAAGGAGTTATGAATGAAACTTGCAGCAGCTGTTATAATAGCTGGAACTTTGTTGTCCATTGGATTTTGTATGGAAACATCACGAAAGGAGACGGCAAAACAGCTGCAGGAATTGATTCGTTTCCTTCTCTTTGCCGGACAGGAGATTGAAATAAGAGGCAGCATATTGGAGGATGTTTTTACAAAAGCATCATCAATCACGCAAGGGGCGACAAAAGAACTAGTAAGCAGGATGGCGAAACGTATGGCAGAAGGCGGCGATTTTTTGCAGGAGTGGAGCCATGCTGTAAACGAAGTATATAGGAAAATGGGTTGGAATGAGCAGGAAGAGGAATTGATTCTTCATTGTGCATCTGATTTTCTCTTATTTGAAAGAAAAATGGTAAAAGAGCAGCTTTTCTTTGATGCAAATCAGCTTTCACAGCTGTATGAAAAGCGGATAACGAAGCTTGGAAATGAGTGTAAGCTATGCCGCGTTCTTAGTTTTTGCGCGGCAGCTTTTCTTCTTATTTTGCTATGGTAAAAGGGGGATACCAGAATGGATGTCAATCTGATTTTTAAGATCGCGGCTGTCGGAATCCTGGTAACAATCATACAGCAGGTATTAAAGCAAAGCGGCCGTGACGAGCAGGCATTTTTGGTATCCTTGTCTGGTTTGATTCTTGTACTGTTTTGGCTGATTCCTTATATCAGTGAATTGTTTGACAGTATTCGAAATCTATTTGCACTGTAGGAGGGCGCATGTGGAAGATTGCGGCAGCAGGTATTGCGTTTACATTGTTAGCGGTTTGCCTGAAACAGATAAAAGAAGAGTATCGTACTTATCTGATGTTAGCTGCAGGATTGTTTTTTGGCTATTATCTTCTTGAACAGATTCGCTATTTAATTCAGAGCATGAATCAGCTTCGCCAGTATCTTTCAATTGACAACATTTATATGGAAAGCATTCTTAAAATGATAGGAATTACATGTTTGGGCGAATTTACATGTGATTTTTGTAAAGACTGCGGACAAGAGGCACTTGGACGTCAGATTTCAATGGCGGCACGACTTACAATTCTTGGTTTTAGCATGCCGATTGTGCTGGCTGTTTTAAAAAATGTTTCTAAGCTGATGTGAACATAACAAAAATGTGTTGTGGATAGAAGGGAGCATATGGCAAAAAGATGCAGGCAGCTTTGTATCGTATTATTTGTGACATTGTGGTTTATTATAGCAGAAGGCAGTTTTTGCAAGTTGGTGCATGCAGAGTTATTACAGGAGAAATCAGAAGAAAGCGACTTTGCAGAAGACATGGATGAGGCACTGTCAGAGCTTGATTTATCTGATTTGGAGCAGTTTGTATCTGATAATCTTTCAAAGACACATATAGGTTTTGGTGAGCTTGTTAGGAATTTGATTCATGCAGACAGGCCAATATCATTTTCAAAGCTTTTATCAGATATCGCGTCAGTTTTAATTGGAGAGGTGCAGGAAAATCGTACACAGGCAGTTTCTATTTTGCTGCTTGTGGTTTGCTCTGCAGTTCTTAGCAGCATAGCATCTGTTTTTGACAGTGATCAGATCGCGGGACAAGCATGGTTTGTTGTATTTTTGATGATTACAGCCTCTGCACTTGCAGGATTTGTTCAGAGTTGTCGTCTTGTGACGAATTGTCTTAATCTTATGATTACATTTATGAAAATGCTTTTGCCTGCCTTTTGCTTGTCAATGGTTTGTATAACAGGTGCGGCATCATCAAGTTTGTATTATCAGGCAACATTTGGCATGATTGGACTGATAGATGCAGTTCTTGTTTATGCAATGATACCTATTATTAAGCTGTATTTTGGCGTATCAATTTTAAACGGGCTTACAGGGGAAGATCGTTTTGCCGGGATGGAGGAGCTGATAAAGATGATCTATGAGTGGTCAATGAAAACACTTTGTGCTGTAATTGTTGGTCTGCAGGTGATTCAGGGATTGATTGTACCGCTTGCCTCTAGTGCAGGACCGGCATTTGCTCAGAAGCTGATTGGCTCCATACCTGGAATTGGAAGTGGTATAAAGAGTACAGCTGAAATAATAATAGGAACAGGTACGCTGATTAAAAATGGAATTGGTATGGCAGGGTGTATTGTTTTAATACTTGTAAGCATATATCCGATTTTGCAGATGGCAGCTATTGTTCTGATTTATTATGGGATTGCAGCAGTTGCCAGTCCTATCTCAGATAAGCGTATGATCACAGCACTTCAGGCAGTCTCATTTACGAATCGTATGCTGTTAAAAACGCTTTGTATGGCGATTTTTCTATTCCTGATTACAATTGCAGTAATATGCGCATTTACGAATCGTGTGCTGTAAGAAAAGCTTATCAGAGGAGGATTATTATGACCGCAATTCGTGATTATCTGCGTCAGATCGCGGGTTATCTTATTTTATCAGTGTTAGTAGAAAATCTTGTTGCAAAAAAAGAATATGGTCCATATATTCGCTTGTTTTTAAATCTTCTTTTAGTATTGCTGTTTGTTTCTCCGATTTTGTCCATTTCAGCTGAGCGGGTTGGTCAGACTTGGTTAGAGGCTGGAGCTTTTTTCTCAGAAGGAACTTATTTAGAAGCAGATTTGCAAAAATTAAATGATAAGCAGACTACGCTTGAAGTGTCTGCCCAGAAAAAGATCCTTGAGCAGCAGATAAGAGATCTTCTAAAAAAGCGTGAGTGTTTTTTAGAAGATCTGTCGCTAGAGACTGATTCTAGTGGAACGATCATACAGATTGAGGTGACAGTAAGTGAAATAAAAACGAATGAAAAAGATCATATGCAGATAGGACAAGATGAATTGAAAAAATATTTGGAAGAGCAGCTTTCATCCACATGCAAGATCACAGTTATTTTTAAAGACAGATAAAAATAAGGAGCAAGGTTATGAAATCCAAATGGCTTTCTGAATTAAAAAAGATTGGTTTTTTGCGGCTTGGTCTTTTAGCAGTTGCAGCAATTATTCTTATCATCTGTTCCCTTCCACAAAATCAATTATCAAACTTAAATCAGGCAGGTACTTATTCTAATCAGGCACAAAGCATGGGCAGCAGTTTAGATACAGATGGTGATACATCTTTATTTTCTTATGAGCATGAGCTTGAAAAACGTCTGGAACAAATCCTTGGAGGAATGGAAGGCATCACATCTGTTGATGTGATGATCACTCTTTCTGCAACGTCAGAAAAAGTGCTTGAAAAATCAATTCAGCTTGAGGAAAATAAGCAGGAGATAGAAAAAGGAAGTGGAGAATCGTTAGAAAAAAGTGTAACAAGCAGTCTTAGCAAAAAAAATGAGGCTTTGCTGACAGGAAACACCTCAGGCAGTATGCCATATATCATAAAGGAAATGAGCCCATCAATTCAGGGTGTGGTGGTAGCTGCTAGGGGAAATATCACGCAGACAAAAATTCGTGAGATCAGTGAGGCGGTGCAGGCATTATTTGGTATAGAGGCGCATAAAATTAAGGTAATTGAAAAGAAATCTCAGGCGGAGGAAGCAAAGTGAAGCGGATCATGAGAAAAAATCAGGTAATTATCACCGTACTTGCAGTGATGATTGCGATTGCTGGGTATCTTACATATGCCGGAAGAGTGGAAGTTGCTGACAGTAGGGATATCAGCATGGAAAACACAAGTGATGCTAAAGAGGCAATTGCAGAGTATGATACGATCGATACTGCTAAAGAAGATGCCACAGATGCTGCACTCACTGATATCGAAAGCTTAGATCAGGATATTGATGATCCAGGAAAAATGGTGCTGGCAAACGGGCTGACAGTATCTGATTATATGGCACAGACAAAGCTTGCAAGAGAGCAGACAAGAGGGAAAAATAAGGAAGATCTCTTGGCAATTATTGATAGTGATGCGCAGACAGAGTTAGATAAACAAGCCGCAATTGATGCAGTTGTTCGTCTGACAGACTATAGTGATAAGGAAAATGCTGTAGAGACACTTCTTAGCGCGAAAGGGTTTGATCATTCAATTGTCAGCATCACACAGGATGCCGTTGATGTAGTAATCTGCAAGGATAATCTAACAGATGCAGAGCTTGCTCAGATCGAAGATATTGTAAAACGCAAGACTTCCGTAAGTGCATCTCAAATCTGCGTTACACTGATGGGAACAGCAAAGACAGAATAACTTCTTTACAAAAGTCTTTTGATTTGATATAATACAAAAAGGTAAAACGATAGATAGAAGTAGAGGAGGTACCGTTGTGGGATTGGAATCAGAATCTGGAGAAGTTACTATTCCTGTTGAAGAAAGCACCGGAGAAATCAAGATTGCAAACGATGTTGTGGCAACTATTGCCGCACTTGCAGCAACTGAGACAAAAGGTGTTGCATATCTGTCTGGCTCACTGACACATGATGTCATTGCAAAGCATTCAAGCAAGAATCTTTCCAAGGGTGTTATGGTCACAGTCGAAGGAAAAAATGTGTCTGTACAGATTTCACTTATTATCGAGTATGGATGCAGCGTACCGGTTGTAACAGCAAAGGTACAGGAGCGCGTTAAGTCCGCAATTGAAAATATGACTGGACTTGAAGTTACAGAAGTAAAAATTACTGTTGCCGGAGTAAATATGTAAGATCAGGGTGTCGTACCGGCACCCTTTTTGCGCTTATAGTTAAAACAAATAAAAAGAACAGGCAGGAAACGAGGTAGAATTTGAACCGCAGACAGTTACGTGAATACACGTTTAAGTTATTATTTCATGCAAATTTTTATGATAAGGAAGAGCTGAATGAGCAGGCTGACAATTATTTAGAGGAATGTATGTATCCAGAAGAAGGTCAGCTGCTTTTAATCGAGAAGGAAAAGGAGCAGCTTGAGAAGCGCTTTTCCATGATCGTAGAAAAGCTTCCTGAAATTGACGAAGAAATCACACAGGCGGCAGAGGGCTGGAAGCTTAGCCGTATGAATAAGGTTGATTTGTCAATCATTCGTCTTGCAGCATATGAGCTGATATTTGACGAGGATGTTCCAGGAAAAGTAGCCATCAATGAGGCTGTCGAGCTTGCAAAAAGCTATGGAGGAGATGAGTCACCTCAGTTTGTAAATGGTGTGCTGGCAAAGCTTGTTCATAAGCATCCGGAGCTGGCTTAATGGCATCTGTCTATACAGTAGCACAGGTCACATCGTATATAAGTCATCTGTTTGAAGAAGATTTCGCCCTGAAGAGGATTTCCATTCAGGGCGAGATTTCTAATTGCAAAAAACATTCAGGCGGTCATCTGTATTTTACCTTAAAAGATGAAACGAGCACACTGTCATGTGTGATGTTTGCGTCTAATCGGGCAAAGCTTACATTTATTCCATCAGAAGGTATGCGTGTGATTGCAAGAGGCAGTGTTCGTATTTACGAGCGTGATGGTGTCTATCAGCTGTATGTGACGCAGCTAGAGCCAGCAGGTGTAGGAGAATGGTTTCGCCTTTTTGAAGAGCGAAAAGCTCAATTTGAGGAAATGGGCATGTTTTCAGAGGAATATAAAAAGCCGATTCCCCGCTTTGCTAAAAAAGTAGGTGTTGTCACTGCAAAGACAGGAGCTGCCATTCAGGATATTATAAATATTACACACAGAAGAAATCCATATGTTCAGCTGATTTTATATCCGACGCTTGTTCAGGGTGAATCAGCAGCAGTCAATATAGCTGCAGGAATTGACTATCTTGATACACTAGGACTTGATGTGATCATTGTTGGACGCGGAGGCGGTTCAATTGAAGATTTGTGGGCATTTAATGAGGAATGCGTAGCAATGGCCATTTTTCGCTGTGAGACACCTGTGATTTCAGCAGTCGGCCACGAGACAGATTTTACCATTGCCGATTTTGTTGCAGATTTGCGTGCACCAACACCATCCGCGGCAGCTGAACTTGCTGTATTTGAGTATGATACATTTGAAAATACACTAAATTTTTTTGCAGCACAGCTTTCGCAGAGTATGCAAGCACTTATAGAGAGCAGAAAAAAGGAACTTGAACATGCAAAGCTTTCACTAAAAGTTTCTCATCCAAGCGTACGATTAAAAGCGCAAAGTGAAACGCTTAAGCAGTACGAAGCACAGATAAAAAGGCAGATAATGCATCTGATCGATCAAAAAAAAGCACAGCTTTCTATTGCAGCAGCAAAGTTAGAAGCGCAGTCGCCGCTTAAAAAGGTAGGAGGCGGATATGCATTTTTGACAGATGAGAATAAAAAACCAGTTTGCAGTGTGAATCAGATGACACCACAAACAACATTTTTTGCTTATCTAAGTGATGGTATCGTGCAGGCAGATGTGACAAAGTGCATGCCAAAAGACAAGATGGAATGATAAAAGAGGCAGCTTTTGATGAATAAGAAAAAACAGACAAAAAACATGCTAATGGATATGACAATAGAAGAGCAGCTTCTAAAGATTCAGGAGATTGCAGCTGAACTTGAAAACGGCAGTCTTGGACTCGAGGAGGCGCTTGCAAAATATGAAGAAGGTGTACGTCTTGTTCGCGGGTGTGCAGGTCAAATCGACCGAGTGCAAAAACGCATTACAGTCATAGAGACAGAAACAGAGGATGAGTTATGATGGAATGGAAAGAAGAGTTACAGCAGCATACAAAAGAGGCAGAGAAGGTTGTACAAGGTTATCTTCCTGAGGAGACTGGTCATCAAAAACTTCTTATCGAAGCATCTAATTATAGTGTTTTAGTTGGTGGAAAGCGTCTTCGCCCGATGATTATGTTAGAAAGCTTTAAAGCTTTTGGCGGAACAGGAAATGTTGTGGAGCCGTTTATGGCAGCACTTGAGATGATTCATTCAGGATCACTTGTACATGATGATCTTCCATGTATGGATAATGATGAGTATAGAAGAGGAAATCTGACTACATGGAAAAAATATGGCTATGATATGGCCGTGCTTGCAGGAGACAAGCTTTTTATCTATGCATTTGAGATAGCAGCAAAGGCATTTGCGCTGACAGATCGTGCTGATCTTGTTGGAAAAGCTATTTCGATTTTGGCAAATAAGGCTGGAATTTATGGAATGATCGGAGGACAGAGTGTAGATGTTGAGTACACAGACCGTCCTGTAACAAAGAGCCAGCTTGAATTTATATATGAATTAAAGACAGCAGCGCTTTTAGAAGCAGCAATGATGATTGGTGCTGTGCTTGCAGGAGCAGATGATAATCAGGTAAAAGCAGCAGAGCAGATCGCCCATCATGTAGGCATGGCATTTCAGATTCGTGATGATATTCTCGATGTAATTTCTACGACTGAGGAGCTTGGAAAGCCGGTAAAGAGCGATGAGAAGAATAATAAGACTACCTATGTGACAATTTATGGACTAGATGGTGCTTCTAAGCTGGTAGAGGAATATTCTCATACAGCAATGACACTTCTTGATCAGGTATGTCCGAATGCATCATTTTTAAAGCGACTCTTCGAGTATCTAATTGTAAGAAAAAAATAGGCATTATTTTCAAACCAAATGATGCTAAAGGGGGCCGTTTATGGTACTTGATAAAATACAGAGGCCGAATGACGTCAAAGAATTAAAAGAGCAAGAACTTCCTATTCTGGCAGATGAGATTCGGCAGTTTATAATTGATAAAGTCAGCGACAATGGTGGTCATCTTGCCTCGAACCTCGGAGTGGTGGAGCTGACAATTGCACTTCATCGGTGCTTGAATTTCCCACAGGATAAATTGATTTGGGATGTAGGACATCAATCATACACACATAAAATCTTGACAGGACGAAAGAATGGCTTTGACTCACTTCGCAAATATCACGGCATGAGTGGTTTCCCAAAGCGTGATGAAAGTAATTGTGATGCATTTGATACGGGTCATAGCTCTACGTCCTTATCAGCAGGACTTGGTATGGTTTGTGCACGAGAGCTCAAGAAAGAAAAATATAAAGTTGTTTCTGTGATTGGTGATGGTTCTCTTACAGGCGGCCTTGCTTTTGAAGCACTTAATAACGCAGCATCGCTTAAGAGTAATTATATCATGATCTTAAACGACAACCATATGTCTATCTCTGAAAATGTTGGAGGGCTTTCGCATTATCTGGCAGGTGTGCGTACTGCAAAGGGCTACACTAATTTCAAGAAAAATGTGAAAGCATCATTAAGCAAGATGAATGCAATTGGAGAGGAGCTTGAGCGCAACATTCGCCGTGCGAAGAGTATGCTGAAGCAAGTTTTTATTCCGGGAATGTTTTTCGAAGATATGGGCATCACATATCTTGGACCTATTGATGGTCATAATATTGAGGCACTTACAGAGGTCATTGAGGATGCCAAACAGGTAGAAGGTGCGGTGCTCATTCATGTGATCACAGAAAAGGGAAAGGGATATGAGCCGGCACAGCTTCATCCGGAATCCTACCATGGAGTTGGACCATTTATAAAGAAAAATGGAATGGCGAAAAAGCCAAAGGAAGAGGCAACATATACTGATATCTTTGCAAAAACAATTTGTGAACTTGCACAGACGCACGAAAAACTTGTAACTATTACAGCAGCTATGATGGACGGCTGTGGCTTAAAAGGCTTTGCAAAGCGTTTTCCAGATCGCTTTTTTGACGTTGGCATTGCTGAAGAGCATGCAGTGACATTTGCATGCGGTTTGGCAGCAGGTGGTTTTCATCCGTTTTTTGCAGTATATTCCTCTTTTTTACAGCGAGGCTACGATCAGATACTGCATGATATGTGTATGCAGAATCTTCCTGTTACGCTAATGCTTGATCGTGCAGGACTTGTCGGAAATGATGGAGAGACGCATCAGGGTGTGTTTGATTTATCGTATTTGACAATGATTCCAAATATGACAGTATTTGCACCGAAAAACCGCTATGAGTTTCAGGATGCTATTGCATTTGCTGCTGATTTTGAAGCACCGATGGCAATTCGCTATCCGAAAACAGATGCAGTGCGTGTATTAAAGGAATACCGTGAACCAATAAAGCTTGGAAAGAGCGAGTGGATTAGAAGAGGCAGCCGTGTAGCGCTTCTTGCAATTGGCACTATGGTAGAGACAGCCATGGAGGTTGAGGAATTGTTGGCAAAGGATGGAATCGATGCAACAGTTGTAAATCTTCGTTTTGCAAAGCCGCTAGATTACGAGATGCTTGATGAAGTATTAGATTATCACAGCCTTATCGTTACAATGGAGGAAAATGTGCTTTCAGGCGGTGTAGGTGAGCATATTTGTCGTTATGTCGAGATGCATTCTACTGGTGTGCGTGTTATTGCATGTGGCATTCCAGATAAGTTTATTCATCAGGGTTCTATTAAGGAACTTTTAGAGGAGACTGGGCTGGATGCACAAAGTATTTATCAGAAAATAAGTACCATGCTGTAATTAAAAAAGTGAGTTAAAGGACAAAATAAAGTGAAAGAACGTTTAGATGTACTATTAGTAAATTTGGGATACGCGCCTTCAAGAGAGAAGGCAAAGGCTGTTATTATGTCTGGCTGTGTCTATGTGAATGGACAAAAGGAGGACAAGGCTGGCACGATGTTTGATACGTATGCAGCGATTGAGGTGCGCGGCAATTCGTTAAAATATGTCAGCAGAGGCGGATTGAAGCTGGAAAAGGCAATGGAAGAATTTGCCATCGCACTTGACCAGAAGACATGCATGGATGTAGGAGCCTCCACTGGCGGTTTTACCGACTGTATGCTTCAAAATGGTGCTGTTAAGGTCTTTGCGGTTGATGTCGGTCATGGTCAGCTTGCATGGAGTCTTCGAAATGATCCGCGTGTCATTTGTATGGAGAAGACGAATATCCGCTATGTTGTGCCAGAGGATATTGGATGCGCCGTTGATTTTGTGTCAATTGACGTTTCATTTATCTCGCTTACAAAGGTACTTGTTCCGGTAAAGGAATTGATGGCAGAGCGTGGACAGATAGTCTGCCTTATTAAGCCGCAGTTTGAGGCTGGAAGAGAAAAGGTTGGCAAAAAGGGTGTTGTACGCGAGAAGGAAACTCATATGGAGGTTGTGCGCATGGTGATGGACTTTGCACTATCCATTGGTTTTGGCGTGCTTGGCCTTGCCTTCTCACCAATTAAGGGACCAGAAGGAAACATTGAATATCTTCTTTATCTTCAGAAAACACCGACAGAGGAAGAGTTAAATCGGCCTCTGCCAGATGTAAAGGCACTTGTAGAGCAGTCACATGAACTGCTGTAAGCTGACTGGGAGGAAGCTATGAGGCATTTTTATGTAATTGCAAATTATGCAAAGCCGCACACACTTTTTTGTGTGCAGGAAATAAAAGAATACCTGACAGCGAAAGGCGCAGAGTGTGTCATTGCCGGACCGGCAGCTTCGGATAATGGCCGGTATCACTATACAGATACTGGCCGGATTCCCGGCGACACACAATGCGTTATTGTTTTAGGCGGTGATGGAACATTGATTCAGGCAGCACACGACTTAAAAGGTACAAGCTATCCGCTGATCGGCATTAATCTGGGAAATCTTGGCTATCTGTCAGAAGTAGATCAGGAAAATCTGTTTCCAAGTCTCGACAGACTTTTGATGGATGATTTTTTTATCGAGGAACGTATGACGCTGCTTGGCGAGATTGTGCGTGATGGACAGATTGTCTGCAGTGATACGGCATTAAACGACATTGTTCTGACGAGACTTGAAAGCATGAAGATGCTTCGCTTTTCTCTCTATGTGAATGATCAGTTTATCACAAGATATAATGCAGATGGCATTATTGTTGCAACACCGACAGGCTCTACGGCATATAGTCTTTCAGCAGGAGGGCCAATCGTACTTCCGACCTCAAATTTATTTGTGCTTACGCCAATCTGTGCTCAGACACTGACAACGGCAAGAAGCATTGTTCTTCCGGATAATGCGTATATTCGACTGATTGTTGAGGCAAAGGATGGCATTCGCATGCTTCATCAGGCAGTAAGCTTTGACTCAGACAATGTGGTATCAGTGCATCCAGGAGATGAGATTGTGATAAAAAGTGCATCAGATAAGGTTAGATTAATCCGTTTGGATCAAAGAAGCTTTTTAGATACGCTTGGAAAAAAACTGAGCCGATAAATAAAAAGCCGCGAAAAAAGTTTTGAAAAGGAGATGGCTATGAAAACGGTACGACAGCAGCGCATATTAGAGCTGATTCAGATGCATGATATAGAAAAACAAGAAGAACTGGTGCAGATGCTTTGTGAGGATGGTTTTGATGTGACGCAGGCAACTGTTTCAAGAGACATAAGCCAGCTTCGGTTAAAAAAAGTTTCTGGAAAAAATGGAAAACTTGTCTATAAGGCAGCAGAATCAAAGCACCAACAGGCCGAACCAAAATATCTTCGTATTTTAAAGGAATCTTACGTCAGTATGGATATGGCAATGAATATACTTGTCATAAAAACAGTTTCTGGTATGGCAATGGCAGCGGCAGCAGCACTTGATGCGTGTCATTTTAGTGAGATTGTCGGATGTATTGCAGGTGATGATACGATTATGTGCGCGGTTCGTACCGTGCCCGACACCATTCATCTGATGAAAAAAATTGAGAGTATTCTCAATGATTGAATATAGAAAGGCAGGAGAAAAATGCTGGACAGTCTGTACGTCAAAAACCTCGCTCTGATCGATGAAGAAGAGGTGACTTTTACAGAAGGATTAAATGTCCTAAGCGGAGAGACGGGAGCAGGAAAATCCATTTTGATTGGTTCTGTTTTGATTGCACTTGGGGCAAAGGTACACAAAGAGATGATTCGCGCAAATGAAAAGGAGGCTTATATTGAGCTGATTTTTTCACCGACACATCCGGCAGTTCTCGAAAAGCTTCGAGAATATGATATTGAACCAGAAGATGGCCAGCTGATTATTTCGAAAAAGATCACTGCTTCAAAGAGCGTGAGCAAAATCAATAAAGAGGCATATCCAGCCTCGAAAGTACGCGAGGTTGCGTCACTTCTTCTTGATGTGCATGGTCAGCATGATCATCAGGCACTTATTCATCAGCATAAGCAGCTTGAGATCGTAGACAGAAGCGGCGGAAAAAAATTAAAAGAAGCAAAAGAACAGACAGCACAGTATTACCGCGTATGGAAACAGTATAAGGATGAGCTTGACAGTTACAGCGTAGACGAGGACGAGCGGCTTAGGCGCATGGATATTTTATGTTATGAGCTTGATGAGCTTAAAGAGGCATCGATTACACCTGGTGAAGAGGCACGTCTTTCAAAAGAATGGAAACGCTTATCGGAGCGTGAACATATCATAACAGCGTATCAGGAATTGACATCACTTTTAGGCTATGAGTCAAATGGTGCCTGTGATCTTTGTGGAAGAGCAGAGCATGCATTAAAAGGTATTTCAGATGCAGACGAAGAAGCGCAGTCTTTATATGATCAGCTTACGGATGCCGAGTCAATTATTCATGATATCTGTCGTGAAGCTTCAGAACGTCTTGATGCAATGCAGGATGAGGAGCTTGATACAGCAAAGATTGAAGAACGTCTTGATCAAATTCGTCATCTTATGCAGAAATATCGCTGTGATGAGGAAGGGTTGCTGGAGCTGACAGAGAAAAAAGAGCAGGAGCTTGAAAAATACCGTCATTTCGAGGAAGAGAAGGCGCGGGCACAAAAATTATGTCAAAATGCATTTGTTAAGTTAGAACAGGCCGCAAACGATCTTAGCAGCAAAAGAAGAAAATGCGCAGATTTACTTTGCAGCCAATTGATTAAGGCACTTGTAGATTTGAATTTTTTAGATGTGCGTTTTGAGATTCATATGGATCAGACAGAGCAGATTGGTCCAGGAGGAAAGGATGTCGTTACATTTTACATAGCGACAAACCCAGGAGAAGCACTAAAGCCGCTTGCTGCTGTCGCATCAGGTGGTGAATTATCAAGAATTATGTTAGCGGTGAAGTCTGTTATGGCGCAGAAGGAAGAAATAGAAACACTTATTTTCGACGAAATAGACACGGGAATCAGTGGCCGAACAGCACAAAAAGTCGCAAAACGTCTGTCAGAAACGGCAAAAGGAAGTCAGGTTATTTGTATCAGTCATCTGGCTCAGATCGTTTCAATGGCAGATACGCATTTTTTAATTGAGAAAAATGCAGAAAATGAAAGAACGACAACACATATCACAAAACTATCAGAAGAGGAAAGCATCCGTGAAGTTGCAAGACTTCTTGGCGGAGCAGAAATTACAAAGAACGTTCTTGATACAGCAAAAGAGATGAAAGATATGGCAAATAGAACAAAAGAATCCCAGATTACAAAATGATAAACAAACGCATACTAACAGCAGAAAAATGAAAGGAAGGCTGTTGGTATGCAAATGAAAATAAAGTACTTTAAAATACGAAAGGCTGTGGCAATTATATTTGCCATAGCCATAGCAGTTTGCTGTGCACATCACAGTTCATTTCAAAGTGTTGCAGCGACTGCGATGAAAAATACGGCTGTTCAAAACACTGTCCAAATGCCGCAAGTATATCCATGTGGATTTCCAGTTGGAATTTATATGGAAACAGAAGGTGTTATGGTGGTGACAACGGCGCAGATTCCAACAAATATGGAAACACTTTCTTCTCCATGTGAGGGCAGCCTGCAGCAGGGAGATTATATTACGTCGATCAATGGAAATCCAGTCAACTCGAAAGAAGAACTGGTTTCTAGTGTAGAAGCATGCGCGGGACAGCCGCTCACTCTTCATATTGTTCGCGAACAGGAATCGTTTGACATTTCTGTACTTCCTATTCAGGATACAAGCGGAACGTATCGTCTTGGTGTATGGGTCAAAGATGATGTGCAGGGAATTGGTACGCTGACTTATATAAGTGAGGATGGTCATTTCGGTGCGCTTGGTCATCCAATTAACGACAGCGATACAGGAAAACGAGTTAGTGTGCGAAAAGGTGGTCTATATGAATCGCAGATTCAGATGATAATCCGTGGCAAAAACGGTACACCAGGATCGTTCTGCGGTATAATCTGTTATGATACATCTACTTTTTTAGGAAACATTTATGAAAATACAAGTTGTGGAATTTATGGAAATGTATCTGCTTTGATGAAAGAAAAATTAGTAAGATCAGCATTAATGCAGATGGCACACAAAGAAGAGGTTGTCTGCGGAAAAGCTTTTCTTCGCTGTGCAGTAAATGGCGAGCCGCAGGATTATGAAGTAGAAATTATAAAAACGCAGCCAGGCAGTACTGGAGGATTTCAGATTTGCGTTACAGATAAGCTACTTCTTGAAAAAACAGGCGGCATTATTCAGGGTATGAGTGGTTCACCGCTCATTCAAAATGGCAAAATGATCGGTGCAGTAACACATGTGTTTGTCAATGATCCAACGAAGGGCTATGCAATATATGCAGAAGATATGTTGAATCATTAATATGAAGTGTCGAATTGCCTGAATATTACAAAAGCATAAATCTACATGAAAAGACAGTTCTTTGTCTTATATAGCGCGAAATGCGCGCTTGACTACTCTTGTAGAAAATAGAAAAAACTGCTATAGTGAGTATGTCGATTGAAAAGACAAACGTAAAAATGAATGAACAATTAGCAGAAAGCAAGAGAAAGGATGAGGAAAATGGCAAAATTAAATGTAGCAATTGCAGATGATAATGAAAGAATACTCACAATGTTGGATGAGGTATTAACAGCAGATGATGATATTACAGTAGTGGGGACAGCTAGAAATGGAGAGCAGGCATACGAGATGATTCTGGATAAGAAGCCAGATGTGGTTTTGCTTGATTTAGTCATGCCGGGAATTGATGGTCTTGGCGTAATGGATAAGGTTCATGCTGAGAAAAATGCGGAGTCGATGCCATCCTTTATCATAATTTCCGGTATTCAGAATGAATCAGTGGCAGAAAATGCCATGTCTGCCGGAGCTACGTATTATATTATGAAGCCGTTTGACAATTTTACATTGTTAAACCGTGTGAAGCAGTTAGGAAGACGAGGCTATGATATGCGCCCACAGCTGTTAACACAGAGTACAGCACTAAAAGAACCTGCGTTTATATATGGAGGACAGGGAAAGAGTTTGGAACAGTATGTCACGAGTGTGATTCATGAGATTGGTGTTCCAGCCCATATTAAGGGATATCAGTATTTGCGTGATGCAATTATTATGTGTGTCAACGATATGGATCTATTAAATTCGATCACAAAGGCATTGTATCCGTCAATCGCTAAGAAATATGTAACAACACCAAGCCGTGTAGAGCGTGCCCTGCGTCATGCTATTGAGGTTGCGTGGAGCCGCGGCAAGATGGATACGATATATTCGTTATTTGGGTATACGATAAATTCTGGAAAAGGAAAGCCCACTAATTCAGAATTTGTGGCGCTCATTGCTGATAAGATCCGACTGGAGCTGAATCTTTTTAAAAGTTAAAGCCAATTGACACAATCAACGAAAATTTGTATTGCATTTTGTATAAAAAGAGCTTCCATTATTCGGCATTTTCGTGTATAATTAAGAAAAAACGATGGATGAAATAGCTGACAAAGGTTGTTTGTCCTGGTACCAAATAGTGGAGGTTTGAGGTTTATGAAGAAAATTCTTTTCGCTGCGTCTGAGTGCGTACCTTTTATCAAGACGGGAGGTCTTGCTGATGTTGTCGGTTCCCTTCCAAAGTATTTTAATAAAGAAGAGTATGATGTCAGAGTAATTATGCCGAAGTACTTATGCATAAAGGAATCTTTGCGCTCCCAGATGAAGTATGTAACGCATTTCTACACCGATTTTTATTGGCGTACACAGTATGTCGGCGTTCTGGAAATGGAGTATGAAGGTGTTCATTTCTATTTTGTAGACAGTGAGTTTTATTTTGGCGGACCATGGCCGTATGGAAATATGTACGAGGATATTGAGAAATTCTGCTTCTTCTCAAAGGCAGTTCTTTCCATCCTTCCATTAATTGGGTTTAAGCCGGATATCATCCATTGTCATGATTGGCAGACAGGTTTGATTCCAGTATATCTGCATGACAGCTTCCAGTCTGATCCGTTCTTCTGGGGCATCAAGACAATCTTTACTATTCATAACCTGAAGTTCCAGGGTACATGGAGTGTGGATACGATTAAGGGCTTTTCTGGTCTGTCTGATTATTACTTTACGAGTGACAAGCTTGAGGCATATGGAAACGGAAACATGTTAAAGGGCGGACTTGTCTATGCAGACCGCATCACTACAGTAAGTCGCAGCTACGCAAGCGAGATTAGAATGCCGTTCTATGGAGAAGGCTTAGATGGACTGCTGCGTGCACGTTCTAAGCAGCTTAGCGGTATTGTAAATGGTATTGATTATAATGTTTACAATCCGAAGACAGATAAGGACATTGCAGTTAATTATTCAGTAGAAGATGTAATTAAGGCAAAGGCAGCAAATAAGACAGCACTGCAAAAGGAACTTGGCCTTGAGGAAAATCCAGATGCATTCATGCTTGGAATTGTTTCACGTCTGACTGATCAGAAGGGACTTGACCTTGTTGAGTGTGTTCTTGATCAGATTTGTGCAGAAGATGTGCAGCTTGTCGTTCTTGGAACAGGAGAGGGCAAATATCAGGATATGTTTACCTATTACTCCAGAAAATATCCAGAGCGTGTATCTGCAAATATTTTCTACTCTGAGGCGCTGTCACATCGTATCTACGCAAGCTGTGATGCGTTCTTAATGCCATCTCTGTTTGAGCCATGTGGTCTTAGCCAGCTGATGAGTCTTCGCTATGGTACTCTTCCGATTGTACGTGAGACAGGCGGACTTCGCGATACCGTTACACCATATAATGAAGTGGATGGGACAGGAACAGGATTTTCATTTACTAATTATAATGCGCATGAGATGCTTGCTATCATTCGTTATGCAAAGAAAACTTATTTCAATGATCGCAGGGCATGGAATGAAATGGTTCTTCGTGCAATGAAGCAGGATTTCTCATGGGATGCATCTGCAAGAGAGTATGAAAAGCTTTATGATGGACTTATCGAAGAAGAAGCACGTAGAAAAGAAGCAATTCGTTTACAGCAGGCGAGAGAGGCTGCTGAGGCTGCATTAAAAGAAGCTGAGAAAGCCTTAGAGCTTGCAAAGCGTGCTGAAGAAAAAGCAATTCGTAAGTTTAGTGGTATTGAAGACGAGACAGAAGATGAAAGAACAGAGACTGCCGAAGTAGAAGCAGATAAAACTTCAGAAGCAGCACCAGAGCCAGAGGAAGTTTCAGAAACTCCAGAAGCAGCACCAGAACCAGATGAAGCTTTAGAAGTTTCAGAAACTTCGGAGACATCAGTAAAAGCAAAAGAATAATTATTTGGCTATACGATAACTGATGTAAATGTATAACCTAATGAAAATGGCAATCATTCTAAAAATAGGATGATTGCCATTCTTTTTTGATATATACTTTTTACTCGCCTCCGGAGATTAGCTTAAGGCTGCTGATATCAGGACTTGCTACAAGTGAATAATTAGTATGGTAAATTACAAAACCTGGCTTTGCTCCAGCTGGCTTTTTTACAAACTTGCGTTCAATGTAGTCAACTTCAGCCTTTGGTGCAGTCTTTGCCTTGGAATAGTAAACAGCAAGACTTCCAGCCTCTTCATAGGTGCGGTCTGGCACTTCTCTGCCATTTGTCTGAATAATGACGTGAGATCCTGGTGTTTTTTTGGCATGCATCCAGATATCATTTCCTTGTGCGAACTTAAAGGTCAATTCTTCATTCTGGTAGTTGTTTTTTCCAACATAGATATCAAAGCCATCAGAAGAAAGATAGTGATAAGGAACACATTTTCTTCGATTGTCCTTTCTCCCTTTTGGACCATGCGATTTAATATAACCGCTTTCTCCAAGCTCTCTGCGAATTTCATCAAGATCTACATCACTTGCAGCGATATCAATTGATGTCATGATAGATTCGAGATGAGCAAGCTCATTTTCTGTCTCAACAGTCAGAGTAGACAGCGCTTCAAAAGTTCGTTTTAATTTATTATAGCGCTCAAAATATTTCTGTGCATTTTCTTTTGCTGTCATTGTCGGATCAAGTGGGATCGTCATCATTTGATCAGTATAATAATTAAATACCTCATACGATTTTGCATCGGGCGGACAATCATAGCCATATGCATTTAAAAGCTCGCCATAGATGCGATATTTTTCACGCTTGTCGGTGTCAGAAAGCTGTCGTCTTTGAAGATCAGCCTTTTTGGCAGTGCGTTCAATCAAATTTTGAACAAGATGGCGAAGATCTGCCGATTTTTGGCGCATGCGAGCAATGGCACTGCGGGAATTATAGTAAGTATATAAAACCTCGCTGATTGAGTCAAAAGTCTGAAGACGATACTCAGTTAGTCCTGTTAGCAAAAATGCAGAAAATTCCTTTGGCTCATTGCCATCATAAGCGATACATGGAGAAAATTGCTGTGTGCGGATCAAATCCATGACACCAGAAAAAGCGTTCCATAGGCGAGTCTGTTCTTCTAATGTGCAGGCCTCTGCGGCAAGAGAGCTGTCTAGGCCGCTGCGATAGACGATTTCCTCTGCACTGACATTGCTGATTCCGGTAAAATTTCCTGAAAGTATGGCAGCAATATTTTTTCCAGAAGAAAACAGAGAAGAAAAAAATGTCTTGTCGGCAGCAAGCGGATTTGTTTTGCCTGTTGTGTTTGGAATAAAATAGTCGCGGCCAGGAAGAACCTCGCGCACAGAACTTACAGCGGCACTTACATGCTTGATACTGTCAACGATCTTTGTGCCATCACAGAAAATTATATTGCTGTGTTTGCCCATTATCTCAATTACAAGAGATTTCTGACGAAGATCACCCAGTTCGTCAAGATGCTCCAGTTCTAAGCGCACAATTCGCTCTAGTCCTGGCTGTGTGACATCTGTGATGCGGGCATTTCCTATATGCTTTCTAAGAAGCATACAGAAATTAGGTGCAGTCATCGGGCTAAGCCCTGCCTCCTGCGTCAGATAAATCAGCGGAAGACTTGCATTTGCTGATAGAAACAGACGGTAGGTGTCTTTTTTGTTTTTGATTGTTAAAACAAGTTCTTCTGGCTCAGGCTGAGCAATTTTGGAGATGCGCCCGCCAGTTAATTTTTGCTTTAATTCAGATACAATATTTGAAATTACAATTCCATCAAAAGCCATAGTACGTAATCAACCTTTCTAAAACAGTCTTGGACCTTGATATTTGACAGTATAACAGAATGTAAAAAAAAACGCAATCTTTCTTCGATTGCAAGTTGACGATAGAATTAAATTAGCGTATAATAATAAGTCGTAGTCTGCACGATAAAAGCAGCTGCCGGAAAGGCGAATACATTTATGATACGAAGTATGACAGGATTCGGGCGCTTTGAATTTGCGGGCGAATCGCATAAGATCATCGTAGAGATGAAATCAGTAAATCACAGGTATCTTGATCTCTCAATTAAGATGCCAAAGATCTTTAACTGCTTTGAGACTGCGATCCGCAGTCTTGTAAAAGAACAGCTGCAGCGTGGAAAAGTGGATATGTATATCAGCTATGAAACAGAGTCTGATGATCAGACAGTGCTGTGCTATCATGAGGATATTGCAAGCGACTATATGGCACATATGGCGCAGATGGCTGATACATTTAATCTTGAAAATAATCTGACATTGACAGAGCTTGCACGTATGCCAGAGGTTTTTACTATGGAGCAGCGGGATACTGATGCAAAGGAGCTGTGGCCAGATGTAGAGCAGGCAGTAAGGCAGGCTTGTGTTGCAATGGTACAGGCGCGTCAGACAGAGGGTGAGCAGCTAAAAAAGGATCTGCTGTTAAAGTTAGATCACATGGATATGTTAGTGGATATGGTGACAGATAGAGCACCTGTGATGGTACAGGAATACCGCATTCGTCTGACAGAAAAGGTAAAAGAGTTTATTGAAGCTTCTGTGATTGATGAAAATCGAATTGCAGCGGAAGTAACTCTGTATGCGGATAAGATTTGTGTGGATGAGGAGATGGTTCGTCTTCGCACTCATATCAGCCACATGAAGGAAGCGTTGTGCACAGGCGGAAGCGTTGGACGAAAACTTGATTTTCTTGCACAGGAGATGAATCGTGAGGCGAATACCACACTTTCAAAGATCAACGATGTAACACTTGCAGATGTGGCAATCGACATGAAAACTGAGATTGAGAAAATACGTGAACAGGTTCAAAACATCGAATAAAGTTTCACTACAGGAGTTTTGTATGTTTGTAAATATCGGATTTGGCAATTTTATAAATTCCAGTCAGATTGTATCTATCTGCAGAGCAGATTCTGCACCGATGAAGCGTATGGTCAGCGAGGCTAGAAGCAAAGGAAGTGCAGTTGATGCGACACAGGGAAGAAAAACAAAATCAGTCATTCTTACTGGAAGCGGTCATTTGGTTCTCTCAGCGCTCACACCAGAGACGCTTACCGCCAGATGTAATCTGACAGTGGAAAAGACACAGCTACAAGAGGAGGAAGAAGATGAGTAAACGAGGTAATTTATTTGTTGTTTCCGGTTTCTCAGGTTCAGGAAAGGGAACTGTGATGAAACAGCTTTGCAAAAATGAGCAGTATGCACTTTCCATATCCTGCACAAGCCGAGCACCAAGAGATGGCGAAACAAACGGAAAAGAGTATTATTTCATTTCTCATGAGGAGTTTGTAAAAAGACAGGCAGAGGGTTACTTTTTAGAGAGTGCAATCTATGTAAATAAAGGCTATGGAACACCGCTTGGCTTTGTTGAGGAGAATTTGGCAGCCGGAAAGGATGTTATCCTTGAAATTGAGATGCAAGGCGCTTTGCAGGTAAAGAAAACATACCCAGACACCATTCTTATCTTTATTACACCGCCGTCTGCAGCTGAATTAAGAAGACGTCTGACAGCCAGAGGAACTGAGACGAAAGAGCTGATTGAAAAGCGTTTAAAGCGTGCCGTTGAAGAAGGCGTTTACATGGATCAATATGATTACATTATTGTAAACGATGACTTAGATGTATGCGTCAAGGAGCTTGATGCACTGATGCAGAGCACACATCACGCAGTAAAATTTAACAAAGAGTTTGTTGCAGCAATCAAAGATGATTTAAAGACACTTTAAAGATAATTTGACTGCTGTAATGATCAATAAACAAATAAAAAATGATAAGGAGAATGAAAAAATGATCCATCCATCTTATAATGAGTTATTAAAGACACTTAATGAGGTTCGTGACGAGAATGAGCCAGAAATCGACAGCCGCTATTCACTTGTAATTGCATCTGCAAAGCGTGCACGCCAGATTGTAAATGGACAGGAGCCGCTTGCTGATCATGTTTCTACCTATAAGCCTCTTTCCATCGCAGTAGAGGAGATTCGTGAGGGCAAGGTTCATATTACAAAGGAAGGTGAGGATGATTTCACACCAGTAGCCACTATGGAAAGCCCACTTTCTTTCACAGATACAGAAACTTCGGAGACAGAAGATGCTGAATAAGAAGGTAATGATCGTATCCCTTGGCTGCGATAAGAATCTGGTGGATACTGAGAAAATGCTTGGCATTCTTGCCGATGAGGGATGTACATTTACGGATGATGAAGCACAGGCACAGGTAATTATTGTAAATACCTGTTGCTTCATTGGAGATGCAAAGGAAGAAAGCATCCAAAATATTTTAGATCTGGCACGTTTTAAGACAGAAGGGAAGCTTGAAGCACTTATCGCAACGGGATGTCTTTCACAGCGTTATCAGGATGAAATGTTAGAAGAGCTGCCAGAGCTTGATGGAATCCTTGGAATAAGCGCATGGCACACAATTGCGGATGTTGTGCGTGAGGCACTTGAAGGCAAACGACCAAGAAATCTGATGTCCACAGGTGTGTTAAACAGTCATACAACAAAGAGACTGCTGACAACAGGCGGTCATTATGCCTATTTAAAGATTGCAGAAGGATGCAATAAGCGCTGTACGTACTGCGTAATTCCATCTGTGCGCGGTGCTTATGTCAGCGTACCGATGGAGGAACTTGAAAAAGAGGCAAGAGAACTTGCAGCAGAAGGTGTAAAAGAATTGATTCTTGTTGCACAGGAGACTACCGTATATGGAATTGATCTCTATAAAAAGAAAATGCTTCCAGAACTCCTTCATCGTCTGTGTGCAATCCCGGGCATTGTCTGGATCCGTCTTTTATATTGTTATCCAGAGGAAATTACGCCAGAGCTTGTTCAGGTAATGAAAGAAGAAAAAAAGATCTGTCATTATCTGGATATGCCAATACAGCATTCCTCAGACCGCATTTTAAAGAAGATGGGCAGACGTACAAACCGCAAAGAGCTGTTAGATAAAATTGAGATGCTTCGTACAGAGATTCCGGATATTGTTCTTAGAACAACGTTAATTACAGGTTTCCCAGGCGAGACACAAGAAGATTTTGAAGAGATGCTCTCATTTGTAGACATGGTTGGCTTTGAGCGCCTTGGTGTTTTTCCATATTCACCAGAGGAAGGAACACCGGCTGCCGAGATGGAAGATCAGATTGATGAAGAAGTCAAAAAGCAAAGACGTGATGCTATCATGGAGCTGCAGCAGGAGATTTCTTTTGATTTTGAGGCAGACTGTGTTGGCGAAAAGCTGCTTGTTATGATTGAAGGATATCTTCCAGATGAGCATGCCTATGTCGGACGAACCTACATGGATGCGCCAGGCATTGATGGTTACATTTTTATAAAATCAGGAGAAGCACTGATGTCCGGTGATTTTGCCGAGGCAATTGTTACCGGCTCAGATGAATATGATTTGATTGGAGAATTGTATGAAGAACATGAATCTGCCGAATAAACTGACTATGCTGCGTGTAATACTGATCCCGTTTTTTGTTGTATGTGAGCTGATTCCATACAGCTGGGGAAAGTGGGTTGCACTGGTAATTTTTGTGGCAGCGTCTATTACCGATAAACTCGATGGTACGATTGCAAGAAAGTATAACCTGATTACAAACTTTGGAAAATTCATGGATCCACTCGCAGACAAGCTGTTAGTCTGCTCTGCCATGATTTGTTTTGTCGGACTTGGAACGTTGGCACCATGGATTGTTATTATTATTGTAGCCAGAGAATTTATTATCAGCGGATTTCGCCTTATAGCTGCTGAAAACGGCCGTGTGATTGCCGCAGGAATCTGGGGAAAGGCAAAGACGGTTGTTCAGATGATTATGTGCATCCTTTTGATTATGGATGTTTCTGCATTATCTGTTGTTACAACAATCGCAATTTATGCCGCTTTGATTCTTACGATTATCTCACTGGTTGACTATATTGTACACAATCTGGATGTATTATCAGACCAGAAGTAAGAAAAATAAGAGGACTTATTTATTATGAAAACCAATTCAACCATCCGCGGGATTGCTCACGGACATATGACAAAAGACAATCTGACAGGATTTGCATCTATGATGACATCTGATGCCAGAACACTCTCGTTGGCAAGAATTGCCATGAATCTGCCAGTTTATCTGGATATGGGAGAGGAGCCGTCTGATGAATATACACGAATCTCCAAGTTGTCCGCAGCGTATTGCGGTCTGCTTGGCCGTGTCAATAAAGAGCTTATCTCAGGTCTGGATGAAAAGCGTGAGGAGGAAGCGCTGTCGCTTCGCAAAGAGAGCACACAAATTATGGAGCTGCTTAGCGCATATACAGATCGATTCACGGTATATGAATATGTGTTAAACAGACTTGAGTATCGTTTTAGCGGTGCTTCACTTGAGGCGGGCTACAGCGATGAAGATATGACGCAGGAAATTTTGCAGAAGCTGTCATCAGAGACTGATCAGACAGTTCGCCAGTCAATGCTTGTATCTATTATAGAGCAGCTTCCGATGCGAATGACAAGAAAGCGTTTCTTCCAGGTCCTCGCAGAAGGAATGGATGCCTATAAGGGTTCAGACAAAGAAGCAGTAGATGGACAGCTGTTTATGCTTCGTACAGCTGCAATGTTAGAGGAGCCAGCAGAATTTAAACAGAGCTTTCCAGCATTTTATGAAGTTGTGGAGACATTTAAACAGGCACCGCTGTCTACCGTAAGTGAGGCCGAGTGGAATAAACTTCACGATATGCTTGCTGACGCTATGGATGAGCTAAACAGCCAGATGGATCGTATGCTTCTTTTGCAGGAGCTTATCAATGATCTGTGTGTTGTAACAATGACAGACGGCTGTACATGGACAGAGCAGCATAAGACCTGCAGCAGCATTATTTCCTTTACACTGACACCGGGAACAGATGAGGCGGCATTAAATGCAATGCTTACAGCGCTTGAGGGCATTCAGGAACAGTACAGCATGACCTTTCAGGAAAAATCAACATTGGTAGGTGAGCTGATGCAAAGCAGCAAAGAACAGCTTAGTGAGCAGGGAATGATCGAAACCTTCAGCAAGTTAGAGGTACTTTCAAAGCTTCTTTCAAGCAGTCGCTTTGCAGATATTGAGCAAAAGCAAGAGAGCGAGACTGTGGAAGCTTCTTATATCGAAGAACAGACAGCAGCGCTTATTTCAGAGCTGGAGACATTTTTAAAGTCATCATCAAAACCGTTAGCCCGTGCTGTTATGGCAAAGCTTGTCACGATGGTTCCGCTGTTTATCCGTGATTATAATCAGCTTGAGGAATATATTCAAAACAGTCTGTCCTCATGTTCAGATGTTGCGGAAAAATTAGCATGTATCGAAATCATCAGAAGCCTGTAACAAAAAAAGGTTCTAAGGTGAAGTGATCTTGTCTGGCAATAGTAAAGGAGAGGGATCAATTGAAACTGTGTAAGGATATCCGCCTTGGCGAAAAAGTTTCGGGGAAGCGTTTTGAGCTTACATGGAAGCTTAAGCACAATCGTCCGTCTGGCAGCATTTATGTTGTTGTTCTTCCTGAAGTGGTTCCAGAAAATCTGATGGAAATCTGTGCATACGAAGAACTTCGCAGAAAAAAGCAGTATGGGCGCACAGTGATTGCGGCAGCAGCGAATAAGAGCGAGGCGATTGAAGTAGTTCGAGCTTTGATTGAAGAAATGTATCAGAAGACTGGTGGTTTTGATGTGAAATCATTCATGAAGCTTTAAAAAGGAGGACAATGTTAGGTATTTTACTTACAATATTGAAAATAATTGGCATAATCCTTCTTGTGCTGATTGGATTGATTCTGTTGGCAGCGGCAGTCATTCTTTTAGTGCCAATACGATATCATGGCGAGGGTGCACGAGAGGAAAAGATACTCTCTGGAAATGTAAAACTAACGTGGCTTCTTCATATGATATCGGCAAGTGCTTCACTTTCAGAAGACGGGACGAAAATTAGGGTTTGCTTGTTTGGAAAGACGATTTATCCTAAGACAAAAAAGCCGCCTAAGAAAAGCAAAGCAAAGAAAATGCCTAAACAAGAGGCACCAAAAAAGTCAGAGAAATCAGAAAAGCCAAAACAGCAGTCTGACACTGTATCTAAAGATGTTGCAACAATCTACGAGCCGCAAAAGCCAATTCCAGAATTGCCAAAGAAAGAAAAAAAGATCGCTGATGAGGCGCCAGAAGCAAAGAAAATGGATGAGCCAGAGTTAGAGAAAAAGCAGCAATCACAAAAAGAAAAATCTGCCAGACCAGATGTGAAGTCTAAATTTGAGGCTATAAAACAAAAGCTTCTTGCAGTCAAAGATAAGTTTATTGACAGTAAGGCAGGCATTCAAAAAGTAAAAAATAAAATTGATTACTGGAAAAATTTGCTGACATCTGATCCTGTGAAGGAAGCTATGGGATTTCTTTGGAAAAAAACAAAGGGATTGCTTCATCATATTCTTCCAAGAAGAATGACAGGACGCATTCACTTTGGTTTTGAGGATCCGTCTAAGACGGGAAAAACGTTAGCTTATTTTTCGATGCTGTATCCATTTACGAAAGAGAATCTCGTAATAGAGCCTGAGTTTGAAACAGAAGAACTTATACTCGAAGGAGATATTGCATTTCGTGGAAGAATACGATTAGGATATCTGGTGTATGTGGCGCTCAGTGTCGTACTAAATAAAAACATTCGCCGTCAATATAAGCGGCTGAGACAAGGAGGAAATAAAGATGGAGAAGGAAGAAATTAACTTTGGCTCATCAGTAGATGAGCTGTTAAAAGGGCTGGAAGGATTTGTCAGCTCAAAAACTGTTGTCGGTGAACCGATTCAGGTAAACGATGCCACCATCATTCCACTGGTTGATATGAAGTTCGGCATGGGAGCAGGCGCATTCAAAAAAAATAGTGACAATAAGACGGCAGGAGGAATTGGAGCTAATATTAGTCCATGTGCCGTGTTAATCATTCAAAAGGGTATGGCAAAGGTTGTTAATATCAAGAACCAGGATCTTACTACTAAGATTGTGGATATGGTTCCTGATTTGATTAACCGCTTCACAAGCAAGAAGGCAGACGATCCAGCTGTTGATCAGGCAGTAGATGATATCTTAAACGACGATAAAAAATAATAGCTGATTCAGCTGCAAAAAGAATAGACATAAAAAGTCCGCATAAACTATAATGAATAAGGAACCGAAAAAGGTCTTTATGAAACGTTTATGCGGACTTCTTTTATTTTTCTTTGGACTGGGAATGGCAGTGATGCTTTTTGTCCCAGTTTGTCTTTGCTCAGTAATAGTGATTTTATTTTGCCTTATTTTAGGGTATGTTCTATTTTGCTGCGGATGCTAATTTTAGACAGAAAAAAAGCAGTCGACAAGCGACCGCTTTAAATCATACCCGTAACGAAATTAAGCTCTCTCAACATAGCCAGAGCGTAAACAGGAAGTACAAACGTACATCTTCTTGTTGGTTCCGTTGACACTTACTCTAACGGACTTAACATTGGACTTCCAAACCGCATTACTTCTTCTATGGGAATGGCTAACATTGTTTCCGAAATGAGCACCCTTCTGACAGATCTCACACTTTGCCATAAATCGCACCTCCTTACGCAAATGTAGCCGTATAGGCTCACAACATAGATATCATAACAGATATTCAGAAAAAAATCAAGGACTTTTTTTAAAAAGATTTAAAAAGGATTATTACAGTGAACTGTAGTCATTCCAGATCAAAAGGATTTTGCTTGACTTATACGTGGTAATGAGATATTCTAAACATAGAGTATTCTGCTTAGAATCCGTCCAGAATTAATAAATTCATTGATGGAATAATAGGAGCAGGCTCTTAGTCTAAGTCAGAATCAGTAAAAATGTATTTTCTGAATTTGTTAGTTGGAGGTAACCGAATGAAGGGACGTATATCGAATCCTCAGGGTGATGTTATGATCAGAACAGATGTCATCGCAAAGTATGCAGGTTCTATGGCGGTGGAATGCTTCGGCATTGTTGGTATGGCCAGTGTCAGCATGAAGGACGGACTTGTTCATCTGCTGAAAAAGGATAGCATAACAAGAGGCATTAATGTATCATTAGAAGATAATGAGCTTACAATTGATTTCCATGTAATTGTTTCATATGGAGTAAGTATTCTGGCTGTATACAACAATTTAACGGATAGTGTAAAGTACCATGTTGAGGAGTTTACAGGAATCCGTGTTAAAAAAATTAATATGTATGTAGAGGGTGTCAGAGTCATTGACTGATCAGTGACAGATGCCGCCTAAGGAGGAGCTATATTTTGGGTAGTAATGTGATAGACGCAGGTTTATTAAAGCGCATGTTTCTTGCAGGCGTGGCAAATCTGGAATCAAAGAAAGAATGGATTAACGAATTAAATGTATTCCCAGTGCCGGATGGTGATACAGGAACAAATATGACACTTACAATTCTCTCCGCAGCAAGGGAAGTAAATTCTGTTGAGGAACCAACGATGGAGACGTTAGCAAAAGCGATTTCATCTGGTTCACTGCGCGGTGCTAGAGGTAACTCAGGTGTTATTTTGTCTCAGCTGTTCCGTGGCTTTACAAAGGCCATTAAGTACAGTACAGAGATTGATATGGAGCTGCTTGCAGAAGCTTTGCAGCGTGCAACAGAGACAGCTTACAAGGCTGTTATGAAGCCGAAGGAAGGTACAATCCTTACTGTTGCAAAGGGAATTTCTGATAAAGCGAAAGAACTTGCACAAAGCGGCTGCGATATGGATGTTTTTATTCAGGAACTGTTAAAGGAAGGTGATTATGTATTAAGCCAGACACCAGAGATGCTTCCTGTTTTAAAGCAGGCAGGCGTTGTTGATTCTGGCGGACAGGGTCTGATGCAGGTATTAAAGGGTGCATATGATGGTTATCTTGGAAAAGAGATCACATTCACCGCTGAAAAGCCAGCTGCATCACGCACTGTAACAGGTGCAGCAAACGATGAAATCGATACTGCAGATATTAAGTTTGGCTATTGCACCGAATTTATTATTATGACAAGCCGTGCCTTTACACACGAGGATGAGAAGGAGTTTAAAGCATTCCTGTCTTCTATAGGTGACTCTATCGTGTGCGTAGCAGATGATGAGCTTGTTAAAGTACATGTGCATACAAATGATCCAGGTCTTGCAATTCAAAAGGCACTTACCTATGGTCAGCTGACAAGCATGAAGATTGATAACATGCGTGAAGAGCATCAGGAGCGCGTTATCAAGAATGCAGAGAGAGAAGCTATCAAGCAGGCAGAGGAAGATCGTAAGGAGCGTGAGCAGGAAGACAAGTCCAAGTGGAAGGAATATGGCTTTATAAGCGTATCTGCCGGTGCAGGAATTGGAGAAATTTTTAAGGGGCTTGGTGTCGATTATTTAATCGAGGGCGGACAGACCATGAATCCAAGTACAGAGGATATGCTTAATGCAATTCGTCGGGTTCCGGCAAGAAACATTTTCATTCTGCCGAACAATTCAAATATCATAATGGCAGCAAAGCAGGCAAAGCAGCTGACAAAGGATAAGGAAATTTTTGTAATTCCGACAAAAACTATCCCGCAGGGTATTACTGCTATCATTAATTTTGTACCGGATAGTTCGATGGAAGAAAATGCAGAGAACATGACAGAGAGCATCAAGAGTGTCAAGACAGGACAGATTACTTATGCTGTTCGTGATACGATGATCGACAATATCGAGATTCATAAGGATGACATTATTGGTCTTGGTGATAAGGGAATGCTGGCAGATGGAACAGATATCAACGATGTTGCATTTGAGACTGTATGTAAGATGATGTCTGAGGATTCTGAACTGATCAGTATTTATTATGGTCAGGAAATTGATGAGGCAAGAGCTAAGGAACTTTGTGATCGTTTGAGCGAAGAGTTCCCATCTGTTGATGTTGAGGTTAATGCCGGAAATCAGCCAGTATACTATTATTTCTTATCAGTAGAGTAATCTTTATAAGGAGGCAGCCGTGAATTACGACGATCCCATTACATGTTTAAAGGGAATCGGAGAGAAGACGGCAGCGCTTTACGAAAAATTGGGGATTGTAACCATTGGAGAACTTATGCGTTATTACCCCCGAAGCTATGAACGATTTGAACCACCAGTCACGATCCGGGCCGCAGCTGTAATGGATTTCGCAGCGGTCCGGGTCGTGATTTGTTCTTATCCGACAATAAAGCGTGTGCGTAATCTCTCTATTATAAATACAAAGGTGCGCGATGAGGAAGGAAGTGAGCTTCGTGTTACTTGGTTTCAGACAACTTATTTGGCAAGCGTGCTTCGTCCAGGCGGGTGGTATGTGCTTCGCGGAAAGCTTTCAGGAAATGGTAAATCACGAACGCTTGATCAGCCTCAGGTTTATGCACTTGATGCATATGAACAGCTTCAAAAATCACTGCAGCCTGTTTATGCACTGACAGCAAAAATTACATCAAAAAGCATTTCAAAGGCAGTTGCAGCAGCATATGATGCTGGTGTAAAACAGAAGGCCACGATTCCAGAAAAGGTGCTTTCACAGTATAATTTGCTGCCAGAGGATGAGGCTGGATATCTTATGCATTTTCCAAAAGATGAAGTACAGCTGACACATGCACGAAAAACAATAGCGTTTGGCGAATTTTATCATTTCTTGCTTGGCGTAAATCAGATGAAAAAGCGGCTTTTGCAGGAGAAAAACCATTTCGCACTGACGCGGCGTGAGGAAGTCACAAATCTGATTAAACAGCTTCCATATGATTTGACAGGCGCGCAGCTTCGCACAATTGAAGAAATTACACAGGATATGACAGGTGATCATATGATGAGCCGTTTGCTACAGGGAGATGTAGGTTCAGGAAAAACTATCGTTGCCTTTCTTTCAATGTATCAGGCTGCATTATGTCATTATCAAAGCGCTCTTATGGCACCAACTGAGGTATTAGCGTCACAGCATTATCAGGGCTTTACTGAATTATCAGAGCGTTATCATCTGAATCTTTCAATTGTTTTATTGACAGGCTCCATGCGTGCAGGACAAAAAAAAGAGGCACTTCGTCAGATTAGAGAGCATGAGGCAGATATTGTGATTGGAACACATGCCGTTATTCAGGAAAAAGTTGAGTTCGATGATCTGGCACTTGTAATTACAGATGAGCAGCATCGCTTCGGAGTCGCACAGCGTGATGCTTTAAGCAAGAAAGGTCATACTCCGCACGTGCTTGTAATGAGCGCGACACCAATTCCAAGAAGTCTGGCGATGATTCTTTATGGAGACCTTGATATTTCTATTATGGATGAGCTTCCGGCAAAAAGGCTGCCAATAAAAAATTGTGTGGTCAATATTTCATACCGTCCAAAGGCATGGGATTTTATAATAAAGCAGGTGCAGGCAGGACACCAAGCGTATGTGATCTGTCCCATGGTAGAAGAGAGCGAGACATCGCAGGGGGCAGATGTTGTCAGTTATACAGAACAGCTGAGAGAAGCTTTGCCTTCCTATATTTCAATTGAGTATCTTCATGGAAAAATGAAAGCCAAAGAAAAAGATGATATTATGGCACATTTTGCAAAGAATGAGACGCAGGTACTTGTTTCGACAACAGTAATCGAGGTTGGAATTAATGTACCAAATGCAACTGTCATTTTGATTGAGGATGCACAGCGCTTTGGTCTGGCACAGTTGCATCAGCTTCGCGGCCGTGTTGGGCGCGGTGATGCGCAGTCATATTGCATAATGATAGACACCTCAGGAAAAGAAGAATCAGCAAAGCGTCTTGAAGTACTCAATCATTCAAACGATGGCTTTGCAATTGCAAACGAAGATTTAAAGCTTCGCGGACCTGGTGATTTTTTTGGAATACGTCAGAGCGGTGAAATTGCCTTTGCAGTCGCTGATATCTATCAGGATGCGCAGCTTTTAAAGTGGGCGAAAGAGGCTGCCGACAGTGCGCAGGTTATGGCAGAGGTGGAGACGCACAGCATTTAGAGTTTCTGATATAAAAATTTCTCATAACTTACCAGCGTAATCTTTTTATCTGTGCATATACTAGGAATGTAACAAACAACAAAGCTTTGATGTAAAGTTACAAACAACACACTTACAAAAAAACTGTGAAACAGAGCAATACGCACAGAAAAAAAGGAGGACTACTGATGTCTACAAATAAGAACAGTAATCGAATTGAAGTACCAGAAGCAAAGCAGGCGCTCGACCAGTTTAAGATGGAGGTTGCTGATGAGCTGGGTGTACCGTTAACAAACGGTTATAACGGAAATCTGACCTCTTACCAGAACGGAAGTGTCGGAGGCTATATGGTGAAGAAGATGATTGAAAAGCAGGAAAAGGAAATGTCCAACAAGTAATCATCTAAGCCAGTAACAAGAAGGAAGCAGGGACAAATACTCTGCTTCCTTTTTTGCGTGAATAAATAAAACCGCGAAAAAGCACTTGTCAGATTGTTTTTTGCATACTATAATAGAGTAGTTAGAGTATACAAAACTACAAAATTTAGAAAAACAAACATAGAACAAGGTGGAAGACATATGAGAGTAATTGCAGGTACAGCCAGAAGGTTGCCACTTGTTACACCAAAAGGAATGGAAACGCGTCCAACTACGGACCGTATAAAAGAAACGTTATTTAATATTCTCCAGAATGACTTGCCAGGCTGTCATTTTCTTGATTTGTTTGCAGGAAGCGGTGCTATAGGCATTGAGGCATTAAGCCGCGGTGCTGCAAAGGCTGTTTTTGTAGATAACAGCAAAGAAGCACTTTCGTGTATTCGTCAGAATCTGGAAAAGACGCATCTGGCAGACAGGGCAATAGTTATTGGTCAGGATTGTGCAGGTGCTATACATGCATTGGATGCAAAAAAAATGCATTTTGATATTATCTTTATGGATCCGCCCTATCAGCTGAATGCAGAAAAGGAAGTGCTCACTGCAATTGCTGACAGCAAAATAGCTGATGAGGATACGCAGATTATAATCGAAGCAACACTTGACAGAGAGTTTAGCGAGGATGAACTTGCTTGCTTTGATGTTGTTCGCGTAAAGGAATACAAGACAAACAAACATATTTTTTTGCAAAAAAGCAGTCGGGAGGCATAAGTCAGTATGGGAAAGACAATAGCAATTTATCCGGGAAGCTTTGACCCAGTGACACGCGGACATATGGATATTATCGAGCGTGCCAGTAAAACAGTTGATCATTTGATTGTTGGTGTGCTTGTAAACAGTGCAAAATCACCGCTGTTTACAGTGGAGGAAAGGGTTGCTTTGCTAAAGCAGGTGACAGCGCAATATCCCAATGTAGAGATTCGTTCCTTTGAAGGACTGCTTGTTGATTTTGCGCGTGCGAGTGGTGCACATATTTTAATCAGAGGATTAAGAGCAGTCACTGATTTTGAGTATGAACTTCAGATGTCACAGACAAATCGAAAGGTTGCACCAGAGGTTGATACGATTTTCTTTACAACCAGCCTGGAATATGCATACCTTAGCTCCAGCATTGTAAAAGAAGTTGCCCAGTACGGAGGCGATATAAGTGCATTTGTCGCAGAACCAGTTGAAAAGGCTATCAAGCAAAAGTTTGCACAAAGAAATAACAATAAATAAAAGTAAAAAAGCAGACGCTTGATATGACGTCTGATATAAAGGAGAAAATTAAAATGAGCAAAATTGAACAGTTAATTGGAGAAATTGAAGAGTTTATTGATGGCTGCAAGCTTCAGCCGTTTTCAAGTACAAAGATTGTTGTAGATAAGGCACAGTTAGAAGATCTTTTAGTAGAGCTTCGTCACCGCACACCTGATGAGATCAAAAAATATCAGAAGATTTTAAACAACAAGGATGCGATCATCAACGATGCAAAGCAGCAGGCAGAGGCTATTATCAGTGCTGCAAACGTTCAGACAAGCGAGATGGTTAACCAGAGTGAGATCACAAAGCGTGCTTATGCGAGAGCAAACGAAATCATCACACAGGCAACACAGCAGGCAAACGAAATTGTTAATAAGGCAATCGAGGATGCAAATGCACTTCGTACAGGTGCAATTGCTTATACTGATGATATGATGGGAAGTATGGAGCAGACTCTTGCACAGGGCTTAGACGGATTAAAGGAAAAGTATGAGGAGATGTTATCCACTATGAATACTACCGTTGAGACAATCAGTGCAAATCGTAAGGAGCTGCCAAAGGCAGAAGATGTAATCATCAGTGCCGCACCTGCAGATACGGCAGAAGAAGAGCAGTCTGAAGAAGAATAAAATTCAGGCTTATAGGCCGCTGCCTGATGCAGCGGTCTTTCCTTTTCTAAGTCTAAATAAGTCTAAATTTAACTATTCAGAAAAAGAAAACATAGACTGCTGCACAGCCCAAATAAAAAACGCACAAGTATGTAACGAAATATCGGAAAATCAGATTGCTGCCAGGCTTGGCGCACCTGAATATGAACACAGATTCCGCCAAAGCCAAGTAAAAAAAGACAGATGGCTGATTTGTAACGCAAAGAAAGTGTATTGAGGGAACTAATCTTGCTGATCCCAGTTGTCATTTCAAGCATTCCGATTAAGATCGTTTGGGCAGTTGATTGTGGTGTTGCAATAGTTAAAAATTCAGAAAGAATCGAGAAAAACATTAAAAGCACACCGATTCTAACTAAAAGAAGCAGACAAGTATCGCAGATATCATTTAGCGAAGGCTCTGGCGAAGATGTTTCTTGTACATTTTTTTTAGTTGAAATACTGCGTTTTGCTACGGATTTTAAGAAAAAAAGAAGCGTGCACAGCAAAAAAGATGCGAAAAAAGGCAGATAGGCACATAAAAGAAAAACAAAACGCATTTTTGTAGGCAGCGCAAGCAAAGCAGATGCGACAAAGCCAGACAAAAATAGTGGGCTTGGCAGCTGAACAAAGCAAACAATCCACCGAGCTGCCCGTTTGGAGAGAAGTTTGCTGGCGTACAGACCGCTGCATGTCAGAGCACCCATCGGACTTCCACATAAAAGTCCACTTAGAAAAGCTGCGCCAGCTGGAAAAGGAAGATGTTTTAATGCGGTTTGTACGGATTTTCGGCTAATCAAAAAGGATGCGGCAGCCATTGCAGGAAACAGAGCTGGCAAAACCTGCTTGTACCACAGCGAAAGACCTTTCGTGGCGCCGAGCGTACACAGTGCAGGATTATAAATTAAAAATATTAGAAATACGGCAGAGAAAAGAGTAAGAAGCATACAGCCACCAGGCATTTATCTTGCTTTATTTTATGCCAACGATAAGAAAAACATGAGGTGTATATGGAATTACCAGTTTCTTTTTTAGAGAACATGAAAAAACTGCTGTCACCAGAGGAGTTTAATGCATACCTTGACAGCTACAGTGAGGAGCGTGTTTACGGCCTTCGCGTCAATACAAATAAGCTCACGCCAGAAGAATTTGAAAAAATATGTCCATTCGAGATTAAAAAGATACCGTGGATTGATAATGGTTATTATTATAGTGGAAAAGATAAGCCGGCAAAGGATCCTTATTATTATGCCGGTCTGTATTATCTGCAGGAGCCATCAGCAATGACACCGGCACACGTACTTCCTATTGAACCAGGTGATCGCGTGCTTGATATCTGTGCAGCTCCAGGAGGAAAGAGTACTGAGCTGGCAGCAAAGCTTAAGGGAAAAGGAGTTCTAGTAAGCAACGATATCAGTAATTCACGAGCAAAGGCATTATTAAAGAACCTTGAGCTGTTTGGCATTTCAAATGCTTATGTAATCAGCGAGGCACCATACAAGCTTGCAGAGCATTTTGAAGGCTATTTTGATAAGATTCTTATTGATGCGCCATGTTCAGGTGAAGGAATGTTTAGAAAGGAACCTTCAGTTATGAAAAGCTGGGTGGAGCATGGAAATGACTATTTTGTCAAGCTGCAGCAGGAGATTACTTCGTATGCATTAAAGATGCTTCGTCCAGGCGGAATGCTGCTTTACTCAACATGTACATTTTCACCGCTTGAAGATGAACAGATTGTGTCACGCATGCTTAAAGAAGATCCAGATTTAGAGCTTGTAGAGCCAGAGTGGTATGAAGGTTTTGACCATGGACACCCAGAATGGTCAGATAACAATCAAGAACTCACAAAATGTGTGCGTATTTGGCCGCATCGAATGAAGGGAGAAGGTCATTTCCTTGCGCTTCTTAAAAAGAAGGGAGAGAGCAGCCGTCTAAAAGAAAGACAGACAGAAAAAGCCAAAATGCCACAGGAGCTTTTCGACTTTTTGCAGACCGTAAAGAAGCCGCTTGCGCTTGATCGTCTGGAGATTCGTCAGGAAAAAGTATTTGTTCATCCAGACTGCAGACGTGATTTAAAAGGTCTTCGTATAATGCGCTCTGGCCTGCTTCTTGGTGAGTGCCTGAAAAATCGTTTTGAACCAAGTCAGGCATTAGCAATGGCGCTTCGTGCAGATGAATATCCAAATGTACTTTATCTGTCAAGAGAGGATGATCGTGTAATTCGTTATTTAAAGGGTGAGACGATTGATTTAAGAGATGAAGAATCTGTAGAAAAGGGCTGGGTTTTGATTTGCGTAGACAATTATCCGCTCGGCTTTGGAAAGGCAGCAGGCGGATCAGTGAAAAATAAGTATCTTGCAGGCTGGAGGTGGATGTAATGGAGTGGCGTCTTGATAAGTTTTTGACACAGATTCCAGTGGGAACGCGCAGCCAAGTTAAGGATATGATCAAAAAAGGACGCGTTTGCGTAAATGGTGTGCACGCATCAAAACCAGAATTAAAGGTAGATCCAGAGAACGACAGCATTACGCTTGATGGAAAGAAGCTTTTTTATTCTCAGTATGCATACTATATGTTAAACAAGCCGGCTGGCGTAATTACAGCAACCATGGATAAGAAAAAAGAGACTGTTCTTGATTTATTAGACGATAAGCGAAAGGATTTATTTCCAGTTGGACGCCTCGATATTGACACAGAAGGACTTCTTTTAATTACAAACGATGGGGAGCTTTGTCACAGACTTCTTTCTCCTAAGCATCACGTTGACAAATGTTATTTTGCAAAAACAGATCTTCCAATTCCGGCAGATGCTGTAAAAAAATTTGAAGAAGGCATAGATCTTGGTGATTTCACATCAATGCCTGCAAAGCTGGAAATTATTGGAGATTGTGAGGCAAAGGTAATTGTTCAGGAAGGAAAATTTCATCAGGTAAAGAGAATGTTCGAGGCAGTTGGAGTAACAGTTGTTTATTTAAAGCGCCTTTCAATGGGAAGCCTTAAGCTAGATGAAACACTTGCACCTGGTGAGAGCCGCGCACTGACACAGGAGGAGCTTGAATGTCTGAAGGAAAGCTGATTGTGAAAAATGCAAAGGGTGTGATCTTTGATTTAGACGGCACACTTGTAGATTCAATGAATGTATGGAAAGAGATTGATATCAGTTATCTGGGAAAGCATGGATATGATGTGCCAGATGATCTTCATGACGAAATTGAAGGAATGAGCTTTACAGAGACAGCTGCCTATTTTAAAAAGCGTTTCTGCCTAAAAGAGACGGTTGACGAAATTAAAGACTGCTGGAATCAGATGGCATATGAAAAGTATTGTCATGAGGTCGCATTAAAACCAGGTGCAGCACCATTTCTTTCTTATCTTCATAAAAATGGATGCAAGATTGCCATTGCAAGCAGCAATTCACGCAAATTGATTCAGGCTGTATTAGAATCGCAAGGTATAGCATCATATTTTGAAGCTATAGTGACTAGCTGTGATGTAAAGGCCGGAAAACCAGCACCAGATGTTTATTTAGAAGCAGCGAAGCTTCTTAATCTGAATCCGTGTGACTGTGTTGTGTTTGAAGATATTCCAGCGGGAATCATGGCAGGAAAGGCGGCAGGGATGACTGTATTTGCAGTAGAAGATGAATTTTCAGAGTCGCTTCGCGAGAAAAAGATTGCGCTTGCCGATGGATGGGTGAGAGATTACACAGAGCTTATATAAAACGGAGGACACAGTAGTTATGTTTCGAATAAAAAAAGGTCATCATGGCTATATCAAACGCAAGAAGCGCCTGCTGTTAGGAGAGGTACTTGGTCTTTTAATCGGCATCATAGGTCTTGTGGTGATTGGCGTTGTGACAACAGGAAGCCGCAAAAATCTGCTTACAGTTGTGGCTATGGTTTCAGTAATACCAATGGTAAATCAGCTTGTCATTTTGATTGCACTTTGGAAATATCAGCCGTGCCCAGATAAGGAGTATGAGCAGGTGGCATCTATTGTAGGTAAAGGAATTTTAGACACTGAGCTTGTCATTACATCAAAAACAGATAAGTCATTTTTGCTTGATTATGCGTGTATTCATGAGAAAGGTGTCTTTTGCTATTGCTCTGATAAGAATGTATCAGAAAAAAAGACAGCTGAGTATATAAAGAGCTTTATGAAGGCTAATGACTTAAAGACGGATATATTTGTTATCCGTGACTGGAAAAATTATTTAAACCGCATTCGCGAGCTTGAGAAGTGGGATCGCGCTAGCTGTGATGAAAATCTTCTTAAAATCGAAGGTGTGCTGAGAGGAATTGCCATATGAGACAATTGCAAATTCAGGCGGCAGAAGAAGGTCAGCGCTTAGACAAATATTTAAGCCGATATATGCCAGAGGCGCCAAAGAGCTTCTTTTATAAGATGCTTAGAAAAAAGAACATTACCTGCAACAAAAAAAAGTGTGATGGAAGCGAAAAACTTTGCGCGGGAGACTGCATTGAGCTGTTTTTGGCAGAGGACACGATTGAAAAATTCCGTGGAAATACAGATGAAAAAAAAGCTTCCAGCATTCAGACACAGACTCAAAACGTATCGCTCTCAACAAAGAGCATTATATATGAGGATGATGATATATTGCTGATAAATAAAGCAGCGGGAGAACTTTCGCAGAAAGCATCGCCAAAAGATGTTTCCATGGTAGAAAAGGTCATTGGCTATGCACTTTCCACACAAAAAGTAACAAATGAGCAGCTGTTAGTCTGCCGTCCTTCTGTCTGCAACCGTTTAGACAGAAATACATCAGGCTTAATTGCGGCTGGTTTTTCCATACGAGGTCTTCAGTTTTTATCAGAACAGTTTAGAACAAGAGATCTGCACAAATATTATATGGCACTAGTGGCAGGCTGCGTAACCAGACAGCAAAAGCTTAAAGGATATCTGTATAAAGATGAAAAAACAAATAAAGTAGAGGTTCACGAGACACTTGAAGAATTTCCAGAGCATCTTAAAAAAGATGCACTTGCGATTGAGACTGTATATGAGCCAGTGGCAGCGACAAAGCAGGCAACGCTTTTAAAGGTGCTTTTAGTGACAGGACGTTCTCATCAGATTCGTGCTCATCTGTCAAGTATAAATCATCCAATCATTGGAGATTCAAAATATGGTGACAGCAGCATAAATGAGCAGTTTAGAAAAAAGGCAGGCACAAAGAGACAGCTTCTTCATGCATATGAGATGGTATTTCCTGTCTGTGAGGGTTATTTTTCATATCTATCCCAAAAAAGCTTTCAGGCACCGTTTCCAAATGATTTTTTAAAGGCAATGGAGTATGCAAAAATCCATGACTGGAAGGAGTAACACGTATGCCAACATGGAAATCAAGAGGACTTAGAGGATCGGCATTAGAGGATATGATCAACTATACGATTGAACAGTACAGCACGAAAAAGCTTGCGTTAGTCCAGAAGATTCCGACTCCAATAAAACCAATCAATATTGATCAGGAGACGCGTCATATAACGCTTGCATATTTTGATCAAAAAAGTACAGTCGATTACATTGGTGCAGTTCAGGGCATTCCAATCTGCTTTGATGCAAAGGAAACTGCAGTCGATACTTTTCCACTGCAGAATATTCATGAGCATCAGGTGAAATTTATGCAGGCAATGGAAGAACAAAACGGAATTGCTTTTATTCTGTTGTATTATACGCACCGTCATGAAGCGTATTATGTGCCGCTTTCTGATATCGTATATTTTTGGAACCGCGGCAAAAATGGCGGAAGAAAGAGTTTTACATATGACGAGATCGATAAAACTTTGCAGATTCCAATAAAGAATGGAGTATTTTTACATTTTTTGGAGCAGCTTCAGCTTGATCTTTTGCGACATGCTGATGAGTCAAATGGAAATGGGACTTGACAAATGCAAGCTGCTTCGCTATAATCGTATTTAACATTCATAAATTACCATGATAGCACGTTAATTTACTAAAGTGAACGTGCTGCAGGAAATGAGGAAAATATGGCAATCAGCTTACTGCACACACCGGAGGGTGTAAGAGATCTGTATAATGAAGAGTGCGCGAAGAAGGAAACTGTCAGCGCAAAAATCGGAGCGGTTTTTCACCGCTTTGGTTATCGCAGCATCCAGACACCATCATATGAGTTTTTTGATATATTTAATAAAGACAGAGGTTCAGTTGCATCAAACCAGATGTTTAAATTTTTTGACCGCGATGGAAATACGCTAGTGCTTCGGCCTGATATTACACCATCAATTGCAAGATGTGCGGCAAAATATTTCATGGATGAGGACATGCCAGTGCGTCTTTGTTATAATGGAAACATTTTCATCAACAACATGAGCCTGCGCGGAAGTTTAAAAGAGTCTACTGTAATGGGCGCAGAGATGATTAATGATACGACAACAGATGCAGATGCAGAGATGGTTGCTATGCTGATTCAGTCTCTTCAAGTTAGCGGTCTGACAGAGTTTCAAGTTGAGATCGGACAGGTTGATTTCTTTAATGGACTAGTAGAAGAAGCAGGCTTTAATGAGCAGGAGACAGACGAGCTTAGAACACTGATTGAGCAGAAAAACTATTTTGGTGTAGAGGAAATGCTTTCGGCAAAGGAGCTTCCTGAACAGTTAAAGCAGGCACTTCTTTCTATGCCAAAGCTATTTGGCGGCATCAGTCAGATCCATGAGGCAGCATCTCTTACAGATAATGATAAGGCGCTCAGCGCAATATATCGTCTTGAAAAGCTGTATAAGATTCTTGCTTCCTATGGACTGGAAAAATATATTACGTTTGATCTTGGTATGCTTGGCAAATTTCAGTATTATACAGGAATCATTTTCAAAGCATATACATATGGAAGCGGAACACCTATTGCAACGGGCGGCCGTTATGACAAGCTGCTTTCCCAGTTTGGAAAGGACGCACCATCTATCGGCTTTGGTATTTATGTAGATGAGTTGTTGATGGCTATGTCAAGACAGCAGATTGATATTGACACGGATTATCTTGGAACAATTCTTCTTTATGAGAGAAGTCAGAAGGATCTTGCCATTCGTCTTGCAAATGTATTAAGAGCAGATTCCTCAGTTACGCTTATGAAAAAGTTTTATGAAAAGACAATTGATGACTACATTGCGTATGCGAAGAGAAGCGGTATTGGTGGTATCTTTTATATTGATGAGGAAGGAAAATATGTTGAGGTTATAAATGTACTCACAGATGACCGCAAACGACATTTGCTTTCTGATTTGATCGGAGAAGAAGCATAAGAAGGAGAATACGCTTTATGAGATATATTACATTTGCGCTTGCAAAGGGTCGTCTGGCAAAAAAAGCGATGGAGATGCTGGAGCTTGCCGGCATTACATGTGAGGAGATGAAGGACGAGACAAGCCGTAAGCTGATTTTTGTAAATGAAGAGCTAAAATTAAAATTTTTTCTGGCAAAGGCATCTGATGTTCCGACATATGTGGAATATGGTGCAGCTGATATTGGTGTAGTAGGGAAGGATACCATCCTTGAAGAAGGACGAAATCTATATGAGGTGATGGATCTTGGCATTGGCAAATGCCGTATGTGCGTGGCTGGCCCTGCATCGGCAAGAGAACGCCTTAAGCACCATGAACTGATTCGTGTGGCCTCAAAATATCCGGTCATCGCGAAGGATTACTTCTATAATAAGAAGCATCAGACAGTTGAAATTATTAAGCTGAATGGTTCAGTCGAGTTGGCACCAATCGTTGGTTTGTCTGAGGTTATTGTAGATATAGTTGAGACAGGAACGACGCTTAAGGAAAACGGACTAGAGGTATTAGAGGAGATTTGCCCGCTGTCAGCCCGTGTGGTTGTAAACCAGGTTAGTATGAAGATGGAAAACGAGCGAATCAATAAGATCTTAGCCGGTTTTAAGACTGCGATTGAAAAAAGAAAATAGCAGACAGAGAGGATGGAGCATACATGAGAATCGTTAAGCTTAGCAAGGAATCAAAGGAAAATTTGTTAGCAGATCTGTTAAAGAGAGATCCGAACAACTACGGACAATATGCCGATACTGTACAGGCAATTGTAGATGATGTGAAGGCGCGCGGTGATGAAGCGTTGTTTGAATATACCGAGAAGTTTGACAAGGTTAAAGTGACAAAGGACACCATTAGAGTGACAAAAGAAGAGATTGACGAGGCACTTAAACAGGTCGATCCAAAGCTGATGGAAGTAATGGTAAAATCTATGAAGAATATCCGCGCATTCCATGAAAAGCAAAAGCAGCTCTCATGGTTTGACACGACACCAGACGGCACGATTCTTGGTCAGAGAGTTACACCGCTAGACAGTGCAGGTCTTTATGTTCCGGGCGGAAAGGCTGCATATCCGTCTTCTGTTTTAATGAATATCATTCCGGCAGAGGTAGCAGGAGTAAATCGTATTGTTATGGTGACACCTCCTGGCAAAGACGGAAAGGTTAATCCAGTCACTCTGGCAGCAGCTCACATTGCAGGTGCAACAGAAGTTTATAAGGTTGGTGGTGCGCAGGCAATTGCCGCACTTGCATTTGGTACTGAGTCCATTCCGAAGGTAAATAAGATTGCAGGTCCTGGAAATATTTACGTTGCGCTTGCGAAGAAGGCTGTATATGGTCATGTCAGTATCGACAGCATTGCCGGACCTAGTGAGATCATGGTTCTTGCAGATGAGAGTGCAAATGCAAAGTTCGTTGCAGCAGATCTTTTGTCACAGGCAGAGCATGACGAGCTCGCCTGCGCTATTCTTGTGACAACTAGCATGGAGCTTGCCGAGAAAGTATCAAAGCTTACAGAAGAATTTATCGCAGGATTATCCAGAAAAGAGATTCTGCAAAAGTCCATTGATAATTATGGTTATATTCTTGTAGCAGATTCTATGGACGATGCAGTAGATGTAGTAAATGAAATTGCACCAGAGCATCTTGAAATTCAGACAATAAATCCATTTGAGACAATGACACAGGTACGAAATGCCGGTGCGATTTTTATGGGAGAGTACAGCAGTGAGCCGCTTGGCGACTACTTTGCAGGACCAAATCACGTTCTTCCGACAAACGGAACGGCAAAGTTTTTCTCACCGCTTGGCGTAGATGCTTATGTAAAGAAATCAAGTATTATTTACTACTCAAAGAAGGCATTAAAGCCAGTCAGCAGGGATATTATTCAGTTTGCAGAAAGCGAATACTTGACAGCGCATGCTAATTCCATCCGTGTTCGTTTTGAAGACGACAAAGAGTAATATGGTATCAAAAGGAGAGAAGGTATGCAGCAGCGAATCGGCACTATTACAAGAAATACAAAAGAAACACAAATTACTCTGACCATAAATTTGGATGGCAGCGGAAAGGCAGATATTTCTACAGGGATTGGCTTCTTTGATCATATGTTAAACAGCTTTGCACGCCATGGTCTGTTTGATTTGACAGTAAAGGCAACGGGTGATCTTGAGGTCGATTGCCATCATACGATAGAGGATGTTGGCATTGTGCTTGGTCAGGCGATAGCACAGGCAGTAGGCGACAAAAAGTCTATTTGCCGCTATGGAGACTGCATTCTTCCTATGGATGAAGCACTTATTCTCTGCGCAATTGATTTATCAGGCAGACCATATTTGGGCTATGAAGCATCAATTTCATCAGAGCGCGTGGGAGGATTTGATACAGAGATGGCAAAAGAATTTTTCTATGCTATTTCATATTCAGCATCAATGAATCTGCATATTCGTCAATTGGCAGGCGAGAACAGCCACCATATCATAGAAGGCATGTTCAAAGCCTTTGCAAAGGCACTTGACAAGGCAACAATTGCAGATCCGCGCATTACAGATGTACTTTCAACAAAGGGAAGTCTGTAAGAAAGGATGGTAAAGCAAATGGCAGGTGAAGTTACAAACGAAAATGAATTTGTGGCAGTTCCATTTCAGGCAGAGATTTCATGGGATGAGCTAAAAAAGGATACATCTGGACTTGTCCCGTGCATAGTACAGGATTATAAAACAGGTCAGGTACTAATGTTAGCCTACATGAATGAAGCAGCATATCTTGAGACAGCCGCAACAGGAACCATGTGCTATTATAGCCGCAGCCGCAAAAGCAGATGGCTAAAAGGCGAAACAAGCGGTCATTTTCAATATGTGAAATCTCTTTATGCAGATTGTGATAAGGATACGCTTTTAGCAAAAGTAGCACAAAAAGGAGCAGCATGTCATACGGGATCATATTCATGTTTCTTTAATAAAATTACAGAATAAATATAAAAATAGCGCTGGGTAGCTTGGCGCTATTTTTTATTTTGCCAGGAATTTTGCAATACGATTGTACAGAACGCAAAAAACGTGGTAAAATAGGACAAGAAAAACAAGATTGGAGAAAATGACTATGGAAAAAGACATGTTCGGCGTAAGCCGCCTTAAAGTAAATCTACATATGCACACGACACTTTCTGATGGCTCAAAAACACCAGAAGAAGCGGCAGAAATTTATAAAAAAGCAGGATATGATGTAGTTGCGATTACAGATCATTGGATTCATCGTGATAGTGGAGAGATTGGCGGTCTGCGTATTTTATCAGGAGCTGAATATAATATTGGCGGAGGCGATGCCAGCACTGGTATATACCATATTCTTGGCATCGGATGCAGCAAAAAGCCAAATCTGACACAGGAGGCAGGACCACAAAAGATTATTGATGAGGTTCACCGCTGCAGCGGAATTGCCATATTGGCGCATCCGGCATGGTCATTAAATACGGCGCAGCAGGCAGCAGCACTTAATGGTGTGGACGCTACTGAAATTTTCAACTCTGTATCTGATGAGGGTGAGTCCTCACGTCCATATTCCGGTGATTTTGTTGATACAGCAGCATGCCAGGGCTTATTTTATCCGTTGGTTGCAGATGATGATACGCATATGTATAACTGCGATGAGACAAAGGCATGGATTATGCTTGAAGCCAAGATTACAGATTCAGATGAGGCGCTACTACAGGCAATTAAAGAAGAAAAGTTTTACGCAACGCAGGGACCAGAGATTCATATTAGAAGAAATGGCGATGAGATAACAGTACTATGCTCACCAGTCAGCCGCATTTCCTTCTTTTCCAATGCCGTATGGGCGCCAGAGCGTGGTCATAGAGGAACAGGACTGACAAAAGCAGTATGCCATGTACAGCCATGGGAGAAATTTATACGTGCAGAGGTAACAGATGAACAGGGAAGAAAGGCCTGGAGTAAGGTGATTAGGCTGTAAGGGCTGTATTTGGAAATATTGGAAAAGTAATAGATAGGGGGAGCAGTATGCCATTACAAATTATTCGCAACGATATCACAAAATTAAAAGTAGATGCAATCGTTAATGCTGCAAACAGTTCTCTGCTTGGCGGAGGCGGAGTGGATGGCTGCATTCATAGGGCAGCAGGTCCAGAGCTTCTTGAAGAATGCAGAACATTACATGGGTGCGAAACAGGAAGTGCAAAGATCACAAGAGGATATAAGCTTCCTTGCAAGTATGTGATTCATGCTGTTGGTCCGCGCTGGCAGGGTGGAAAATATCATGAAAAGGAACTTTTGGAATCCTGCTATCGCACATCACTGGAACTTGCAAAAAAATACGAGTGCGAATCTGTTGCGTTTCCATTGATTTCGTCTGGAATATACGGATACCCCAAAGATCAGGCATTAAAAGTGGCTGTAGATACAATTCAAGCTTTCTTATTGGAACAAGAGCTTAAAGTATATCTTGTCATTTTTGATCGTAATTCGTATCAGATCAGCGAAAAACTATTTGATGATATTGCGTCTTATATAGATGATCGCTATGTAGAAGAACATGTTGATCGGGCAGCGGAAGAGGCACGGTATCTTGCGACTGAGGAAGAGATAACTAGAGAGGAAGATGTTTTTCTAAAGGCAGTATATCCTGGAAAAAAGAAAACATTAGAGGAAGCATTGAAGCAGCTTGATGAGAGCTTTTCGCAAATGCTTCTGCGAAAGATTGATGAGAGTGGAATGACAGACGCTCAGTGCTATAAGAAAGCAAATATTGATCGAAAATTGTTTTCTAAGATTCGCTCCGATAAGTTTTATAAGCCATCCAAGACAACAGTTCTAGCATTTGCATTAGCGTTGGAATTGCCGCTTTCAGAGATGCAGGACATGCTTCAAAAAGCAGGTTTTGCGCTTTCTCATTCAAGCAAATTTGACATTATTGTAGAGTATTTTGTTGAACAGGGCAATTATAATGTCTATGAGATTAATGAGGCATTGTTTGCCTTTGACCAAAGCCTCATTGGAGGATAATAAATACATTAGGTAGTAATATCAAATTTGAAAATGTCGCTTCTCATGCGACCATTCCAATAAAAGAAAATGTTATCATGTGGCTGTGAGGTGAAAAACCAAGCAGCCATTTTTGTATGGTAATTAAAATACGCCTAAGTGGCGAGATAATTGGGAGGAAAGGCACATGAGAAAGGATTTGACAGAACTTGTTTTTATTATCGACCGCAGCGGTTCCATGAGTGGATTAGAGAGCGATACCATTGGCGGATTTAATTCAATGATTAGAAAGCAGAAACAGGCAGAGGGCGAAGCATTGATCTCAACGGTTTTATTTGACAATGTGAGCGAGGTCTTGCATGATCGCGTAAATGTGAAGGATATTCAGCCAATGACAGAACACGATTATACGGTACGAGGAACAACAGCTTTATTAGATGCAATTGGCGGAGCAATTCATCATATTGGAAATGTCCATAAGTATGCACGCCAAGAAGATGTACCAGAGCACACCATGTTTGTAATCACGACAGATGGAATGGAGAATGCTAGCCGGTATTACAGCAGTGACAAGGTTAAGAAAATGATCGAGCGCCAGAAGGTAAAGTATGGCTGGGAATTTCTTTTCCTGGGAGCAAATATCGATGCAGTAGAAACAGCAAGTCACTTTGGCATAGGAGCAGACCGTGCAGTCAACTATAACTGCGACAGCGAGGGAACTGCATTAAACTACGAAGTAGTCAGTGATGCAATTTGTTCCGTAAGATGCAGTGCACCGTTGAAGGCGGACTGGAAGAAACGGATAGACGAGGACTATAAGAAAAGGGGGAGAAAGAAGTTATAGTGTTACTGTTCATGAGGCTACGTTACGAAAGCCCTTCGGTGCAATGGTTTCGTCGACGGACCAAACTCCGCAGGTTCCTTTTATGTTATTTCTTATTATACATTACTTTGAAAGACCTGCTCCAAGTGTCCGTCTCGTGAAATCCATTCACCTTCGGGCTTTGCCGTGAACTGTAACGCTATAGTTCATGGATAAAACGGTGATTTGATCTGGAAATGAACGCATCTTTCTTGTATAGTATAATGGTAACTATTCGGAGCCATGCAAAATTGTGTTTTGTGATGGGTATAAATAATTACCGCATAAAAATAGGAGATTCGCCATGAATGTTAAAATAATACGCTCAAACAGAAAGACGCTGGCAATCCAGATTAATCCAGATTTATCAGTGACAGTGCGAGCACCAATGTATGCGCCTCAAAGCGATATTGAGCGTATTTTAAGAGAGAAGGAAGGCTGGATACAAAAGCATATCGAGAAAATCAGAGAGCAGGAAGCAAAGAGGAAGGAAACACAAGGCGAGTTTGTGGAAAGTGAGTATTTGACAAATGAGGAGATTAAAAAACTTGCAGACAAAGCCTTGCAGCACATTCCGAAGCGAGTAAGCTATTTCGCAAAGCATATCGGTGTTACATATGGAAAACTGACTTAACCCAGCGGCAAGCCACTGGGGTTCCATTGACGGAGTTCTAGTGCCT